>WBZP01001850.1_pt1 | contig 25192 bp, 16 predicted proteins | sample 5204301 | NCBI WGS metagenome assembly WBZP01 (sample SAMN12412401, study PRJNA552823) | activated sludge metagenome | isolation source: activated sludge from nitrification reactor of wastewater treatment plant... | place: USA: Pennsylvania | collected 2017 | reverse complement strand
TGAAGGGCGGCACCGCGATCAATCTTTTCGTGCGGGACATGCCGCGCCTGTCGGTGGACCTAGATCTGGTGTTTGTCGATCACCGCCTCGGCCGCGACCAGGCGCTTGCCAGGATCAACGACGCGATGCGGAAGGCCGTGGATCAACTCAACAAACGGGGTTTCCAAACCCACGCGGCAACTGTGCCCGACACCGGCGAAACAAAGCTCTTTGTCCGTCGCGACAAGCTCGAAGTGAAAGTGGAAGTGAATTTCGTGCTGCGCGGGACGGTGCACCCGATTCGCTCGACATCGCTGACTCCGAAGGCGAAACAGACACTGCTCGCCGACCTGGAACTGCCCGTCGTATCCCTGGAGGACCTCTACGGCGGAAAGCTCGTCGCCGCCCTGGATCGGCAACACCCACGGGACCTGTTCGACGTGATGGAGCTTTTTCGCCACGGAGGAATCACGCCGGAAATCAGGCGCAGCTTTGTGGTCTATCTCGCATCTCACAACAGGCCGATTCATGAAGTGCTTTTCCCGAATCTCCGGGACATCTCCGGTGAATACGAAAGCACGTTCAAGGGCATGACGGCAGAGCCGGTGGAGTTGAAGGCCCTCTTGTCCGCACGCGAGCGCATGATCGCCGAACTGACAGCGGGCCTCGACGCCGCTGAGCGGGAGTTCCTGCTATCGCTCGCCCGCAATGAGCCCAATTGGAATTTGCTTGGCATCGAACACCTTGAGCAACTCCCCGGCATCCGATGGAAACTCGAAAATCTCGGGCGCCTGGCGAAGGCCAACCCGAAGAAGCTCAAAGCGCAAGCCCATGAGCTGGACCGGTTGCTTGGGAACACCTGATATGTACTCGGAGGTCATATGAACGTACCTCGGACACATCTGCAAGGTCCAAACATTTCCATGCTCGAATCCCATTGGGTTTTTTTTGCGACTGCCGGAGTATTGCCGGAATCGGTGAGTCATCGTAATGCATCGTGCTGCAAATGGGCAACGGACGCTTGGCACAAATCGTTTAACAATCATATACCTAGCACGCCATCTCCGAACTACGAACCAAGGGGTAGGGAGTTCGAATCTCTCCGGGCGCGCCAATCCTTCACCGTAGGACGATTTCCCAAGCGGGTTGGTCCGCCGCAGGCCGATGCTCCTCGGGTTTCGACAATGACTGCATATGGTGGCGGGGCGTTCCGGCCCGACGGCCTACGCCCGCAACGGGCGCGAGCATCGGGCGACACCCGGACAAATCCCCCGCGGGGACTACAGGCCGCTCAACAGGCGCGTCACTTCGGCCTGACGGGGAAACTTGTCGCCGAGCTTGGCCAGTGCGTCCAGCTCCTTCCGGGCAAGCTCCTTGTTACCGCCCTTGAGGTGGATCTTGGCCAGGTTCAGCCTCAGCGAAGCGTTTTCGGGTTGCCGCGCCAGCGCCTTGTTCTGCCATTCCAGCGCCTTCGCGTAGTCGCCTTTCTCGGACAACAGCATGGCCATCGTGTCCATCGGTTCCGCCTGATCCGGCCCCAGCGCGATCGCCCGCTCGGCATAAGCCAGCGCGCCGCTCCTCTTCAGCTTTCCGCTGACCCAGGCCAGATTGTTGAAGGCGACGGAACTGGCCGGTTCCAATTGCGTGACGCTGGCATACAGCTTCTCCGCCGCGATGAAATCCTCGCGAACCGCGGCCATATCGCCCAGGTAGAGGCGGAATGGCGCGTCCTTCGGATGGTCCTTGAGCCAGGCCGCGGCGAACCGGTCCGCTTCGTCCGCCTTGCTCGACGCACGCAGCGCGGCGTGCATTCGTTTGGCCAGGTCCGGCGACGGCTCCAGCTTGAGACCGGTGCGCAACGCGGCTACCGTCTCGTCGAACTTGCCCTGAGCCGCGGCCACCTGGCTCTCCAGCAGATAACCCGCTGCTTGCTTCGGGCGCTGCTTTTGAACCGTCTTCGCCACTTCCAATGCCGCCGGAAAGTCCTTGTCGCCCAGCGCCAAAGCGATCAGCCCTCGTTGCGCGTCGAGCAAGTCGGGGGTGATGCCCAGCGCCTTGCGCAGGCTCGCCGCGGCCTCGGTCTTGTTCTTGTCGGCCAGATGCGCCTCCGCCAGCCGCAGGTAGGCCAGGGGCGACTGTGGGAGCAGGGCCGCCTCCCGGGTGTATGACACGATAGCCTGGCGCAGGTCGCCCGAGGCCAGCTGCGCACGGCCGAGCGCGTCCAGCAACACTGGGCTGGAGGGCAGTGCTGTCACCCCGTCCCGTGCCACCTGCAGCGCCTTGGCGAAGTCCTTGTGGCGCAGGTGGAACTCCACCAGCATCAAGCGCGGCGTGACATTCAAGGGGTTGGCCGCGACGGCGCGCGCGAGTAGCTGGGCGACCTCGTCGTTCGGCGCGCCCGACGCCGACCTGAGCCGCGCCAGGGCGAGCAACGCCGGCACGTGCTTCGGAACTTTCGCCAATAGCGCCTCGAGTCGCTGGCGCGCCTCGTCCGGCTTCTTCTCGGCCATATCCAGCACCGCCAGGCTTTCGATTGCCGGGAAGTACCCTGAATCGATCGCCACCGCGCGCTCGAGACTCTTTCGCGCCCCGGCGTAGTCGCGCTTCATCATCAGCGCCCGTCCCCGCAGACTGGCCGCCAGGGGTTTGTCGGGCTGCTTCGCCTCGAGCGCATCGATCGCCCTGAAGGCTTGATCGAAGTCCTTGTGCAACAGACGGGCCGTGATCAGTGCCACGTCGGCGGTGATATCCCCCTCGGATGACGCCGCGACCTCCTGCAACTCGTCCATCGCCTCATCGCGGTTGCCGGCGGCCAGATGAGTCAACGCAAGCGAGGTTCGCGCCCGAGTATCCTTGGGCGCCAGCCGGGCGGCCAGCGCAAAATAGGTTTCGGCGCTCTTGACATCGCCCAATCGACGGTAGATGTGCCCCGCCAGGCTACTGGTTGCGGCATCGGGCTCGCCGCCCTGCAGCGCCGGCTTCAAGGCGTCCAGGGCCTGTGCCGCCTGGCCGCCGCGCAGGTAGGCCGCGGCCAGCGAGCGGCGGGCGAGGCTGGCCTGCGGCGCGGCCTTGACCACGCGCGCGAGCAGGTCCTGCGCCCGCGCGATGTCATTGGCCTGTAGCGCGATGATCCCCGCCAATTGCAGGTTTCGCAAGTCGGCGGGCGCCAGCACGATCAGTTGCCTAGCCAGATCGTTGGCCAGTTTGAAATCCTTGTTCTCGAACGCCAGCAGGGTTTCGAAGTACTTGAACTGAACACTGTTCGGCGCCAGCTTTTTCAGCACCTCAAGCTGCTTCGCGGCGTCGGCCAGTTTCCCCTGCCGGATCAGCATATTCAGTACGGCGACATGACCGCCGGCAAGCTCCGGCCTGAGCTCGATCACCTTGCGATAAGCCGCCAGCGCCGCATCGCCCTGGCCCTTGCCTTTCCACAACAGATCGCCCTTGAGCTGCCACGCCTGCAGGTTGCCCGGCTCGCGTGCAAGGATCGATTCCACGGTGGCCAGCGCCGCATCGAAATCGCGTTCCGCGGCCTTGGTCTTCGCTTGTATGAGCAGTGCGGGGACGTGGTTGGGCTCCGCCGCGAGAGCGGCACCCAACGCCGCCTGCGATGCATCGGCATCGCCTTCCACGGCATATGCCGCGGCCAGGGATGCCTTCAGGCTGGCCTGGTTCGCCGGCCCGCTCAACTGGACATCGCCGAACTCGGAAATCACCCGGCGGTACTGCTTTTGCGCCAGCAAGGCCTGCGCCAGAACGGGTGCCACCGGTTCCATCGGGTAGGCCAGGGCCAGCGCCTTGCGCAACTCGGTCTCGCCGCCCACCGCATCGCCGTCGCGCACCAGCGCCGCACCGAGCAGATAGCGCGCCTCGGGCGAGTCGGGGCCTTTTTGCAACGCGTTCTTGGCCTGGATGATCGCCGCCTTGATCTCATTTCGCGCCAGCGCGTCGCGCGCCTTGGCGACCAGTGCCTGCGGGTCGTCCCCGCGACAGGCGGCAAGTCCCAGCAGCACCGAAAACACGGTGCAGAAATGCCGAGTGCGTAACGCGAAGCGGGAAGCGGGCATGGCGATCTCCAGAAACAATGCCGTCGACGTTGGAACCCAATTGTGACATACGGTGCCGGTCCGGTCGCCGCGTACTTCGGCACGAGCCGGCCCCGCGGAGTTTTGCCCGCCGGCACAGTGCGAATTCCGGTGGCACAGCGGCGAAGTCTCGCGCTATGCTGCCGGTCGCGCGTTGAATGCACCGCGAAATTCAAAGGAGAAACGACTGTGTCCGCCCTGCTGCCGCAACCCGACCCCCAAGGCCTGCTCGAATACTCGGTGGTGTACACCGACCGCGCCCTCAACCACATGTCGCAACGCTTTCAGGGCGTGATGAAGGACATCTCGCGCACCCTGAAGACCGCTTACCACGCCAAGGCCGCCGTGGTCGTGCCCGGTAGCGGCACCTTCGGCATGGAGGCCGTCGCGCGCCAGTTCGCCACGGGCAGGAAGTGCCTGGTGATCCGCAATGGCTGGTTCAGCTTTCGCTGGACGCAGATTTTCGAGATGGGCGGTATTCCGTCCCAGTCTGTCGTCCTCAAGGCCCGCCGGGTCGGCAGCGGCAGCACGGCGCCTTTCATGCCGCCACCGCTCGAAGAAGTCCTCGCGGCGATTGCCGGGCACAAGCCGGATCTGGTGTTCGTCCCGCACGTCGAGACCGCCTCCGGCATGATCCTGCCGGACGACTATCTGCGCGCGGTCGGCGCCGCGGTGCGCGCTGTGGACGGTCTGTTCGTGGTCGATTGCGTGGCCTCGGGCACGGTCTGGGTCGACATGGTCGCCAGCGACGTTGACGTGCTGATCAGCGCCCCGCAAAAGGGCTGGAGCGCCTCGCCCTGTTGCGCTTTGGTGGCGCTGGGCGAACGCGCGCGCAGCCGCATCGAGACTACCACCAGCACCAGCTTCGCCTGCGATTTGAAGAAGTGGCTGCAGATCATGGAAGCCTTTGAAGGCGGCGGCCACGCCTACCACGCGACGATGCCGACCGATGCGCTCGCGGCCTTGCGCGATGTGATGCTGGAGACCGAGGCCTACGGCTTCGACAAGGTCTGCCGCGAGCAGCAGGCGCTTGGTCGCCAGGTTCGCGAACTGCTGGTGGGCAGGGGCTTCCCCAGTGTTGCCGCGGAGGGCTTCCAGGCCCCCGGCGTGGTCGTCAGCTACACCTCCGACCCGGAGATCCAGTCCGGCAAGAAGTTCCTCGGCGTCGGCCTGCAGACCGCCGCCGGGGTGCCCTTGCAATGCGACGAGGGCGCGGATTTCAGGACCTTTCGCATTGGCCTGTTCGGGCTGGAAAAACTGCACAATCCGCAGCGCACGGTGAAGAACCTGGAGGAGGCGCTGAACCGGCTCTAGGCGATGCGCAGCGCGCCTTCAGGGCGCCGCTCATCATCATCGCGCGGCGGCCGGATCGTCGTCGGCCGCCGTCTCGACAATCGCCTTCACGTCGAGCATCCGAATCGCATCGACGGCGCATTCCCAAGCGCCTTCCTGACACAGGCCGGCGATCTGCGCCTGCTCGTAGCCGTCCAGTGCGGCACGTATGCAGGCGTTGCGAACACGGCTGGCCAGATCCATCGAATCGTTCATGTGCAAGAACTCCTTCCCGTTCCAACGCGCCGCCGCCGGCGCTCCATACGGTCCTGCCGTCGTTCCGGCGGGCGCCTCGGCGAGCGTATTGCGCATCTATGACGGCGAGATGTACCATTGCACGCTCACGGACTGCCGCCCTTTGGAGGAACATGATGACAGACATTGCCGACTTGCCGGCGACGGACGACGAGGGTTACCTGGTCGAGCCGGCCGACTGGACCGAAGCTCTGGCCGCGACGCTGGCAGCGCAGGAGAACATCGAGTTGACCGAGGCTCACTGGGATGCGATCAACTTCATGCGCGATTTTTACCAAGAGCACCAGGTCATCCCCGACGTGCGTTTCGTCGCCCGGCATCTCGCCGCGCGCTTCGGCCAGGCTTCGCGCAACATGATTTTCGAGCTGTTTCCCTACGGCTACGTGAAGCAGGCTTGCCGGATCGCCGGCATGAAGCGCCCGCGCGGCTGGAGTACCGGCTGAGCAATGGCCCGCGGCGGCACGCCTCTTGCGTGAATCGGGGATCATGCTGCGCATCCTGATCGTCGACGAGTCCAAAACGCGAGCGGCCGAGCTATGCGGCGGCTTGGTCACTGCCGGCCATCAAGTGGCCGCCGTGCTGCCCACGGCGCTTGACCTGACGACGCAGGTCGAGCGCATCAAGCCCGACGTGATCCTGATCGAAACCGACTCGCCCTCGCGCGATACCCTGGAAAACCTGGCCGTGATGAGCCGGGACGCGCCGCGCCCGATCGTGATCCTGACCCAGGATGGCGATCAGGAGGTCATGCGCGCCGCGCTCAAGGCCGGGGTATCCGCGTATGTCGTGGACAACGTCGATCTGGCGCGGCTGCGGCCCATCATCGACGTCGCCATCGCGCGCTTCGAAGCGCACCAGGAGGTCCGTGAGGAACTGGCCGAAGCCACCCGCAAACTTTCCGACCGCAAGTTGATCGAGCGCGCCAAGGGAATTTTGATGAAAACCCGCGACCTCGACGAAGAGGGAGCCTACGTCGCGCTACGCAAGCTGGCGATGGAGCGGGCGCAATCGCTGGGCAAAACCGCGGCAGACCTGATCGAGATCGCCAAACTGTTGCGCTAGGCTGGTGCGCCAGCCGTTCAAACCGCACTGATGCGGTGCAACAAAATCGCCCCCAGCGCCGCCCCGGCAGCGCCGACACTCGTCCGGCCGGGACATTAGGGCGTTGTAAAACAAAGAACATTCCCCCTTCATTGAAGCCCTGGCACGGCTGATGCAATGGTTCGTGCAGATGGCGGGTCAACGGCGGCCCGGCACAGGACAACGGTGTCTGAAGCAAGTCTCGGTGGTTTAACCCGGGCCTTGCATCGGGCGCCGCTTTTTTTTGACCCCAATTCGGATCGGAAGCCCGATGGATATCGATTCCATGAACACTACCGCTGGCGCGCCCGCTGCTTTGAACACGCCCGAACTGCGCGTCGGGTTTCTGCCGCTGACCGACTGCGCCCCCATCCTGATGGCGGCAATCAAGGGCTTCGACAGAAAGCACGGCATCAAGATCCGCCCGCTGTTGCAAAGCTCGTGGGCGGGCGTGCGCGACGGTCTGTGCGACGGGCGCCTCGATGCCGCACAGCTTCTGTACGGCATGGCCTATGGCCTGGAACTTGGCATCGGCGGCATCACCAAACCGATGGCGGTGCTGTTGACCTTGAACCAGAACGGCCAGGGCATTTCGCTGGCGCGCCGGCTGTTCGATGACGGGATCGTGGATGGGTCGAGCCTGGCGCGGGCCATCGCCGAGGGCAAGATCGGCCGTTTCACCTTCGCCCAGACCTTTCCCACCGGCACCCATGCCATGTGGCTGTACTACTGGCTGGCGGCGCATGGCGTCCATCCCCTGCAAGACGTGCGCATGATCGTGGTGCCGCCGCCTGAAATGCTATGCGAATGCACCGCCGGACGGATGCACGGCTTCTGCGTGGGCGAGCCCTGGAACCGCATCGGTGCCGAGATCGGCGTCAGCGTCCAGGTGGCCGGCAGCGACACGGTCTGGCCGCAACATCCGGACAAGGTGCTGGCAACCACCGCCGACTTCGTCGCCGGGCGCCCGCAGGCAGCCCGTGCGTTGGCCGCCGCCGTGCTCGATGCGGCGCGCTGGATCGAAGCGACGCCCGAGAACCTGCGCGAGACAGCAGCCATTCTGGCCACTGACCTGTGCATCGACAGCGAGTTGGAATTGATCGAGGAGCGCATGACGGCCGGTACCGGGCGCACGCGCTTCCATGCTGGCGGCGAGGTGAATTTTCCTTATCTTTCCGACGCAATGTGGTTCATGACCCAGTTCCGGCGCTGGGGCATGCTCGATGCGGATCCGGACTATGCCGCCGTCGCCGCGCGGGTCAATCGATGCGACTTGTATCGCGACGCGGCCGCGGCGGTCGGCGTCGCACTCCCCGCAACATCCAGCCGGCGCTCGGTGCTGATCGACGGCATGGTCTGGGACGGCAGCGATCCCGCCAACTACGCCCGCGGCTTTGCGATCAACCAGTTACATGACAAAAAAATCAAGACCCCTTCCCTTTCAGTGAGGTAAATGCCATGAGCCACAACACCCCCGACCCGAAATTCGACCGGCGATCCTTCGTCGCAGCTTTGAGCGCACTGGCCGGTGCGTCCCTGCTGCCCGGCTCGCCGGCCCATGCCAAAGCCGGCAAGCTCGAAAAGGAATCCGTCAAGCTCGGCTTCATCAAGCTGACCGACTGCGCGCCGCTGGTGATCGCCTATGAGAAGCACTTTTTCGAGGACGAGGGCCTGTTCGTCACGCTCGAAGCCCAGGCCAACTGGAAAGTGCTGCTCGACCGCGTCATCGACGGGCAGCTCGACGGCGCGCACATGCTCGCCGGCCAGCCGCTGGGCGCGACGATCGGCGTCGGCACCAAGTCCGACGTCGTGACCGCCTTCAGCATGGACCTCAACGGCAACGCGATCACCGTGTCCAACGAGATCTGGGCGGCGATGAAGCCGCACCTGGCAATCAAGGACGGCAAGCCGGTGCATCCGATCAAGGCCGACGCGTTGAAGTTCGTCGTCGATGCGATGAAGAAGGAGGGCAAGGCCTTCAAGATGGGCATGGTCTTCCCGCTGTCGACGCACAACTACGAGTTGCGCTACTGGCTGGCCTCGGGCGGCATCCATCCCGGCTTCTACACCGCGACCGACAACAACGGCCAGACCGGCGCCGACGCCCAGCTTTCGGTGACGCCGCCGCCGCAGATGCCGGCGACCATGGAGGCGGGAACCATCAACGGCTACTGCGTCGGCGAGCCCTGGAACCAGCAGGCGGTGTTCAAGGGCATCGGCGTGCCGGTGATCACCGACGAACAGATCTGGCCGAACAATCCGGAGAAGGTCTTCGGTGTCGCCAAGGCCTGGGCCGACAAGAACCCGAACACCCACATCGCCATCGTCAAGGCCCTGATCCGCGCCTGCATGTGGCTTGACGCCAGCATGGCCAACCGCATCGAGGCTTCGAAAATCCTGTCCAGGTCGAACTATGTCGGCGCCAACGAGGCCGTGATCGCCAACAGCATGACCGGCACCTTCGAATTCGAGAAGGGCGACAAGCGGCCGATGCCCAACTTCAACATCTTCTTCAAGAACGACGCCACCTACCCCTTCTACAGCGATGCGATCTGGTACCTGACGCAGATGCGCCGCTGGGGCCAGATCGCCGAGAACAAGCCGGATGCGTGGTACCTCGACGTGGCGAAGAAGGTCTACCGACCGGACGTGTATCGCGCGGCCGCCGAGGCCCTGATCGCCGACGGCAAGGCGCGCACGACCGACTTTCCGTTCAAGACGGATGGCTTCCGCGGCGTTCAGGGCGGCTTCATCGACGGCATCAGTTATGACGGCAAGAAGCCCAACGCCTACCTCAAGCAATTCAAGATCGGGCTCAAGTAAGGCCGCGATCGAGACATCCGGCGGCGCGCGTCGCCGCCGGCGCCCAGCAGAAGGAGCAGCAACAAATGGATAACACAACCACAATCAAGCTCGGCCCGGCGCGATCGGCGGCGTTGGCCGAGTTCGTGCGCGGCGCCGTGCAGGCGATCGGCGTGCCGCTGGCGGCGATGGCCATCTTCCTCGGGCTGTGGTCATTCGGCGCCTCCCAGGTGCAGACCAGTCTCGGCGTCGTGCCCGGGCCGACTGCGGTGTTTGCGCTGGCGCGCGGGCTGGTCCATGAACACTTCGAGGAACGCGCCAAGGAAGCCGCGTTCTACGCCAGGCAGCAAGAGCGCAATCGCGAGAAGCTGGCCGAAGACCCGAAGGCCGAAACACACCTGGCCGGCTGGACCGGCAAGCCGACCTACTTCGACCAGATCCTGACCAGCCTGAAGACGGTGTTCACCGGGTTTCTGATCGGCACGCTGGTCGCCGTGCCGCTGGGCATCCTCTGCGGCCTGTCGAAGATCGTGCAGACGGCGCTCAATCCCTTGATCCAGATCTTCCGGCCGGTGTCGCCGCTGGCCTGGTTGCCCATCGTCACACTGATTGTCAGCGCGCTGTACATCACCAGCGGCGAGCCGATGTTCGAAAAGTCCTTCCTGATCTCGGCCATCACCGTGACGCTGTGTTCGCTGTGGCCGACGCTGGTCAATACCGGCATCGGCGTCAGTTCCGTGGATCGCGACCTGCTCAACGTGTCGCGCGCCCTGCAACTGCCCAACAGCGTGAAGATCAGGAAGATCATCGTGCCCTCGGCGCTGCCCTACATATTTACCGGCATGCGTCTGTCCTTGTCGGTCGGCTGGATGGTGCTGATCGCCGCCGAGATGCTGGCGCAGAACCCAGGCCTGGGAAAATTCGTCTGGGATGAATTCCAGAACGGCAGCTCCGATTCACTCGGCCGCATCATGGTCGCCGTGCTGACCATCGGCTTCATCGGCTTTCTGCTCGATCGCCTGATGCTGGGGCTGCAGACGCTCGCCACGCGTCGCTGATCCGGATACCGGCCATGAGCGCAACTGCACTGGGCATCATCAACCGGCTGGAATTCCAGTCACCGCCGCGACCCGCGGCGAAGGCCGCGCCCGCCGCGGCGGCAAGCCCGGCGACTCTCGCCGGGGCCGCGCCGCCGGCGGCACTGGAACTGCGCGGCGTAGCCAAGGGCTACGGTCCGGCCCACGCCCGCAGCGAAGTGCTACGCGACCTGAACCTTTCAGTGGCCGACGGCGAGTTCCTGGCCATCGTCGGCTTCTCCGGCAGCGGTAAGACGACGCTGGTGAATCTGCTGGCCGGCTTCGTCATGCCGGACGTCGGCGAGGCGCTGAAGAAGGGCCAGCGCATCGTCGGCCCCGGGCCGGATCGTGGCATCGTTTTCCAGAGCTACACGCTGATGCCCTGGCTCAACGTCACCGACAACGTCGGCTTGGCGGTCGACGCGGTATTCCCGCGCCTGTCGCGCGCCGAACGGCGCGAGCGCACCCTGCACTATGTGAATCTGGTCGGCCTCTCGCACGCGGCGGATCGCCGGCCGGCCGAGCTCTCCGGCGGCATGCGGCAGCGCGTCTCGGTGGCGCGGGCGCTCGCCGCCAGCCCCGACGTGCTGCTGCTCGATGAACCGCTGTCGGCCCTTGACGCCTTGACGCGCGCCAAGCTGCAGGACGAAATAGTGCGTATCTGGAGCGAGGAAAAGAAGACGGTGGTGCTGATCACCAACGATGTGGATGAGGCCTTGATGGTGGCCGACCGCATCATCCCTCTCGAAATCGGCCCAGGGGCGTCGCTCGGTCCCGCCTTCGCGGTCGACATCGGACGGCCGCGCGACCGCCGCGCGATGAACCACGACGCGAGCTTTCGCCGCCTGCGGCACGACATCACGGAATGGTTGATCAATGCCGGACGGCAGCAGGCGCGAGGCGCGGACACCGCTCAGGCCCTCGCCCCGCCGACGCTGATGCCCCGCCTCGAAGCGCAGCGCAAATCGCTGCCGTCCCTGCTGCGCCTGCGTCACGCCCCGCAACTGGAACGGATGGAGCGGGCCACGGCAGGCCTGGCGGCACAGCCGGTCCGGCTCGAGGCAACAGCCAAGTCGCATTTCGGGGATGATCGCTTCGTCGACTTCACCGGCCTGGGCAAGATCTATCCGACCAAGAAGGGTCCACTCAAGGTGGTCGACGGCTTCGAACTGAAGATTCGCCGCGGCGAATTCGTTTCCATCATTGGCCATTCCGGTTGCGGCAAGTCCACTGTCCTGTCCATGGTTGCCGGCCTGACCGATATCTCCGAAGGCGGCGTGATCCTCGATCGGCGGGAAGTGCATGCCGCCGGCCCCGACCGCGGCATCGTGTTCCAGGCGCCCAGCCTGGTGCCCTGGCTCAGCGCCCGTGAAAACGTGCAACTGGCGGTGGACCGCGTATTCGGCCATGTCGGCGAGGCGGAGCGGGCGCGGGTGGTCGAGTACTACCTGGCGCGGGTCGGCCTTGGCGACGCGATGGACAAGAAGGCCGGCGAGTTGTCCAACGGCATGCGCCAGCGCGTCGGCATCGCCCGCGCCTTTTCGCTGGCGCCCAAGCTGCTGCTGCTTGACGAACCGTTCGGCATGCTCGATTCGCTGACCCGCTGGGACCTCCAGGAAGTGCTGATGGAGGTCTGGGCGCGCAACAAGGTCTCGGCGATCATGGTGACGCACGACGTCGATGAAGCCATTCTGCTGGCCGACCGCGTGGTGATGATGACCAACGGCCCCAACGCGCGCGTCGGCAAGATCCTCGACATCCCGCTGGAGCGGCCGCGGACCCGCCGCGAATTGCTGGCGCATCCCCTTTACTACGAATTGCGCGAGAGCCTGATCGGCTTTCTCGAGGAATGCGATCAGCATTGATCGCGGCACAGGAGATCATGCAATGAAAAAGCAGAAACTCGTCGTGGTCGGCAATGGTATGGCCGGCATGCGTGCGGTCGAGGAGTTGCTCAAGCTGGCCCCGGATCTTTACGCCGTCACGGTGTTCGGCGCCGAGCCGCATCCGAACTACAACCGGATCCTGCTTTCGCCGGTGCTGGCCGGCGAGATGACGATCCAGGACATCATCCTCAATCCGCTGGGTTGGTATTCGGACAACGGCATCCGGCTGCACGTTGGCAAGCAGGTCACCAGGATCGACCGTACCGCGCGCAGGGTGATCGCGGCGGACGGCACCGAGGAAGGGTACGACCGCCTGCTGCTGGCGACCGGTTCGTCACCCTTCATCCTGCCCATTCCCGGCAACGACCTGCCCGGGGTAATCAGTTATCGCGACATCCGCGATACCGACGAGATGATTGCCACCGCGCGCTCGCACCGGCATGCGGTGGTGATCGGCGGCGGCCTGCTCGGCCTCGAAGCGGCCAACGGCCTCAAACTGCGCGGGATGGACGTCACCGTGGTGCACCTGATGCCCTGGCTGATGGAACGCCAGCTCGACAAGCCCGCCGCCGACATGCTGAAGGCATCGCTTGAAGCGCGCGGCCTGAAGTTCCTGCTGGAAAGGCAGACAGAGGCCCTTGTTCGCGGTGAGTCCGGCCGCGTTGCCGCGCTGCGCTTCAAGGACGGCCTCGAAATCCCCGCCGATCTGGTGGTAATGGCCGCCGGGATCCGGCCCAACACCACGCTGGCTGAATCGGCCCGGCTTTATTGCAACCGCGGCATCGTGGTCAACGACACGATGCAGACCTATGACCCGCGCATCTACGCGGTCGGCGAATGCGTGGCGCACCGCGGCATCGCCTACGGCCTGGTGGCGCCGCTGTTCGAGCAGGCCAAGGTCTGCGCCAACCATCTGGCGAACTTCGGCATCGCGCGCTATACGGGTTCGGTGACCTCGACCAAGCTCAAGGTGACGGGCATCGATCTGTTCTCGGCCGGCAATTTCATGGGTGGCGAGGGTACCGATGAAATTCTGCTGCATGATCCCTCGGGCGGCGTGTACAAGAAGCTGGTGTTGAAGAACGACACCCTGGTCGGCGCCGTGCTGTATGGCGACACCGCCGACGGCGCCTGGTATTTCCAGTTGGTCAAGGACGGCCAGAACATCCACGAAATTCGCGACCACCTGATGTTCGGCCAGAACCACGTCGGCGATGTCGGTCACGCCGGCGTGTCCAAGGCCGCCGCGATGTCCGACGAGGCCGAGGTCTGCGGCTGCAACGGCGTATGCAAGGGCGACATCGTCAAGGCGATCAAGAACCAGGGGCTCTTCACCGTCGACGACGTGCGCAAGCACACCAAGGCCTCCAGCTCCTGCGGTTCGTGCACCGGGCTCGTCGAGCAGATTCTTGCCTCGACCATCGGCGGCGCCTATACGCCGGCGGACACGCGGGACAAACCGATGTGCGGCTGTACCGACCATTCGCACGGCCTGGTGCGCCAAACCATACGCGAGCGGCATTTGCTGACGATTCCGGAAGCGATGCACTACATGGAATGGAGGACCCCGGCCGGTTGCGCCTCCTGTCGCCCGGCGCTGAATTACTACCTTATTTCGACCTGGCCGGGCGAAGCGAAGGATGACCCGCAGTCGCGTTTCATCAACGAACGGGCGCATGCCAACATCCAGAAGGACGGCAGCTATTCGGTGGTGCCGCGCATGTGGGGCGGGCTGACGACGCCCGCCGAATTGCGCGTGATCGCCGACGTCGCCGAGAAATACCAGGTGCCGACCGTGAAGATGACCGGCGGCGCGCGCATCGACCTGCTCGGCATCAAAAAGGAGGACCTGCCCAAGGTGTGGGCCGATCTGGGCACGGCCGGCATGGTCTCCGGCCACGCCTATGGCAAGAGCATCCGCACGGTGAAGACCTGCGTCGGCGCAGAGCACTGCCGCTTCGGCACGCAGCGCTCGATGGCGATGGGCGTCAAGCTGGAACGGATGCTGTTCGGCATGTGGAGCCCGCACAAGGTCAAGCTGGCGGTGTCCGGCTGTCCGCGCAACTGCGCCGAGGCCGGCATCAAGGACATCGGCGTGATCGGCGTGGATTCCGGCTATGAGCTGTATGTCGCCGGCAACGGCGGCATCAAGACCGAGGTCGCGCAGTTTCTCTGCAAGGTAGGCAGCGACGCGGAGGTCATGGAATATTCCGCCGCCTTCCTCCAGCTCTATCGCGAGGAAGGCTTCTATCTCGAACGCACCTGCCATTACGTCGCCCGCGTCGGACTCGACCACGTCAAGGCCGCCGTGGTGAGTGATCCGTCGCGGCGCAAGGGGCTGCACGACAGGCTGCTGTTTGCTTTGCAGGACTACGAGGATCCGTGGCAGGCCGCCGTGCAACAACCGGCGCTGCGCCGAGAATACGAGGTCATCCGGATCGCGGAAGCGCCGGCCGAGGTGGCGTCGTGAGCGGCTGGATCAAGGTTTGTGCCCTCGACGACATCGTGCCGCAGGGCAGCCGGGTCGTGGCCTCCGGGCAGGGCGACATTGCGCTGTTTCGCACGGCGGACAACCGGGTCTTCGGCCTCCACGACAAGTGTCCCCACAAAGGCGGGCCGCTGTCGCAGGGAATTGTTCATGGCGACACGGTGACCTGTCCGCTGCATGGCTTCAAGATCGGTCTGGCGGACGGCGTAGCGCTTGCACCGGACAAGGGCTGTGCGCGCCGCTTCGAGGTGAAGCTCTATGGTGGCGCGGTCTGGCTGCAACTGAAATGAAACCCTGTTTAGGGTTTTGACCGTGTCTGAAACCCGAACTACTTGTCCTTATTGCGGCGTGGGCTGGGACGCCGTGCGGATGCGCGCTCATTCCCGGTACGGGCATAGTCTGCGATCGGACTCGGCCCTGCATGGCCTCGTCCCGGCGGCAGGCGCGAGGCAGTGCCTCGCGAATTCCCTGCCGCCGTCCCCCCGCCGAGCGGGGGGTTCCGCCGCAGCCGGGCTTCGACCGACATGAGCGAGACCCGATCCACTTGTCCTTACTGCGGCGTGGGCTGCGGCGTGATCATCGAGCACGATGCAGCGCGGATTACCGGCGTGCGCGGTGATCCGGACCATCCGGCGAACTTCGGCCGCTTGTGCACCAAGGGCAGCACGCTGCATCTGACGGCCACGCCGCAGGCCTTGGCGCAGCGGCTGACTCACCCGCGACTGCGCTTGGCGAAGGATGGCCTGCGGCAGCAGGTGGGCTGGGACCAGGCGCTCGACCATGCGGCGGCGCAGTTCGCGCTGGCGATCGCCGAGCACGGCCCGGACAGCGTCGCCTTCTACATCAGCGGGCAACTTCTGACCGAGGATTACTACGTTTTCAACAAACTGGCCAAGGGCCTGATCGGCACCAACAATGTCGATACCAATTCGCGCCTGTGCATGAGTTCGGCGGTGACCGGCTACAAAGCCACGCTGGGCGCCGACGCGCCACCCTGCTCCTACGAGGACATCGATCATGCGGACTGCCTGCTGATCGCCGGCGCCAACATGGCCTGGGCCCACCCGGTGCTGTTCCGCCGCATCGAGGACGCACGCGCGGCGCGGCCTGGCATGAAGCTGATCGTGGTCGATCCGCGCCGCACCGATACCGCGGAAGCCGCCGACCTGCACCTGGCCATCCTGCCCGGCACCGACATCGCGCTGTACAACGCGATGCTGCATGTGCTGCTCTGGGAAGACCTGGTGGATCTGGATTACATCCGTGCCCACACAGACGGCTTCGACGCGCTGAAGGCCGTCGTGCGTGACTACACGCCGGCGCTGGCCGCCGACATCTGCGGAGTCAAGGCGGACGACATCGTCAGCGCCGCGCGCTGGTTCGGCCTGGCCCCGGCGGCGCTATCGCTGTATTGCCAGGGGCTCAACCAGTCCAGCCACGGCACCGACAACAATGCCGCGATCATTCACCTGCACCTGGCCACCGGCAAGATCGGCAAGCCCGGCTGCGGTCCTTTTTCGCTGACCGGCCAGCCCAACGCGATGGGCGGCCGCGAGGTCGGCGGCCTGGCCAACCTGCTTTCCGCGCACCGCGATCTGGCCAATCCCGCGCATCGCGCCGAAGTCGCTCTGCTGTGGGGCATCCCCGACGTGCCGGCGAAGCCCGGCCTGACCGCGGTGGAACTGTTCGAGGCCGTGCATCGCGGCGAGATCAAGGCGCTGTGGATCGCCTGCACCAATCCCGCGCAGTCGCTGCCCAACCTCACCCGCGTGCGGGAAGCGCTGGCGAAATGTCCGTTCGTCGTGCTCCAGGAAGTCAGCGCCGATACTGATACCGCGGCCCACGCCGACCTGCTGCTGCCGGCTGCCGGCTGGGGCGAAAAGGAGGGCACGGTGACCAACTCCGAGCGCCGCGTCAGCCGCGTCAGGGCGGCGGTGCCGGCGCCGGGCGAGGCGCGCGCGGACTGGCGGATCGTGGTGGATTTCGCGCATCGCCTCGAAGACCGCCTGCCGGCGCGGGACGCCACGCTGTTTCCGTATGCGAACGCCGAGGCGATATTCAACGAGCACCGCGCCACGACCGTTGGCCGCGATCTCGATATCGGCGGGCTGTCCTACGCCTTGCTGGAGCGGTCCGGTCCCCAGCAGTGGCCGCTGCGCGCCGGCGCGACAGCCGGCACGCCGCGCCTCTATGCCGGCGGCTTGTTTGCCACGGCCAACGGGCGTGCCCGCTTCAGGGACGTGCGGCACCGCCCGACCGCGGAAACGACGGATGCGCGGCATCCCCTGCATCTGAACACCGGTCGCCTGCGCGACCAATGGCATGGCATGAGCCGCACCGGCCTGGTGCCGCGCCTGTTTGCCCATGCCCCGGAGCCGGCCATCGAAATGAATGCACGCGACATGGAGCGGCGCGGGATCAAGGATGGCGATCTGGTGCGGGTCAAAGGCAAACGTGGCGCGCTGGTTTTGCGTGCCGCGGCCTCGGCCACGCTGCGACCGGCGCAGACCTATGTGCCGATGCACTGGGGCGGGCGTTTCATGAGCGGCCTGGGCGTGAATGCCCTGACACCGCCGGCCACCGATCCCGTTTCGCACCAACCCGAACTCAAGCACGCGGCGGTACAGGTCGAGAAGTTCGCCACCGCTTGGCAACTGGTGGCCTTGCGGCGCGACGATGTCGGCAGCGGCGGCGGCCTGCAGGCGGCGCTGCAACCCTGGCTGGCCCGCTTCGACCACGCCACGCTGACGCTGGCCGGGCGGGAAACCGCGGTGGTCGTGCTGCGCATCTGGGGCGGACCGGACCGGCCCCTGCCGTCAGCCGAAGTCCTCGCCGAACTGGCCGCCGCGATCGGCGTCGATTCACCGGCCGCGCTGGTCTTCAATGACGCCCGGCGCGGTATCACCAAGCGCGCCCTGATCGAGCATGAGCGCTTGCTCGGGGCGCTGTTGTGCAACGAAACGCGCGCCACCGACTGGCTGCTCGACCTTATCGCGCGCGGTGGCAGCACCCAGGAACTGCGCAGGTGGCTGTTCGCACCGCTCGACGCGCCGCCTGCCCTCGGCCCGGCGCGCGGGCGGGTGATCTGCGACTGCTTCGACGTGTCGGAAAACGAGATTAGCGCCGATATCGAGGCGGGCCTCAGCCTGGCCGCGCTCCAGGACAAACGCAAATGCGGCACCAATTGCGGATCCTGCCTGCCGGAGCTGAGGCGCCGGGCGGCGAAGTCGCCAGCGGAGATTGCCGTCGCCGATTGATGCGCGGCGGTCGCGAAGCGTCAGGGTTCGCGACTCACGGCAGGCCAGCTTGTCAACCCGCCTGTATCAATCGCGCATCGGCCAGCGCCAGGCGGTCGACCAGCGAATGCAGCAGCGCCAGGGCGAACTGGTAGCGACATCTCAGGCTGACCAAGTCAAGGGCTTCCTTTTCGTATTCCGCGAGCAGGACGTCGTCCATGGCTTCGACCGTCGCCTGTCGAGGGATTTCGCCCTCCTTGACGTAGGACATCTCGCCGACGCATTCACCGGCGTCCAACAGATTCAGCAGGCGGCCTTGCTTGGTCACCTTGACGCGCCCGCTGCCGAGAAAGAACAGGCTGCGGCCGAGCTCCCCCTCGCGCACGATCACCGTGCGCGCCGGCACCCTGGACCACCTGCCTTTATGCACCAATTCCCAGATCTCGGCATCGTCGAGGTGGCTCAACAGGCGTACTTTCTTCAGCGCGATGAATTTGTCGCTGTCCGCAATTGCGCTTTCATAGACGCTCAGACGCCCGATCTTGGCGATGTCGAGCGCCAGATCGGCCCAGGAGGGGTAGCGTTCCTGCGGCGTCTTCGCCAGCATCTGCAGCAGGATCCGGTCGATGTTCTTGTTGAGCTCGGGCCGATGCGAGCTGGGCGCCAGGGGCTCTTCGTTGAGAATCTTCGCCAGCAGATCCTCCAGCGTGGTCGCGACGAAGGGTCGCTGCCCGGTGAACAACTGATACAGCACCACCCCCAGCGCAAACATGTCGCTGTGATGACCGAGCGGCTCGCCCCTGATCTGCTCGGGTGACATGTACATCGGCGAGCCGATGTCGGCAAGCTGGGTCTCCGGCCCCATGTTCAGATACGCCGCGCCGAAATCGGCCACCTTGATGTTGGTGCCGCTGACCACCAGGATGTTGGCCGGCTTGATGTCGCGGTGCACGATGCCCTGGCGGAACGCATAGTCGAGCGCGCCGCAGCACTTGAACGCGATCTGGATGGCATTTTCCGGCGAGAGCAATCTCCCCGGCGTGGTGTATTGCGACAGGTCGCCGCCGGGAACGTACTCGATCGCGATATAACCCGAATCCTCGCCGACCGAGGCTTCGAGGATGGAGGCGATATGCGGATGCTTGAGCTTTCCGGCGAGCGATGCCTCGTTCATGAATTGCACCGTGTTGGTCCGGTCGAAATCCGCGCTCTTGACGATTTCCGGATCCAGCACCTTCAATGCCACGGTATTTCCCGAGAAGGTGTCGAGGGCGAGATAGACGATCCCTGACGCCCCTCTGCCGAGAACATTCTTGATCTGGAACTTGCCGATTCGATTCATGACACAGCCACCCCTTCGTCGCGCCACCGGTGCCGGGCCGGAATTGCCCGTCCGCTGCTTTCCGGAGGCGACAATCTACCCGATTGCATTATCTCCCTAAAGTCCGTTCAGACACCGGGCCGCGGAATCGTCGAGCCGGGGCGAAGCGGCTCAGGTGGCAGACCACTCCCGGACGGGGCTCTCAATGCCCGAGGGCGCGACCAGCCAACATGCCGACGATGATCAGGGCCAGCACCAGGCAAAGCAGTTGCCAGAAGACCAGCGGATTGCGCTCCAGCAGGGCGGGCGGTCGCTCGCCGAGCAAGGCCTTGTTGGGGTGGCGCAGGTCGTGCAGGAATTCCGAAGTTTCCCCATAGCGCTTGGACGGGTCGGGATGCACGGCCCTGGCCAGCGCCGCGTCGACCCACACCGGGACGGCACGGTTCTCGCCCAACACCGAGTCATAGCGCAGCTTCTTCTGCGCCGCGCGGGTCCGTGTCTTGGCCACTTGCGCGCCATAAGGCAAGCGTCCGCAGAGCATCTGGTAGGCGATCACTCCGAGGGAGAACAGGTCCGAGGCCGGCGTGCCGGATTCGCCGAGAAAATATTCCGGCGCCGTATATTGGGCCGTACCCAGGATTGGCGGCGGCGCGGCCGACGAGTCGGCTTCCGCCAGGCCGGCGACCAGGGTGGAGCCGAAATCGATGATCTTCACGGTACCGGTGGCGTCGATCATGATGTTGTTGGGACGCAGGTCCTGGTGCAGCATTTCCAGGCGGTGGAAGGCGCGCAGGCCGTGGGCGATCTGCTCGACGATGGCGCGCACGGTTTCCAGGTCCGGAGCCGGGTTGTCGATCATCCATTGCGCCAGGGTCTGCCCCTCGATGTACTCGGTGACGACATAAAGATAGCCGCGCCTGCGCGTCTGCAGGCAGGGCTTCAGCACATGGGCGTTGTTGACGCGCCGCGCGATCCACTCCTCCAGCATGAACCTTTCCAGGTAGTCAGGGTCGCCCCTGAGGTCAATCGAGGGAATCTTGAGCGCGACCAGCGCTCCGCTCCCGGTATCCTCGGCCAGATAAATGTGGCTGCGGCTGCTGGCGTGCAGTTCGCGCACGACACGGTAACCGTCGAACTCCATCCGTGCCTCCAGGATGGGCGGCAGGGGTAGTTGGGAAAGCTGATGGAAGACCTCGTTGGCGGCTGGTGGCGGCAGTCGGTCGACACGGACGATCTGCAGCGTCAGGTTGTCCGTGCTGCCCCGCGCGTACGCCTCCGCCACGATGCGTTTGGCGGCCGCGTCGAGATCCTGCCCGCCATCCTTGACGCTGGCGACGACGAAGGCCGGTGTCACGTACTCATGTACGCCGTCGGTGGTGAGCAGGAAGATGTCGCCTTCCTCGATCGGTAGCACGTGGTAGTCGATCTCCAACTGGGGCGCGATGCCCAGTGCACGACCCAGGTAGCTTTGCCCCTGCGATACGATGATCCGGTGGTCGTTGGTGAGTTGCTCCAGGGTCTTGCCGCGCAGCTGGTATACGCGGCTGTCGCCGACGTGGAAGACATGCGCCGTGGCGGACTTGATCACCAGCGCGCTCAGCGTGCAGACATAGCCGCGATCCTTGTCGTAGCGATAGGGGCTCTGGTGGGTTTGCGCGTGCAACCAGCCATTGGTCGCGCTCAGCACACGCTGCGCCGAGGTCTTGACCGACCAGGCGTCGGAGGTGCAGTAGTAGTCTTCGAGAAAACTCTTCACCGCCGATTCGCTGGCGACGTGGCTGACTTCGCTGCTGCTGATGCCGTCGGCCAGGGCCACGGCAATGCCTTTCGCGCTCAACAGCGGTTCCTGCGGAATGCAGCAGCCGTGAAAATCCTGGTTCCCCTCCTTGCGACCCTTGTCCGAATGCTGCCCGATGGAGACCGAAAGTTTGCTGTGCATATCCACGACCGCGGATCCCCGCCCGGCAAGACGCCGGGATCGGAGACCCCAGGATCGCACAGAGTATCAGGCGGCGCGCCCGACGGCTGCGGTCACCAGCTTGGGGGCTGTCCGCACGTGGGTGGAGTACAGGGTCAGTCCGACGAAAGCCAGGCCGCCCACCAGGTTGCCGATGACGGTCGGGATCTCGTTCCAGATAAAGTAATCCATGATCGAGAAGTTGCCGCCCAGCATCAGACCCGACGGAAACAGGAACATGTTCACGACGGAGTGCTCGAAGCCCATGTAGAAGAACAGCATGATGGGCATCCACATAGCGATCACCTTGCCCGACACGTTGGTCGAGACCATGGCCCCGACGACGCCGGTGGATACCATCCAGTTGCACAGCACGCCGCGGATGAACAAGGTCAGCATGCCGGCAGCGCCGTGGGCGGCGTAACCGACCGTGCGGCCCTCGCCGATGTGACCGATGGCCTTGCCGACATTGTTCGGGTCGGTATCGAAGCCGAAGGTAAAGGTGACGGCCATCATCACCGCGACGGTCAGGGCGCCGGCGAAGTTGCCGGTGAAGACGAGGCCCCAGTTGCGCAGTATGCCGCCCATGGTGACGCCCGGGCGCTTGTCGATCAGGGCCAGCGGGCAAAGCGTGAAAACGCCGGTCAGCAGGTCGAAGCCGAGCAGATAAAGGATGCAGAAGCCGACCGGGAAGAGTATGCCGCCGGCTAGCGGCTGGCCGGTTTGCACATTGATCGTGACGGCGAAAGCCGCCGCCAGCGCCAGAATGGCCCCGGCCATGTAGGCCCGGATCACGGTATCGCGCGTTGACATGAAGATTTTGGATTCACCGGCATCCACCATCTTCGTCACAAATTCCGAAGGCATCAGGTAAGCCATGACATTTCCCTTGAGTAAGCAACAAGATCTGCAACCCGACCATCGCGTCCGTTCCGCGCACAACGCGGTTGGGCAATGACCGAACCAATCGGGCGACGCATTTCGACATTGAGTTCCGCGTCGCCCACTTCCGCGAAGCAGAACCATGCGCCGCATGACATGACTCAGCAGATACCGTGCCAAGCGACCAATCAACGGGTTGGCGCGCTCGTTACACCGGGCAGCGAACGATTTGCTCGCGCGTCGCCCCAATCCGGTGCGTGGCGACAGCGAAGTTTGTCGACGGTGGTGCGATCCGCGGGCCCACAGCGCTGAAGTGGCGCTCAAGAACATCACATTCCTATGGGTTTCTCCACTGCGCCTGGCTCACGGTTCAGCCGGTGCCAGGAGCGCGACAGGACAGCACAAGGACCCGCCAATCCGAACCGGCGTCTGGCATGCTTGATGCGTAGGTGAACCGCGGTCCAGGCTCGACGCGGGACACAGGCGCTGCGCGACTCCATGGGGCCTGCTTTGGCCGACGGCGCCCGATCGCAGGCTGGCGCCTGCATTTCCCGGGCTGTCGGCCGGCTTCAATCAACGAAGGAGGACACAGAATGAAACGCAACGACGTCACCGAAATGATCATCACCGCCAAGATCCAGAAGGGTGTCAAGTGGGCCGACGCAGCAAAAAAGCTCGGTCTCTCGAAAGAGTGGGTCACTGCCGGTTGCCTCGGCCAGATGGCCTTCGACAAGAGGCAGGCAACCATCCTCGGCAAGGTCTTCGGCCTGCCTGCGGAAGCGGTTGCGCTGTTGCAGGTGGCGCCCTACAAGGGCTCGCTGCCGACAGCCGTGCCGGTAGACCCCCTGATCTATCGTTTCTACGAGCTGGTCAATGTGTACGGCACGACCTTCAAGGAACTGATCCACGAAGAATTCGGCGACGGAATCATGTCAGCCATCGACTTCAGGATGGACCTGCAGCGCGAACCGAATCCGGCCGGCGACCGCGTAAGCATCACCATGTCCGGAAAGTTCCTTCCCTACAAGACCTATTGAGGCACGCGGCAGTAGCAGTGCGGAGTGTCCGCGCCGCTTATTCACGGATGGAGTCCGGCGACAGGTGTCACGGCTTGTCTGACGCCTGCCCGGGTCCCGCCGGCGACGCCGGCAAGCCGGAACCTGCCCGTCACTTGAAACCATCCCGGTCACCCCCATATCGAGTGCTTTACCGTCGTTCCAAGGGGATTTTCGATGACCGCTGACACCCAGACCGCGCAAACCGCGCGTGAGACCCTCGGCTTCCAGACCGAGGTCAAGCAACTGCTGAACCTGATGATTCACTCGCTGTATTCCAACCGCGAGATCTTCCTCCGCGAGCTGATTTCGAACGCCTCGGATGCCTGCGACAAGCTGCGCTTCGAAGCGCTGCACAATGCCGGGCTGTTCGAGGGCGATTCGGACTTCAGGATTCGCGTCGCGTTCGACAAGGAAGCGAAAACCCTGACGATCGCCGACAACGGTGTCGGCATGAGCCGTGAGGAAGTGATCACCAACCTGGGGACCATCGCCAAGTCGGGCACGCGCGAATTCTTCTCGCAGCTTTCCGGCGACCAGCAGAAGGACGCCAGCCTGATCGGTCAGTTCGGCGTCGGCTTCTATTCCTCGTTCATCGTCGCGGACCGCGTCACGGTGCTGACCCGGCGTGCCGGGCTGGAGGCCAACCAGGGCGTGCGCTGGGAGTCCGAGGGCGCCGGCGAATTCACGATCGAAATGACCGACCGGCCGGCGCGTGGCACCGAAATCACGCTGCACCTGAAAGAAGGGCAGGACGACCTGCTGTCGAGCTGGAAAATCAAATCAATCATTCGCAAGTACTCGGACCACATCGTCCAGCCCATCGTGATGAAGGGCGAAAAATGGGACGACGAAAAGAAGGAACAGGTCGCCACCGACGAGGACGAAACCGTCAACCAGGCTTCGGCCCTGTGGGCGCGGCCGAAGAGCGAGATCACCGAGGAACAGTACAAGGAGTTCTACAAGCACGTCGGTCACGACTTCGAAGACCCGCTGACCTGGACCCATGCGCGCGTCGAGGGCAAGACCGAGTACACGCAACTGCTCTATGTGCCGGCCCGCGCGCCCTTCGACCTGTGGGACCGCAACGCCCGGCACGGCATCAAGCTCTATGTGCGCCGCGTGTTCATCATGGACGACGCCGAGCAATTGATGCCGCTGTACTTGCGCTTCGTGCGCGGCGTGGTCGACTCGAACGATCTGCCGCTTAACATCTCGCGCGAGATTCTCCAGGAATCAAAGGACATCGAATCGATCCGCAACGGCTGCACCAAGAAGGTCCTCGGCATGCTGGCCGATCTGGCCAACAGCGAAGACGCCGCCGAGAAGGAAAAGTACGCCAAGTTCTGGAACGAGTTCGGCAAGGTACTCAAGGAAGGCATCGGGGAGGATCACGCCAACAAGGACAAGATCGCCGGCCTGCTGCGCTTTGCCACGACGCAGGCCGATACCAACGACGAAACGGTGTCGCTGGCCGACTACATCGCGCGCATGAAGCCGGAGCAGGAAAAGATCTACTACGTCACTGCCGAGACCTTCAACGCGGCGAAGAACAGCCCACACCTGGAAGTCTTCCGCAAGAAGGGCATCGAGGTCATCCTGCTCTCCGACCGCGTCGACGAGTGGGTGGTATCGCACCTGACCGAGTTCGAGGGCAAGCCACTGGTTTCCGTCGCCAAGGGCGGACTCGATCTCGGCAAGCTGGAAGACGAGGCCGAAAAGAAGGAGCAGGAATCGGCGGCCGACGAATTCAAGGAT
>WBZP01001849.1_pt1 | contig 25207 bp, 21 predicted proteins | sample 5204301 | NCBI WGS metagenome assembly WBZP01 (sample SAMN12412401, study PRJNA552823) | activated sludge metagenome | isolation source: activated sludge from nitrification reactor of wastewater treatment plant... | place: USA: Pennsylvania | collected 2017 | reverse complement strand
CGTTGACCTGCGCCCAGCCGGTAATCCCTGGGCGTACAGCGTGGCGGCGAAATTGCTCGGCGCTATACAGTGGAAGGTATTCCATGAGGAGAGGACGCGGCCCGACAAGGCTCATCTCGCCGCGCAGCACATTCCAGAGTTCGGGTAGTTCATCCAGACTGCTTGCCCTCAACCAGCGACCAAAACGCGTCAGGCGAGCTTCGTCCGGCAGAGGTTCGCCGTCAGGCCCGACAGCGACAAGCATAGTGCGGAATTTTATCATGTTGAACGGTTGCCCATGCAGGCCCGGACGTAACTGGCTGAAAAAGATCGGACTACCGAGACGGGCGCGAACGATCAGGCATACCATCACAAGCACTGGAGCGAGCACGATCAGTGCCATGAGCGCCGCGACCAGATCAAACAGCCTCTTGCCCATCGCAGACCCGTTCAATGACACGCAACCATTGTTGTGCGAGCTGCTGCCTGTCGAAGCGCTCCTCGGCCAGCGCACGACCAGCTCTGCCCATCGCCGGCAGCGCCGCGCGATCGTCTGACAGGCGGCACAGCGCGTCGGCAAAAGCGCCCGCATCGCCCGGAGGAACTGCCACGCCGCAAGCGCTCTCGTTGATCAAGTCAGCCACCCAACCCGGATAGTTGGTCAGCACCGGTTTGCCCGCCGCCAGATAATCGAAGAACTTGTTCGGCGACGTGCCGTAATAAAAGGCTGGCACGTTGTCGAGGATCATCAGGCCGACATGCACGCGTGCATGCATCAGGACAGCCAACTGCCTCCTCGGCAACGGCGAGAGAAAAATGCAGTTGTTCAGTTCGTCACGCTGCGCACGGGCCAGCAAGGAAGGCTTCAGCTTGCCGTCCCCGACGAAGAGCAGCGCTACGTCGGTCCGCCCGCGCCGCTTGAGTTCGGCTGCCGCGTCAAGGACTGCGTCCAGGCCGTTGGCAATTCCGTGCGAGCCGGCAAAAGCCGCGATCAGCGCGTCCGGCGGTATGGCCCGCAGCACCTCGGGCGGCAGGTCAACGGCTTGGTCGTCTCCGGAAAAGAGTGCTAGATCGCAGCCGTTCGGTACCAGATGTACGCGATCGGGCGCAATTCCGCGCCGCCGGATGCCGTCCACGATGCCTGGCGAAAGACCGACGCAGGCATGCGCCGAGTGGTAGCACGACCATTCGAGCCAGTCCATCGCGCGCAGAACGGCACGGTTGCGGATGACGCCCATTTCGCGCGGCAACTCGGGCCACAGGTCGCGCACTTCGAAGACAAAGCGCTGTCCTTTCAGCCAGCGGGCAACGATCCCCGGGATACCGGCCGTCAGCGGCGTCGACGTGGCAAACAGCACGTCGTGACGCTCGAGCAGCGCAATCAGCACGCTGCGCCAGGCAAAACGCAGGAAGGTCATCGTCCGCTTGACGAAGCCATCGGCGTTGGAATACGGCAGCTCGAACTCGATCACCCGGATGCCGGCGACGATTCCTTCGCGGCGACCCTTGATGAACGGGCCGTGCAGGCCGGTACGGCCGCTGGCGTACGAACCGCAGACCATGGTCACCTGATGGCCGGCGGCGATCAGCCGGCAAGCGTTTTCGTAGGAGCGCGTGCCCGAGGCGCCCTCCGGGGTCGTAAAATGCTGGTGGTAATAGAGAACTCGCATGCCGATCAGGCGAACTGAATGGTCGTCCGGAGGACGGTCGCCCGGCGCGCCCTGACCTCGAGAACAGGAAGCGGCGACTGCTCGCCATAGCGCCTCGATTCGCCGCCGCCTGTCTGCCGCACATCGATCTGTACGTCGGCGGCGACCGTCAGACAAGCGAGGACCGACTTGACGCCGCCGGGAATGTCGTGCCAGTCGGTCGGAGCCAGGCGCCAGCGCAGGCAAGCCTCGCGGGCAAAACCTGAAACCTCGTCGTCCACCTCGATCCGGTCGGGCTGGAAGCGAACCGTCCGCCGGTGCCGCGCGCCCCGCCAGTCGACGTACCCGGCCGAGACCTCATCAGGCCTGGCTTCATCGTAGGCGAAGGTGCTCAGTTCCAGCCACTCGCCAAAAAGAAAGCGACCGAGACGCGGCATCTGGTCGCGTTCGTCGAATTGCACCGTGTTGTGCGAGACCGTTCCCGGATAGTAGTCCGCCGCCTGCGGTGATGGCGGACGGTAACTGAAGGAGCCGCCGTCGCGCAGGAGATTTGCGCCGTCAGACCAGACATCCAGGTGCAAGCCATCGGCATGCGACGGCCGGAAGCGATACGTCGGAAGACGCAACAACGCCCAGCGCCGGCTTCCCCCGAGACGCACATAGCCGCCGAACGGGAACAGTCGGCGAGGCGCCGGGAGACGAGCCACGGGTGGCGACAACACGTCGGCGAACCATGTGGCAAGCGTTGACGACTCGCCGGCTGGCTGCCCCGAGTCGGCAAGGAGGCGCGTGGCCCAGGCGAGGCTGGGCCGAAAGTCGCGGTAGTCGGCGAGGTCCAACGGCAACAGTCGGGCACCGTCGTTCGCCCCGAGGTTGGGCGCATCGCCCGAAACCGGATCGGTCAATGCGGCCATCCAGGCGACGGCCTGCGCCGCGCGTTCGTACCAGGAAGGGCTGAATGGCTGATCGGCGAAACGCCTGCGCCATTCTTCGGTTAGGGCCAGCGTATCGAGCAGCAGCCTGTGGTAGGTCACCGAATGCTGGGCGAAACTGCCGTCGGGCATGACCAGTGCGGCTACCCGTTCAGCCAGCACACGGCGTCCAAACCCTTGCCAGACGACGGCCGACTTGCCGAGCCGGCCGGAGAGAGAGGACTGGCTGCGCAACCACAGGCCAGCCATGTACAGCGCTCCTGCCTCGGAGGTGGCGTGATTGTTGTCTTGCGCCAGTGCATAGAGGACGGTGGGCCGGATGCGTCGGCAGTGTTCGTCGACGAAACGCAGCAGGGGCGGCAGCGCTTGAGCGCCGGCGAAACGCGCCAGCCACTCGGCCACGAGCAGGGTATGCATCAGGCGGATGGCCGTTTCCTGCCCGCACTTCCAGTTCACCCCGACATTGAACGGGTTGGCCGCCACCCAGCTGGCCAGCCAGCGTTCGATTCCCTCGGCGAAGCGAGCCTCGCCGCTCAGAATCCATGCCTGGGCTAGCCAAAGAAGGCCGTCGAAGCGTGAAGGCTCCCACAGGTACTTCACGTCGCCAGCGGTCAAAGTGAATTCATTCAGGGTCGACCAGTGCCTCGGCGGCGCGAGACGAATGCCGTTGTCGGCGTTGCATAACCAGTCGGGAGGAAAACCGATCGCCCGCTCGCCAGCGGAGAAGAACGGCAGCCAGCCCGCCAACAGCCGATCGGCACGGCGAATCATCGCCTGCCGCTCGTTTGTCGGCACGCTCGGGGAGGCCAGCGGCTGCTGCGGCAGATTGAAGAAGGGCCCGACATACGGTCGGCCTTCCGGCAGAAGCCGACGATAAACGCCACTCCGGCAGAGCATTCGGTAGGCGAGTACGCGTGCCGCGTTGCCGACACCCAGACGACGCATCGTCCGCAGCAGCGCTCGTGTGCGACTCAGCACGCGGCCGCTCCGCTGGTCTGGCGCTCGGCAATTTCGATCGACACACGCGCGACTTCCAGCAGCTCGGCGAAGGGGATCGGCGCCCCGCTGCCGGAGCGGATGCCGTCGAGGAACGCTCGCGCACAGGCGTCCTGCCCCTTGTCCTGCTTCCACAGGCGTTCATGGCGAAAGCGTAGCCAGCCGTAACCATCAAGACGCAGGAAGTTGTTCAATTGAAGCACTGCGTCGCCAGCGAAAACTTCCAGGCGCTCCTTCGGGAAGACCTTACCACCGGCGGCCAGGTAGTGGACCGTGGCCATGGAACCGTCGGCAAAATCGAGTGTGATCGTGGCGCTGTCTTTCATGGCGGCACGACCGGTACGGGCACCGAGTGTCGTGACCGTCCAGTCGGCGATCGGCGCGCCGACGAGAAAGCGCGCGAGGTCGATGAAGTGGCAGGCCTCGCCAAGAATGCGGCCACCGCCGACGGCTCGGTCCTGCGTCCAGTGCTCGGCCGGAATGGCGCCGGCATTGACCGTGTAGACGAGTGACTTCGGACCGGCAACGCCGTGCAGCAGCTGCTGCAGGCGCTGCACGAGCGGCGCAAAACGACGATTGAAGCCGACCATCACGGCGGGTGCCCGACCGTGCGCGAGTTGTGCCTCGTAGGCCGCCTGAATGGCCGCCAGTTGGTCGAGCGTCAGGGCCATCGGCTTTTCGACGAAGACATGTTTGCCCGCCTCAAGCGCCCTGACGACGAAGCCGGCGTGCGTGTCGTGGCGGGTTGCGATGACCACGGTGTTGACCTGGTCGTTGGCGAAGATGTCTCCATCGTCGGTGGACGCCTGGGCAAAACCTGCCTTCTCGCCATGATGGACGCCGCTGACGCCGCCGCTTGTGAGGATGGTCGTCAACTGCGCGCCCGCCTTGCTGAACGCCGGAATCAACATGCGCGAAGCGTAGTTTCCGGCACCGATGACGCCGAGAGCCGGCTCGGCCGCAGGGCAGGGCGGCGCATCGCCGCGCAGACTTACGCGCGGCGCCAACGCCCTTTCCAGGTCGGCTTGCGGGTACTCCAGGACAATCCCCAGGGCTGACTTGTCACGCAGCAAGGCGTCATACGCGGCAAGCGCGTCGTCGAAGGCAAAACGCTGCGAGATGAGCGGCCCGACGCACAAGCGCTTATCCGCCATCATCGATAGAATAGCCTCGAAGTTGCGCTGCTCGGTCCAGCGGACAAAAGCAGGCGGATAGTCGCGCCCCTGTTGTTCATAGGCCGCGTCGTAACGCCCGGGACCGTAGGAACACGAGACCTGGAAGGTCAGCTCCTTTTCGTAGAACTCGCTGCGCTTCAACTCAAGGCCGGTCACTCCGACGAGAACGATGCGCCCGCGCTTGCGGCACATGCGCGCGGCTTGACTGATCGGCTCGCTCGACGAGGTCGAGGCAGTGACAATCACGGCATCGACGCCACGCCCGCCGGAAAACGCCAGACCCATGGCAACCGCGTCACCCCCCGCCGCGGGATTGCACGTGGCAGCGCCGAACTGTCGAGCCAGAGCCAGCTTCGACTCGTCGAAATCGATCCCCAGAACATGGCAGCCATGAGCGCGCAACAACTGGGTCGTCAACAGACCGATCAATCCGAGACCGGTGACCACGACGTATTCGCCAAGCGTCGGCTGAACCAGCCGGATCCCCTGCAGGCCGATTGCCGCGAGAACGGTAAACGCAGCCTCGGCGCTGTCCACGGTGTCCGGGATGCGTGCGCAAAGGTTCTTCGCCACGCGAACGATGTCGGCATGCGGACCGTTCGACACGACTCGGTCGCCGAGCGAAAAACCATCGACGCCTTCGCCGACGGCCAGCACCACGCCGGCGTTGCAGTAGCCCAGTGCCAGCGGCTGATCGAGTTTGCTGCGCACGGCATCGATGGTCGTCAGCAATCCCTCGCTGCGTACCTTGTCGAGGACCATCTTCACCTTCTCGGGCTGCTGGCGCGCCTTGTCGAGCATCGAGGCACGACCAAAGTCCACCAGCATCCGCTCGGTTCCCGCAGAAATGAGGCTGTAGGTCGTACGGATGAGCAGGCTGCCACTCTGTACGCGGGGTGCCGGGGCTTCAATCAGCGATGTTTCGCCATTGCCCATGTTTTGTAGAATCTGTTTCAAGTCAGCCTCATCATTTCTTCACACCAGCTTGGCGCGACGCAGCGGGGCAGCGCTCAGACGCCGGCAGGGCGAACACCGCGCGGCCGGTCGTAGTTGATCAACACCGCCCGATAGGGTCCCTGAAAGACAAACAAGCTGCCGGCAACGGCACCGACCACACCGACTGCATCGATCAGCGACTGCATGTGATCGAGGCTGCCGGCGCCGCCGACGAAGGAAACCGGACAACTGACGGCAGCGCGCACCTGTCTTGCCAGATCGAGGTCGTAGCCGTTCATGGTGCCGTCGCGATCGATCGAATTGACGACGATTTCACCCGCTCCGAGATCCACGGCCTGCCGGCAAAAGGCGATGAGGTCGACCTTCTGCTTCTTGCGCCCGTTGTGGGTATGAATCGCATAACCGGCGAAAAGCGCGTTGCGCTTGACATCGAGCGTGACGACCACGCTTTGCGAACCGACCGCCGAAGCCATTTCGCTGATCAGCGCCGGCCGCGCCAACGCCGCCGCGCTGATCGACACTTTCTCGAAACCGAGCGAGATCACCTCGACCGCCTGCGCCGCACTGGTAATGCCCCCGCCGTAGCACAGGGGCATTCTGGACTCGACGGCAATCGTCTTCAGGCGGGCAAAGTCCGGCTGGCGCTGTTGGCTCGTGGCGTCGATATCGAGCAGCATCAGCTCGTCGACCTCCTTTTCGTTGAAGATCTTGACGGCATTCAGCGCGTCGCCGACGTACTTTCCCTCCTTGAACAACTTTGTCTTCACCAGTCCCCCGTCGTGCAGGAGAAGACAGGGGACTATCCGCGACCGAAGCATGCTCATATCTCCGCAAAGTTCCGGAACACGGCAAGTCCGTTGGCATGACTCTTCTCCGGATGGAACTGCAGGCCATACACATTGCCGCGTCCGACCGCACAGGGAAGGTCGTCGCCATAGCTGACGGTTGCCAGGACATTTGACGCATCGCTGGCGGCGAAATAATAGCTGTGAAGAAAATAGAACCCGTGCTCGATGTCCACCCCGCGAAAGAGCGGACTCTCGACACAGGGACGAATCGAGTTCCAGCCCATGTGGGGAAGTTGCGGACCCCCGACCAGTCGACTCGTGTCGATCTTCTTCACTCTTCCGCCGATCCAGCCCAGCCCGGACAAACCGCCCTCCTCACTGGACTCGGCCAATATCTGCATGCCGACGCAAATCCCGAGAACCTTCTTGCCGTGACCGATAACCTCTTGATCGAGGACTTCGAGCATGCCGGACGCCTTGAGGTGCCGCATCGTCGCGTCGAACGCGCCGACGCCGGGCAGAATGTAGCGTTCGGCCTGAGCCAATTCACTGGCCTCCCCGCAGATCATGTACGGGATCTTGAGCTGCTTGTAGATATTGGCAATGGCTGCGATATTTCCCGAGCCGTAGTTGATGATGGCGATCATCGCTTGATTGCCCTCTCGATGCCCAGCAGGCGCAGGGTCCTGGCTCCGAGGTCGAAAAGCCATTCCTGGTTGGCGTAGTCGCGATATGTCTTCAGCGGCATCGTATGGTATTGACGCAATTCAGCCGCGGAAATGCCGAGCTTGCTGGCGACGTATTCAAAATCCTCGTCGATCGTTGCTGGGTCGTAGGCCGGCGACGCGAGTTTCTGCAGCGCTTCGCTCCGCGTCATCTGGCCGGTCAGAATGAGGCTGGAGTATTGCACGCGCCGCGTGTCGTAACCGAAACGCGTCGGCAGCCAGTAACCCTCGTAAAAACGCGTGAAGCGTGACTCGAAGTGTTTCTGCGGATAGGGCCGCCAGCCATAGGCGTTCGCCAGTACATCCGCCGCGAGCGCCTTCGTGTAGGGAAGGCAATTGAGCGGCTTTACCACCTGTACTCCCTTCAGGTAGCGCAGATAGAACTTGTGGAAGAGGATGCTGCTGAAGGGATAGGTTTTCAGCGCGCGCGTCCCGAACCTGCCATGGATGTCGCGAATCTGCGCCATGTCCGTACCGTAGTACAACCATTCAAGCGGATTGCGCACGCACTCGGTCGCATAGTTGCCGCCGTTCAGGATATACTTGATTCCATGCTTGTTTGCAAAATGATACAAGGTGGCGACAAACGCGTGATCCTGGGGGATGTCGAGGTGTGGAACCCCTGACTTGAAGAAGGCCAGTTGCAGGTCCTTCATCTCCTCCCAGTTGATGACTTCGGTATAGAGGTCGAGGCCTAGCCCCTGGATGAGCGACTGAATGTTGCTGACGGCGATGTCCGTATTCCAGCCGCCATCGACATGGAAGACCAGCGGTCTGAGCTGGAATTCGGTCACCACCAGATGCAGCAGGTAGGAACTGTCCATTCCTCCGCTCATCCCCATGATGCAGTCGAAAGGCTTACCTGCTCCTGCGGCCCTTATGCGCTCGGCTTGTTGTTGAAAGATCGATTTTCCCTGCTCATTCGGGTGCCAGTTCGGCAGGACGTCCCTCTTGAAGCCGATGCAGTGGTCGCAAACGCCTGATTCATCGAAAGCGATTTTCGAATCGGTCGTGTCCATTACGCAATTGCTGCAAATCTGGTACTGCCGCATAGTTGCTACTCCACCCATTAACGCTATACGTTGCCCGGCAAACAAATCAACCGCTGAGTTGCCTGTCTCACGTTCTCGCTGATCACTGTCTAGCCGAAAATCTTGACGTACTTTCTATACTCGCGATGCGCGTCCCTGGCCAATGCCCAGCGTCTCCTGTTCGGCAAGTCATTCAACGCACCATGCCAATGATGGATCACTCTGATCGCCGGATCGTAATACGCCTGATGGCCGACGTCAGCGAGCTGTTTGCTCAGAAAGAACTCCTCGAACATCAGGAGCGTGGGAGCCCACAGTTCTTCAAAGAGCGAGAAGAATGCCGGACCCAACAGGTAACATGAACCATGCCCCTGATAGATCGGACGGGCAATCTGCCACTGGCTTTCGTCGGAACGGTCGGAGAAAGTCCGGAAACGCATCGCCAAGCCGTGAATCAGGAGACCGAGCATATAATTCGAGTAGTAGAGGCTGTAGAAGACTTCCCGCAGTGGGCCGATACCGCTGATGACATGTGGGTTCTGATGGTCGCCCGCCGGCGTGACGATATCCGGGCAGACAACCGGAATCGCCTGCCAGCGCTGACTGTTGCGCTCCAGGCAAGCCGAAAAATCGGGCGGGAACTCGAGGTCATTATTGCCGACGACCATCCACTCCAGGTCCGGATGTTCCCGGCGCAGATATCTGATCCCCTGATTGAGGCCACGAAAATAACCGACATTCTCCGGATTGAGGATCAGATGAACGTCGGGAAAATCACTCGCCAGCGCCTTCAGTTCGGCAACCGAAGCCATCGCCGAAGCGTTGTCGACAATTGCGATCATGTGCGCATGACCGGAATTGCTCAGCAGGCTTCGCACCGCCGCACGCGAGAAGTGTGTATTATTGTAATTTGTACAAACGTAACCTATCTTCACTCGCATCCCTGAAAACAATGAGTCGACCACTTGCCGGCAAGACACAGCAGTCTGTCTTGCACGGGCTGAATCGACGGTAACCGATAATTATATACCAAGACTATGGCTTGCTGCAAATCGCCGCCTGCCCTGCTGCCTGCGACGCTCCTCCACGCCGATCAAAGCGTCTGCACCACTGGTCATTCAGGTGGAGGAAGAGGACGAGCAGGAAGAAAGCAACATAGACATTGCTCCAGATCAGCAAGCTTATGAAGGACGAGGTGTAATAGTAGGCTATCGAGAATACGAAAATTGCCGCGGAAAAGAAAGGTCTGCGACAAACGAGCAACCGCCAATACGCCCAGTGGAGAAGAAAACCGCTGCAGGTCACGAAGCACAGGGCCCCTCCGAGACTGAAGTCCTGTATCAGGCCGCGAAAAATCGTGTAGATATTCGTTTGCAGCAACTCGGCAAAGACGAAATACTCGTCATACGTCCCCATGGGTACGGTCTTGCTGCTGCCGAACAGTTTGAACAGCGCCATGAACGTATAGAACCCGTAGGCATCCTCGTCATGGCCATACTCCATTGTACCGCTGCCGAGTGTCCAATAGGAAAACCAGTCCGAAAAAGCATAAAGATGTGCCGAGGTATAAGAAGCGAAGTACCTCAGCAGTTGCTGCGAAACGTCCGCTCCTCCTTCCATACTGCCGAGCATGCGTGAGAGAAAGGACAGGAGAAGAAAGGGAAAGGCCAGCAGGCAGTAAGACAAGAGGCGCTTCAGCCCGCCTTCGGCCAGGATGGAGACATCGCCGCGCTCGATCCTGGTCAGGAGAGCGCCGCCCCAGATCATGAACACGGCGAGGAAGACGGTCCCTTTCGCGCCCTGGATCAGCATCATCGCCAGGGAGGGAAGAATAGCGAGAAGGAGCGTCCGATGGCCCGTTTCTCTGCCGTCTCGTCCGCCGTAGAGCATTCCCCCAACCGCCGCGGCAGGATAGGTCAGAAGTAGTCCGGCTTGGGCAAAGAGATTCCTTTCCAGGTCGTCGGCGTATCGTCGCGCCGTGAACTCCGCTGCTGTGCGCAAGGGGCTAAGCAGGACGTCAACGGGTGAGAACCCCTGGATAAGCACGTCGACGAACTGAAAGAGCAGAATGAGTGCAGTTGACGAGTAGAACACGCCGCGCAGAAAGGGCGTGTCATAGCGGAGTCTGGCGGAGGTGCGCTGGCGCGCATGCACAGCGGCCTGCCAGTTGGGTCCGAGCGCCGTCAAGGAGAAAAGGGTGCACGCGACAAGGATATAGCCGACCGCCAGGGGCTCAACCGGCACTACGAACAGGGCGACCAGAGGAACAAAGGTGTACGCGAACCAGAAGAGCGAGAAAAGGCAGGCCGGCATCAGCCATGTCCCGACCATACGACGAACGACGAAGGCCTGACCGAGGATGGCCAGAGCGAGAACGATGGCAAGAAGTTTTTCCAGGATGTCCACAGTGCCTACTCGCGGGCCGCGCGCAGCAGTTGGCGAAGACCGTGCGCTGCTCGGGTCGACCAGCACTGACGAATCATGGGAAATACTTCCTCACAATCAGCGCGAAAAGACAGACTTCGGCGAGGACGAAGCTGCTCGCTGCCCCCATCTCGCCCAAGAGCGAACCGAGGGTGGAACAGGCGGTGAGACTGAAAGCGGAAGTGGCAAGAATCGCCCGGAAGAGGTAGCCTCGCTCATGCATGGCATTCAGCCCGGCGACTCCGAACATGAAATTCGAGATGCCGAAGAAACTTGCCAGGGACATCACGCCGACAAGCGCGACCACGCGCCGCAGATCCTGTATGCGGTCAAGCCACGGGAACTCGCCGCCGGCGACGGCGTAGGTGGAAAACGCGGTCGTGAGGAAAAGGCCGAGGACTCCGAGCTGTGGCCAGGTTAGTCGAAGCAACTGACGAAACACGGGCGGGCCGGGCGTGCGGGCCAACTTGGCAAGATGCAGGGCCCTGGGAAAGAAGAGCTGGTTCAACGGCCGCATCGCCGCCTGTATGCTTTTCGCGATTTTCTCGGCGACCGAATAGCTGGCGACAGCTGCCGCCGACGTGCCGAGCACTCCGAGGACAAGGACGTTCAGGTCGCGATAGAGAAGCACTCCGAAATTGCCAAGGAAGATATCCTTTCCCGACCAAAGCGTAGCCCACAGGTGAGCGCGGGGGATGGTGACGAAGCGGAGGGCAAGCGATCGCCGCGCGTGGTAGAGGGCAGCCAGCGCTCCGGCGACATAGGCTCCGCCGACCAGCAGCGGAACCAGCCGGTAATCGGCCTCAGCGTGAACCAGCGAGAAGACGAGCACGACGGCCGCCACGCGACTCGTTGCGGTACACACGGCGACCGGAACGTTCCGCTCCAGGCCCTGGTAGAGCCAAGCGGGCTGGATTGCGTAGCTCAACGGAATGAGCAGCCAGCAGACGAGCAGTACGGCCAGTTGTGCATCGAAGAAAACGACGGCGGCGGTCAGCAGAAGGCCCATGGCGGCAAAGAGCGCCAGGCGCAGGTAGACGATGGTGCTGAAGATGCGCGATATCTCGTCGCCATCCTTGCTCGCGTCCAGGCCGACCACCTGCGCCACACCATCGACCTCGAAGCTGTAGAGAACGACGGTGAGGAGCGCAATCGCCAGCGCCTCGGCCAAGACCAGTTCCGCATAGCGCTGCTGGCCAACGACGGCCAGCGCGAAGGGAAAGATCAGCAGGGGCAACAGCGCATTGCACACTTGGATGCTGGCGAGCGACAGCAGATTCAACATCCTGTTCCGCATCAGTGGTTCGCCCGAACGTCCTTCACTTGCGCACGGGCGCTGTGCGCGCCCCCTGCCGGACGACGCAGTTTTCGTTCAGGAACGCGAGCGCCGCACTCAGCGTCTCGTCGGTACGGTCAAGCAGATACGTTACGGCCTCGGGGAAGAACTCGAGCCAGAGAACGTGCAGATCGTCCTGCATTGCGTCGGGCGCGAAGGAACGGATGAAACCGAGTACCGGCTCGCGCTGCAGGCCGTTCGTCCGCGCCTTGCGCACCAGGGCACGCGCCTCGCTGCGGGTCAGCGCGGGTTTGGCGGGCATACCGGCGGCCAAGCAGACGAAGACCGTCAGCAATGCGCTGTCATCGGTCTTGCCGGCGGTTATCGCCTGCCATTCGCGCGATGCGGCAACCACAAACTGTTCTGCCTCGACGGCATCGAAATCGCGCAGGAAGTACAGGGGCTCGAGTTCCCGAACGAGTTTGCCGAAGGGAAGCGACAGGTCTACGATTCGCGGCAGGTCTTCCTCGAGAAGCCTCTTCAGTTCGCGCTCGGCCGGCTCCTGGCAGGTCTCGGGCAGATCGGACGGTAGCCGATCACGCGCGGCCGTGTGTCGGCCTGGACGCCCCTTCCTTCTGAGCGTGTCGAGGATGTCGGCAAATTCCCCGACGCTGGGCATCCTCTTGAGCTTGCTTGCCGCCAGGCGGACGAGCAGTGCGCTGCGAATGACCGATTCGGCCGCAACCGTCGAAATCTCCGACGGGCGGACGCCGAACTGTTGGGCAAACCAGAGCGCCGTCGAAATCGTCACCTGATTCTTCCGGCGCTGGGCGAAGACCTCGCGATATGCGCCCAGCGTGCGCAGCGACCAGGCGGCAAGGAATTCCTTCTGGGACTGCCTGGTCAACAGGCCGTGCGGGCTATCCTCCGGCATCGCCCAGAGGCGTTTGAGCATTTCGGACCCGCCGCGCGAATGCGAGAGAAACGTGTTGTCGCGCAACGAGCGGGCTGCACTCGCCAGGTCACCGCCGCTACTTTCCTCGAGAAACAGGCTGACCAGATTGACAATGCGCAAGCGTGCTTCCTCGATGTTTGCGCGCAGATACTGCGTGCCGAAATACTCGGCAATCTGCACCATCCCCTTCGGTGCGTCGTTGCGAATATGTTGCAGGCGTTCTTCGTCGATGATGCCGTGACGATATCCGTAAGCCAGCGCCCTCTCGAAGAACGGCCGGTCGTCGAAGACGGCGACCCGGCGGTCTTCCTCCGCAGTAGGCGCTGACATGTCAGAAGCTCTCCCGGTATCGACGCTGTCCGCTTCAGAGGGCAGACTCTTCCTCCGGCTCGGCACCCGAAGCCGGTCGCTCGCTGCCGCTGATCCCGCTCTCATCGGCGCTCTGGCGAACCGCTTCCGCCCTGCTGCGGGCGCGCAGGATGAGGAGAACGTCGCGGAAGACCTCCGGGTGATTGTAGCGCAGAAGCCAGCTCAGTTCAAGCCAGTCATGGTCGTTGACCTCGCTGTGATCGAGAAAGGGGCGATTGATGTCGGCATCGGACAAGGCGTCGAGACATTCATCGTCGCTCATCTCGGCCGTTGCGTCGTCGCCTTCGGAAAAGAAGTCAAAAGTGCCGTGACGAAAAAAATACTCGATGTTCTCCAGGCGATCGCTCAGGTAGTCGGCAAGCACATCGCATCCGCCGTCGACCGCGGCGATCGCTTCGATAAACTCGCCGGGGTCGCTGCCGGCCCGGAAGACGACCGAGTTGATCATGCCGTGCAGACGCTCGTGGCTTGCGTCGCCATACCGCCGCTCGAGAACGACTGCGCGGGCAAACTGCTCCGGGGAGACCAGCAGGTTGACGACCGATTCCCGTGAAGCGTCGAAATCGCGCAGGACGGCCAGCAGATCCTTGGCCGGCAGATCGTCGAGGGCGACGACAAGGGCCTGGTCGCCGTCCGTTTCGATGAGCGAGGCAAGGGCCGTCTCGGCGCCGACAATGTCGCCGGCGTGGATCAGTTTCTCGGCTTTCAGCACGACGGGATGGCTCATCGGTCAATCACCGGAAAAGCGGTCGCGGCGCTCGAAGCCCTGCTCGGAAAGCCAGTCGGCACCGTCGTCGGCAAGATCGCCGTCTTCTGCATCGTCATCATCGGCATCCTCGCCGGCCCGCTCGTCCACTGCCCGAGACGACGGGCCCGGATGCTGTTGCAGATACTCCAGGCACGCCGCGACGACGAGAAAATGGCCGCCCGCGGCATCGCCGAGGACAATCTCGGCGAGTTTCTCTGCCCACGGCGCCAGCTCGACGAATTCGCGTAGCGCTGACCAGGAGGGAAGCGATTCCTCGTCGCGCCCCACCAGCTCGCTCATCACCTGCGGTTCGGCAAAAAAGAGACCGTCATGAAACGCTACGGCAACCATTTCCGGGCTCACCTCGAGCATTGGCAGCAGTTGCGCTACCTGGCTGCGCTTGGCGCGCAATCGTTCGGCGAGGACATCGTTGCCGGCAGAATCGGTCGCCAGATCCTCAAGCTCGGCTTGATAGGCCGAAGTCATTTCGGCAAAGAAAGGGGATAGCCTCAAAGCAGCACTCCTTCGAGATAGTGATTCCATATTTCCCGTGCCGTTTCGAGCGGCTTCTCGAGCAAATTGCGTCGTCGGTTTTCATCATAGGCGTGCCGGCGCTGCGGATCGGACAAGGTGTCGTAGGCTTCCTGGATGTCGCGAAACCGCTCAGGCGCTTCCGGCGACGTATTGCGGTCCGGGTGGTACTGCTGGGCACTTCTGCGATACGCTCGCTTGACTTCGGCGAGCTGGGCATCGCTGGCGATCCCCAGCAGGGCGTAGTAGTCCTTCACTGCCGCCTCAGGCAGGCAAGCCGAGCCGCTGCCAAAGCGTCCTGGTCAGCGAAACCTGATTCAGTGTGTAGAAATGCAGACCCGGTGCGCCGGCGGCAAGCAGCTTTTCGCAAAGCCGGCTGACGACATCCAGGCCAAAGGCCTTGATCGACACCGTATCGTCGCCGTAACACTCGAGTTGCCTCCTGATCCAGCGCGGGATCTCGGCACCGCAATTGTCCGAGAAGCGGGCCAGACTGCTGTAGCCGCCGATCGGCATGATGCCGGGAACGATCGGCGCGACAATGCCGATCGCGCGGCAGCGTTCGATAAAACTCTCGTACGCGTCGAAGTTGTAGAAGTACTGGGTAATGGCCGAGTCGGCGCCGGCATCCAGCTTGCGCTTGAAAGCCAGCAAGTCGTCCTGTGGGCTTTTCGCCTGCGGATGGTATTCCGGATAGGCCGCCACCTCGATGTGGAACCAGTCGCCCGTCTCGGCGCGAATGAACTCGACGAGTTCATTCGCGTAGCGAAACGTTCCCGGCTGCGCCATTCCCGACGGCAGATCACCGCGCAAGGCGACGAGCTGGCGAATGCCGTGCGCGCGATACTGCTCGAGGATGTTGCGGATGCTTTCCCGCGTCGACCCGATGCACGACAAATGCGGCGCGGCCCTGTGGCCTTCGCGCTGAATCTCGAGCACGGTTTCGAGCGTGCGCTCCCGCGTCGACCCCCCGGCGCCGAAGGTGACCGAAAAAAACCTTGGTCGCAGCAACGCCATCTGCGCGCGCGCCAGGCGCAGCTTTTCGGCCCCTTCGGGGGTTTGCGGGGGAAACAGCTCGAGGCTGAAGATCGGTCGGCTCTCGCTCATCGATGGGGCAGCATCAGTAGCGGTAATGGTCGGACTTGTACGGACCCTCCTTCGGCACACCGATATAGGCGGCCTGCTGGTCGGTCAGTTCGGTAAGCTGCGCATTGAGCTTCTTCAGCTGCAGGCGGGCGACCTTCTCGTCGAGATGTTTCGGCAGTGTGTAAACACCCACCGGGTAGTCGGCGTTGCGGGTAAACAGTTCGATCTGGGCGATCGTCTGATTGGCGAACGAGGAACTCATGACGTACGACGGGTGGCCAGTGGCACAGCCGAGGTTGACCAGGCGCCCCTTGGCCAGCAGGATGATCCGCTTGCCGTCTGGGAAGATGACGTGATCGACCTGCGGCTTGATCTCTTCCCATTGATAGCCCTCGATCGAAGCGACATCGATTTCGTTGTCGAAATGCCCGATGTTGCAGACGATCGCCTGATCCTTCATCTTCAGCATGTGGGCGTGCGTAATCACGTGGTAGTTGCCGGTGCATGTGACGAAGAGGTCTGCTTTGTCGGCAGCATAGTCCATGGTCACGACGCGGTAGCCTTCCATTGCCGCCTGCAGTGCACAGATCGGATCGATTTCGGTCACCCAGACCTGCGCCGACAGTGCTCGCAAAGCCTGCGCCGAGCCCTTGCCGACGTCACCGTAGCCGCAGACCAGGGCAACCTTGCCGGCGATCATGACGTCGGTCGCGCGCTTGATTCCATCGACAAGCGATTCGCGGCAACCGTAGAGGTTGTCGAACTTCGACTTGGTGACCGAGTCGTTGACGTTAATTGCCGGGAAACAGAGTTCGCCGCGCGCGTGCATCTGGTAAAGACGATGGACGCCGGTGGTGGTTTCTTCGGTAACGCCCAGCACGGCGCCGAGACGACGCGAATACCAGGTGGGATCGTTTGCCAGTTTAGCCCGGATGGCCGCGAAGAGAAGCGTTTCCTCTTCAGACGTCGGGCTGGCGAGCACCTCGGGCGCCTTTTCCGCCTTCGCGCCCAAGTGAAGGAGAAGCGTTGCATCACCACCGTCGTCGAGGATCATGTTGCTGTATCCGCCATCCGGCCATTCGAAGATGCGGTGCGTGTAATCCCAGTAGTCGGCCAGCGACTCGCCCTTGACGGCAAAGACGGCCACGCCAGCGGCGGCGATGGCGGCAGCCGCGTGGTCCTGGGTTGAAAAAATGTTGCACGATGCCCAACGGACCTCGGCGCCAAGGGCGATCAGCGTTTCGATCAGCACGGCGGTCTGGATCGTCATGTGTAGCGATCCGGTAATCCGCGCGCCCTGCAGCGGCCTGCTGACGGCGAACTCCTCCCGAATCGCCAACAATCCGGGCATTTCTGTTTCGGCAATACGAATTTCCTTGCCGCCCCATTCAGCCAGGCGAAGGTCGGCAACGACGTAATCATGAGTTTCGGTGGAAACATCCGGCACGGTAGAACTCCTTGCGAACGGTGGCCGGGGAACGGAGAAGGCTGTGGCGTTTGCCGGCAGAAGAGTCTCAGCCTGCGCCCACCCTTTACCCTACGCCCGGCCAGGGTTGGTTGGATGAGCGCCGTTGGAGAATCCGAGCCTCGAACCGTCGGTCTACGGTCCTGCAGCGCTCCTCGGATTGGGCTGAATTATAACCCGGTTTTCCACCTTTCTCGGTTTGCCGACATGCGCTCCCGAATGGCCTTCGTCCAACGGGAGTCAACTCAAGTGGCTGGCCTGGCAACGGGCGCGTGCCGCCGCCGGCTGGCGCTTCACTTCAGCGGCGCGACCGCTCGAACCTGCCGCCAAGGTCCATCCTTTCCATCCTGCTCTTGACGAAGAGACGAGCCTTTTCCTTCTGCGCTGCATCGAGGCTGTCATAGAGCCGCAGCCAGGGTTCGCGGCTGGCTTCGCGCTGCTTGCGTCCTGCCTCGCGCGCTTCGTCCAGTTGGGCAATGACCGCACGCAGGTCGGCGTTCGGCTGGTTGAGCGTGTTCAATGCTGCTTCGCGCTGCCGGCGCACGTGGGCACGCATTTCGTCCATGCCATCACCGGCCGCGCGGCGGGCGTCCTGCCAGAGCGCTTCCTGCTGCGGGTTGAGTTTCAGCTCGTCGTGCAAGCGAGACAATTCGTGCAGCATATGGCCCATCCGGTGCTCCATTGCGCCGACGGGAGAACACCGTTCCGGCGGTGCTGCCAGGGCAGGGCCGGCTGCGCCGAAGGCGAGCAGCAGTGCGATCGTAGTGATGCGCCGTGAGATCGTGCAGTTCATCAGACAACTCCTTTATTCAGTTGGTTTGATCCGTCAGCTCGCAGCCGGAGAGCGGTGCGCCCGCGGTGAGGCCATTCTCAGGCACTGCCCCGTTACAAACGATTTCGCCGATCGCAGACTTCGTTGCAAAATGTTGCGTCGCTGCAAGCGGGGCGGGCGGGCGGCATAGAATTGCGTCTGTTTCCTCGACGGCCGCTTGACCACGTGAAGAAGATCCTGCTCATCGACGACGACCCGGAGCTACGTCAGCTGCTCGCCGCCTATCTCGGCCGGCACGGCTTCGACATCCTGCTGCTGCCCGACACACGCCAGCTTGACGCTTTCCTTGAACGTTATCAGCCGCAGTTGCTGATCCTCGACCTGATGCTGCCCGGCGAGGATGGCCTGGCCGCCTGCCGCCGCCTGCGTGCACGGGGCGAAGCGCGTCCGGTGATCATGCTGACCGCGCGCGATGAGCCCGTTGACCGGGTGATCGGTCTGGAAATGGGAGCCGACGACTATCTAGGCAAACCCTTCGACCCGCGCGAACTCGTCGCCCGCATCGAAGCCGTGTTGCGCCGCGGCAGCAGGCCGTCGACGGCACCTGACCCGCACGGCGGAATTGTCCGTTTCGGCGAGTGGCTGTTCGACCGGAGCACCCGTCAGTTGGCGAAGAATGGTTGCCCTGTCGCCCTCACGAGCGGCGAATTTGCCCTCCTCAACGTGCTGATTACGCATGCCAACCAGGCGATGAGGCGCGAACGTCTGATCGAGCTGACGCGCGGCGAGGAGAGCGATTCGTTCGACCGGGCAATCGACGTGCAAGTCCATCGCCTGCGACGTCTGATCGAGAGCGATCCGGCGCAGCCACGCTATCTGCAAACGGTCTGGGGAGTCGGCTACGTTTTCGTGCCCGGCCACGCCAGCGAAAGCGCGACGAAACGGTGAAATTCCTGATTTCCTCCCTGGCTGGGCGAACCGTCCTGCTGGTCATGGCCGTGATCGTCGTCACCGAAGTGACGACGTTCTCGCTGATCAGCCACTATCGCCGAACGTCGCACGTCAATCAGACGGTACATCTGATTGGCGGGCAGGTTCGTCTGCTGCAGAATGTCTTGCCCGGCCTGAACGACGAAAGCCGTCGTCGCCTGAGCAGCGAAGACAGCCACGACAGCCTGCAGTTGCGCGCCGACGGACCTTACGTGCCAAGCCACCAGGCGCAGTTCCGCTTCGCCCGGCGTCTGGCTGCCGAGCTCGGCGAATACCTCGGCCAGCCGGTGCTGCTTCGGCACAATGGTCCCGGGTTGCGCAGCGGTCTGTGGATCGGTTTTCTCTCGGGCAGCGACCGCTGGTGGCTGGTGCTGCCGCCACCACGCTTTGAGCCGCAGGAACTGCCCGCCGATCTCTGGCTGGGACTGACTGCAACATTGGCCGTCGTTCTCCTGATTGCCGTCCTCTTTGTGCGCGGCATCGTCGGACCGCTGGCACGTCTCGGCGAAGCCGTCGTTGCCACCGGCGATGGCACTGCCCGGACGGTCAGGCCGGAGGGTCCGCGCGAAGTGCGGCGGCTGGCCGAGCGACACAACAAGATGCTGGAGCAGTTGGCCAGGTCCGCCGCCGACCGTCGCGAAATGCTTGCCGGCCTGACGCATGACCTGCGCGCGCCGCTGGCCCGCCTGCGCCTGCGCCTGGCTCTGCTGGAAAGCGATGGCGAACGTTCCGGGTTGACGCGCGACGTGGATGATATGGAGCGGATCGTCGGTCAGTGTCTGGCTTTCCTGCGCAGCGAAGAAAGCGGGCGAACGCCTCAACCGCTAGCCATCGCCGCCTTCATGCACGAGGCAGTTGCCCGCCAGCGCGAGCTCGGCCGGCCTGTCGAGCTGACCATCGGTGAGCGTGTTGCCGATCTCCGGGTAACCATAGCGGCCAGCGACTTGCAGCGCCTGCTCGACAATCTGATCGACAACGCTCTGCAGCACGGCGCGCCGCCGATCGAAGTGAAGGTCGCGCGGCAGGGATCATCGATGCTGGCCCTGAACGTGCGCGACCACGGGCCGGGAATCGCCCGCCGCGATCGGGCGCAGGCGCTCGAACCCTTTGCCCAGCTCGAACCGGCGCGCGCCACCAACGGTAGTTGTGGACTCGGTCTGGCGATCGTCCGCCGAATTGCCGGCGGTTGCGGCGGCCAGATGCGCCTGGGGGATGCCCCTGGGGGTGGGCTCGAGGTGGTCGTTGCTCTGCCGACCATCTGAGTACAGGCATCTCGCTGAGGCGCCAAACACGCCGGGAAAGGCATGCGCTGCCGCGTGTTCAGGCCGCCTCGGTCGATGACATGGCGTGGCTTACCGCGTCGTCGACACTGTCCAGAAAGACGAACTCAAGCCGGGCTTTCGCTTCCGCCGGCACGTCCTCGAGATCGCGACGGTTCCTCGCTGGCAAGAGAACACGCTGAATCCCGGCGCGCATCGCGGCAAGCACCTTGTCCTTGATGCCGCCGACCGGCAGAACAAGGCCACGCAGGCTGATCTCGCCGGTCATCGCGGTGTCGTTGCGCACCGGGCGCCCGGTCAGCAACGAGGCGAGTGCGATGAAGATGGCCACGCCGGCACTCGGACCATCCTTCGGGATCGCCCCGGCCGGCACGTGTACATGCACATTGCTCTTTTCGAAACAGGCGGCATTCAGGCCGAGACTGCCCATCCTCGTCTTTACGAGGGTGAGCGCCGCCTGAGCCGACTCCTTCATCACTTCGCCGAGCTGCCCGGTGAGGATCAGCCTGTCGTCACCGGCCGTGCGACTTGCTTCGATGAACAGGATGTCGCCACCGACCGGCGTCCACGCCAGCCCGGTCGCGACGCCGGCGAGGCTGGTGCGCAAGGCGACTTCGTTGTCGAACTTGCTCGGCCCGAGGATCCCGACCAGATCCCCCTCCGTCACCAGCGGCACCGACAGGCTTCCCTCGGCAATACGCACTGCAGCTCGCCGGCAAACGGCTCCGATCTGTCGCTCAAGCGAACGGACGCCGGCTTCGCGTGTGTAATCACGGATGATCGCGACGAGCGCGTCCTCGGCGATGGAAATCTGCTCGTCCTGCAACCCGTTTTGCGCGATCTGGCGGGCGAGGAGATAGCGTCGCGCGATCTCGAGCTTCTCCTCCTGGGTATAGCCGGGGATCTCGATGATCTCCATGCGGTCGCGCAACGGTCCGGGGATGTTGTCGAGGACGTTTGCCGTCGTGATGAAAAGCATGCGCGACAGGTCAAAGGGAAGCGCCAGGTAATTGTCGCGGAAAGAGTTGTTCTGTTCCGGATCGAGCACCTCGAGCAAAGCGGCCGCGGGGTCACCCTGGATACCGCTGCCCAGTTTGTCGATCTCGTCGAGCATCATGACGCAGCCGCGCGATCCTGCCTTGCGGATTGCCTGGATGATGTTGCCCGGCAGCGCGCCGATGTACGTGCGCCGATGGCCGCGGATTTCGGCCTCGTCATGGCAGCCGCCGAGCGAGGCACGGACGAACTTGCGCCCCAGCGCTTTGGCAATGGACTGGCCGAGCGAGGTCTTGCCGACGCCAGGGGGCCCGACAAAACACAGGATGGGCCCATGGCCCTTCGGATTGAGCTTGCGAACGGCGAGAAATTCGACGATCCGCTTCTTCACCTGAGCCAGCCCGAAATGGTCATCGTCGAGGATTTTTCTTGCTTCGGCGATCTCGATGCGATCCGCTTCCGGCTCCTTCCACGGCAACTCGACCAGCCAGTCGAGGTAGGTGCGCAGCACAGCGTACTCGGTCGAACCATCGGCCATATGCTCAAGCCGCCGCAGCTCCTTGTTCGCCTGGGTGGCCACCTCCTCCGGCATCTGGGCCTCGGCGAGTGCGCGGCGCAGCGTCGCCATTTCCGCCGCACTGCCCGCCTCGCCTTCACCGAGCTCGTTCTGGATCGACTTCATCTGCTCGCGCAGCAGGTACTCGCGCTGATGCTGGTCGATGCTCGCTTTCGTCCGCTCGTCGAGTTCGCGCGAAAGGCGCAGCACTTCCAGGCGCTTGACCAGGCAATCGAGCACCAGTTCAAGCCGCTGCCGGACGTCGATCGTTTCGAGCACGCGTTGCCGCTCGGCCAGCTTGATCTCGGCGATGCTCGCCACAAGATCGGCCAGTGGACCAGCCTGGCCAACACTCTTCACCGCCTCGACAAGTTCGCGCGAGACCTGCGGCAAGAACTGCAGGACTTCCAGTGCGCGCTCTCGGAGCTGGATCGCGCGCGCTTCGCTCTCGCTGTCACCTGCCTCGCGTTCCTCGACGCGATCGATGCGCGCTACCGGGAACGGATAATCGACCAGGTATTCGAGCACGCGAAAACGCTGCAACCCTTGACAGACGATGACGTGCGTATTGTCCGGCAGGGTCACGTAGCGCAGGATGTTGGCCAGCGTCCCAATCCGGCTGAGATCATCCGGACCCGGTACCTCGACCTCGGCGTCGTGCTGCATCAGAATGCCGACCGGATGATCCGTCTTCACCGCCTGCTGCGCAGCGACGATCGATGGCTGGCGACCGATCGTCAACGGCAGGATCATGCCCGGAAAGAGGACCACATTGCGAATCGGCACGATGATCAGGGCATCGTCCGGAATCACCAGGCTGCCGGGATTGCCGCGCTCCCGGCTTCGATCGCCACGATCGGCAGACATTGTCGTCGCCCTCTTCAGCGGTAGCGCAGGACGAGGACGAGACACCCGTCTTCGAGGAACTGCTGCTCCACCCGAAACCTTCCCGGCGGCAGCGGAACGCGACGCTCGAAGCGGCCATAGGGGATCTCCAGACGGCGAATTGCCGTCTCGGGTGATGCCGAAGGCCGCGGCCTTTCGCCACGCACGAGCAGGCTCGTTTCGTCGAGCAGAACTTCCATCTGGCGGGAACTGACGCCGGGAAGAGCGACGACCAGCCTGAGCTCGTCGCCGTCCTCATACAAGTCAACTGCGGGCTCCCAGCAAGGTACTGGCCAGCGGGTTTCGAGAGAAACAAACCGGTGCGTCAGTCTCTCATTGCCCTGCAGAAGCTCGAGCGCTTCCGTCCAGGCAACAAACAGTTGTTCGGGAGATCTCATGATCCTCGTCCTCGACTCATTTTCTGCACCACAGGCTCAACGGCCGGATAGTACAAGTATAAGCCCCGAGTACGCCGATCTGCCGACCAACACTCGACGCGGGTGGAGGTTCGGCCCCCTCGGATCGCCTGTTGCTTCAATTCCCGGACCATTTCGGATGTTGATCCGTGCGCCGATTCGTGTCTATAATGTACGGCTAAGCCGTTTGTATGATCTACCTGTGATTCTTAACCTGGGATGAGTCGATGCCTGCCATTCGCGTAAAGGAAAATGAGCCGTTCGAAGTAGCCATTCGCCGTTTCAAGCGTACCGTCGAGAAGACGGGTCTGCTGACCGAATTGAGGGCGCGCGAATTCTACGAAAAACCGACGGCCGAACGTAAGCGCAAACTGGCGGCAGCAGTGAAGCGGCATCACAAACGGATGCGCAGCCAGACCTTGCCGCCCAAGCTTTACTAGCTGCAGGTTTCTCGTCCCTGACCAGCCGCCTGTCTGTCGATAGGCGGCTATGCCTGTTGGTGGAATGATTCCGGAATCGTTCATTCAGGACCTCCTGCAGCGCGTCGATCTGGTCGAGCTGGTCGATGGCTATATCCCTCTGAAGCGGCAGGGCGCCGACTTTGCCGCCTGTTGTCCGTTTCACAACGAGAAGTCCCCGTCATTTACCGTTAGTCCGAGCAAGCAGTTCTACCATTGTTTCGGTTGCGGTGCGCACGGGACGGCGATCGGTTTCATGATGGCTTATGCGGGCCTCGGTTTCCATGATGCCCTGAAGGATCTGGCGAGCCGTGCGGGCATGCGCCTTCCCGAGCAGGAAGCCGCTGCGCAGCTAGCGGCCGCACCGACGCATGGTCTGGCTGAACTGATGGCGCGCGCGGCGAAGTTCTACTACGAGCAACTCAAACGTTCGGACAAGGCGATTGCCTACCTCAAGGCGCGCGGCGTGAGTGGCGAGGTGGCGCTTCGTTTCGGTCTCGGTTATGCGCCGGAGACTGGGCAGGGTCTTGCCGGAGCCTTTCCCGACTACGCCAGTCCTGAACTGCAAGTCGTCGGTCTGGTGATCAAGAACGAGCAGGGGCGTCTGTACGACCGTTTTCGTGATCGCGTGATGTTCCCCATCGTCAATCCACGCGGCGAAGTCATCGCCTTTGGTGGTCGCGTGATCGACCAGGGGGAACCGAAATACCTGAACTCGCCGGAGACTCCGCTGTTCCACAAGGGCAACGAACTCTTCGGGCTGCCGCAGGCGCGCGCCGCCATGCGCGAGAACAAGCATGTCATTGTCGTTGAGGGCTACATGGACGTCGTCGCCCTGGCGCAGCACGGCATCGGTAATGTCGTTGCGGCGCTTGGTACGGCGACAACGGTTACGCATGTGCAGAAGCTACTGCGCCAGGCGGACAGGCTCGTCTTTTGCTTCGACGGTGACGCGGCTGGCCGCAAGGCGGCCTGGCGGGCGCTCGAGAACAGCCTGGAAGTGCTGCCCGAGCAGAAGGGGATCGGTTTTGTTTTTCTTCCCGAAGGTGATGATCCGGACAGTTTTGTCCGCCGGAATGGCAACGAATCGTTTCGCCAGGTGATCGAGCGTGCAACACCACTGTCGGAGTACCTGCTGCGCGAGCTGTCGGGCCGCTGCGATCTGACGAGCGCCGAAGGCAGCGCCAGGCTGCTCGCCGAAGCCAGGCCGTTGCTTGCACGCCTGCAGTCGCCACTGCTGCGGCTGCAGATCGTCAAGCGTCTGGCCAGACTCAGCGGTTTTGCGCAGAGCGAGGTGGAGAGCCTGTGCGGGCTGCCAGCCGTCGGCCGGCCTGCTCCGGCGCACGCCACCCGGCGCGCGCCGTCCTTGCCGAGGAAGCTGCTCCGCATTCTCCTGCAGAAGCCGTCAATGGTGCATCGCGTGCCGCTCGACCTGTTGCCTGAGGTGTCCGCCGAAGCGCGTATTGTAAGGCTCCTGAGCCGAGCACTAAGCGGCGACCAGGCGCCCCCGGAACTCACCTATGCAAGCTTGCTCGAAAGCCTGCGCGGCAATGACGACGAGTCTGTCCTCCAGGAGGCAGCGGCTGAACTAATGCAACAGCCGTTGGCCGAAGACGAGGTCGAAGCGGAGTTCGAAGGAGCGCTGGCGCGATTGCGTGAGAGCGCCCAAAAGCGTTCCTTTGCCCTCTTGCAGGACAAGATTCAGAGGCTTGGCGTCAGCGGATTGTCGAGCGAAGAAAAGCAGCAGTATCTGGCGGCGCTCGGCGCC
>WBZP01001846.1_pt1 | contig 25221 bp, 25 predicted proteins | sample 5204301 | NCBI WGS metagenome assembly WBZP01 (sample SAMN12412401, study PRJNA552823) | activated sludge metagenome | isolation source: activated sludge from nitrification reactor of wastewater treatment plant... | place: USA: Pennsylvania | collected 2017 | reverse complement strand
GCTGGTCACCGACGGGAAGTAGAAGGCGGTGCGGAAGAAGCTGCGGGCCTTGAGGAACTTCGCGTTGACGAGCAGGGCCAGCGCCAGCGAGATGACCGTCTGGAGTGGCACGACGGCGATGACGTACCAGAAGGTGTTGCTGATCGACTGCATGAAGTTCGCGCGGGTCAGCCCGTCCTTGAAGAACAGGTCGGAGTAGTTCTTGATGCCGACGAACTCCGCGCCCTGACCGCCCCCGAAGGGGTTGGCCGAGCCGTTCCAGTTCGTCAAGGACACCCACAGCGCCATGGCGATCGGGATGACGAGGAAGAGCCCGAGGATGGGGACCAGGGGCGAGACGAAGAGCCAGCCCATGATCCCCTCGGGGCCGCGCAGGCCCCCACCGAACCGGGCCGTGCGTCGTGCCGAGGTGCGGGAGGCGCGAGAGTCGTGCGGGCGGTCGACCGCCGGTACGGCGGCGTCAGAGATGTCCGACATGGGTCCTCCAAGGTGGTGGCGATGAGCCCGGCCGGGACGGCGTCCGCGGCACCGATCCCGGCCGGGCCCGTCCGTGGTCAGCCAGCGAGGGCTGCGGTGCCGTTCTTCTGCAGGTCGGCCAACCAGGCGGCCGGGTCACCCGCGGTGCCGGTCAGGGTCGCCAGCTGGGAGTTGAACTTGTTGATGACGTCGTCGAGTCCGGCGAGGTTGACCGGGCCCGTGCCGTACTCGGCGCCGGCCACGAAGGCGGCGCTGTCGGGGAACTTCGCAGCGAACTGCTTGAGCCCCTCGGTCGTCGACGGCATGACACCGAAGGCGTCGGCGAACTTCATCTGCTGCTCGGGGGTGATGAGCGACTTGACGAGGTCGACGGCGGCCGCCTGGTTTGGCGACTTCGCGGCGATGCCCCAGCAGTTGGTGAACATCAGCGTGCCCTTGCCGGCGGGCCCGGCCGGGAGCTCGACGACCTTGTACTTGACGTCCGGATAGTCCTTCATGCCACCGGCGATCCAGTTGCCCTCGATCGTCATGGCGGCCAGCTGCTTGCCGAAGGCCTCCCCGCCCCATCCGGTCGACGGGGTCGTCTGGGTGTTGAACTTCAGGACCCCGTCCTTCATCAGCTTCTGGACCTCCTGGAGGCCCTGGAGGTTGCCGGCGTCGGTCGCGGACATCGCACCCGAAGAGTTGACCACCCAGCCGCCAGCCTGGCGCATGAAGGCTCCGGACCGGTTGATGTCGTTGCCGATGACCAGACCGGTGACCGTCCCGGAGGTCAGCTTCTTGGCGACGGCCTCGAGGCCGGCCCAGTCCTTGGGGATGTCGGCGTCGGTGAGCCCGGCCTTGGTCCACAGGCCGGTGTTGATCTGCAGCGCAAGGGTCGAGGAGTCCTTCGGGGCGCAGTAGAACTTGCCGTCATACGTGAAGGCCTTGACCAGGCTGTCGACGAAGCCGGCGTCCTTGACCTGGTCACCGTAGGCGAACAGGTTGCCGGCCTTGGCGTAGGTGCCGATCCGGCTGGCATCGGTGTAGAAGAGGTCCGGAGGCGCGGACGAGGCGAACGCCTGCCCGAGCTGCTGACCAAGGTCCTGGGCGGCGATGACCTCCACGGTGTTGCCGGACTTGCTCGCCCAGGCCGCGGCGGCGGCCTTGACCGCGCTGGTCTCGGCGTCGCCCGAGCTGCCGATCATCACGGTGAGCTTGACCGGACCGGTCTTGGACGGCTGGGTGCCCGAGTTGTTGTTGAAGCCCCCACCCCCACAGGCCGTGAGAGCCAGGGCTCCGCTCGCGGCGATGGCCAGGAAGGCGCCCTTCCGCAATGGTCGTGCGTTCATGTCGATCTCCATCGGTTGTCGTGCGGTTGCCCGCGTGGGTGTCGCCTCGGCACGGTTGGCCGTGGTGGTGTCGCTTAACGAGCCGGAGGTATGACGGTGCGGTGAGAGCTGCTCCGCCGGACGAGCTCGGCCTGAAGGACGGTGCCTGCGGCAGGTGGGGTCTGCCCGGTGAGCAGGATCGCGAGGACCCGCTCGGTGATCTCGGTGAGGGGCTGGCGCAGCGTCGTCAGGCCGAGGACCCGAGCGGCGTCGGTGTCGTCGAAACCGACGATGCCGACGTCGAGGCCGGGCCGCAGCCCACGCTCGTGCACGGCCCGCCAGACACCGGCCGCCAGGGCGTCGGAGGCGCAGACGATGGCGCCGCCGGGGCCGACGATGTCGACGAGGGGACGCGCCGCGAGGGTCGCGGCGTCGAGCTCTTGGACCGCGACGCCCTGCCAGGCCTCGTCGCCGACGCCGAGCCGGTCAACGGCGCGCGCCCAGCCGGCGCGGCGGTCGTCACCGACCGGGGAGCCGGTTGGCCAACCGAGAAAGGCCACTCGCTGGTAGCCCTCGTCGACGAGGTGGCTGACTGCGGTCTCGACGCCGGCGGCGCCGTCGACGTCGACCCACGCGGTCTCGGTGGGGTCGTCCCAGACCCGGCCGAAGGCCGCGAACGGGATGCCCCGGTCCCGCAGCCACTGCGGCCTCGGGTCGTCGTGCCGGGTGTCGGTGAGGATGAAGCCGTCCGCCAGCCGGCTCGCGAGCACCTCCTCGTATGCCGCGATGGGCTCCCGGTAGTCCGGCGCGGCGAACGGGAGGATGTGGGTGTCGTTGCGGCTCGACGTCAGGGTGAGCTCGACGAGGAAGGCGTCGAGAACCGAGCCGAGCCGACCGGCACCCCGCGCGTCGATCTCCAGACCCCAGGCACCGGCCCGTTCCTGCTTGAGCGTGCGGGCCGCCCGGCTGGGCCGGAAGCCGAGCCGGTCGATCTCGGCCTGGACCCGGACCAGCGTGTCGGGGGCGACCTTGTGCGGTGAGTTGACGACATTGCTCACCGTCTGCCGGGACACCTCCGCGGCCCGGGCAACATCGAGGATGGTCGCTCGGTGGCTCTGACGCGTCGACACCCTTGACTCCTCGCCCGCGAAGGTGGAACGTTCATATGTCGGATTTGAACGTTCATATGAGAGGAGCGTGACGCGCGCTCCGGGCTGCTGTCAAGAGTCCCCGTAGAGAACTGGCAGTCCCCGCGTCACCTGGCACGAGTAGCGTCTGGGGGCGCACCGACATCGGCCCGTCGACGAAGGAGAGGGTGAGATGAGCGAACCGGATCCCGGTCAGGCGGTCCCGCGGCAACCCTGGCTGCACGAGCTCGCCATCGCCGTCGACGGCAATGCGACCCTGCTTTGCGCCTGGGACGGCTCGGTCGGCGCGCTCTCCAGCGGAGGAGGCGACGCCAAGTTCAGGAGTGCTCCGACCGCGGCCGAGCCCGGTTCGACGGCCGTCGCCCGAGGCGTCGAGGGCCTCTTCGTCGACGACGCCCGCTGTCTCAGCGTCCTGTCCGTCCGCCTCGGCGACGACCCGCTCACCGCCGTGGCCGGGCGCGCCGCGGGGGCCGTCGCCGAGTTCGTCGCGGCGGCGCGGAGCCTGGGCAACCCCGGACCGGACCCGACGGTCGAGGTGCACCAACGGCGGGTCCTCGACGGCGCCCGGCTCGCCCTGGTCGTTGCCGTCACCTCGCGTGCGGACGTCTCGGTGACCGAGCCGCTGCGGATCCGGGTGGGCGGCGACGGGATCGACGTGGCCGAGGCCAAGGCCGGTCATCCGGGGCATCCGATCTGTCCGGCCCAGGCCACCGGCGACGGGGCGCAGTGGCGCGCGGACCGGCATACGACGACCGTCTCGTGCACCCCACCACCGGACGAGGTGACCATCGAGCCGGACGGCACCGCGACCTTGACCTTCCACCTCCACGTCGCCCCGCACAGCCGTGCCGAGGTCACGGTTGCCCTCGCGGCACACCGGCGGACCAGCTCGCTCTTCGACGCCGACGCCGGGTCCGCGGCGGTGCGCTGGACCAGTGAGCTCACCGTCACCGCGGACGACCCCCGTCTGGCGCGGGCGGTCAGCCAGTCGGTCGACGACCTGGCCCACCTGCTGCTGCGCGACCCGGAGCAGCCCGCGGACATCTTCGCCGCCGCCGGGACGCCGTGGTACCTCACCTTGTTCGGCCGGGACTCGATCTGGGCGGCGCGGCTGGCCCTCCCGCTCGGCACCGAGCTCGCCGGTGGCACCCTGCGGGCGTTGGCCCGACGTCAGGGCACGACGGTCGACGCCGGCCGCGCGGAGGAGCCGGGCAAGATCCCGCACGAGCTGCGGCGCACCGACGTGCCGGACGACTCGATGGCGCTGGCCCTGCCTCCGGTGTACTACGGCACGGTCGATGCGACGCCGCTGTGGATCGTCCTGCTCCACGACGCCTGGCGCTGGGGCCTGGACCCGCAGGAGGTCCGCGACCTCCTGCCGGCGCTGCGGGCTGCGCTGGGTTGGCTACTCGAGCACGCCGCCCCGGACGAGGACGGGCTGCTCAAGTATGTCGACGCAAGCGGTCACGGCCTGACGAACCAGGGCTGGAAGGACTCGGCGGACTCGGTGCGCTGGCACGACGGGCGAATCGCCGACGCACCGATCGCGCTGGTCGAAGCGCAGGCGTACGCCGTCGAGGCCGCCGGGTGCGCAGCCACCGTGCTGCGGGCGCTGGGCTCGGGCGAGGACGACCAAGCCTTGGCGGACCGGGTCGAGGCCTGGGGCACGGCGCTGAAGCAGCGAGTCCGCGAGCGCTTCTGGGTCGGCTCGGGCGCGCAGCGCCGGCTCGCCATCGCCATCGACGGAGGTGGGCGTGCCGTCGACGGGGTCGCGTCGAACATGGGCCATGTGCTCGGCACGGGCACCCTCACCCCCACCGAGGCGACCGACGTCGCGGCGGAGCTGATGGCCGAGCGGATGCTCGGCACCTACGGGATCGTCACGCTCTCGGAGGACAACGGTGGGTACAACCCGATCGGCTACCACACCGGGTCGATCTGGACCCATGACAGCGCGATCTGCGCGTGGGGCCTGTCCCGCGAGAGGCAGGACGCTGCAGCAGCCGAGGTGGCTCGGCGGCTGCTCGACCTTGCCGAGGTCTTCGACTACCGAGTGCCCGAGCTGTGCGCAGACGAGGGGGTGCTCGGGCGCCCCGCGCCATACCCCGCGTCGTGCCGGCCACAGGCCTGGTCGTGCGCGGCCATGGTCGGGCTGCTGACGACTGCGCTCGGCCTGTCGGTCGACGTCCCCGGGCGGTCGATCACGGTCCGTCCGAGCCAGCCCGCGCCCTTCGGTGCCCTCACGGTCGGCGGCATCCGGGTCGGCGACGCGCGGGTGACGATCAGCACCGACCGCGAGGGCGGCGTCACGGTCGTCGGGCTGCCCCCGGGGTTCGTCGTCCGCCACTGACCCGCCCGGCGTCAGCGCCTCGCCGGCGCTCCGACCCTGACCCGCACCAGGACCTCGTCGCCGAGGTCGATGCCCTCGGCCCGGCGCACCGCGACCTTGAGCGGCACGAGGTACACCCCGTCCTTCGGCATCAGCGAGGTCTGGAAGGTCGTGCGCCCCACGGTGACCGTGACCGGTACACACCCCCAGCCGTAGCTCAGCTCGGGCTGGTCACGCAGCTCGGCCGAGAGCGGCTCGGGCATGGCGACGAAGTGGTGCGGGGCGGGTCCACGCCAGGAGATCACCTCGCCGGCGAACTCGACGTCCATCGGCATACCGTATGGCGCTCGTGGGGCTCGGTGCGCGCCTGAGGTGACCCTTGCGTGGCATACAAACGTGCAATACCCCGTATGACGCCCGAAAGATCCCGAAATCCGGGCCGATCTGAGGACTACTGCACGTTCGAATGCCCGCGAGCGCCGTCGGCGGGCGAGTCGGTCGAGGCCGCAGGCCGGGCGAGGTCAGGGCAGCGCGTAGTCGACGACGACGGGGGCGTGGTCACTGAGCCGGGCGTCCCGGCTCGGCTCGCGATCGGTGCGGGCCGCCACCGCCGAGCGGGCCAGCGCCGGCGTGGCGAGGTGGTAGTCGATCCGCCACCCGGTGTCGTTGGCGAAGGAGTCGCCCAGCCAGCTCCACCACGAGTACGGCCCCTGGGTGTCGGGATGCAGCCGCCGGACGACGTCGACGAGCCGGCGCGGCCCGAGCAGCGACCCGAACCACTCGCGCTCCTCGGGCAGGAAGCCCACCGCGCGGACCTGCCGACGCCAGCTGACGACGTCGAGCGGGCTGTGCGCGACATTGAGGTCGCCGAGGAGGAGGAACTCGCGCCCGCCCGCCCGGGCCGCCCGCCGCGCCGAGGTCAGCTGCCGGGAGAAGCCCGCGAGGAAACGCATCTTGCGCTCGTAGTGCGCGCCGCCGTCCGGCGCCTCGCGCATCCGCCCCGGCCGCTGCAGGTGTGCGGGAAGCCCACCCTTGGGCAGGTAGAGCGACGCCACGGTCACCGGGGCGTCGGCCAGGTCCACCTCGACATACCTCCCCTGGTGGGCGAACGCCCGCAGCTCACGGGCCACGGGGTATGCCGCACCAGCGCCCTCCGCGACCCCGCACACTGCGCCGGAGGGGTCGAGTACGGTGACCGGGTCGCCCCAGCTGCGGACCGCCGCGGGCGGCATACGGGTGAGGATCGCCACCCCGTTGCGGCCCGCGAGGTGACCCGGGTCGTAGGCCGCGTGGTACCCACCGAAGGCGCGCTCGGGCAGCGCGGCGACTGGGGCCCGCACCTCCTGAAGCGCGACGACATCGCAGCCGCGGGTGTCGAGCCACTGGGCGAAACCGCGCCGATGGACGGCCCGGATGCCGTTGACATTGAACGTGGCGACGCGGAGCACGAGGGTCCTTTCGAGTGGGGCTGCTCGGACCATCATGGACAATCGGCTCATGGCCCCTGCGCAGCACCCGCTCTTCGCGCGGCTCTACGCGCGCTGCATCAGCCCTTCGCTGCGCCGGATGGGGGCGGACCCGCTGCGCCGTCGAGCACTGGACGGGCTCGCTGGGACCGTCGTCGAGGTGGGTGCCGGCGACGGGGCGAACTTCGCGTTCTACCCCGACACGGTCGAGCAGGTGGTCGCGGTCGAGCCCGAGCCGTACCTGCGAGCCCGGGCCGCCGAGGCCGCCGCGGCATACCCCGTGGTCGGGGTGGTCGACGGGACGGCCGAACGGTTGCCCATCGCCGACGGGACGGCAGACGCGGTCGTCTTCACCCTGGTCCTGTGCACGGTGAACGACCAGGTCCAGGCACTCGCCGAGGCCCGCCGGGTGCTGCGGCCGGGCGGCGAGCTGCGGGTGCTCGAGCACGTCATGGCGCACGAGCCCGGGCCGCTGCGGAGCGTCCAGCGGGCCCTCGACGCGACCTTCTGGCCGCTCCTCGCCGGCGGCTGCCACTGCGCTCGGGACACCGTCGGCGCGGTCGAGGGGGCCGGCTTCGGGTTCGAGTCGCTCGAGCGGTTCACCTTCCCCGCGGGGTCGCGGGGGCTGGACTCCTCGGTGGTCCTCGGCCGGGCGCGCTGAGGCTCTGCGCGTTGAGCCGCAGCGCGTTGAGGCTCAGCGCGCTGAGGCTCCGGCCGGTTCGGTGTCGACCATGACGAGCGACATCTGAGCCGCCTCGACAGCGACGAGGGCGTGCCGCTCGTTCGGCGCGAGGTAGATGACATCGCCGGCCGTCATACGGTGCACGTCCGAGCCGACCGTGAAGTCGATGACCCCGGTGAGGCAGGTGACCACGACGGCCCGCGGTGAGGTGTGCGCGGTGAGCTCCTGCCCAGCGTCGAAGCTGAAGTAGACGACCCGCAGGAGCGGGTTGTTGACGACGACCCGCGAGGTCGTCGCCTTCGCGGTGACGGGCAGGTCGGCCAGGATGCCGGTCACCGCCGCCGAGGTCGCGGTGCTGGTCTGGTCGGGCATGTGGTCCTCCTCGCGAGCGGTCCGATGTCGGGCGGCGGTGGCGGCGCGGGCCTGCGGCGATCGCGGCGCGCTGGCCGACACGACCAGAGTGTCACGACGTGGCTGTCCCGCGGGACCTGGGCCCGGCATACTCCCTGGCATGACCGCCGTGAACGTGCCGCTGAAGCGGCCGATGCTCCCTCGCGACCCGCACGAGCCGGGCCGGGTCGCGACGCCGCTGGAGCTGCTCTTCGACCTCGTCTTCGTCGTCGCCATCGCGAGCAACTCCGCCCAGCTGCACCACGCGATCACCGAGCACCATGCGAGCGCCGGCATCCTCGGCTACACGATGACGTGGTTCGCGATCTGGTGGGCCTGGGTCGGGTTCACGTGGTTCGCCTCGGCGTACGACAACGACGACGCGCTCTACCGGCTGCTTGCCTTCGTCATCATGACCGGCTCGCTCATGCTCGCCGCGTCGGTGCCGGACCTGTTCGCCGACGGTCAGTCGCTGCTCGCCGTCGCGGGGTATGCCGTCATGCGCCTGGGCTATGTCGCGCTGTGGTTGCGGGCCGCTGCGAGCGACCCGGTGCACCGTCAGGCGGCTTTGCGGTATGCCGTCGGGGTCACGGCGGTCCAGTCGCTCTGGATCGCCCGGATCTGGGCGCCGTCGTCGATCCTCATCCCGACCTTCTTCCTCCTGGTCATCTGCGAGCTCTCCATCCCGGTCTGGGCCGAGGGCCGTCAGGGCCGACCCCCTGGCACCGCCACCACATCGCCGAGCGCTTCTCGCTCATGACGATCATCGTGCTCGGAGAGGTCTTCCTCTCCTCCGTCACCGCGGTCCAGGGCGTCGACCAGGTCGGCTGGGATGTCGTCCCGCTGGCCCTCGGCGGCCTGCTGCTCGTCTTCGGGCTGTGGTGGGTCTACTTCAAACGCGAGCACCACCGGCTCACCGACGGCGGAGCCCGGACCTGGATGTTCAGCTACGGGCACCTCGTGATCTTCGCGTCGATCGCCTCCCTCGGCGCGGGTCTGGCGGCGGTGGTCGACGCCGTGCACGGCGAGGGGGACGGCGTCACGGCGGTGTGGGTCATGGCGATCGGACTGAGCCTGGTCGGGCTCACCCTCTCGGGGATGCACGCGGTCGTCGACGGACTGCGGGGTATGGCGCCCGCCGTCTTCGTCGCGGTCGGCGCCGTCGGCGTGGCCGTGGCGACGACCTTGGGCCTGCCGTTGACCTGGGCGGTCCTCGGGCTCGGGCTGGTCCTCACGGCGACGGTCACTCAGCACGTCCTGCGCTCCGGCCACTGAGCTGCGCGCCGCGCCGCGCCGCGCCGCGCCGCGGCGCGGAGGTTACCCAGGGGTAAGGATTGCCTTACCCATGGGTAGCCCAGACCCTGGATCTATGTACACCCTCGAAGACATCGACCTCTACGACGACGCCGTGGCGACATACCTCCAGCTCGAGGCACCGGACGGGACCGACGCCGAGGCCGACGCCCGCCTGCACCCCAGCGACTACCTGGTCGTCGGCGCCTGATCGCCCCGGTCGTCATCGACCACGTCACCTAGCCGTCGCTCAGGTGGTGATCGTCAGCGCCTCGACTGCGAGAACCGTGGGGAGGTGCCGGGCGATCTCGGCCCAGGTGCGGCCTTCGTCCCGGCTCGCGAAGACCGACCCGGTGTTGGTCCCGAAGTAGACCCCGGCCGGGTCGAGGCCGTCCCCGGCCATGCCCTGGCGCAACACGGTGAAGAAGCAGGACTGCTGCGGCAGTCCGTCACGCTGGGCGTGCCAGTTCGCGCCGCCGTCCCGTGAGCACCACACCGCCGCCGCCGCGTCGGGCGGGTACCGCCCGGCCATGTCGCCATTGAGCGGGACCGTCCAGATGGTCTGCGCGTCCCGCGGATGAACTCGTATGCCGAACCCGAATGTCGACGGCAGGCCGCTCGTGACGTCGTGCCACCCTCGGCCGCCGTCGTCGGAGCGCCATACGCCGTGGTGGTTCTGCTGGTAGAGCACATCGGCGGACCCGGGGGCGCGGACGATGTGGTGGACGCAGAGCCCGGTCTGGCCCTCCCGCGGGCCAGCCGGATGGTCGACCTCGGTGACCGACTCCGGCGCAGCGAGCTCGTTGCGTCGCTCCCAGGTCGCTCCCCCATCGGTGCTGGCGAAGACCCCCGCCGAGGAGATGCCGACCCACAGCTTCGCCGGGTCGGCGGGGTCGGCGATGATCGTGTGGAGGACCAGCCCGGCCGCCCCGGGGACCCAGTCCGCCGCGGAGGGGTGCTCGGTCAGTCCCTCGACGAGGCTCCACGTGGCGCCGTCGTCGTCGCTGGACAGCAGGACCGCGGGCTTGGTCCCGGCATACAGGCGGGTGCCGACCCGGCCGAGCGACCAGACCTGGGCGAAGCGCTCCCCGAAGGGCACCGGCTCGGGTCGCCATCCGATGGACTGGGCGAACTCGGGGTCGCCGGCCGCCCACTGGTCGACCTGGCCGGTGGTGAGCTTGGTCAGCGTCCAGGTGGCGCCGTCGTCGGTCGACCGCCACACGCCCGCGCCATGCCACTCCCCACCGCCGCCGGCCCAGATGGTCCCGGTCACGGGATCACCCACGACATGGTTGATCGGCCAGCCGTCGCAGAACGGGCCGCGGACGCTCCAGCTGGCGCGGTCCGGCGACCCGTCGAGGAGGAAGGCCCCCTTGGTCGTGCCGACGAGCAGGCGCTGGGCGGTGTCGGGCATCGGGTCTCCTCCACGGTGGGCCCGCCCGCGCGGCAGGCGGCGGGCGTCGTCCCAGTCTGCGAGCCTGACGGGCCCCAGGCAAGGGGAGCCTTACCTGAGGCGCTCGCGGGTGCGGTTGTCAGGGCGAGGCCAAGCCCCGGTCGACCAGAGCGCCCAGAGAATGAGGACGGGCTGGAAGAGCAGCCGGACCGCCCGGGCCGAGTCCGAGGTGAGACCGAAGGCGTCCCGGCCCTCCATCCATTGGGCGAGGTTCCCCGGGAAGACCGCGACGAGGAAGGCCGCCACCACCCAGCCCACGAGGGCGCGACGGCGGCGCACGAGCAGCAGCGCGAGACCGAGGCCGAGCTCGACCACGCCGGAGAGGACGACGACAAGGTCCGGGTCGAGTGGCACCCAGGGCGGCACCTGGGCCTGGAACTGCGTCCGGGCGAAGGTGAGGTGACCGGTTCCGGCAAAGAGGAAGAAGGCGCCGAGCGCCCATCGGGCGAGGTGTCGGACGGCGGCCATGGGCCCTACCGTATGCCGCGCGACCGCCCGATGGCCCGGCCGACGGCGCGGGCCTAGGGTGCTCGGGTGAGCGAATGGACGACGGTCGCGGTCTTCGGCGCCCACGGGAAGACCGGCCGCGCGGTCAGCGCCGCCCTCGCCGCCCGGGGCGCCGGTGTCGTGGGCCTCGGCCGGTCCCACTGGCCGCGCCTCGCGTCGGTGGTTGCCGGGTGCGACGCGGCATACCTCATCGCGCCCAACCTGCACCCCGACGAACCGGCGTATGTCGCCGCGGCGCTCGATGCGCTGCGTGCCGCCGGAGTGCCGCGCGTGGTCTACCACTCGGTGGCTGCGCCCTACGCTCCGGACCTACCCCACCACCTGGGCAAAGCGGTCGCCGAGGACCTCGTCCGGCGCTCCGGGCTCGCGTGGACCGTCCTCCAGCCGGGGGCCTATCTGCAGAACCTCGACCTGACCTCGGGCCGTCCGCTCACCGTGCCCTACCGCCTCGATGCACCCTTCGGCTTCCTCGACCTCGCCGACCTCGCGGCGGCCGCGGCTACGGTGCTGCTGGAGCCGGGACATGTCGGTGCGACATACGAGCTGGCGTCCGTGGCGAGCACGGTCGGTGAGCTCACGGCGGCGGCGGGAGTGGTCGCCACCGTCGTCCCGTATGCCGAGTCACCCGCCCTGAGCGAGCGGGAGAACGCCTGGCTCGCGGCCATGTTCGCGTACTACGACCGGTACGGGCTACCGGTCGGGACTCGCACCCTCGGGGCGCTGCTGGGGCGCTGACCGGCCGCGACCGTGCGGCCCCGGAGCCGGCGTTCGGCCTGGACCGCGGCGAGGACCGTCGAGAGTGCGCTCGGCGTCCGTGCCACTTCCGACCCCCACCCGCCGGGGTCGAAGGCCAGTCGGTCGAGCAGGCCGCCGTGGCCGGAGCAACCGAGCGGCTGGCCAACTGGATGGGCGCTCCCGGTAGACCGCCCGCGCCGGAGCAAACGTCGGGTTCACGCTGCGATGACGGGGGCGGCATACGGTGTCCTCCATGGGATACACCAAGGCACCGGACGACTGGTGGCAGACCTTCGTCACCGCGCTGCCCGCGCGCACGGCGAAGCTCGCCGTGACCCGGCTCGACGGGAGCCCGCACGTGGCGCCGGTGTGGGTCGACCTCGACGGCGACGACATCGTCTTCATGACCAGCGCCGACACGATCAAGGGCAAGTCGATCCTCCGCGACGGGCGGGTCGCGCTGTGCTGGGACGACGAACGGCCGCCGTTCGCCTTCGTCACGGTGACCGGGCGGGCGACGACGAGCACCGACCCCGACGAGCTGCTGCGCTGGGGCACCCGGATCGGCGGAAGGTACATGGGGGCCGAGCAGGCGCAGGCCTACGGTCGCCGCAACGCCGTGCCGCCGGAGATGGTGGTCCGGGTGCACGTCGAGAGGGTCGTCGCCAAGGTCGACGTCGCCGACTGAGCTCGTCTCGGCCGCTGCCGAGGCCGACTCCGCCCCGTTCGGATCTGCAGAAAGGGATAGTGACTATCCGCAAATGCGGATAGTCACTATCCCTTTCTGCAGAACGGACCCCGTGCTGGACCGGGCCGAGGACGCGGGACAGACTGCAGGGGTGAGCGCCCCGACCGCCCCGAAGGCCCCGAGCTTCGCCGAGATCCTCCGCGCCGCCGAGGCGATCGCCGTCCACCTGCCGCCGACGCCGGCCTGGTCCTACCCGGCCCTCGACGCCGTCGCCGGCCGCGAGGTCGTCGTCAAGCACGAGAACACCCAGCCGACCGGCGCCTTCAAGGTCCGCGGTGGCATCGCCCTCGCCGCCACCATGCCCGCCGACCAGCTCGCCAACGGCCTCGTTACCGCCTCGACCGGCAACCACGCCCAGTCCATCGCGTATGCTGCCCGACTCGCCGACACCACCGCGACGATCGTCGTCCCGACCAGCGCGCCGACCGCCAAGGTGGACGCGGTCCGGCTGCTCGGCGCCACCGTCGTCACCTTCGGCCCGACGATGACCGAGGCCGTCGCCCACGCGCGTCAGCTCGCCGCCGAGCGCGGTATGTCGTATGTCGATCCTGGAAATACCCCGGCGATCATCGCCGGGCACGCCACGGTCTACGTCGAGCTGTTCCGGCAGCGGCCCGACCTCGAGGCGGTCTACGTCCCGATCGGCTCCGGGAGCGGGGCCGCCGGAGCCTGTCTGGTCCGCGACGAGCTCGCACCGCACTGCCTCGTCGTCGGCGTCCAGTCGTCAGCGGCGCCGGCGGCATACCGGTCCTGGGCGAGCAGGCGAGCCGAGGCGGCACCATGCCAGACCCGGCACTCCGGGCTCGCGACCGGGCACAGCTTCGACCTACCGCAGTCGGTCCTCGCCGCGGGCCTGGCGAGCTTCGTCCTTGTCGGCGACGACGCCATCGACCGCGCCGTGGGGCTGCTCGCGCACAAGGCACACACGCTCTCGGAGGGGGCAGGCGCGGCGGCCCTGGCCGGGCTGCTGCACGACGACGCGCGACCGGCCCGGTGCGCGGTGGTCTGCACCGGCGGCAATGCCAGCGACGACGACCTCGCCGCCCTCCAGCCCCGCCCCCTCCCGGCGGACTGAGCGCCGACCGCCGACGTCAGCGGGCCGCCTCCAGGAGCTCCTTGATCCGGGCGAGATCGGCCCGGTTGGCCCGACGCATCGCCGCTGCCATCGCGGGCGCGGCCAGCGAGCCGAACCCCGAGGGCGTCCCGTGGTTGCGTAGCCGCATGACCGTCCCGCCGCCGCCCGAAGGCTCGAAGGCGTAGGTCGTCGTCATCGGGAAGGGGCCCTGGCTCGTCGTCATCGTGAAGACCCGCTGCGGCTCGAGCTCGACGACCTCATAGGTGTACGCGAGCGGCAGGCCGAGGAAGCGCGCGTGGAAGCGCATCCGGCTCCCGAGCGCGATGGGGCCCGGGGTCAGCACCTCGACCTCGGCGATATTGGCGTACCACTGCGGCGCCGTCCTCGGGTCCACGGCATACGCCCAGACGTCCGGCAGCGGGGCCGCGATGGTGGTCTCGGTCGTGACGTCGACGCTCATCGGGCCATGGTGCCGTGCGCGGCGACGGGTGACAACGCCGGCCGCTGCCTTCCGCGGCCTACTCCGAGACGGTCACCCCGCGCCAGAAGGCGACATGCCCGGTGATCTGCTTGGCCGCGTCCTTCGGCTCCGGGTAGTACCACGCGGCGTCCCGGTTCTCCTCGCCGTCGACGACGACCGTGAGGTATGACGCCGTGCCCTTCCACGGGCACACGGTGTGCGTCGCGCTGTTCCGCATGACCGAGCGGTTGACGCTGTCGGGCGGGAAGTAGTGGTTGCCCTCGACGACGACGGTGGCATCGGACTCGGCGAGGGTGACGCCCTTCCAGGTTGCTCTCATCGGGCTGCCTTTCGTGGGGAGGTGAGTGTGGCGGATGACCCGTCAGTTGTTGCTCGACCTTGATGGAACCTCCCCGGCCCCCAGGGTTCTTCCCGAGTCCCATCCGGTGCGGCGCAGCCGGGCGATCCCGTCGAGGATCACCTCGAGGGCGAAGCCGAACTCGGCGTCCTCGTCGCAGCTGGCCGCCCCAGGGCGCCGGGCCGCCGCATCGGCCGCGATCGCCATGATGCCGGGGTAGTCGGCGGGGTCCGGCGTCCCGGAGGTCACCCGCCGCTGCGCCAGCGGCACCCCGTCCGGCGCGGTGAACAGCTCCGGGCTGATCCCCCAGATGCGGGCGCCGAGCAGATGCATGACGTGATGGGTGAGGTCGGCGGAGAAGCCGGCGCGCAGGAAGATCTGGCTGAGCCGCTCCATGTACCCCAGGACCGCCGGGGTGCGCAGGGTGCGGGTCTCGAAGGCCCGGCGGGCCCAGGGGTGGCTCGTGATGACCTCTCGCGTGCCCGAGATCGTCTCCCGAACCGGGGCGCGCCACTTCCCAGGACGGGGCTCGGCGACCGGCGGCACGTCCCCGATGAGGGTGTCGACCATCCCGTCGACGAGGTCGTCCTTGTCGGCCACGTGCTTGTACAGCGCCATCGGCACGACCCCGAGGGTCTCGGCGAGCCGACGCATGCTCACCTTCTCGATGCCCTCGGCATCGGCGAGCGCGATGGCCGCCCGGAGCACCCGAGCGCGGCTCAGCGGCTCCTTGCCCGAGGGCGTCGAGCGCGGCATACGGCCTCCTGACTTGACGATGTGTACAGCGTACACCTATGGTTGGTGACGCAGAGGTGTACGCCGTACACCTCCTCAGCAGCAGGAGCCTCTCATGTCCGGACCGAACCGTCTCACCCGCCTCGCCGCGGTGCTCTACCTCGTCACGTGGGTCACCTCGGTCGCCGCCCTCCCGCTGTATGGCGGCAGCGCCTTCGACCCCGGCGCGTCCCTGGCCGGACGCGGGTCGGTGCTGCTCGGTGCGCTCCTCGAGGTCATCCTCGCCGTCGCCGTCGTCGGGACCTCCCTCGCGCTGTACCCCCTCCTTCGCCGTCACGGCCACGGCTCCGCGATCGGGTATGTCGCCCTGCGCACCCTGGAAGCCACCGTCATCCTCACCGGCGTCGTCGCGATCCTCCCGGCCGTCGCCCGCCCCGCGACAACGGCCGGCTCGGGCCTCGAGCCCGGGGTCGTTGCCGGGCTGCAGCTGCTCCACGACTGGACCTTCCTCGTCGGCCCGGGGCTGATCAACCCGGTCAACGCGGTCGTCCTCGCGGTCCTCCTGCTCCGCCGGCGGCTGGTCGCCCCGTTCATCCCCGTGCTCGGCATCGTCGGGGCCGTGCTCGTCCTGACGATGAATGTCACCGCGTTCTTCGGCCTGATGACCCCGAACCCGCTGGGCGCCATACCGCTGTTCGCATGGGAGATCGCGCTGGCCGCCCACTTGGCGTTCCGCGGACTTCGCCCGGGCAGCCCCGCTGGGACCGAAGCCGAGGCTGGGACCGCGGCTGGGACCGGGGCTGGGTCCGGGGCTGCGACCGGGGCTAGCGCTCTCGCCGCGGCTGTCGCGGCGGGCTGACCCCCTCTCGCGCGGCACTCGAACGTGCAGTAGTCCCGTTTCCCGCCCGAAATGCCCCGGTATGCCGCCCGCGAAACTGACTACTGCACGTTCGTGTGCACCAGGCCGACCTCGGTCGCTGGACACGATCTCCACCCGGAGGCGTCACAGTTGGGTCACCACTCCCTTCTGAGCACCCTCAGTCGCGCGACAATGGAGCTGCCGATCGAGGAGGGCAGGTGCCATGGACGCAGCACCGATCTCACCGTCAGAGCACCGGTGGCTCGAGCACCAGACCCGGCTCTGGGAGGGCGAGGGGCTCATCTCACCCGAGTCCGGTGAGGCGATCCGCGGCCGCTACACGCTCTCGCAGCGCCTCGCGTTGACCCGGCTCGTCATCTACCTGGGCGCGGCCTTCGTCATCGTTGGCCTGATCTGGCTGGTCGCGTCGAACCTCGACCAGTTCACCCCGCTCGGCCGGTTCGCCCTCGTCGCGGCGATCTGGCTCGCGCTGATGATCGGCGCCGAGGTGCTCGCCCAACGCACCGAACCGACCGGCGGGTCGATCTGGGTCGGGGTCCTGCGGGTGCTCGGGTCCGGCACCTTCGGTGCCGTGGTCTTCCAGGCCGCTCAGTCGCTGCAGGTCCCTGCCTATGCGAGCTACCTCGTCGGCGTGTGGGCCCTGGGCGCGCTCGTCCATGCGTATGCCGTCCGCTCGCTCGCGGTGCTGGCGCCCGCGGTCCCGCTGGCGCTCTTCTGGGTGTTCTGGCAGGTCCTCGGCACCGACGGGAGGGAACTGCGCGCTGCGCTGGGCATGGCGCTCGCCGGGGCGGTCGGGGCCATCGCCGGGGCACTCCATGAGCGTTCCCGCCCGACCTGGGACGTGCCGTGGGTCGAGTCCGGGGCGTCCGCGGCGCTGGCCGCGGTCTTCCTCGCCGGCTCCCCGACCCCCGTTGCGCGCGGCTGGGCACCCTGGCTCATCGCCCTGGTCGTCGGTGCGATCGTCATCCTCGGGGCCCTTGCGGTTCGCGCGGGTCGAAACGCCCAGCTCAGCCTGGTCATCGGCGTCCTCGGCCTCGCGATTGCCGCGATGCTCGCATCGTGGCCGGTCGGCGAATGGCACGGCGAGCGGGGCGGGCAGGGCGGGCCGGTCATCCTGCGGGCCTGCGTCGCCGTGGCCGTCTTCCTCGTCCTGGCCACCGCCGTGGCGGTCCTCGGCGTGCTTCGCGAGTCGCAACGGCTCACCGTCATCGCGACGGCGGCCCTGGTCCTGTTCGTCACCGTCCAGGCGTTCGGCGTCTTCGCGCCGATCTTCTCCGGCGCCGCCCTCTTCCTCACCCTCGGGCTGGTCCTCCTCGCGACCGGCTATCTCGCCGACCGGGGCAGACGCACGCTCGTCGCGGACCGTGGTGATCTCGCATGAGCCGAGTCCTCGGCAGTTCGCGGTGGCGGCGCCTCGCCGTAGTCCTTGTTGTCCAGACGGTCCTCCTGGGTTTCGCGGTCTGGGGCCAGCTCTCGGCCCGGCTCACAGGTCAGGAGATCGTCCTCAAGGTCGCCCCCTACGACCCGGTCGACCCGTTCCGGGGCGCGTACCTGCAGCTGAGCTATCCCGACCTGCCCGCCCTCGATCTGGGGGTCGGGGAGGAGCGCCGCGGGACGGCATACGTGCCCCTGCGGCAGGTGGGCGACCACTGGGTGGGCGGCCCACTGGCCGCGGACCCACCGGCCAACGGGCCCTATCTCACCTGCGACGACACGAGCTGGCGGCTGCGGTGCGGCATTGAGGACTGGTTCCTGTCACAGGGCAATGCCGAGTCGGCCGACGAGCAGCTCCGCAACGGCGGGCGTGCCACGATACGCGTCGACCGGTTCGGCCACGCGGCCCTCGTCGGGCTCGCCTTCGGCCCCTGAGCAGTCACGCGTCCACCTGGACGAACGTGGCTTCGATGCGCCGACCGCGCGCAGAGCAGGTCAACGGCCACTCCAGCCCCACCGCGGTGAGGTCGTCCGCCAGCGCATCATCTGCTCACCGACCTCGACGAGGTCGAGCGAAGCGCAGTCGCGCGTCCAACGGCGCTGCACGTGTGAATGCTGAGGCGAGACCCCTAGTACTCGCCCTTGATGACGAAGTAGGACCCGCGGATCACGCCGGCGAGCTTGGACTTCTGCCTCGCGAACTTGAAGGCGCCGAGCTCCGCCGGGACCTCCATGCCCTCGCTGAGCTTGAACCCAACGGCCCGTTTCGAGCCGGGTTCGACGCCGTAGAGGACGTTGATCGCCAGCCCCGACTCGTAGAAGACGTGCACCCAGTGGATGCCGTCGACATCGGCGATGCTGACCTCGAGCGGCCGCGATGCGACGACGATGCCCCGCTCGTCACGGAGGATCCGCGCCACCCAGGCCACCGTCTCGGCGGCCTCCGCGGCCGGCGTGACCGTGAAGACGTGGTCGTACTTGTTCCTGAAGTAGCGCGCCTCGTTGGCCCGCAAGCCGGCGAGCGCGTCGGCGAAGGGCGAGGACTCCAGACCCTGCGTGGACACGGTGACGAAGTCGACGATGTGGCTCACGGTGCCTCCCAGCGGACGATGGTCCGCGACGCTAGCACGGTATGCCGGAGCGCGCGCCGAACTGCCGGATGAGCCCGACGTACCAGGCGACGAAGAAGACATTGGCCAGGTAGAACAGCGGCTGGAGCCCGGGCACCTGTCCCAGTCCGGTCAGGAGTCCCGCGCTCAGCGCTGTCGCCCCGAGCCACCGGTGACCCGCGCGCCGGTAGAGGACCCCGAAGGTCGCGAACGAGACGGCGACCAGAACGAACCCGAAGGCGTTGAGGGAGCGCTGCGTCTGGTCCAGCGCGGCGACCGACGGAGCGGATCCGCCCATGAGCGCGGTCTGCGCGGCGGCGTGCTGAACCGTCCGCCCGACGATCCCGAGAAGATCTCCGGTGAGGGCACAGCCGGTGGCCACGAGGATCAGCACGGTCCCCGAGGAGCGCAGGGTGCGATGCAAGGCAGGCACGGTGAACGCGTCGAACAGACTCACAGCAGCCAGGGCCGCCGAGCCGATCAGGGCAGGGGCGGGGTGGAGCCGAACAACCCCGACGTCGGCCACGCTCGCGCCACCGAGGGCGGACATGGCCGTACCGCCCACGAGCAGGGCCACTAGGGCCGCTGCTGCCGCCACGGCGCCCAGTCGTCGAGTCGCCGCCAGCGTGCTCTCGAGGGACTGCTCCGGGGGCTCGCCCGCGGTGGCGGCGAGTCGTGGGATCACGGTGGTGTCGGGGGTGGGGCTCATGACTCCTCCTATATAACGGCCCTACATTACGTGGATTATATGCACGCTATATTTGGGTGATGCAAGGAGATCCCTGGTGAGCACACCTCGACGGTCCGGTCGGCCGGTCGCGCCGACCGAGCTGCGGGAGGGCATCGTGGCGACAGCGCTGGGCCTGCTACTGAGCAGCCCCGATGTCGAGCAGGTGACCATCGCGCGGATCACTGAGGCGGCCGGCTGCACCCCGCCCACGCTCTACCACTACTGGCCTAGCCGGTCCGCATTGCTCCTCGAGGCCAGCGCCCGCGGGTGGGAGACCTTCCGTTCCAGCCAGGCGATCGCACCTGGCAGCCCCGACCCCCAGGAGCGGTTGCGGGCGAGGGGCCAGGCGTACCTGCGCTTCGCCATCACTCACCCCGAGCTGTTCCGTGTGCTCTTCCTGTCTCGTTCGGAGGAGGTCGAGCGAGGCAGCGCCCTCGACGACCTGATCGACGACGTTGCCGCCGCCATCGACGAGGGGCATCTCTTCGGTGACGCCGGCCAGCTCGCCTTGGGGTTGTGGGCGACGGCGCACGGCGTGGCCGCCCTTGCCTATGCGAACCCTCCCTTCGCCGAGCACGCCCCCGCCCTCCTGGACCAGCTGACCGATCGGCTGCTGGCCCGACCGGCGGACAAGGCCCTCCGCCGAGCGCCGGAGGACAAGGGCTGAGCCCGCCGATGGCGTCGAGACACTGACCCCAGAACACCCCTGCCGTCGCCCTATGCCGTGCTCCACATCTCGACGCAACGGCCTCTTGCGCCGAGGCGTGAAGCAGAGGGGTTCCTCCACCATCCCCCGAAGCAGAGCGGTGCTGCGTCTCTACCCGAAGCAAAGGGCAACTGCACCGCCTGGGAACAGATGGCCGCTGCACCGCGACCCGAAGCATGGACGCTGCACCGCGACCCGAAGCACAAGGCCACTGCACCCAACTGCGAGGGATAGGGGTATTGCGTCGAGCTACGGAGCACGGCATTGGGCGCGGAGGGGCTTCTCGAGACCGGGCTGTTGAGGCGTCAGCGGCAGGGGTGCGGTCCGAGTCCCGGGCGCTGTCCCTTGGAGGGACCCTGTCCGGACCCCGGGATCTCCCCAGGGCGGACCCCCGGCGGGACCGTGCTGGCTAGCCCGGCAACCAGGCAGGCCACCACGGCGGTCGGTTGAGGCCGCCGCAGGCGGGGACGGACACGGGGTAGCCGACGGGCGCGGAGGTCTGCCCCAGCCACCCGAGCGCGAAGACTAGTGTCACGACGACCACGAGGAGGGCATACGCAGCCGGCCGGGCCCACCATCGCACGAGTTCGAGCACCGCAAGCCCCACCAACGCAAGCGCAGCGATCCCCAGTGCCGGACCGAGCAAGGCCGCCCCCGCGTTGATGCCGATCCGACACTCCACCACCGCTCGGCTGCGGAGCACGTAGGCCACGGAGAAGGCCGCGACCACGGCAACAGGGCCCAGCCACCACGGACCCCGGGTGGCCGTTCCGCGCGCTGACCCTGACACCACGCCGGCGAGTCTAGGATGACGCGCTGGGATCTTGCTGGCACCGACCCTGACCCCGCGGACACGGCACCGGGCTAGCGTGCCGTGGGGCCCACCTCGAGCCTCGGAGTCGCGGCTCGCGGGGGTCCTGCTCCAGGCGGTCACTCGTGTCCAGAGGGTCGACCCTGCCGGGGACGGTGACGCTGCGTCAACGTGGCACCGCCACTGGACCGGCCCGGTGTCGGCGCTGCCGGGGACGGGGAGGGAGCCGGGAGACGGGGACGCTGCTCAACGTGGTACCGCCACTCGACCGGCCCGGTGTCGGCGCTGCCGGGGACGAGGACGGGGACCGGGCTGAGCCCCTTGTGTCAGCACCGGGGCCGGGATGCCCGTGGCTGCTTATGCCGTGCTCCACATCCCGACGCAGCGGGTCACTGCCCCGCCAGCCGAAGCAGAGACCCATTGCGTCAGCGCTCGGAGCAAAGACCTCCTGGGTCACGACCCGAAGCAGAGCCCCACTGCGTCAGCGCCCGGAGCAACAACCTCCTGGGTCACGACCCGAAGCAGAGACCCATTGCGTCAGCGCCCGGAGCAACAACCTCCTGGGTCACGATCCGAAGCAGAGCCCCACTGCGTCAGCGCCCGGAGCAAAGACCCGTTGCATCGAGATACGGAGCACGGCATAGCACCCCGAAGACTTCTCGGGCCGGTCCTCACGGGCGTCAGCGACGGCCCCCAATGGGGGCAGGAACCAACGAATCAGGGTTGAGCTGCCGCCGTCGTACCGCCGGCCCGGATAGCCCTCGGCGCTCCCAGCCCCTCGCCGAGCCGATCCAGGACGTGCTCGACGAGCTCGCGGACGCCTTCGGGGTACGCCGCTTCAGCAGTCCCCTCCGGGAGCGAGCGAGCCAACGACGCGCTCACCACACCGAAGACTGCACCCAGGATCGCGTCGAGCTCGGCCCGACGAAAGGGGTTGCTCTGCAGAGAGCTCTTCGGCAGGCGCTCCCCCGCCATCAACCACAGTCGCCATTGCGCCTCCCGGACGTAGGGTGCGAGCTGGTGGTGCGCTCTCGCCAATGTCGAGACCTCGGCCATGCGCGTCAGCACCCCGGCCTTCGCCTGGTGTCGCACCAGATCACGCACGAGGGCGACCAGATTGTCTGGATCCTCGAGGTCCTGAAGGTCCGCGCTGCCGGCTGCTCGCCAGGTGTCCAGACCGTCGGCAGCCAGGTGGAGGATGACGGCGGCAACCGCCTCCTCTTTGCACGCGAAGTAGTTGGAGAAGGTGCGTCGAGAGACATGGGCCACCTCGACGATGTCGTCGACCGTCACGTCGACCCAGCCGCGGGCGCGCACCAGGTCATAGGAGATCGCCGCGAGCCGCCGCTCGGTTTCGGCTCGCTTCATCGCACGCAGCCCCATGCCACCCACAGTGAGCACTATGTCACCTGGCCGGCACACGCCCGGCTTCGACAACCGAGCCGAGGCGCCCTCCCGAGACCCGCTCCAGGACCCGCTCCGAGACCGACTCCGAGACCCACTCCGAGACCGCTCACAGACCCGCTCCACGACCCGAGCCGAGGTCCGCCGAGGGGCGGGTCAGGGCCGAGCGCTCGGCGCGTACCAGGCGGTCTCCCTCGATGTCCACCCGCGGCAGGACCCGGTCGAGCGAGCGAGGCAACCACCAGGCTCGCTCCCCCGCGAGGTGGAGGACTGCCGGCATCAGGGTCATCCGAATGAGGAAGGCGTCCAGGAGGATCCCCACCGCCAGCGCGAATCCGAACTGCCGGATCGTTGTGTCGTCGCCGAGAACGAACCCGCCGAAGACCGACACCATGATCGCGGCAGCCGCGACGACAACACGGGTGGCGTGCCGAAAACCCGCGGCGACGGCCTGCCGAGCCGGCGCACCATGGATGTACGCCTCGCGCATCGAGGTGGCGAGGAAGACCTGATAGTCCATCGCGAGGCCGTAGAGAATGCCGGTGGCCATGATCGGTAGAAAGCTGAGGATCGGGCCGGTCCGGTCGACTCCGACCAGCCAGGTGAACCTCGCGTCACCAAAGGCCCGCGTCACCAGCCCGAGGGTCGCCCCGATCGAGAGCAGGAACCCCCCGGTGGCAACGACCGGGACGAGCAGCGAGCGGAAGACGAGCAGCAGGATGACCAGGGACAGCACGACGACCACGCCGATGTACACCGGGATCGCCTCGCCCAGCACCTGCGACAGGTCGATATTGATGGCGGTCAGCCCGGTCACGCCCAACGGCATCACGCCGGCCAGCGACGTGCTACGCAGTCGATGGACCAGGGCCTCAGTCGCCGGGTCCGTTGGCCCGAGGTCGGGGGTCACCTGGTAGATCGCCAGCGTGCGAGTCTGGTTCGCGCCCATGAAGCGGGCGCTGCTCACCCCGTCGACGCCCGCCAGCTCCTCGGCACGGCCGAGCAGTTCCTTGGTGTCAAAGCCCGACCCGTCGGTATGCCGGACAGTGACCACCAACGGGGCGTTCGCCCCGAGCCCGAAGGCTTCGCTTGTCGCGTCGTAGTTGACCCGCTGTGGCGAGCCGCCGGCCGCCATACCGCCGTCCGGCATACCGAGTCGGAGGCCGGCTGCCCCCACCGCGAGGACACCGAGGGCAATCGCAACCGAGCCGATGGTGAGGACCGGCCGCCGGGTCGTCGCCGCGATCCATCGGGCGGCAACGAGATGCTGACCGGGACGGCGGGTGTCGGCCACCCGGCTGCGCGATCCCACGATCCGGTCGCCGACCAGTCCCAAGAGCGCGGGGAGAGCCGTGACCGAGATGGCAACGGCGAGGAGAACCGTCGAGGCCGCGGTCAGAGCCATCGTGGTGACGAAGGGGATGCGCAAGGTCAACAGCGCGAGCAACGCCGTGACGACGGTCAGCCCGGCAAAGACGACTGCGCTGCCTGCGGTCCCGACGGCTCGCCCGACGGCGTCATACGGGGAGAGGTCCTCCGTGACGATCAGCGTCCGGTGTTTGTGGAGGATGAACAAGGCGTAGTCGATCCCGACCGCGAGCCCGATCATCAGCCCCAGGGCCGGAGTCGACGTCGTCATCACGTAGTGCGATGACATGGCGAAGGCGGTACCGACACCGATCGCCACGCCCAGCAAGGCCGTGAGCACCGGCAGGCCCGCGGCGACAAAGGAGCCCAGGGCCAACAGCAGGATGAGGACGGCGAACCCCAAGCCGACCGCCTCGTGCCCGCCCAGTGGGGGTTTGGTCGGGTTGAGGGCACTACTGGGGTATGCCGAGAGGCCCGCGCCCTCCACGGCCTGCTCGGTGACCAGGAGGAGATCGCTGAGCGCGTACGGGGAAAGGTCGTTGAACTGCGCGGTGAACTGGACGGGGAGAAGCGCCATCCGACCGTCGTCGCTGACCCGGATGGTGGTCAAGGTCCGGCCATCGACGCTCAGCGGATGTCCTTGGGGGGCCGTTCCGGCTGTGAGGCGGTCGAGGTCAGCCACAATCGGCGCGACGGCGGTGTCGACGGCCTCACTGACCGCTGCGGTCGGTGAGGTCATAGTGCGTGGACCATCGGGCAGCCCCAAGGCTGCCGGCGACAGTCCCTTGCCTTCGGCGACCGATCTCAGGGCCGTGAGGTCGGCGAAGAGCTTCGTGGCACCGGTCACCTGAGCATGCGGAGCTTGCGTGGTCAGGGCCCTTGCCCGCATCGCCAGCTCGCTCAGTGCGGTGTTGTGGGTGGATGCGGCAGCACGGTCGAGGCTCGCGGCGAGCGTCGCGAGCTCGGGCGTGAGCTGGGCGGCGACCTTCGCCTCGACGCGGGTCGTGATCGTGGCCCGCACCTGCGCCCGCTGGTCCGCGAACTTGCCCTCCATGTCGACGACTCGCCCCGTGGCGACGGCCCGCCGGGCGGCCTCCGCGATGGCGGTCGACCGGGCCGGCGTGTCGACCCGACCGCCGTCGTCCGCCGTGAAGACGAGCGTGCCTTGGCTGCCACCAGCCTGCGGCAGCTCAGCGGTGACGGTGTCGAGCACCTGCTGCGATGGCGTGCCCTGGAGGGTGAAGCCGGTGGCGATCGTTCGGGGCTGGGTCGCGAGGAGCGCTGCCACCGAGATCAGCAGAACCAGCCACACCGCGAGCACCCGCCCGGGCCGGCGGAACGCGAACCGGGCCAGGCGGTGCAGGGCGAGGGACATGGCGACACTCCAGGGGACGAGCAGAGGTATGGAGTAACCACCGTAATGCATAGTTGCTCATTCGGCAATTTTGCTCTTTGCGCATGCTTTCACTAGGCGCCGGGCGGACGTCCCGGCCCCCGTCCTGGAGTGCTGTCTTGCGTCCTATGCCGTGCTCCACATCCCGACGCAGATGGCTCTTGCCTCGACATCCGGAGCAGGGCGCCACTGCCTCAGAATCCGGGGCAAAGCGCCGCTG
>WBZP01000007.1_pt4 | contig 25240 bp, 22 predicted proteins | sample 5204301 | NCBI WGS metagenome assembly WBZP01 (sample SAMN12412401, study PRJNA552823) | activated sludge metagenome | isolation source: activated sludge from nitrification reactor of wastewater treatment plant... | place: USA: Pennsylvania | collected 2017 | reverse complement strand
TAAGTGAGCGACCCGATCACTGCTGTCATAACGGCAAAGAAGATAAGGATACTGGCAGCGGCCGGCATTTCAAAGTACCGGTTTTCCAGCAGGAAGCCAACCGTAATCAGGAATGTAAATGCCAGCACTATGCTTCCGATTGCTGCTATGTGGTGGCGCTTGAAGATGCTGTCCAGGAATTCCTGCCGGTAATGGCTTACATCACGTACGTGCCTGAGCCGGAACTTTCCGCTGAAAAACACCCCTACCTTCAAACCGAATTCATCTGCCGCCCGTTGCCTGAAAGAATGTTTCTTATTGAACAGCACCGGGTTAATGATAATGGTTGCCATTTTCCGTTGTATGGTATGCCCGGCGCCAAAAAAATACGCCAGCGATATGGCCAGTAAAAAAATGAGCCCTAATAATATGCCTGCCATGATGGTTACAATTTCCATGGCACCCATGAGCTCCCTGTAATCATTGAACCGGTACAGGCGAACGAAATAAAAAAGGATGAACAGCAAGGGCAATACCGAATTATTGATACAATATTTCAAAAAAGGATGCGTGGTGGCAGCCAGGAATTTAAATCGCTTACTGTGAAGGATAAACGTAGTTACATTCCAGCTCATTACGAATACGCCCAGCGCAACGCCGGTAATAAGCGCTCCCAGGAAATTAACGGAACCGAGGTATTCGGGAGAAAAGAATAGTGCATCAGCCCCATAGTTTTTCATGAAGTTGCTGTTGATGGTGCTGGCCAATACAAACCAGAATAACAGCAAAATCTGGTATTTCCTGAAATGCAGTATGAACAGTTGTACCGGAAAAGAATAGAAAATATCTTTCAGCAATTGTTTCATACCTGTTGTTATTGCGGGTTTATATCCGTATGGGTACCCGCTTTCCCCTTACAATGAATATCAGTATGATGATACAGATTACGATCAGCATGGCTGTAAACTGGTGTGCTACGCCCAGCCAGAGAAAATTATTGCTATGGGTGGCATTCAACACGGTAAACACACCTAACAGCACCTGGACAAAAAGCAGCACCAACAGGGCCAGCCTGTATTTTTTAAACGCCGGATTGGCATTAATATTACCTGTTTTGATATAAAATATGGCAGCCACTATCAGCAGCAGGTATGCTATGCCCCGATGTATGAAATGGATAGCCAGTTTATTGTTTACCAGGTTGCTGCTCCAGGGCGATAATTCACTGAATGTGGCAGGAATGAATGAGCCATTGATATCGGGCCATGTTGGAGCCGTGGCTGCCGCTTTTAATCCGGCCATAAAGCCACCGTAAACCAATTGTATGAAAATGATAAGCAACAATAAAATAAGCATATTCTTTACACGCCGGTCATACACATGTTCTTTAAAGGAAGGCAGCAGGCCCAGGGCAAACCACAAAGTATAACATAGCAATACCAGTGCCGCAATAAAATGTGCAGTCAGTTCAATATGGCCTACATAGAATTTTTCAGGAACCAACCCGCTTTTTACCATGATCCAGCCGATAGCTCCCTGCAATGCCCCCAGCAGGAAAAGGATGATCATCGGTATGATCATTCCCTTTGTTATTTTTTTCTTTAACAGGAAATAGATGAACCCGGTTAAAAATACCAGCCCCATCAGCCTGGCCCATTGCCTGTGCCCCCATTCCCAGTAAAAAATAAATTTGAAGTCGCTTAAGGAAAAGTCCTGGTGAACATATTTGAACTGGTCGGTATTGCGGTATTTATCAAACTCTGCCTGCCAGGATGCATCATTCATGGGTGGTAACGCCCCGGTGATGGGTTTCCATTCTGTAATTGACAAGCCGGATTCAGTAAGCCTGGTTATACCGCCCAGTAAAACCTGTATAACAATCATTCCTACACCAACCAGGAGCCAGGTGGCTACCTGCCGGTTATTCTTTTCCATAAGTGATTTCTCCATAACGGTACAAAGGTACTACAGCATCCAATTTTTATGGCATCGTAATCTTATTATATCGCTTTTACTGATATTTGCTTAAACAGATGCTGCAACCTTATCTTCATAAAACCAACATGGAAGCCGGGCTGGATGAAGCCGGCAGGGGCTGTTTCGCAGGGCCGGTTTTTGCAGCGGCGGTTATACTTCCCAAAAATTTCCGGCACCCGTTATTGAACGACAGCAAACAACTATCCGCCAAACAAAGAACCTTACTCAGGGCAATCATTGAAAAAGAAAGCCTGTCATATGCTGTTGCCTCCGTAAGCAACGAAGAAATAGATGCAACCAATATCCTGAAAGCATCGTTCAGGGCCATGCACCTGGCCATTGACCAATTACATATAAAACCGCAAATGCTGCTGGTTGACGGAAACAGGTTTACACCCTATCAATCAATAAAACATACCTGTATCATAAAAGGCGACAGCATCTATGCTCCTATTGCAGCAGCCAGCATTCTGGCAAAAACATACCGTGATGAATACATGGATCAATTACACCACGAATTCCCTGTTTATGCCTGGAATAAAAACAAAGGTTACGGAACCGCAGCTCACCGGATGGCTATCAGAGATAATGGCTTATGCAAACACCACCGCAAAAGTTTCCGGCTATTGCCGGTACAAGTTCCCTTATTCTGACGTTTGCTATTAAACCCTGTCAATGATTTGCAGTCATACAACTGCAATGAATAATGAAAAAATTAAAAAAATGAATATGAAAACGATTCGGGTATTTACAGTTATCGCATTATTGCTGGCGTTATCCACACAAGGTTTTGCACAGGCGGGCAGACCTGCTGTACAGCGGAAAAGGATTGCGCATGGAGTACAGAATGGTGAGTTGACCAGGGTTGAAACCAGGCAACTGGCAAAGGAACAAAGGCATATCAGGCATAAAAAAAGAATTGCGCAGAGAGATGGTGTGGTTACACCGGTAGAACGCAGGGAAATAAGGCAGGAAAAAAGACAGGCAAGCCGGCATATTGCACGTAAAAAACATAATATGAGGAAACGCTATTAATTATTTATAATATTAGCTCCATGCTGTAAAATTTACATAACAGCAACGCTACAATGAAAATGGCTGACGGTTTACGTTGGCCATTTTTATATTTATCCAAATAACCAACAGGAGCATGCGCATGGCTACGCCGGAAAAGAAACATAAAATACTGTGGTTTTTCACTTTTAATCATTGATGGCTGTATAGAAATTTGGGCATTGATAAAAACCAACTGCAGCCTTACATGAATGTTCTTAAAAAGGTAACTATAAAAACCCTCGGTAAAAAAGAACATGAAAACTTACAGGCGCAACCGTTATTATCAATGGGCTTGAATTATTTCCGACCGCTTTGCCCTATTGAAAACAGCAAGGTAAGACACAGAGTTGAACTGTGCATGAAATGTAACCATTTCTTCAACGTACACACAAAATGAAAACTAAAATGAAAAATTTACTTTTTGCAATCGTGCTTTTCTGCAGCAGCCTTGGGGTTACCGCCCAATCTAACATTACAGCCAATGAAGCAAAGGCTATTACAGCCAATGTGATGGCCGACTTCACAAAATCGGTAGCATATGCATACGACAAATGCGTAACCCTGGATGAATTCAAAATGAAGTTGTATGGAAAAGCCACCCCTACTGCTGCCGGTGATGGCTTGGTTGAAGCTGCTTATTTGTATCTTTCCGGTGGTAAAGGCAGGGAAGAAATCCTGGAAAAAGATAATGGTATTGCCGTGGCCAGGGCATTCAGGTACCTGTATGACCAGCACAAACAGGGAAATGTAATTGCAGACGGATCTGAATTATTCGGCGGAAAAGATGACCTGGAAAGCAATCCCGAAGCCAGGGCCGCCGATTGTAAATGGTACCAGTTCTGGTGCCTGGTTGAAAACTTTGCAAACTGGGTTGTGCAGAACTGGCAAATAATACATGAAATACTGATAATAATATTTTATGGCTTATAGTTTTAAACATAAATGGCTGATCAAATAATTATGATCAGCCATTTTATAAATCTTATCAAATGAAATATATTAAATTAAAATGTGTACTCCTGGTGTTGATTTGTAACACTATGTTCTCATCCTGTTTAAGGCATATTGTGTATAAATCAATGGGGGTGTTTGATAAAAAGGTTTCTTTTCATTTTGTTACTAATGGCGATAAAAAAATTGTATTCATCCCGATGCACCACATTGGAAAAAAGGAATTTTATGAGCACACCAAACAGGTAACCGATTCACTTATAAGAGATGGATATATTTTGTATTTAGAATCTGTAGCCTCCGGAAAAAATATTGATAGCCTTCAAAAAGATACGCTTTACCGTAAGGCAACCAAATTAACCGGTGTTGATATGCTTGCATTGAAAAATAATGGGGGCTACCTGGATACAAATAAGAATAGTATAAATGGTTATAAATTAAAACACAAACTGGTAAATCAACCCAAACCAATTCCGGGGAATTATGATTCTGTAAGATCAAAAATTGTAGATGCCACCATGCTTCAATTGATAAAAGCCTGTGAGGATAAATATGGGCCTATCATTTTGGAAAAAAGTGATTTTGAAATTTCTACGGGTAAAAAGAAAAAGGTAAAACCCAATAGTGAAATAAAGAATTACTTTTTGCTAACATTCAGAAATGAGCTTATTACGGATTCTATATTACATGATCAAAATAAAAAGATAGCCTTAATGTATGGGGCTAAGCATTTTGATGGCATCCTCGAAAACCTGCAAAAAGCAGATAACAAATACAAAAAAGTTGAAAAGCTGTAGGCTGTTTTACAAATCATAATTCAAAAACACCCAACCCCTGCCTGGTAACTTCCCAGTTATCAGTTGAGCAGTCTATTATCGTTGAAGGAACCATACCGCCCGCACCTCCATCTATTACAAAATCTACCTGATGCCCCAGTTTTTCATATATCACTTCCGGATCGGTATACTCTTCCACCATCTCCCCCGGCAGGGATGCGCTGAGCAGCGGGTTTCCCAAAGCCTCCAGTATTTGCTGGCAAATGGTATTATCGGGTATACGCAGACCAATGGTTGATTTCTTGTTCTGAAGTATCTTTGGCACCAGTTTGCTGGCCGGCAAAATGAACGTATACGGGCCCGGCAGGTATTGCTTTAACGTACGGTACAAGGGGGTGGCAATACTCTTAGTATACACGCTTAGGTGGCTCAGGTCTTTACAAATGAATGACAGCATCGCTTTCCGGGGATCCACGCCCTTGATCCTGCAGATTTTCTCCACAGCTTTCGGCTGCATGATATCGCAACCCAGCCCATAAATCGTATCCGTAGGATAAATGATTACACCACCGTCTTTCAGGCATTCAGCCACCTGGCTGATCAGCCTTGGCTGGGGGTTATCCGGATGAATATGTATCAACATGGGTCTGAAAATAATACAAATTTACCGGAACGTAAGAAAAGCAACTTTTATCCGCTACTTTTGCAAAGTTTTTTAAAAACCAGTTAATCAAAAAATTTTACCCATCATGTCTTTAATAACCGTTGGTACCATGGCCTTTGATGCTATTGAAACACCTTTTGACAAGGTTGACAGGATCATTGGCGGTTCAGGTACGTATGTTGCCTATGCAGCCATCAATTTCGTTAAACCCGTTCAGCAGATTTCCATTGTTGGATATGATTTCCCGGAAGCTGAAATGACGGAACTCAGGGCCCGTGGTATAGAACTGGATGGCGTTGAAATTGTGCCCGACAAAAAATCATTTTTCTGGAGCGGAAAGTACCATACGGACATGAATACACGAGATACGCTGGTTACCGACCTGAACGTACTGGAAGATTTTAACCCGGTTGTGCCGGACAGTTACCAGGGCGCTGAGTTCCTCATGCTGGGAAACCTGATGCCCAAACTGCAGCTTAGCGTTATCAACCAGTTAAAAGTGCGCCCCAAACTGATTGTGATGGATACCATGAATTTCTGGATGGATGTAGCGCTGGATGACCTGAAAGAAGTACTGAAAAAAGTGGATGTGTTGCTGGTAAATGACGGGGAAGCCAGGCAACTGAGCGGTGAGGTTTCACTGGTAAAGGCCGCCAATAAGATTTTACAGATGGGCCCTTCTTTCCTTATTATTAAGAAAGGGGAGCACGGTGCCCTGCTGTTTCACGATAAACATGTTTTTTTCGCGCCCGCCCTGCCTTTGGAGGAAGTGTTTGACCCAACCGGAGCCGGTGACACATTTGCCGGTGGTTTCATAGGGCACCTGGCAAAAACAAAAGATATCAGTTTCGAAAACATGAAAACAGCCATTATCGTAGGTAGCGCCATGGCCAGTTTCTGTGTGGAAAAATTCGGACCTGAAAGGCTCAAGGAAATTACCAAAGCGGATATTGATGAACGCCTGGCAGAATTTGTTCAACTGGTTAATTTTGATATCGATCTAGTGTAAACAACACCCGGCATGTTAGAGATCATCGCCCTTATTTTTCTTTGCAAACACATTGGTACAATCGCTGACCGGAAAGGGCTAAGCCCCGGTCAATGGAAATTGTTCACCGTACTGGCCTGGCTCGGATTTGAATTTGCGGGGGTAATTATCGGTGTGATGCTGTTTGGCTTTAACAGGAATGAATTATTCGGGCTCATGGCTTTTGCCATTGCCTGTGCTTTTGGCGGTTACCTGCTGGTAAAAGCCATTCTTGAAAAAAAGCCCGATAGCAAAGACCTGGATGACATAAACAGTATCGGTTCAAACTAATATTTCTATACGGAAAACGGCAGGATTATTATTCCGTTTTCCTGGCAAGCACCATTACATTTTTAAACGTCTTCTTTTTTCCCTGCAGGTTAAACACTTCCGTTAGTACGATATAGATGCCCTGCATCAACCTGCCCGATTTCTCTCCCAGCCCGTCCCAGCGGTAACTGCCGCTACGTCCGCATAAACTGTTCCGTTCCAGGTAACGAACTATCCTGCCGCTTGCATCAAAAATCGTTATGTTACATACATATCCGGGTTCCGGAAAAGCATACCTGATCTGTGCATAGTCGTCAAGGCCGTCATTATCAGGACTGATGATTTCCGGAACCAGTGCTACTTCGCCCGAAACTGACTGCTCTTTGCCCGCCTGTGAGTTTTTGTAGGTGGGCGTTCCGTAATACACACTGCCGGCAGCACTGTGCCAGTTTTGCCCTTCATTTGAATCAGCTTCATAGTCTATCCGTTCCAGTGATATGCCTTCCCTGTTGCTGATCAGTTTAAAATGCCATGATTCATCATACCCAACTTCATCTGTTACATTACCCTGTTCATCCAGCAATACAACCTGCCCTTTATCATCATTAAAAGACGGCATATCCGTCACTTCCAAAAAAGCATCCGGTTTCATTGCTATATAATTATTCAGCACCTGCGAAGCTTTCTCCGTAATAACAATGAAATCACCGGGAAAAAACAAATAATCTTCTGCTGAAACCTGCCTGATACCGGAAATAGCGCCCGTTGTATTCCTGCCGGCAACATACGTATTACGGAGATTTAGTATCTTATTACTCCTGTTATATATTTCAACATAATCATTTCCATTGGGCCAGGGATTGAACAAGATCTCGTTAATGACAATGCTCCTTTCATCCGTTAATTCATAAAGCCCAACCCTTGCCTCATTTGATTGACCGATGATATTGCCACTGCAATCCGATACGCCACTGACCGTAATGGTATATATCCTGTTTCGCTGCAGGGCTGCATTGCCTGCATATTGCAGCAAAACCCTGTTAAACAGGCCGGGTAAAGCTGTTGCCAATAAAGGAGAACCGGTACCATCGCTTATGTTGTAACCGGCAGCTACCGAAGCCGGTAAGCTGTCGAGTGGTTCATTGAAAACCAGGACTACCGTTACACTATCGGTAGCGTATGCACGCAATAGTTTGGGCGAAACCGTATCGGCATTCACTCCCGCAGCAGCATTTCTTATTCCCGGCGTACCACCGCGTATATCCATGCTGGCCGTCCAGTTTCCGGTACCGGAACATGGATTATCCGTATCCAGCATTTCAAGTGACCAGCCACCTGCCTTTTTCAGTTCATTCCGGTACCATTCATCTGAATAATTTACTGTATGAATGGTTTTGCCTTCTGCGGAAAGCAGCGATAACATATCTCCCGTATTACCCAGCGAAGGAAAAGCGGAAAGGGCAATGACCGGGCCGTAAGCCGACAAACTTGCTGCAGTTGCGGCCGAACAAACAATCACAAAACTATCGGGCCTTAATATGAAGGCCGGCATCGGTCCGCTTAGTGATGTTGGTTTTTGCAATCGCCAGCCTTCCAGGTTAATATCAAAAACACTGGTATTGGTCAGCTCAACCCATTCATGTTCCGGCAGGGAAACCGGTGGCGAAGGGTCTGCCATCAGTTCATCAATTAGAATATCATAAGGCAGGGCAATCACATAACTGAAAATTCCCGTGACCTGGTTAATGGCATTCCCTGCCAGGTCGGTTACGGCTGTTACCTGAACCGACAGGTTTGTGCGAACAGGAAAATTATTGGAAAACAGCAGGCGTACTTTGGCCGGGTTTACAGCATCTCTTGTTGCAGAAAGCGGAAAACCGATGCCATTGCTTACCATATAATTTGCTGCCAACTGGCTGCTTGCCGCCGTTACCGGTTCATTAAACAGTATATCCAGCGTAGCGTCACCGGTTGCCATGCAGGAAACAAGTTGTGGCGGGGTAAGGTCAGGAACATAGTTCGCCACTGATATGTCATCAAAAAAATGTTTTTGAAAAAACCCGGAACTGCTTTGCCTGACCAGTATTCCGAAATAAAATCCGGTAAGATAGGTTGCATCGCTTGCATTTCCTTCAATAACCAACCCTGTTGCATTATGGTTTCGGTACAATACCCAGTTGTTGCCTGCATCCCGCACAACTGTTATGCGGATATTGTTTGAACTGCTGTTCAGTGTTCCGTTACCGCCATCAATGATACGGGTAACCGAACCGCTGTCTTTCCTGAATAAGCTGATATCGTCATCTGTGCCACCTAACCGCACAAAATACCCTTTGCCGGATGCCTTGGTTAGATCGCTATCTGAAGCGGTTAAAAAAACATCTGTATAATTTGAGCCCGAAGGGTTAAACAGCAGGTTACAGGTAAATTCCCATTGGGCTGATGTTGCCAGCGAATGGCCGGTACTTATATAATATGTGCTGTTGGGTACTGTACTGTTGCTCTGCAGTTGCCGTTGATCATTAACAATGAAAGCAGATGGTTCGCCTACCCATGCAGGATTTACAAGCAGGTTTGAATCGTTGAAATTCTCTGTAAACTGCCCGTTTCCTTTAAGAAAAAGCAGTATGGTAAAAATCAGTATGCCTAGTATTGTTTTCATCAACCGAAAATAACCATGGAAAATGCCATCCCGGTAATAATGCCACTTAAGAATATTCAGCCATGCCGAAGAATCTTTACTTTTGTAAAAAACATAAACGATGAAAGTTGCGGTTGTAGGCGCTACGGGCCTGGTTGGAACGAAAATGCTGCAAGTGCTTGCAGAGCGGAAATTTCCGGTATCTGAATTGCTGCCTGTTGCTTCAGAAAGGTCTGTTGGAAAAGAAATTGATTTTTGCGGTACTAAATATAAAGTTGTTGGCATGCAGGAAGCCATTGATGCGAAACCTTCACTGGCGCTATTTTCTGCCGGTGGCTCAACTTCCCTTGAATGGGCACCCCGGTTTGCAGCAGCCGGCATAACGGTAATAGATAATTCCAGCGCCTGGCGGATGGATAAGGAGAAGAAACTGGTGGTGCCAGAAGTAAACGGGCATGTATTAACTACTGCTGACAAGATTATTGCCAATCCCAATTGTTCAACTATACAGATGGTGGTTGTACTGAAACCACTGCATGACAGGTACCGGATAAAAAGGGTGGTGGTCAGCACATACCAAAGTGTAACGGGTACCGGCGTAAAGGCTGTGCAGCAGATGTTGAATGAAAGAAAAGGCATTACAGGAGATATGGCCTATAAATACCCGATAGACCAGAATGCCATTCCCCAGATTGACGTTTTCCTGGAAAACGGGTATACCAAGGAAGAGATGAAAATGGTGAATGAAACCAAAAAGATCATGGGCGATGATTCCATTAATGTAACGGCTACCTGTGTACGCATACCAACCATGGGCGGACACAGTGAAAGTGTGAACATAGAATTTGAAAACGATTTTACCCTGGATGAGGTACGGGGGATTCTTGCCAAATCACCCGGTGTAGTAGTGCAGGACGACATAGCAAATTTCGTTTATCCCATGCCGTTAACCGCACATGATAAGGATGACACTTTTGTTGGCCGTATCAGGCGTGATGAAACCAGGGCGAACACACTCAATTGCTGGATTGTAAGCGATAACCTGAGAAAAGGGGCTGCCACCAATGCTATACAGATAGCCGAGGAATTGCTGAAAAGGAAAATGCTTTAATCAAAAAAATATACAGAAATCTCCACTGCATGGCTTTCGTTTCATCCAGCGATTATACGGAACGTGATATTAATCCTGCTGCCCAGCGGCTTTTCCGTTTTAGGGATACTGTGCAGCCAGCAATGCTGTGTTTTTCCCTGCATACATAAAAAACTTCCATGGGTAAGTTCTACAGATCTTTTTAAGGCATGGTCCCGGTAATGCTTTAACACAAATTTTCTTGTAGCCCCAAAGCTCACTGAACCGATAACGGGATTAATGCCCAGCTCCTTTTCATTATCGCGGTGCCAGCCCATGCTGTCCTTACCATCACGGTACAGGTTAAGCAATGCACTGTTGAACCTTTTACCGGAAACCTGTTCTATTCGTTCTTTAATCTGAAGCAATGCTGCCGTCCAGCGATCAGGCTGCATCGTTATGCCCGAATACCGGTAACTCATTCCTTCATCGCCATACCAGGCCGTAAGCCTTGGCTGTATTACCTGCCTGCCGAAAATTATTATCGGTTCCTGCTTCCATGAAATCTCCTGCATCAGGGTATTAAACAACTGATCGCTTTCTGTTTTTGAGAAAAATTCCGGGTAGAAAAACACTTCCCCATCAGCAGGTAAAAGGTTGTTGCTTGTGATCACTTTTTTTACAAATTTTCGTACTAAATAAACCTGTTTCTGTCATAACGGTGTACGAAGCAAATCAGCTTACTTGTAATGTATTATTTGGATTGCTTCGTGCCAGGCAATGACGGATTAATAAAACTATTTGATCTTATATCTCCATCCAGCATATACCATCCTTCCTGAAACAGGCCCCCATACCAGTGATGCATCAAAGTACCGGCCAAAGGGCTGGTCGGCTGCAACGATCACATTTTCCTGGAAATAATTTGCCAGGTTTTCTGAACCGAGATAAAAATCCATCGGAAATTTTTTCCCAACTGTTTTTGTAACCTGTGCATTCATCAATATATATTCGGGGGATGTTGTTTCCCTTTGATATTGCAGCGGGTTTGTTTGTGTGCCCGGAACCCGTTTTTTGCCCACGGCATTAATGGTATAGTCAAACTTCCAGCCTTTTACCGCATAAGCCAGGTTGGCAAAAGCCCTGCTATTGGCAATCAATGGACGCTGCAGTTCAATGCCGCCATAGGTTGATTTCACATAAAAATACCGGTAAGCCAGACGCAGTTCCAGTTTCTTAACCGGTTCCATATTCAGTTCTGCCTGGATGCTGTTGGAAAAAGAACGTCCATCAAGGTTATAGAAATTCACTTCCCCCGGTTTTTCAAGATCAACCACTACCTGGTTACTGAAATCGTTTCTGAAATAATCGAGGCTGAGGCTGCTTTCGCGGCCAAAAAGCCTGAATTTCTGGTCAACACTAATCCCCTTGTTCCAGGCAACCTCCGGATCAAGGCCATACGCTTTTCCCGGTGCGGCATGGATGATGTTCAGTTTCCTGGAACTTACCAGCACGCTGTTGTTTTCTGCAAAGATGTTAGCCGTACGCTGCCCGCGGCCGGCGCTCAGCCTGATGGTGGTGCCTTTTACCGGTTCATAACGTAGATGGATACGCGGAGTTACAAAAAACCCGAACAGGCTGTTGTGGTCTCCCCGCAGTCCGGCTACCAGGGTTAGCTTATCGGTATGGGTGAATGTGTATTCAAAAAACGCACCCGGAACCACTTCTGTTCTCCTGAACCTGTCCAGCTTAAACAACTCATCATACCTGTCGTACAGGAAACTGAAACCGGTCCTGAATTTATGATTTGTATTATTCATGATTGACTGGTAGATGAGGTTTCCATAAAAGTTCTGTTGTGTAGCGTCATACCTGGTTAACCCAAAATAGGAATCCTGCCGGTGGCTGATACCAGCCAGTTGCAAACCGAAGCTTTTATATTTTTTTTCCGGGAACACATACCCTAATTTGGCAAAGCCCTCGTACCGGCTGGTGCTGATACCCAGGCCGTAATGATTGGTAGTGAATTTATCTTGCGAAGCCCTGAATAGTGTTTCTCCGCCTGTTCTTTCTTCACGAAGTATTTTGATACCGAATTCGGTATGGAAGCTTTTTCCATCTTCATATAACCAACGGTTAACCAACCCGAACTGGTTACCGGTAGGCAGGTCGCGGAAACCGTCTTTATTGAAATCAATGCTTGCATTCGTCAGAAAATCATCATGCAGTAAGATGGCTGTTGACCATTTCTTCCCGATTGAAGCCAGATAATTTACGTTCAGATCGGTTTTACCATAATCGTTTACATATATGTTAGCAAACAGTCTTTCGTCGTTCACATGTTTCTTTAACTCCACATTAATTTGCCCGGCGATGCTTTCATAGCCGTTAACTACTGACCCGATGCCCTTGGTAAGCTGTATGGATTCAACCCAGGGGCCGGGAATTGAATTCAGTCCAAGTGCAGTAGCAATTCCTCTCGGACCAGGCAGGTTTTCAACAGTGAGTTGCGTGTAAATGCCGCTAAGGCCAAGCAACTGTATCTGTTTTGAACCGGTAACCGCATCATTGAAAGACACATCAACGGAAGGGTTTGTTTCAAAACTTTCACTCAGGTTGCAGCATGCTGCTTTAAAGAGTTCCCTTTCTGTCATCACTTGAGTACGTATCGGGTTTAGTGCAGATACATACGTTGACCGGAGCCTTGACGTAACAACCACTTCATGCAGTTGTTTACCCGATCCGAGTATTATTTTCAGTTCTTTCACATTGCTGATGGTTAAGGTATCGGGTTCGTAGCCTGAATAACTTACTATCAGCCGGTTATTTTTCCCTTCCTGCTTGATATTGAACACACCGGACGAATCTGTAACGGTACCCGACCCTGCATCCAGCCAGCTTATACTGGCGCCTTCCAGGGGACTGAATGAACCTTTGCGGTCTTCCTCCAGCACAACTCCTTTTACAAACAAGCCAGATTCCGGAGAATCAAAACCAGTTCCGGAATCAACGGCACCGGAATCTGTAGTACGGTACAGGCAACAGCCGGGAAGTTTATTATAGACCACATCGGCCGCTTTCCGGTCATCCAGGTCGTGACCGGCAGCCACGATCCTGTCTTCTATTTTTTCTATTGAAACTTTTTTAGGATTATACTGCAATGTCAGCAGTTTTGTTGTTTCATCCCATACTGTCGAACTAACCCCTTTTATGCTGGCTGCTTTTTCTATACGGTCTTTGCACATGCTGCAGGCGCCTGAAACCCTGAAACGTATTGTTGTATCTGAAGGTAACTGCATGCTGCCCTTTGCGTGTAAAGCAAGGCCGGCTGTTACGAACAGCACAACCATCATATATCTTACATATAACATGTTGAACTATTTTTCCGGTTATATATTGATCCGGTAAAAGAATAAAATGATTGCTGAAATTATTTTCTCGTGCGTATATACGTTGATGTTACACTAACAATAGCCTGCTGTAACTTTTTAAGAAAAGAGAAACAACCTTAAGAGGTATTTTACAGTTGCAGGTTACACCCGGAATTGAAGGAAAGAAGAATCAAATCCTGAACACACAATTTAATACAAAGGCAGGTATTCCATACCGTGGTGGCGGTGCATGGCTTTTATGCGTAACCGGTACCTGCTGATACCGGGCAGTAACTACCTGTTCTGCCGGGTAAGTATCTTGCCATGCGCTTATTTGCTTTTCCGGTGCAAACAGGTATGATGAGGCAATATGGTCTTCGCTGAGTTTAAAAAAACGGTAATCGTCTCTACAGCAACCGGACTTGCATTTCCCTAAGCCGCATTTTTCGTTTACGCATTGTTGCTGCACATAACTCATGCTGGTTGATTTCAGTTTACCGCAGCAGTAAAACTGTTTTATACCAATGCCTATGCAGGAAATGGCATACATGGTAACAAGGAGTATGTTAGCCAGTTTTTTCATCATTCAGCGGTAAAGTTAATTTATTCCCGGCCGGATTCAAAGAGACGCATTCAATTTAACAATAAATGCCCGCCATCCTTGTATGAACAAGTTCCCGTATCTCACTGATTATGTTAGAGGTATATCCTGATATTAGTATACATAGTTTTCACGGAATAACTGGCTGAGCCTTAGAACCTGCAAAATACTCGTTATCTTACCGGTTCAAAACTGGTTTATGAAAAAAGCAATGCTAACTATTTCGCTGTTTTTGGCAACCCTGTCATTGATTGCCCAGCAAAAACCGGCATATATATTATATAAGGCGAACGGAAAAAAAGTTTCCTATAAAAAAATGATCCGGATACTGGCGGAAAAGGATATAGTATTGTTTGGAGAGTTTCACAACAACCCCATTTCCCACTGGCTGGAACTGGCGGTAAGCAAAGACCTGTCGGAAAAGAAAGCGCTTGTATTTGGTGCTGAAATGTTTGAGGCGGATAACCAGCAGGCGTTGAATGATTTCCTCGCCGGCAAATTATCAGCAAAAGGATTAGACTCTTCGGCCAGGTTGTGGAGCAATTATAAAACAGATTACGCACCGTTGGTACTATTTGCTAAAGAGAAAAAAGCTCCTTTCGTTGCTACCAATATCCCCAGGAAATATGCTTCGCTGGTTTCCAAAAAAGGTTTTGAGGCACTGGATACCATTCCTGAAGCTGCCAAAGCTTGGATGGCGCCATTGCCGATGGATTATGATTCCACGCTTCCGGGTTATGTAAATATGGTAAAGATGATGGGCGGACATGGCGGTTCAAATATGCCGAAAGCCCAGGCCAGCAAGGATGCAACGATGGCTTATTTTATTTTACAAAACATAAGGCCCGGAACACTGTTCATACATTTCAATGGGGCCTATCATTCTGAAAATTACGATGGCATCAACTGGTATCTGAAAAAGAAACGGCCGGATCTTTCCATTGGAACAATAACCACTGTATCACAAAAAGACATCCGGAAACTGCTGGAAGAAAATAAGAACAAAGCCGATTATATCATCTGTGTTGATGAAGATATGACGGGCACTTATTAATTAAAGGTTAGCATCATTAATTACTTCTCTCTGTTAACTTCCTGCATCAATTATACAACGCACCAACGATACCGGCACTCATTCCATTAACAGAAAGTGCCACTACGGTAATATTTCCGTGTAATGCCTGAACGGGAATCAAAAGTTCTTGTGCCGGAATATGAATTCCATGATAGCTGATATTATGTATTATTTCGTGGCTAACAGATGCTGCCGGTGACTGAACATTACAGGTTGCAGCTATAATATGCAGATTAACCTGTCCGGAAAAAGGCAAGGGGTGAATGGGGTTGGGTGAATCCAATGCCGGAATTTGAATAACCAGGTTTCCGCTGGCCAGCCTGTTTACCGGCATGGACACATAAAATGGATCGCCTGTAAATGAAAAACCCTGGATAAAAGGAATATAATTAATGGGCACGGTGGTTTCTGCCTGCCCGGAGCGCAACCATTGCTGCAAGGCATTATTGAAACGGTACATCAGGCTCCTGTTTACCGGTCCCGGGAGCATCGGTTTAAATGCTTTGCGTAAACTGGCTGAAATAGCGGAGGCCCGCCCTAATATACCCGCCTGTTTGCGGGCGATGGCAGCCTGCTTCCCGGTATTTCCTTTTTCCCTTACCAGGAATTCGCCTTTGCGCTTATAATAAATTTTATTGCCAAAAGTGCCTTCTATCTGTGTATCTGTCTGCTTTGCCATAATTAAAAAATTGTACATTCAACAATCACCTGTGTTAATTTACACGGATATTTACCAAATCGAGGCAAAATTACAAGGATCATGTTCAATTTTAACACTAACTTATTAACATAGCATATGCTGGCAAATTCCTGGCACTGAAAAACAGATTTTTACTTATCCGTGTTATTATGCACACATTGTTTTATAAACAGGTAAACATTATTTCCGGGATTACGGGGAATTATCATTAACCGGTTAACCTGTTATTTGAGGATAGTCCGGAAACTATAATAGCGTTTCTATTTTTTCTTATAATAATGAAATTCCTGGTCTTGTACCTGGTAACTGGGTGAACCCGCTTGTAAAGGAAGGAAACGGAAAAAGTTATAGCCGGAAAAATTATTAAAGATTGTTGTATTACCGGCCTGGATGCCTTTGGCCCCCTCCTGAAAAGTAAGGCCTGGCCCGGCCAATGCTGTCCAGGTGTTTGAAGTAGTAGAATAAGACCACATCACATTGGTTGGGGTGTTTACAAAAGGTACCAGGTAGGCCGGTTGCAGCATATTGCTGCCATTCCATAAATGATGGCTTACTACAATAGACTGTTTACCTAAATAACTGGGTATGGCAGGAATGGCTGCCCAGGTGTTTGTAGCCGGGTTATAGCGGTAAGCCAGGTAATCATAAGCCCCTAAATTAATATTGGGGCTACTCAGCAACATTTCCGTACCGGTCCAGCTTCCATTGCTCACTACCCTTGCGGGTGCATTTACAGCAGAAATAAGTGACCATTGATCAGTAGAAATCGTATATACTGCACCGTTATAATAATTGGTCCCGCTATTATTGTCTCCACCCCATATAAACATCCGGTCGTTGCCGTCATATACTGCAATGTGATTTGCCCTTGCAGATAATGGGCATGCTGCTTTTTGTGTCCAGTTATTGGCAACAGGGTCGTATGCATACAGCGTATTTGTTAGAGCGGTTGGCAGGCTCGGTCCGTAAGCAATACCTCCAAAAACAAGTAGTCTATTTACACTGCTTGCCCAAATGGCGGAGTGCCCCCTGCGGATATACGGCATGGTAGTGGAATCCATCAGTACTTTTGTACCTGTATTGTAATAATACATATATCCTCTTTCCAGGGGCGTACTGTATGGGTTTTCAAAATCCTGGAAGCCGCCCCAAATAAAAATACGGGCATTAGTTGTATCCGTAGTTGCGGTAAACTTATCGAATCGCCTGATACTTCCGACAGTTTCTGCTGCTATTACGTCTGTGGCCAGGTTATAGGCAACAATACAGGAGTCACATGGGCTACCAAATGAGGCTCCGATAGCTAACACTTTATTATTAGCTGTCCCTGTATATGAATACTGTTTTTCTAAAGAGGTTTGGAAAGTGTGTGATTTGGTAAGCCACCCTCCTTCCAGGATGCCAAAATTCTTTCTGAAGGCATTTGCCTGGTAAAATACCCCCATATAATCATATTCAGCAGACGGATATAAAGTATCCGGGTATGTTTCGCTGATAAAGATCCGGCCGGGAGGCGTTGTTTCCATCCTGTTCCACCCTTTTCCTGTTGTATACAATGAAAGGCTCTTTTTATCGGTATCAAATACCATCAACCCATTTGCCGGGTTTACGATTGCTGCAATTTGAGCTGAATTCAAGCGTGGAATCAATAACCCTTTATCATTGCTTTGTACATCAAGCATGGCGCTGTTATCGGGCTGGCTACCCGTAGCACTTATCGCAACCTGAGCATTTGTTTTTGTAAGGCTGGCAATGAAAAAGAAAAATGTTGGTATGGCAATTTTGATAATTATTGTTCGCATAAAATTGAAATATGTGCTTTACTGATATGCCAGGTGACTGGTTGATGGAATTTCTTTAAAGATACGAAAAGGTCATTTGAATAAATGGTTATCTAAATATAAATCTGCCCGGGAGTCAAAAAATGATAAAATTTTAGCGACATAACTATTTAGTTTTTACATTAGCGAATGAAATTTCATTTGCAGCGCACAATATTGTTAACTGTTTTCCTTTTTTCCTCCATTGCCTATGCCCAGCCATTTAACAGGGAAAAAATGGACAGCCTGTTTACCTTACTGGAAGAAAAGAACAAGGCGATGGGAACCGTTGCAATTTCAAAAAATGGCAACCTGGTTTACCAGAAAAGCATCGGTTATGCTTCTATTGATGAGGATGGAAAAATAAAGGCTTCTGCTGCTACAAAATACAGGATCGGCTCCATTACCAAAACCTTTACCGCCGTTATCATTTTCCAGTTAATAGAAGAGAACAAGCTTTCGCTTACAGATAAATTAGCTGCCTATTTTCCAACGCTACCCAATGCAGACAAGATTACGATCGACAACATGCTAAGCCACCGCAGCGGCTTGCATAATTTCACCAACGACAGCCTGTATGCAACATACTACACAAAACCTGTAACCCAGAAAGCGTTATTGGACATCATTGCCACAACCACACCCGATTTTGAACCAGGCAAAAAAACGGAATACAGCAATACCAATTATATCCTGCTGGCCTTCATTGCAGAGAAAATAACAGGCAAAACATACAGCCGGCTTCTTACTGAAAGAATAACAAAAAAACTGTCGCTTACAGATACCTATGCAGGCGGTAAGACCAGTATCAGCAACAACGAATGTTTTTCTTACAGCAGGTTCAATAGCTGGGTGCAGGAACCGGAAACCGACCTAAGTGTTTCCATCGGTGCCGGGAATATCGTTTCAACCACCCAAAACCTGCTTACATTCATACACGCCCTGTTTAATGGCAAACTGGTATCAGACAGCAGCCTGGCCAGGATGAAAACCATCCGGGAAGGATTGGGCATGGGCATGTTCAGGATCCCGTTTTACGGCCGGTTTGCCTATGGGCACAATGGCAGTATCGACGGGTTTGGGTCTACCGTTGCGTATTTTCCCAAAGACTCCGTTGCAGTGGCTTATTGTACTAACGGACAGGTATACCCGATGAATGATGTACTGATAGGAATCCTGTCCATTTATTTCAATAGCGCATATAAAATTCCAGCTTTTGCTGAAATAAGCCTCAGCGAAGCTGATCTTGATAAATATACAGGCATATATTCCAGCACACAAATGCCGCTAAAGATAAGCGTTAGCAGAGAAGGTAAAACATTAACGGCCCAGGCAACCGGCCAGTCAAAGTTCCCCCTTGAAAGTGAGGGAAAGGATGTTTTTAAATATGACAGGGCTGGTTTGATCATGGAATTCAGGCCTGAAAAAAATGAATTTACCCTTAAACAGGGAGGCGGTTCATATCTGTTTTCCAAAGATTAACCGGCGGTTATCAGTAACCGGAATAATATTAATATTTTAATAATGTAGTTTCATTGCCGGGTTTTTCAACATATGGGCCGGGTTTTATATTCCGTATGCTATTGATTTTCAGCCCATACTATTTTTTCCAATGCATATTTCCGCATCTGCCGTTATTGAAGGCATGCTGAACAAACTGTTTACCCCGGAAATGCAGGTTTTCTCGTCTTAAATAAGTTATTTAATCTTACCTTTTAAATTGAAATGTTTTGCTGAAAACAGCAGGTAAGTAAATAATTGTCAGTTATGGGAAACGAAAAAATGAAGCGCAAAGATTTTTTTAAAAATATTGCGGGTAGTGGGAATAATCAGGATGCAGTTATAACGGGTATCCCTAACGGTGAGCCAGATCCGCTTTTTGAAAAATATGCCAGGAAAAATTCAGGTGGCAGGCAATACAGCGAACAAATTGCCTTGCCCGGTACCAGCGGCGCACCGGTTAACCGTGTTGGCAATGTTACCAGCGGGCTTGCGGCTTATACGGGCGCATGGACAGCCTGGGAAGCAACACACCTCCTGCGAAGGGTTGGTTTTGGAGTAAAGAAAGCAGACCTTGATGCATTGCTTTTGCTGAATGTATCTGATGCGGTAAATTCATTATTAAACATCAGTGCACCGGCCGTTCCTTCTGCAACAGCACTTAACAATTATCAAAATACCCTGCCCGACAGCGGCGGAATATTATTGGGTGAAAGCTGGACTACCAATAACCTTACTTACGTTAATGCCAATGACGGAACCAATAATACTTTAAGGCAGAACAGCCTTACCAGCTGGTGCTGGGGTTTGTGTATACATGAAGGCACAACGATCAGGGAAAAGATGATGCAGTTCTGGTATCATTTTATACCTGTAAATTTTGATGATGTAAGGAGCCAGCAAAGAAATTCTGCAACAATGTGTAATGATTATATCAGCTTATTACGGAACAATGTATTGGGAAATTTTAAAACACTGATAAAGGAAATTGCAAAAACACCGGCAATGCTGGTTTACCTCGGCAATCAATACAGCACCGCAGCGGTACCAAATGAAAATTTCGCCAGGGAACTGATGGAATTATTTACAATCGGAAAGGTCCCCACACAAAATTATACTGAAAGCGATGTAATTGCTGCATCAAAGGTTTTTTCCGGCTGGCGTGTACCCTCGTTTTCTGCAGCATACCCTTTGGTTTCAGCATTTAATTCAGCTTATCATAACCAGGCCGATAAAATATTTTCGTCAAATTTTGGCAATACAACTATCTACAACCAGACGGGAGTTAACGGGGCTAATGAATTTGATATTTTCTTCGACCTTCTTTTTACACAACAGCAGGATACCATCGCTAAGTACCTGTGCAGGAGGATCTACCGTTATTTTATTTATTACGACATTGATGCAAACATTGAAGCCAATGTAATTGTACCGCTTGCCGCTTTATTGGTTGCCAATAACTGGCAGGTGGCTCCGGTGATGAGTACCTTATTAAAAAGTGAACATTTTTTTGATATGGCCAACAGGGGGGTGATGATCAAAAACCCGGCAGATTTTATTACGGGTACCCTGCGCACTTTAAATATTAATACAACAGCAGCTGCAGGCGCAACACAGGTAGTTAATCAATATACCATTTGGAACTATTTTCAATCCTATGCATTGAATAATCTTGAACAGGGGGTGGGGCTGGTTCCTACGGTTTCCGGCTGGAAAGCTTATTACCAGGAACCTGCTTATTATCAGAACTGGATCAATTCCAATACCATACAACAACGGGCAACATTGATCACCAATTTCATCAATGGTTTTACCCGTGGAAATACAAGTATCAAAATAGATCCAATAGCTTTTGTGCAGCAATTCCCAAATACCAGCATCCAGGACCCGGATATATTGATTGATACCATTATACAATACCTGCTTCCTGTAGACCTGGCGCCAGCATTTAAATCTGACACTAAAATACAGACATTGCTGGGAGGCCAGGTAACAAACAATTACTGGACAACTGCCTGGAATAACTATACCGGTAACCCAACAAATACTTCTTACCTGAATATTGTGAAAACGAGGCTGAATTCCTTATTAACAACCATACTGCAACTGGCAGAGTATCAATTAATGTAACCTGATAATTATAAATGTATGAACCGTAGAAAATTTTTAGGCAACACTGCACTCTTTTCTGTTCCGATGATATTATCAGGTATCCCGGTTTTTGCCGGCGACGGTGCCTTGCATCCATTTTTACAGGCATTGAGCATCCCAACAAATAATTGTGATAAAATACTGGTGGTTATTCAATTGAACGGCGGCAATGACGGGTTGAATATGGTGATACCGTTAGACAGGTACAGCGAATTAAGCAATGCCCGCCCGGATATCATGATCCCATCGGGCTCCGTGCTTCCGCTTAATGGTACAACCACAACCGGGCTCCACCCTTCCATGACGGGCCTGAGAGACCTGTTCAATGCCGGTAAAGTAAACCTGGTGCAGGGTGTGTCATATCCAAATCCAAATTTCAGCCATTTCCAGGCACAGGATATCTGGTTCACGGCATCCAACACATTACCCACGCCCAATACAGGCTGGCTGGGGCGGCAACTGGATATTGCCTACCCGGGTTACCCCGTTGGTTTCCCCAACAGCAATGACCCTGATCCATTGGCGATACAAATAGGAGGTGCGTTACCGTTAGCCTTACAGGGACCCAGTATAAATATGGGATACAATGCACCCAACCCGGCTGCATTGATAAATGTAGCCACAGCAACACCTGCCCCTGCCCCGGTAAGTGATTACGGCACGGAACTCACTTTTCTCAGGATGATGAAAGATCAAAGCAATGCCTACGCTTCCAGAATCACAACAGCCTATAATGCCCAGGCTACCCTTTCTACCATGTATGCCACATCGGGCAATACTTTATCTGATCAGCTTAAAATAGTTGCCCGGCTAATCGGTGGAGGATTGTCAACACCCGTTTATATTGTAAACCACCCGGATAGTTTCGACACGCATGTTGACCAGGTAGTTGCTGGCAATACCATAACAGGATCCCATGCTAATATGCTTGCCAAACTTTCCGTTGCCATATCCGCATTCCAGGATGATATCACGTTAATGGGTAAAGCAAATAAAGTTACCGGCATGACGTTCAGTGAATTCGGCCGCAGGGTGATTAACAATACCAGCAACGGTACAGACCATGGTTCGGGCGCACCCGTTATATTCTTTGGTGCCGGCATCCTGGGCGGAGTTACCGGAACCTCTCCTGTTTTACCTGCAAACCCGGTTTCCAATACCCAGGTCCCTCTACAATACGATTTCAGGCAACTATACGCTACCGTTATGCAACAATGGCTTTGTATGGATCCCGTACAATCGGAAATTGTATTAAACGGGTCTTACCAAACCGTGCCGATATTTAACGGAATAGTACTTCCGCTGGATGATATATCCCTGGCTGCTTCCTGGGATAATGAGTTTGCAAAACTGGAATTCACTGTGCTGGAAAATGACTCTTTTGATTCTTTTGTAATTGAACGTTCAGTGAATGCATCCGATTTTCAATTGGTAAACACATTGGTGAATGTTACCAACAACAACCAGCAACATTATACTTACCTTGATACGCGTATAAATGCTCCGGAAGTATTTTACCGGATCAAGGGCATAACCAAACAATTGAATACCCGTTATTCAAAAATTGTAAAACTCAGGAATCAATTTAAACAGGAGGTAAGGGTATATCCTAACCCGGTCACCAACCGTACCATCAATATTGAATTCTTAACAGCCGTTACAGGAAATGTTTCCATAACCATTTTTGGAAGCAAGGGTGAGAAATTATATTATAACCAGGTAAACCCGGGTGGCAACCGGTCTATACGTTTTAAAGTGCCCGATTATTTTGATGTGCAGGCAATTTATATTCTGCAGATCATTTACAATGATACGGTTGTAAATGAAAAAATAATATTCGAATAACCGGAAAATAACACTCGCGTATAATTTGAAAACATCTTGACAGTTTCCTGAAAACATGCTGCAGGCCTGGTATTTATTATCTGCAAATTCTCTTTTTATCAGGTTTCCGGTGGTATTTACTATCTGCATCAACTGTACTATTCGGCAAGTACGAAGTAGATATACTACTCAATCATGTTTATGCCGCAAGGGCTTTCTTTTTTAAAAAGAAACTTCTATCTTGCAACTGAAACCACGTTTATCCCTATGAAAAAGACAACAACCATTATGGCTATTGCCATATTTTTTTCCATTGGCCCTTTATCGGCCCAATTAAAATCAACCCCGCATTGCCCGCCTTTCAATATAGATTTCCTGGAAGGGTCTGTAAGCCGGATGTATCCCCAATCACCGTTTGGTGAAATTGTGAACAGGCTGCCCTGCTATACAGAAGCAGTAGATGAATTATCATCATCCGGTTGCGGCGGTGTGTACTTTAAAGATAAAGGAGTATACTTTCACACTTACCGCGACTATATTGAAATAAAGGAAAACTTCAACGGTACGATGAGCTTACCATTAATGGGAGCTAACCGTAATATGCTTTTCAAATGGCTGGGCCTCCCGGCAACTAAAGATTTCAAATGGGAATCTTACCAGATGCGCTATGGAAGCCTGGTGCTTTTCTTTGATGATAACGGCAAAGTGAACAGCATTGTCATTACCAGCAAAAATGCAGAATCGCTGAGGATGTGCGAATAATGCGTTACCAGGTTCTTTGCTTCTGTAACGTATTACCAACCGCCACCTCCGCCGCCACCTCCGCCACCGCCGGAACTGCCGCCGCCACTGCTTCCACCACTGCTGCTACTGGGCGGGGTAGACGCTGATGCTATGGTACCGGCTAAACCCGACGATAGTCCACTGGCCAATCCTGAATACCCTGAATTCCGCCCAATTGAACTGCTGTAATAGGAAGGCTGGTACCCTTTCTCCGCAGCCTCCTGTATGATGGCTGAAAATTTATCTGCCCATGCATTCTCACATTTAAGGGCAATGGCGTATGGAAGATATTTTTCAAAAAGTTGCAGCGTCATGTGCGGCGGGTTCATCATGTCAAACTTCTTTTCCTCGGCTGTTTCCAGGTACATCCGGAAGCCAAGCACTTCATCAGCCAGTTTCCGGCCTTCAGGCGTATAGGCATCAATGATCTTCATAAATACTACCTGGATAGCCAGGCATACCAGTAACAGGATAATACTGGTTATTACAAGCACCCTGTTGCTGTTCATGCTCAGGTATATTATTGACCCGAAAGCTGCCAGGAAAAACGCCAGTAAACCGATCCCGATGTATTTGTCATTCAGCGAAAACAAACCCCGGAACGTATTCCTGCTCCCTGTCCTGATAAGCATCCTTTCTTTCAGGTTGCTGTGCAGGCTGCTGTATATGGATGCGATATGGGCATCGTATTCTCCCGAAACCGCCTTCCTGCCATACAGGCTTTCAATATCATAGCCATACCAGGTATATCGTTCATTGATTGATTCAGTATCCGCCTTCATACCCGGCGGCATTGAAAATGCATAGGCTTTTTGTTTAAACAAAATACCCTCTTTACTAACGGTAATGTTTACATGCTTACAAACGGCATGATCAACCAGTGAAGCAGCAAACAGGTGCGGGCCGAATTTCTTATCCAGCAGGTAACCACAGTCTGCCGGCGACATTCCTGCCGGTGCTGTAAATCGCGGGATGATCAAACCCTTTCGAGGGTCTCTTCCGGTT
>WBZP01001844.1_pt1 | contig 25241 bp, 19 predicted proteins | sample 5204301 | NCBI WGS metagenome assembly WBZP01 (sample SAMN12412401, study PRJNA552823) | activated sludge metagenome | isolation source: activated sludge from nitrification reactor of wastewater treatment plant... | place: USA: Pennsylvania | collected 2017 | reverse complement strand
GTTTACTGTATAAGGATTTACAAGTAAGCTTTCGTTATCTTTTGAAGCCCAAAATTCTTTAGTATTTCCTTTATATTGTGGTTTCCATCCTGAAAATTCAAACGCCTTTAATACAGACCAAAAAGTAGAATTAAACTCAGGAGATATAGATTTTAGAAATTTGGTTACTGACATTAACGGCTTCTTATTTTTTGTATCGTAATAAGTATGCGTCTTGTCAGTATATTGAATGTGTTTAAATGCTCTGTGGAATTCTATCATTGGTAATTAGGGATTAAGAATGGATACTTGCCTTCTAATACAACTCCGCAAGACGTAATTGGTTTTTTACCTCTTTGAGCATACGCAAAAGCATATGCTTCAAAATCAATTCCAGTTCCTACTTGCATAGCAAATCTATGTGTGTTTCTACCTACTGCAAAATCTACATATGCTTCAGTATGATTATGCCCTTGTACACAAGATATTCCTTCATCTGCAGCTTTCTTTTTAGCAGTCCCCATTTCGCCGTGAATATAAAGAACGCCATTATATTCAAACTCTTCTACAAATTTCCAATTTGGTACATTTAAAACTTCTTGAATAGGTCTAACCCACCTCATAGAAATTCCTGATGAATATAACTTTCTAGCTACAATTCTATCGTGGTTTCCTATTGTTACCACTGCTTCAGGAAAAGTATAGTACCAACTTTGTAATTTGTTTATAGCTCTTTCTAATTCTTCTCCTCCTCCAAATCCATCAGGATCAGTAGGATGAAAACTAGAAAAATGATGGTCTATAATATCTCCAATAAATACGACAGTACCACAATTAAACTTTTCTTGCTGCTCTCTGCAAAACTCTAAGTATCCATCTAAACAAAATGGTTCGTGTATATCACCAATAATCAAAACATTGTCAGGGTTTCCATTTAAATAAGGAGCAACTCTTTTAGTTTTTAGATGTCTAATGTTTTTATTAGATATGTTTTTCTTAGATCTTTTGTATGTATCGTAAGAATCAAAGAAATCTACTACATCTCCAGAACTATCTAAAACTAATACTTTCTCATCTTCAAAAGCATTTTTAAAGAAATCTTTTTCTAGCTTAACTTTAAATACTTCTCCTGCAACACCAGGAAGATTTGTATTAATTTTGTTAAACAATTTCCTGACTTTATCACTTCTCTGCTTGTTAGTAGCTCCTGGAAGAATATTAAACATTTCTGCAAGTTCTCTCCAAGAGTGAGTTTTCCCTTTTGTTTTAAGGTAATTGATTAGCTTTTCGTGCTGATTCATGTGTTTTTATTTTTGTACAAAAATAGATAAAAATACCGATATTGTACAAATTAACCGACTATTCCAATTACTTCGTAATCAGATATATACCGTGTCGTACAAGTATCAAGACTAAGATAACAAGTATTTCCTTTATCTTTTATTACTTTGGTTGCGCTACATTTAACAGAGTAAGGAATGTCGCAACTAATAGATAAAACAGAAAGCAAATTTCTTATATATAAAGCATCTTGCTTTAACTTTTCTAAATTACATTTTATTCCGTATGCCTCTGCTTCAACTATATTTTTTACAGTACTCCAGTATATGCAGCGTAATTTAGTTACATCCACATCCATTAGTAATAGAGTTTGTAGTGAATATAGGCTCATTTAAAGCACATTTTAATTCTGTATAAAGATCACACGCAGTAGAACAATTACAAGAATCGCAAGATATACCATATCTTATAGCATCATAAAGAATAAGTAAATCAAAATTCTTAGGTTCTTCTGCAACTTTTTCTACTATTTTACATCTTAAATCGCAGTCTACAAAAAAGCATGTAGATTCTGTAGTAGTGTATTGCCTTATCTCTAGCTCTTCTGTAACGTTGTATACAGAAGTAATCTCAAAATAATATATACCATCACAGAATTTTTCTTGTCCTTCTACTGAAAATAAAATGTCGGGAGAAATAGTTAAAGCGTTGTTTTCTATGTTTGCTATTTCGCTTGTTAAGTTTACAGTAACAGGTGAACCTGAAGCACAATTTAACTTGTACTTCAGGCTCACGCTTACCATTCCATTATCTGCTTCTGGATCAGTAGCAATTAATGGAGTTAAGTAATCTGCCGTAAACGTAAACAGCGAACAGTCGCTATTTAAAGTTACGTTCATTATACAAACATTTTAATAAGGCTAACAAGCAAGTCAGCAATAGTTTTGTTTTTAACTACTAGACGAATAACCTGTTCTAGATGTGCTTCAACAAAAGATCTGAATACTTCAGAATTTGCAAAGTCTACCCATACTTGTTCAAGTTGATCTGCATTATCTTGATTTTCATCTGACAACACTACGATAGTTTGAACAATAGGATTTGATAGTAGCAGAACTATTTCTTTTAGCAGATCGTTTTTAATTTTACTAGCGGCTTCTACAAGCGCAAGTCTTACAGATTCTGCAATTTCAGGGTCTGCCAAAAAATGTCCCCAAATAACTCTTAACTGCTCTTTGTCTTGCAAATCTCCATCAGAAAGAATGTCAGCAGTTCTTTTTAGTTTTCCAATAACATCTTTAGCAGCCATGGCTGCAAAATCTAACTCTATCTGAGAAACAAGTTGAGCATCTACAAAATCGAGAAGACCACTAATAAGTTTTGCAATTCCAGGATTTAGTTTAGCTGGTGTCATGATTTATGGTGTGATTTTATTCCAATTAAATGCGGGACCAATGTCCCATTTATCAAAAGTATTATACTGTGTTTTTCCTCTGTAATTTGTATGTGTTACTATTCCTCTGAAATTAAGAACTTTATTAGTATACTCGTTTCTTTCTGATTCTGGTAAAAATTCATAAGGGATATTATATCTTTTAGTCAGTGCTGAAAGAAGAGATTTTAAAGAAGTATATTGTTCTTCAGTAAACGTTGCCCAATATTGCTTACCTCTAAATTCAGAGGTCTTAATATACTTGTCTGTTTCTGAAACATGACAATAGGGAATTCCAGTATATGTAAACAATACATCGTCTTTTAAATCTAGCCATCCCCAATTAGATATTTCTATTCCAATAGTTTGACAGCTTTGTAGTTTATTACCCCCAAGAGCCTCTTTTCCTAAATGATATGCCCAATAATCAGGATTAAACAGTTGAATTATTTTCCCATTACGCGCTATTAAAAAGGCAACACTTACCTTATCTTTAGATAATGCTAGTTTAGTAAAATCTCCAACTAGCCCCCCAGCAGTGTAGTGTAAAACAATTCTATTTTTTGTAAATTTCTTTTTGTTAAAATTAGTACTAGGAAAACTAAATACTGGAACAGATTCAAATAAAGAATACTTAAACTTATTAGTTTTAAATACTAACTCTTCTAGACTAGACAATTTATTTATTAAGGGAGTAGTCAGATTAGACATGTTATTAGGTATTAAAATTATAATTACTACACTAAATATTTTGTACGTGGACTTAAATAGACTATAATAAGCCATAAAGTGTGCAGATAAATAGAAACATTTCGTAGTAAATGAAGAGTTTTTTTATCTGCGTATAGTAACTTATTATCAAAGTAATCTATTAAATCTATAATTCCGGTTACAAGCGCGACAAAACAAAGTATTGGTAAAATAAAGTTCCTTAATTCTGGGTAATCTTTTTTTGCATCAGCATTTCCAAAATAACGTACAATAAAAAAAGTACTAGAAACAACTGCTAATGCAGAGAGAAAAAGGCTTAATATAATATTAGTTGCTATAGTATCTACAATAATTAATATAATAATACATGCTCCAATAATTAAGCCGTGTCCAAAGTTAATCGCATTAAGGTTAAATTTACTCATCTTTAAAATTTTGTAGTTTTGTGCTAAATAAAGATTGTATTTTTTCTATTACTTGATTAAGTAATTTTCCCGCAACCGTAGGCAAAACAATAACAGCCGCTTGACTTGCTGATCCTATTCCTAAACCACATAAGGCCTTTGTCCAATTAGGCCAATCATTTTCTTCTGCATAAGGTACCATTACAAATATAATAATAAAAACCGTTAGCAATATACAAGCAGCAGCTTGTTTAAGATTTATTTTAACTTTATCGTTTGCCCACAAAACATAAAACCCTATAACACCTCCTATGATACCTCCATATTTATGATATATTTCGTTCATTATTTTTATTTTTATTGTATAAAATAATCGGTCGGGATTGTTTTTGTTACTATGGTAAAATACTTCCAGATTCAAATCTTGCAATGTTTACTTTTGTTTCAGTAGTACCTGCCGATTTAATGGATTAAATTAATCTCCTGCTAAAAGTATTGAAGATGATGTTGAACCTCCACCACTTGTTGTATAATAAACAGTAATACTGATATAATCTATATTTGCGTTATTAGACCATTTTGACCCAAAAACACTTACTGCAACCGCCACCCCAAAATCGGTCGCGTTTATATCTGTATCTGTTAAAGAAAGACCCCATAAATCAGAACTACCACCATAAGTGTAAGTACCATCAGTTGTTGGCCAATTAACCCCTGCGGCTTTTTTATCATTACCGCTTACCACTCCTCCTTTAACTAACTTGATCATAGCGTCTCTTACAGATGAACCTGCATTTCCTGTCTTCTTTCGTTCTATTACCACCTCAACACCATTAATTGCAGCACCACTTGGAATGGAAAACCCAAAACCTGTGTATAAAATCTGATAACTCGTTCCTCCCGGACTTATATTACTGTAAGCATAATTGTTATCTGAACTATAAGCGTTGGTTATATTTGTCCAAGTATAACTTCCTCCATTACTACCATTAGAAGTACTTGATGATGGTGCGTTTGGTCCTTGTGATGCCATAATTAAAGTGCTTTATTTCGGTATAGATTCAGATCAACTTTATCTACAAGTTTCTTTATGTCGATTCGCCAACCTGAATCTGTTAATTTTTTAAATTCTTTTTTCGGATTACTTATTATGTTGTTGTAGTTTAAAATTACAACATCACAATCTTTTCTTTTTTCCAACTCGCTAATAATCAAACTCATATACTCATCGTACATATAACTAATTATTTCCCCTGTTCCTAAAAACATATAAGGTGTCCATTTATGCATAGATTCTCTAATTTCAGACGGGTTTCGTTGTAACAAAACAATTTTATAGTTACCTTCTGGTAATTTTAATACTTTTGTAAGTGGACATTTTATCAAGTTTCCTTTATATTTTGTGTAAAAGTTTTTATCAATTTCTTCTGTAAACTGATAAAAACCGTTCGGATTTGGAACGTAATCTCCAATTGTATTATTCATATTTTCAGAAGCAAGATCATAAATCGGGTTTAAACCTCCTTCCTTCAGGCACCCCATCATCATCGAGGTACCTGATCTATGTAAGCCTGTAACTAAGTATAAAGGTTCCATTTAAAGTAAATCTAAATATTCCAAATTTAAATTATTTTTTAGCCACGTTTGAAGGTTTAAAAACTCTTCATTTTTAGCAGTCATTATCCCCATTGATATACCTGATACACATTGTCTAAAAAGATTTAATTTTTGTTGAAATTCCTCTTTATGTGAAAGGGGCTGATTTAAGTTCTTACTAACAGGATCTAAATCTTTTTTGATTTCTTTGCCAACTTCTATGGACTCTAGGAATGTATCAAGATTTTCAAGATTACTTAATTTTTTTAAGACTACTTGATCTATCCAATCAGTATCTTGAACACTAGAAGAACAAAATTTATCATTAAAAATATCTTTACCGTCTTCTGATCTAAACTCTACTTCAACGGTTAACAAACCATTGAAAACATTTTTACTGATTATTTTCGCAGAATATTTCATTTTATAAAATTTAAAGTTTAAAAGTTTAAAGAAGCATCACCCAGATAGTCGGTGCCATCATAAACAATAGTGATAAGGTCTTTTTTATTGGCGGTAGTGGTTAATGTAGGAGTAGTTCCTCCTTTCCATTTGATTGTAGGCCAGGTAACAGTTCTACTTCCAGTAGCGTCTTGTTTTATAACAATCAAATACCTCCCACCTGCTTTTGGGTTACTGAATGTAAAAGTCCTATTTCCGCCAAGTGTTACTTGTTGAAAGTTACCATTATTCCAGTTTAACGCAATTGTTGCACCATCTGTAAGTGTGTATGCAGATGAGTAGTATTGACCTGTCACCTTCATATTTCCCGTTACGTCTATTTTTTCAGCAGGAGAAGTGGTAGAACCAAATGCCGTACTTCCTACAAAATAATTGATAGTGCTTGAACCTGTTTGATTAATACCTATCATTTTAGAGTTAGAAGTAGGAATATCAATACCGATCATTGAACCTGTGCCAACCAAAGACGTAAGAGTTGGAGAAATAAGTATTGCTCTTTGTGTGCCAGATTGAGAACTTGTTAAGTTAAATGTTGGACCATAACTAAACGCAGTTGTAGTTGCTGCACCGGATGATGCTGTAAAAGAAGGATTATAAGTAATCCCTGTATAAGATGCACTTGCAAGAGAAGTAAATATAGGTGTAATAACAATTCCTCGTTGATTTCCTCCTGCCGTTCCAGTAAGGTTAAAAGTATGCTCAATGGATAATGCTGTAAGTACACCCGCTCCTGATGCAACGGTATATGAATCATCAAACAGTATGTTTTTTTTCGCAAGAGAAGTAGATGTAAGTGCAGTAGTACCTATTGTAATTCCCCCTGTGGTTGCGTTAGAAGTTTTTAAACTGATAACAGAACTTCCTGACCCTGATGTTTGTAATGTAATGTTTCCACTTCCATTACCAATATTTACAAGTCCAGATGAATTTCCAATAATAACAGTTTGATTTGTGCCACCAAGAACAAATTGAGAGGTTGCATTGGATATACCTCCGTCACTAAATGAAGTAGAGCCACCTGCAAAATACATTGCATTTCCTGTAATTCGAGCCGCTTCACTTAAACTTCCGCTATTTGCCAAAGAAAATACAACCGCAGAAGTTCTAACTGCGTCTGTTGCAACAGTCCAAATTGAACCTATTGTAAACATATCTCTGTCATTTGTCGTGGATGATTCTCCTTGAAACTTTATTTGTCCTCCAAATCCCGCTGCGGCCGTACCTGTACTGTTTGTTTTAATAAGTAGTCTGTCGGCAATACTATTAGTATTACTTACAGAAGCAGTTGCAGTAATTTTTTCGTCTGTACCACCTATTCTAAATGCTTCGGTTAAAGAACTTGCAGAAGCAACTGTATTAAATACAATATCGGATGTTCTTGATGCGTGTGTAGCATCTGACCAAACAACATCAATTGCAGCAGCATCCTGTGAATCAGTAGTGTTAGATTCGAGTTGAAAAAGAGTTCTATTTCCAAATCCTGTTGCCACTGTACCGTTACTATTTACAATGTATGTTTGTTGAGTTTCAACAGAATTTGTATTTGCAGTTACATCAGTAATTGTTAAGGCACCGCCAGTAGATGCCCCACCTGCTATACTTAGTCTTGTAATGTTATTAGTTTCAAAATTTAATCCGAAGTTATCATTGGTACCAATAGTGATGGCTGCACCAGTTGTATTACCACCATTAGATATATCACCTGAACCTCCACCTGCACCTAATTCAACCCAAGATCCATTTTCTCTAAGAGTTAACTTGTTAGTAGTAGTGTTATATAAAAGAAGACCGTTCGTAGGGGTACTAATAGTGTTTCTTTCAGTTGTTGTCATTCTTGGAGGAAGAAAACCTTTTGTATTACTAGTTATAGTAAGAACTGCACTTGCATCTGCTGACGCACCACCTATAACAGTAGGATCACTTATTTGAACTTTTGACGCATCTATGATTACTGATTCAGTAGAATAACCAAGTTCAAGTTTATCCCCACTTAAAAGGTTTACGACGGCATTACCATCAGAAGAAGAAAGATTCGTATTACCTGCCGCAGTTGAAACTATAATTGCTGGATCTGTACCTGTATTGTAATCAATTGTAAAATCATTAAATGCAGTTGCTACGGTTCCTGTTGGTATCATTCCACTACCATCATAAATACCATTATTGTCTGTAATAGTTACCCATTCCATTGCTGTCATTCCAGCATTAGTTCTAAGTACTTGAAGTGAAGAACCAAGTGCTGTAAGTCCTGTTCCTCCATTTGCCACAGGAAGTGTTCCTGTAACTTCTGATGTAAGACTTGTATTGCCAGTTGTAAACCCTGATCCGTTTCCTCTTAGTGGTCCGTTAAGAGTAGTAGTTACTCCTAACGTTCCTGATCCTGTTATAGGAGATCCTGATACTGAAAACCCAGAAGGCATTGTTAAACCTACTGACGTAACAGATCCATTACCTGTACCTGCACCAATTGCTGTTCTAAAACTAGCCGCATCTAAGGTACTTACTGTATTGTCAGCATTTATTCTAGGAAATGTAATTGCGCTCGGATTAGTAAGTGTAAAGAAATTGCTACCTACTGTGGTAGCACCAAGGTTAGTTCTGGCGTTAGGTGCAGAAGTAGCACCTGTACCTCCATTTACTACATTAAGTGTACCTGCGAGTGTAATTGCCCCAAAAGTTCCAGTTGAAGGAGTGAACCCTGTTGTACCAGCACTAAATGTAGTAACACCACCATTAGCAATAGTAATAGAACCTGCTCCGTTTGTAACGGTCATACCAGTGCCTTGGGTTATTGTTGCCAGTGTATAACCAGAACCATTACCTATTAAAATTTGACCATTGGTGGGAGTTGAAGTTAATCCTGTACCACCTTTTCCAATTCCAATAGTAGTAGCGTTCCAAGTTCCTGTTCCTATGGTACCAAGAGTAGTGATATTTGTAGAACCTGTCCAAGTAGATAATGCAGTATTTTCTACATTGTTTAATGAAAGAAGTGTTTTAGTAGTAGAAGCGTCAAGTAATTGTACCGCACCACTACCACTTGATCTGCCAAGTACCCCTGCGCCAGTAACTATTAATTGGTCAGGAGTTATATTTTGGCTATATATATACTGTGACAGTACAAGTAAACTTAAAGTTAGTATTTTTTAACATATTACTGTCGAATTTTTATTGTGAATATATCGGTTGTTTTAGCATTGGTAGAAAGTGTAATTGTGTCTGTGGCAGCATTATAAGACCAGTCTCTTGTAGTTGTACCATCTGTATAGTTTTGATAGACTCCGTTTTTATAAAGATCAACTTTCATCACATCAGTAGGTAAATCAAGGTTTGTAGTTGTACCAGTTCCTTTGGTTGCTGCTAATGATCCAGTAGATAAATTGATTGTACTAGTAGAAATTCCAGTAACATAATACTCATTAATTGCAGTGAATGAAGCAGCCGAGTTTACCCAGTTAGTACCGTTATAAGTAAGAACTTGATTAGATGAAGGAGAAGAAATAACTGCATCACTTAGATCGTCTAATGCAACTGTACCTAAATCTACTGTGGGATTACCTGATACACCAGAGCCATTAGTTACACTTATTTTTGCTGACCCTGCTGTAATCGTTCTTGTTGTCCAAGTGTCAGTAGCAATTCTTACAGGGATGCCTGCACTACTTAATCCTTCGACAGCAGAAAGGTCATTTGCCAAAGCAAACGTAGGATTGCCTGAAACTCCATCTCCATTTGTTATAGTAATGCCAGCAGCAGGAGCAGTAAGAGTTCTTGTAGCAGAAGTACCCGCTCCTGTAATTGCATACATACCTGTTGAAGCAGTTGAAGCAAGAGCGTTAAGATCAGAATCAAAAGTAATATTAGTTCTTGAGTTTCCTGCATCATCACTTGCTGTTGCTGAACTTCCTACAAAGTTAAAAGTAGTTCTTTGGGTTAATCCAGAACCCTCTTCTTGAATTGTAGTATAACCACCCGAAGCAGAAGGTGTTTGCCAAGTTGGTGCAGCACCAGTATTAGCACCTAAAAACTGTCCCGTTGTACCATTTCCAAGTCTTACCAATTCTCCACCAGTACCCCTATAATAAAGGTCATAAGAAGCATCTGAACCTACGTCAAAACGCACCTTACCACTAGTAGTATAGAGAGCGTAATGAGTTGAAGGGACTGTAATTTCCAATGCTCTTAAATCAGCAGCAGCAGTTACAGTAGGATTCATATGAATAAGCCGTGTGATACCAGAAGCACCCCCTGTTTGGTTTATTGTCGTACTTCCAAATGCTATACCTGTAAAAGTAGCAGTACCGCTTGTAGGGTTAAATGTATTGTCAAAAGAACTTACCAGTTTAGTACCACTTGTGGGGTTTACGTTTCCGTTACCCATTCTAATATATCCGTTTGTTGCAGAAGCATTTAAAGATACCGAAGCAGCACTATTTTGAGAAGATGAAAGTGTAACTTGCACACTTGCTCCACCAATTGTAAGGGCAGTTGCAGGAGTAATTGCGGAGTTTGTAACAGTTAATGCATTAGTAGAACCTACTGTTAAAGTACCATCATCTGCTACTTTAAAAACTTCTGTTGAAGAAGAGTTTCTACTTATAAGACCCCATGTAGTATTTCCTGTTCCTGTGCCATTAATGGTAACTCTACCATTAGTCGCGTAGGTGGTTGAACCAACTGCAAGTTGAGTACCAGACCATAAAAAATTAGTTGATCCATCTTGTGAAGATGTTCCAGACCAGATTGCAATTTGATCATTAACTCCTGAACCTGAGATTCCTCCTGAGCCAGCAGCCCAAACTAATCCTCCTGTTCCATCGGTCTGTAAAAAATATCCATTTGTTCCATATGAGGAGGGAAGAGTATATGTAAAGTCCGATGTTAATGTACCTGTTGCAGCAGTTTTTAGTTCTACAAAATTAGTATTATCAGAGTCGTACAATTTTAAACTTTTTCCGTTTCTTAACTCAAAACCAGTAGAAGAAATTCTACTAATTTCAACTGCACTTATACCAAATCTAATCGGTGTAGTATTTCCAAGTACTTGAATAACCGCGTTACTTGGTTCGTTCCAAGTAATATTTCCTCCATATACATTTGATTGTCCAAGAGAAGTACCTAGTGCACTTGGTCCCATGAATTGAACATGTAAAGATTTAAATGTAGTAGCATAGTCACTTGATTGGGCATCAAATGTGGCTTGATCTTCACCAACTGTTGAGGTACCTCTTGCGTCAACATTTGCTCCTGATGTACCACCGTAAATATAAAGTCTGGTATAAGTATCTATTCCTGTATTGGTTCCAATTGAAAAAGTATTTGTGGTTTCAAATGCTTTTGAGTTACCAATTGTACTTGTTCCAGTAAATTTAGGAATATAACCAGTGGTTCCTGAACCTCCAACTTTATTGTTAAAGGTAGTCCAATCTGTATTACTTAATTTACCTGTATTTGTACCAGAAGCAACAGGAAGGTTAAAAGTATGAGTGCTGGCTGTACTATTAATTGTAAAGTCTGTACCAGTAGTACCCGTTGCAAAAGATTGTGTTGCTGCGGTAAGTCCATTAAGGTTTGTGATACCTCCGCCAGCACCGGGAAAGTTTCCAATATTATATTTTCGAATATTACCAGATGCATCAAATCCTACAACATAGTCTCCTGTTGCAGGAGTAAGGTCTTCTGCAAAATCAGCAAGTGCTGCATCATTTGGGTCAGAAGAAACACCTCCATTTCTAATTTTATATGTGTTGGCTGGCATATCGGCCAACTTGGCATTAGTTACTTTATTGTTACCTATTAAGTTAGCATTAGGTTCTCCTGATACATCCCCATTAAGAACAGAACTTACTGCTTCACTTGAAGATCCAAAATAACTAAACTTGGCTCCATTAGGAGCGCCTGTTGCAGAAGTTCCATCTCCATTACCAGAAGTATCACACACAACTCCAATCCAACCATTAATAGGTACTGCATAATAAAAGATGTCTCCCTTAGCCCATTTTCCTGTATTTGGTTTGTTTTGAGCATTAAGAGAAGAAGAACTTGTTTGATAATAAACCGCAGGAGTTTCAAGTCTAAGGTTTGTTACTGGACCCTTCAAACCACCAATAGAGTCATATCTTGACCAATAAATTAATTGCCCATCCCAAACTTTGTTATCCCGTGTATAATAACGAAGCATATTTGAAGCCAGAGGGTGTCCTACAAGATATGCTGTATTATTATCTATTTTGTTACCATACAAGTGCATTTCGTTAGTGATGCTACTTTTTGCAGCAGAACCACGAAAGTTGATAGCGGGACTATTTGCTGTGGCATAACTATGTGTGCAATTCTCAAAAATGAATTTACCTGATCTTACACCAGCAGTTCTTATAATATTAGTTGCATCACCAAACCGACAATTTGCAAATTTAATTTCTCTTGTATTTGTACCAAATCCATTATCGTCTGAATAGACATAACTGAGTGTTACTGAACTATGACGTTTAAAATCACAATTATCAAAATAGGCATAGTCAGTAGGATTTGCAGCAGCCTGATAAATCATAAAATCACCAGTTGTGGTATTAAACGCAGTGTCCGCATAAATCATAGAATTGGAAATTCTATAACTACCATAAGCCATTCTAAATGGTTCGTTAATATAGAACTGAGAATTATCTATATTTGCATTAAACTCTTGTATAACAGTTCTACCCTTAACATAAACATTACTAATATTTGCATAACCTGTTCTTCCTGCTGCTCTTGCACCGAGCAAATTCATATCTAACTCATTCAATGAACAGTTTGAAAGGTTTACATTATATTTATAAGTGGTACTTGGTCCGCTGAATCCATTAGGTTCAATCTCAAATATACCATAAATATTCGAAGCATTTACTCTATCCCAATTAGTAGTCAGTATAAATGTACTTCTTGTGTAAAGCCTGCCTGTCTCATAAACATGAGAGACGTTTACTACTCCAACCCCAGCAGAACCAGAACTATTTATACCTATTCCGTCTCCAAGAGGGTTATAACTATAAATATTATGTAAATCAATTGAAGCAAATCCAAGAGAACCACTTGGAAGTATATACAAAGAATGATATTGTTGCCATGCAGTGGCACTGTCTGGTGTACCCTGATTTTGACCATTCCCATCAAAGGCTATATCTTTTACTACAAGGTTATCTCCCCCAGAACCATCAATTCGCAACAATCTTGTTAATACACCAGAGGGATTGGAAGTGCTAAGCGCAGTATTTGACTTACGTTTGATTATAGAAAGTTGACCATCTCCTGAAATAACAACATTACTAAAACTATCTATTGTTACAGTAGCATCAACTAAATAGGTTCCCGCAGAAATATAACCGTGTCCATTGTTGTTACCTACATAATTAGCCCATGCTTGCATAGCAACGTCATCATCAGTAACACCATCACCCGTAGCACCCCACCATTTAATATCTAATCTGTCATCTTCTACAACACGATGCCATTTATTAATAGATGGTGTACCTTGAAAAATAGTGCCTCCATTAGGAGAACCTGTTTGTCTAAGTACAAACACACCTCCTCTTTTAGCGTCTCTCCAAATTAGAAATTTTTGTTTTAGTGTATTTGGATAATTTGCAAATTCACTTACGTTATCAATTACAACAACTGCAAGTGAATCTTTTAATGCCGCAGACAAATCACCATACTGTATAGAAGCATCTGTTATTTCAGTAGATCCTACTACACCAGAATTTATTTGAAGATTATTATACAATCCAGACACGTCTCCACTAAAGGAGGTAGATGTAGTTAAATCGTCTCCTCCATTTGTGTCTCCCGTATTAGTTACAGTAAAATTAGGATACGTACCAGTTACAGATATTCCTGATCCACTAGTCATTACTACTGTTCTATCACCACCATTTGCTATAGGAAGAACACCAGTTACAGCATTTGAATTTGCTAAATCTAATGCTCCCCATGCATATGTTGAAGCTCCAGTGACTCTTAATACTTGCCCAACTGTTGAAGAATTAGTAATAGCTGTAACAGCGGATGTTCCATTCCCTTGTAAAATACCAGTAAGGGTAGAAGCTCCTGTACCTCCTCTAGATACACTTAATTGGCCTGTCCAACCAAGGGTCATGCCAAACGAATTCAAAACCGAATTGGCAGGAGTTCCTGTTAGAGTCATTGTGACATTCGTATCATCAATTTTACTAACAGTTCCCGCTGTGTTATAAGACGGTGTTGCACTTGATCCCGTATTATTACCAAACCAAGTATTTGCTCCAGCATTACTTAGAGTATATGTAAGAGCAGGTGTTGTTGTTGCAGTTGCAACAGAAGTAGTAAATAAAGGAGAAAGGTTTCCAGAAGAAAATGAGGTTACAGTTCCGGGAGTAATCCATGTAATACCACCTGTTGCTTTACTAGGTACTTGACCGTTTGATGCAGCAGTGTATCCTCTAATTCCAAGGGGATTAGCTGTAACACCCCATCCTATTAAAGAGGAGTCTCTTACTACAACTTGGTTTCCCCAGTTATCAGCACCAGAAGCAGAGTTTTGCCAAGATGGAATACCAGAGTTTACAGTAAGAACTTGACCGTTAATACCCAAAGGAATTCTTTGTAAATTTCCTGACGTACTTCTCATATAAAGATCATATGAAGCATCACTACCTAAGTCAAGTCTCACTGCACCACTAACACTTAACACATTTGAGCCAACAGGCGTTGTTCCAATACCAACCTTGCCATTAAAATAATTACTTGCTCCACTACTAGATTGATAAACACCATAACCAGAAGCATTATCTATTTGAATAGATCTCCAGTTGGGAGCCGATGTAAGTATTGGTGCAAATCGAATACCCATTGAAATACCTGTATGACCACCTGTTTGGTTAATTGTTGGAGAAATTAATAAATCAGTATAGGTATTTGCGTTTGCCGAGTTTGGCTGCCAAGTACCTGTACTTTTTACTGCGACAGTATTTAAAGAACTATTTGATCTACTTACAGTAGCGTTAATATTAAGTGTAGCCGCAGTGTCAGATGGCGAATTAGTTCCAAAAGTATATTTGGAAGAAGTACCCCCATTTGTCATAAAGTTAATATTAAAACCTCCTGCAAAAAAAGAATAGTTTTGACCAAATGTAGTACTGTTACTTGCAATTGTTAAACTCGAAGTATTGCCTATTACAAGTGTTCCATTATCTGCTAAACTGAAAACTGTTGCACCTGTGGAATTTTTATGCACAAGACCATAAGTAGAGTTTGCTGTCCCTGTGCCCATAGTTGTAATACGGCTATTTACATCAGAAAAAGATCTACCAACAGATAGTCTTTTAGATGCATCAAATACATATGAGGTATCTCCTGCTAATGTAGAAGAAGTATTCCAAAAAGTAACTTGTCTAGTAACACCGGATCCTGTTATATCGTCTCCAGCATTAGTATCTCCAGTATTTGTAACTGTAAAATTGGGATATGTTCCTGTAACACTTACTCCAGAACCTGCAGTAATAGACACTACTTGGTCTGGAGAAGAATTAGTAATTGTATATGTTGGTCCTCCAGTTATATTTATACCAGTTCCAGCAGACAGTCCTTGAACAGGAGCTATAGTACTTACTGGAACGTTAAGATTACCTCCCCCATCAGTTATTCTTAGATTGCCTGAAACAACTGAAAAGGCAGTATTATATTCATTACCAACAACGCCGTCTACTTCAGTTGTTATAGGTGTTATCCATGTAAACCCACCAACACTTTTTGAAGGAACTTGTCCTACAGAAGCGGCTGAGTATCCTTTTACTCCTAATGGATTGGCATTAACTCCCCAGCCTGTTAAAGAAGAGTCTCTAACAACTACTTGCGAACCCCAGTTATCAGAGCCTCCAGCTCCGTTTTGTGGTTCCCATCTGGCAAGACTATTATTCCAAGTTAATACTTGTCCATTAGATGCTCCAGTAGCAATTACTTGCGTGTTATCAATTTTATCGACTGTTACTACACCAGTATTAGTAATAGAAGCATCCCCTGAAAGAGTTACATTAGTGGCAACATTTGAAACGTTACCTACCCAAATCTGTCCATTATTTAAAGTACTAGACATTGGTGTGATCCACGTAACTCCGCCTGTTGCTTTACTTGGAACCTGGCCATTACTTGCTCCACTATATCCACGTATAGTAAGAGGATTAGCAGATGTTCCCCAACCAGATAAAGAAGAGTCTCTTGTCACAAGATCATTTAATTTAACCTTGTCTGCTGCAGTCATTAAACCAGCCAATGAAGTAGTAGCTGCAGGTACAGTAGCGTCGGTACCAGAATCAGAAGAAATCGTAAGAGTGGTAGAGGTTTGTCCTGTAACAGACAAGTTTGCTCCTCCGCCACCACCGCCTCCTCCTGTATCGTCAGAAGCAGGTGCCCAAGAAGTACCGTTCCATTTTATGACCTGTCCTACAGAAGCACTCGCTTGTTCTAGTTGCCCAAGAGATATCTTGGTTGTGTCAATATAATTAACTACGTATTCTTTATCAACAAGAGTTCTGTTAGAATAGCTAGAATGAAACTTTGAACTATAATTAATTATTTTATAGTTTGTAGTTTTATCCTTATCCATAATAGACGTATTAAGAGTTATTCCTCCTATATTTACCTGATTTCTTATTATTTCAGGTCTCCAAAGAGTAGTAGAATAACTTAATCCGTTAATAACTCCAACATAAGTAAAAGTATCTTGAGCACCTATTTTTATAACTCCTCCTTGTATAGGAAGATCTCCAGATATAATACTTGGAATATCAGAAGCGTTTCTATAACCACTAATGCTATAACTACCGCCATTATTTAACCTATTTACAATACCTGTTCCTATTCCTCCTTGAGTTATGATCACTCTGTCCGTAGTCAGATTTGGAGAAATTGTAGCAACCGGCTGTCCAAGCTTAATAGTACTAGACTCTTTTACTACGCCTTGATTAGCACCAATAGTTAATGTTCCAGCAAGCGCGTTTATATCATTTACTGTTGCTATAATAGAAGTGTCTACTTCTACAGGATTTCCAGTAACTCCAGTACCATTTGTAGTAGATCCAGTTAATACTGTTTGAGAACCCCATTCATCACCGACAATAACCCAAGAAGATCCATTCCATCTATACAGCTGTCCCACACTATTTCTAGCTGTTATAGGATCTCCTGAAGACGGAGTAAATGCAGGAGCTACGTTTAAAGTACCTACATAATCTGTTATCTCATTCTGGTCTTTTATTGCAGAATCTACCAGTTGTGAAAATCTATTCATTATAGCAGATCTAAGATCATCAGTTAGTCCAGATATATAAGTAGGAAACTGATAATTTTCTGTAGGCCGTATAATAGCAGATTGTCCAAAAGGCACTGCAACTATCTGATTCGTCGGATCTATAACGTCTATACTAAGGCTGTTACCAGCTGCGGTATTTATATTATCTATATAAAGTACATATATCTCTGAACCATCTAAAACATATAAAGAGTCTCCAACAGATACAGATGTAGCATCCCATCTTGATAGGTCATCTGAAACAAATCCGCTAACCACAAAGTTAGGAGAAGACCCTGCTGATGATTGTATCTGAAATTTTACAGCTAGGTTTAAAGACGCTCCTGTTTGAGAAAAGACAGTGTAAAAACACGAAATAAACAAAAGTAAAAAAAGTATTTTTTTCATAACCATCCTAATTTTATTACCCAATTAGTAAAAGCGTTTAAATTTATTATTTTTACAGTAACACTTGTTCCAGCAGTTCCATTGGTGATTTGAACACCTGGAGTGTTATCTATATCTTGTATATGTGGTACAGCGTCTGAAGGAGCTGCGCCACTTAAGTTCCATTTTGATACTGTAGGATATGCTAAAAGTCCGGTTCCAGGAACACCGTTAATAACTATTTTAAAGCTATTATCGCCAGATAGATCTGATGATTGTCCTTTAACTGCTACACTTAATATTGATACTCCTGATGGAGCTGTAATAGTGCTAATTCCACCAGCTCTAGATGCAGACGGTACACCGGCTCCAAATTTTCTGGTATACAATATTAAAGTATTATCTGACTCTGTTTCCATAATACCTGTTCCAGATCCTCCAGTTACGTTTACTGTAACCTTATTACCAGTTCTTATAGCTTGAATAGCGCTACCTGTAAAATCTATTGTATTCACTGTTCCTGCTAATCCTAAATTACTTCCTTCATCTTGAAACTGTATTGCAGATTGATGATCACCTAATAAAAATGCCAGATCTACTTTATCTGCAGAGGTCATAAGACCTGCTAACGTATCTGTAGCAGCAGGTATTACTACCGAATCTCCAGTACTAGATAGTATTTCTATACTCTGCCAGTCATGAGTGCCTATGCTTAGATCTGTATTTCCTGCTCCAGAAATTACTATACTTCCATCATCTATTCGTTCTTGTATCCACAAAAGTAAATCAAGCCCCTCGTTACCTAAAGCTGTTGTAACCACTTGACTGGCTGCTTCAGAAAACTGAGTAGTTTTAATGGTTCTATAAGAAGTTTTTGGAAGAATTAGTCTTTTTAATGTTTTTTCTAAACTCATAGTAATATATAGATATAGAAAAAGGAGAAAAGGTTGTTATACCTTTTCTCCTTTATAAAGATTATCCAATATTTTTAATTACGATAGGTAAGCACCACCTGCTACGGCATCGCCAGTAACAGTAAACGGATTACCCGTTGTTCTAGCATGTTCTAGCCAAGCAGTTAGAACAGCTTCTACAGCAGTTACCATAGTAGTACCAGCAGTACCAGTACCTGCATCATTACTTGTAATGATGTTAATTGGGGTATTACCTGCAGCAATACGAGTTACTACGTTAGCAACGTTAATAGTAAAGGCACTAGAAACTTCATTTCTAAACAGAAGTACAATTCTCTTAGGAGATTGTTCCGTACTGGTTAGAGTTTCTTCAGTATCAAAATACTCTATAATATAGCTAGCGTATAGATAATCTGGATTAATGTAGTTTTTACCTTCAATAAACCAGTCACCCATCGGCTGAATCTGCTTGGTATGCGTAATCAAACCAGCACGATGTCTCCAGTTAATAAGCCATTTTGAACCTTGTCCAGTTCCTTCATTAGGAACACAATTAGTAACCACAAACGGAGTAGCTTGCAGTCTAAAGCCGCCAGCCAGGTTTAGTTCCGGCTTAACTTGAACTTGCTCAACTTCATCGTATGCAACAGCAGTTTTGTGAGGAAGACCTACCACAATAAGAGCATCAATTTTAGCTGCAGCACCTGCCGTAGTAATATCGATGTTTTCAATGGTGGAAGTTCCCAAAAGACCCGCAGAATCTTGCACAAGATATGCAAGCGTTTGAACAAGAGGAATGTCTGCAACATACGTGTTAGAAACACCGTTAACAGTCATAAATGGAATAGAAGTGCCAGGAGCAATGTTGTTCAAAACAACGCCAGATCCACCAGCAAGTTTCACACCAAATACAACAAAGTTTCTATTTCCTCTTTTCAATCCGTTCACTGCTCCCATTACTTTTGACTGTACGTTAAAGTTGTAAGCTAGTCTTTGCAACACATAATCCAAAGGATTAGTAGTGCCCAGAGTAGTAAAGTTAACAGCCGGACCTGCAGTAGCAGAAATCACTTCGTCGTTATCACCATAGTAACGATCATTTCTAACAGAAAGCAATCTTAGCGTAGCACTATACGCAGTATCATTAATAGGAGCGGTAAATCCAGTAATTACTTGACCACCATTTTGAGCATATCTTGCTTTTTTAACAGCAACAGAACGAATATTAGTTTTTCTAATAACGCCTGACTGCAAATAAGCCTTATCACCAGCTTCCCATGGATCTGCAAGATTCACGTTTGAAGAGGCTGGAGTAGCTCCTACAATCTTAATAGCCTGAACTTCATTTGAGTCATCGCCTGATTGAAGGTAGTTTCCAAGAGCGCGTACAGAGGAATCAAAATCCCATGATAGAGCAGCCCATTGACCATCTGCAGCAAAATTCAATCCGCTACCAGATGTAGTAAACTTACCAGTAGGAGGAGCAAGATTACCTTTAACTACGATAATCTCTTCCATAGGAAGTTTGTTTGTTCTTTTAAACTTAGTCATGTCGATCTAAAAGTTTTTTCTTCAGTTAATGTAAATTTATTGTTATCCTCCAGAATTCTTGCAATATTCTGAACTACCATATCTACTAATAGATAATGATAATCTTCTGGAATATCTGCAGTAACTGCAGGATCAGTTGATTGATATGCACTAGAATCTCCTTTTAGAAATTCTAATGTACTATATCCGGATGAAAAGAATTTATTTGGTTTTCTAAGATATTCTATTTCTATATTAGGTGCAGTAAATTCGCTAGAAGTGTATATATATAAAGCCGGACCATTATTGCCCTGCTTTATAGTACCTAATACTCTACGCCATTTTAAAGACGGCTTTGTATTATTATCTTCTAATTTAGTATCAATATCGTTATGTCTAACAATATCTATAGGTAATCTAAATGTACATTCTGGCGCAATTACCCGCGCTCTTACAAAATGCTTGTATTGCGGATCAAGACTAGAAAGCTCTAGTTTGTATATCGTAGGAGATACTAAAGTAGTCGCAGCAGATTTAAATGGTACTACAAGAGTAGAAAGCATGTCAATACGCTGCTGAGTTACTTCAAATCCTAATTTATATTTTTTACTGTTATTGCCAGAATAAAATATCTCTATATAATCGTTAATAGTATCGTTAACAATATCATCTAAATAAGCATCTGGAAAGTCTTTCTTATGATTGCTGTTTATTTTATTCCAGCGCAGCTTTATTTCATGCCTTATTCTATCTGTAGTCATTCAAATCTAATTCCTCTTAATTTTACCTCATCAAGAAGCTCGCCGTACCAGTTTTGTATGCTTCTATCATCAGGATTAAAGTTGTCCATTTCAATTTGCAAAAGCGAAATAAGCTTATCGAAATTAGAATGCTTATACATATTCTTTTCAGTTGCTTTGCTGTTCCAAATATAGTAACCATCTCTTACAGTAATAATATCTGTATTTATAGCCTGTTGAACGAGATACATAACTTCGAATCTCTTTCTTCCTTCTTTAGTTTTTAACAGGTCTATAACTTTCATGAACTTATCAATATTATCCATCTGATGATTGGATTCTGAGATATAGTCATTAAGAGAACGTTTAACCTTATCAGCAGATGCAGTACCTTTAAGTATAGATCTGTTTTGATTTGTAGTAAGTAATATAGCAACTTGATAGTTTTTAAATTCGCTTGCTTCTCTTTGCAATCTAACCATTTCATAAGTGGCATCATATATAATATCTTGCTTTTTGGACTTTTCGATTTCAGCTTCGTTTTCTTCTGAAATGTAAAAAAGATGTAAAGCAGAATTTATAGCTTTTTTGTTTGGAGCTATTTTACCATTAACCTTTAAACACTCGATAGCTAGTCTTCCTCTAGGAGTATCATCTGTAAATCTATTTGGACCGTCGTACAAAATAACTTTAAACTTCTGTAAAAAGCTAGGTTCTCTAGTATCTTTTATATTTCTAGAGTTGTTGAATATAGTATCTCCGTGTATTTCTGAAGTATAAAAGTCTGGTTGAACATCATCATAGATTTCATAAAGCGTCTGCTTTTTGATTTCTCTGGCAGATACAATTTTATCAAGACGTTCTCTCCAGTGATTTGAAAGGTTATAATTCTCCATAACTTGCTGCGGATCTAGTTCATAAAATGGATTTGTAACCATTATATCTAGACCAGTTTCAAGTCTGTTTTTTTGATAATTTATAGGAAAAGATAATTCTACAGTAGCTCCAAATTCTCTGGTTTTAGCCATTGATTTAGTAACTACAAGTTCGCCAGTTTTAGGATTTAGAAAACTGTAAGTTTGTTTATCTCTGCCCTGCGAAGATATTTTAGGTACAGGATTAACGTATAGTGTTTTTTGACCTTGACTTTTCATGTCTGATTTTTTCTTAATCTTAAAGATTGGCCGTTTTTAATGAGAACGGCCAAACTCCCGTATTAAACTCCGTATGGATTAAATTCAATTCTACCTACGCGAGATACGTCCCAGATACAAAGTGATCCTGACATAGCGCGATAGATTCCGCATTCTTTACCGTTTCCAAAAGTGTTACCACCTGATTTTTCTGCGCCGGTTTCAAAATCATATACATTACACACCGTGTAGTATTCTTCTACACCGTCTTGCATAACCATGGTAATATTTTCTTCTCTAGCTCCTGAAGCAGTTTGTTCAGTAACACCAAAGTCAAAGATATCCATTGCATATGATTCCAAAGTACGGTTAGTACCAGGAGCAAGTTCAGGGAACAGCTTACGGTCATCTTTAATTGGATCATATACCAATTCAACAATAACACCATTCGTCATTTTGATCTTAGTAAACTGAGCACCGTACTCAAGTTCATTTTCATGATAACCTTGAGCATCTTTTCTTTTTTGCAAGAAAAGAGTGTCAATGTACTGGAACTGAGAAGCTTCTACAGCGATCAATCTGCTTAGGAATTCAATTCCTGCTTCACCTGAAGCAATTACAATATGACGATCATCAAAGGATTTTCTAGTAATAAAAATTTGCATTAGATATTCATAAATATCTGAAAGCGTTAGTGAGCCATTATGCTCTTTGTAATGACCATCTCTAACAAGTTGTCTCCAACCTGGAGCAATTTTGATAGGACGACCAGAATCGCGGTCAGTAGTTTGCTGCAACTGACCAAACTCCATTGCCATTTCGCGATCGTTCTCAGTGCGCTCCATAAGACGTGCTTCTGCAGCAGTAACAAATACGCCTTTTTCAATAGCTTTAGGCTCACCACCATTGGTTAGATTAAATGGCTGGTAGTAAACATATCCGTTAGAAACAGCAGGACCAGATACGCTTGAGCCACCTACTTGGTAAGTTAGACCGGTAGGAAGATTACGACCTTCTTTACGGCATGCAATTTCAGTACGAATAAATTTATCCGTAAACTCTACTTTATTAGCGTAGTTTGAACAAAATGATTGAAGCTTAAACATTTCACCATACTGATCCGGAGCGTACTTAGTGTTCATTTCATCTGAAACAAAGCTAGTAGCTCTTACGAATCTGCGACCTGGTTGCAAGTAATCCGTTGGAATCCATGCATTCATGTCACCCGTCTGCAGCTCAACTTCATACTCCCAAGAGTTAGCTGAACGCTGTATAGGATGGCCGATTACACGAAGAAGTGGAAGATTTGCGCTTTCTGATTTGATAACAGCTGGCTCATGTAGCCAGTCTCTGTCTAGAGCAATTTTAAAGGGAAGCCCTCCTTTTCCAGGAGTAGTTTCCGTAGTAATAAGTTCGGTAATTCTAAAATCAACATCGGCATCTGCCATGAGATACCAGCTGTAATCATCGGTACCGCCAGGCAACATATATACGTTTTTCTTGGCGATAGTCATATAGGTAAACTTCTTATTAATAAGATGGCTACCCAATTTTGAAGAAAATAGTTGTGAGGTTTTTACACCAAAGTTAAAAGGTTGATAACGTCTAAACATAGAAGCGTGGGTAAATGAGTCCATATAAGACCCGCCCCAAGCTTTACGTTCATGCGTAACAAGTGCTGTACGTCTTTCCATTTTTAAATTATTGGTTCGTAATTATCTAAGTTGTTTGTGTTGTTATCAGTTACAATATTAGAACCAGATTTACTCCCCGAAGAGCTAAATCCGTTTTTAATTATATTGTCCTTTAAAGAACTTGCAGCTTTAGCTTCTGCTCTCTTATTAATAATACTTAAATCAAATTCTTTTTTGTTACTATCGAAATAAGTAAGTAGATCTATCAGCTGAACATACGCTCTTGGGTTAGAAGCCACCTGATTTAAAATATTGTTTACTTCTGAAAAAGTTCCTTGAACTTTAGCAACTCTTTCTGGCTTCCATCCTTGTGCTTTAATTTCTTCTTGAATAGATCTAACGAAGTTCTGCTGCGCCTGCCTTTTTTCTTTTACTTCTTGTTCTTTTTGTCTAATAACTTCTTCAGTGCTTGCGGTTTTACTATTAAGCACCTTTTTAGCTTCATCAATAAGCGCATCTTCATCTTCAAGAGAATCAAGCTGTGCTTGAATTGCTCTAGGTTTTAATCCTTGTTGCTCCAAAACAGATTCTAGATAAGCCCTAGCCGAATCGTTAGTAGATATATCTGGCATTGAGGATTCCTCAAAATAAGTATTAAAAAACTTTTTAAGCTCTTCTTTAGTCAAATCTTGACCTGCAGCAGCAACAAACTTTAACAGCTGCTTACTTTCTTCAGGCATTGTAGCAATAACAGAATTTAAAACTCTTTGAGGAAGATCTGCAATCATAGAATCAAGTTCATCCCAAGAACCTGTGAAATTATCGGACTCGTCCAGATAACCTCTATTTACAAGTTCTTCATAAAAAGAAGTGGCTAGTGGATCAGCTGTCTCTTGCTGATTAGTTTCAATTTCTTCTGCTTTAGATTCTTGCTCTTCTATGACTTGATCTACTTCAAGAGCTTCTTCTTCTAAAACAATATCAAAAACAGGAAGATTGTTATTTGTAATTTCCATTTTTCTTATGCAAATTTAGTTAATTTTATTTGTAGTTGTACAATTAATTGTACAAAAAGACTCATTTTTTACACGTTTATTCCAAAACCAAAAAATTATTTTTTCTCGCTTTTCTTAGAAGCTTTAATTTTTAGATCTTTTTCATCGTATTGCTTCTCATGCTCAAACTTGGCCTTATCTAAGTCAAGTTTTTGTTGGGCTTGTTGTACCTTGGCTATTTCTATAGGATCAGGAATCCCGTCACCATTAGTATCTTGCTTAGATGCAGAGATATTTGCTACTTCTACAGCAGTTATTCTTCTTTCTTGCTCTTGAACTAAAATCTTTTGTATTTCATGAGCTTGCTCATCTTCTCTAGCTTCTATTTGAGCTTTAGCGATTTGCTCTTGGCTTTGTATCTTTGATTGCTCTAGCTGCTCTCTTCTTTTTGACTGTTTTATCTCTTCAAGCTGTATCCGTTTATGTATTTCTTCAGGACTTGCTCCTGTAGTAATATCTTTAAGAATCTGACTTATGATAGTAACGCCTTCTCCAGCGTTCTGAGCAAAAGCATGCGCCAACTGAAGCATGTAATCAGCATACGCTTGACTCTGGCCTGAATTATTTAAGAACAGTCCAATATCTGTATGACTTAATCCTTTTGGAGTAACGCTTAATAGCTCTTCAGTCCCATTAGGCAAAAAGTAATGAACTGAAAATTCTTTTGCTTGAGGATTGTCT
>WBZP01001704.1_pt2 | contig 25243 bp, 28 predicted proteins | sample 5204301 | NCBI WGS metagenome assembly WBZP01 (sample SAMN12412401, study PRJNA552823) | activated sludge metagenome | isolation source: activated sludge from nitrification reactor of wastewater treatment plant... | place: USA: Pennsylvania | collected 2017 | reverse complement strand
TGTTCACGAAGGTGATGATCGGCGTTTCGCGCTGGCGGCAGACCTCGATCAGCCGGCGGGTCTGTGCCTCCACACCGTTGGCCGCGTCAATCACCATGAGCGCGGAGTCCACGGCGGTCAGCACGCGGTAGGTGTCTTCCGAGAAGTCCTTGTGGCCGGGGGTGTCGAGCAGGTTCACGACGTGGTCGCGGTAGGCCATTTGCATGACGCTGGAGGCCACCGAGATGCCGCGCTGCTTCTCGATTTCCATCCAGTCACTGGTGGCATGACGACTGGCCTTGCGCGCCTTCACCGAACCCGCGATCTGGATCGCGCCGGAGAACAGCAGCAGTTTTTCCGTCAGCGTGGTCTTGCCGGCGTCGGGGTGGGAAATGATGGCAAAGGTGCGGCGGCGCCGGGTTTCGGAGGCGAAAGACACAAGGATTCCAGAAGGTGTTGGCGCGGTCGCGCGCGCCGGGGCAATCGTGCAGGGAGGGCCGGACTGCAGGGGTCGTCGGCAGGCCGGCGGCGCGCGGATTTTACCGGCGAGCACGGTCCGGGGGCTGCTTTTATAATCTACAGCTTCCGAGGAGCGTTGCAGCGCCCCCAGCACAGCGGGGCGTGAGGCTCGGAACCCTACTCGCAACGACGCTCATCCACTGAAAGTGTGGTGAGTCCGATCACCCCTTTTGTGGCCTTGTCAACTGAAACGTTGTGGAGCACACCATGAATGCACGAATCGATCCCGCCGTCCTGACCGACTGCGCCATTGCCGACATCGCCCTGGCCGACTGGGGCCGCAAGGAAATCCGCATCGCGGAGACCGAAATGCCCGGCCTGATGGCGATCCGCGAAGAGTTTGCCGCCAAACAGCCGCTCAAGGGCGCGCGCATCACCGGCAGCCTGCACATGACGATCCAGACCGCGGTGCTGATCGAGACACTGCAGGCGCTGGGCGCGCAGGTGCGCTGGGCCTCGTGCAACATCTTTTCCACGCAGGACCACGCTGCTGCCGCGATCGCAGCCACCGGCACCCCGGTGTTCGCCATCAAGGGCGAGACGCTGGCCGATTACTGGGACTACACCCACCGCATCTTCGATTTCGGCCCGGCAGGGTCTGATGGCGAAGGTCCGAACATGATCCTGGACGACGGCGGCGACGCCACGCTGCTGATGCACCTGGGCAAGCGCGCTGAAAAGGATCCGTCGCTGGTCGCCGGTGACGGCCACAGCGAGGAAGAGCGCATCCTGTACGCATCGATTCGCGCCAAGCTGGCGGTGGACCCGACCTGGTACAGCCGCAAGAGCGCGCAGATCATCGGCGTGACCGAGGAAACCACCACCGGCGTGCACCGCCTGAAGGAAATGTCGGCCAAGGGCACGCTCATGTTCCGCGCGATCAACGTCAACGACTCGGTGACCAAGAGTAAGTTCGACAACCTCTACGGCTGCCGCGAGTCGCTGGTCGATGGCATCAAGCGCGCCACCGACGTGATGGTGGCCGGCAAGGTGGCCTGCGTGGCGGGCTACGGGGACGTGGGCAAAGGCAGCGCCCAGGCGCTGCGCGCGTTGTCGGCCCAGGTCTGGGTGACCGAGATCGACCCGATCAACGCGCTGCAGGCCGCGATGGAGGGCTACAAGGTCGTGACCATGGAATACGCCGCCGACAAGGCCGACATTTTTGTCACCGCCACCGGCAACCGCGACGTGATCACTTTCGCACACATGGCGGCGATGAAAGACCAGGCCATCGTCTGCAACATCGGTCACTTCGACAACGAGATCGATGTCGCCTCCTTGGAAGCCCGGTGCCGGTGGGAGGAGGTCAAGCCGCAGGTGGACCACGTCATCTTCCCGGACGGCAAGCGCATCATCCTGCTGGCCAAGGGACGTCTGGTGAACCTGGGCTGCGGCACCGGCCACCCCAGCTTCGTGATGTCGTCCAGTTTCGCCAATCAGACCATCGCGCAGATCGAGCTGTTCACCCACAGCGACTATTACGAACAGGGCAAAGTCTACGTACTGCCCAAGCACCTGGACGAAAAGGTTGCCCGCCTGCACCTGAAGAAGGTGGGCGCGATGCTGACCGAACTGTCGGACGAGCAGGCTGCCTACATCGGCGTGCCGCGGCAGGGTCCGTACAAGCCCGACACCTACCGCTACTGAGGGTCCATGCGCATCGACCAGCTCCTCGGTGAACGGGGCCTGGCAACGTCCCGCTCGCAGGCCCAGCGGTTGATCGCCGCCGGCGTGCGTTGGCGGCCTGGCGAAGGCGCGCCCTGGAAGCGCGTTGTGAAGAACGGCGACGAGGTGCCGGCGCAAGCCCAGATCGAATTGCTGGACATCGCGGAGGCGCGATACGTCTCGCGCGGCGGTCTCAAGCTCGAGGGTGCGCTCGCCACCACCGGACTGCGGGTGGCGGGCTGGTCGTGCCTGGACGTGGGCCAATCGACCGGCGGCTTCACCGACTGCCTGCTGCAGGCAGGGGCCGCGCGGGTGGTCGGCGTGGACGTGGGTTCGGGTCAGGTGCACCCGAGAATTCGCGCCGACGAGCGGGTGACCTGCATCGAGGGCGTCAATGCCAGGGAGTTGGATGCTTCAAATTTGATAGCTGCTGGTGGCCATTTGACGATGGATAAGGGCGGTTTTGATGCGGAATTTGACCTGGTGACCGGCGATTTGTCTTTCATTTCGCTCACGCTGGTGTTGCCGGCCCTGGCACCGTTGATCAAACCCGGTGGCCACCTGCTGATGCTGGTGAAGCCCCAGTTCGAATTGCAGCCCGGTCAGGTCGGAAAAGGGGGCATCGTGCGCGACCCGGCGCTCTACGTGGTGGTTGAGCAGCGCATCGGGGCTGCCTGTGCGGCCCTGGGGCTGCGGCACGTGGCCTGGTTCGGCAGCGCCATCACCGGGGGCGACGGCAACCGGGAATTTTTTGTGCACGCCCGACAGCCGGGCGGCCATTGATGGAAGGAGGCAGACCGTGGGTCTTCCGCTGAGTTTCGAATTTTTTCCTCCCAAGACGCCCGAAGGGGCTGGCAAATTGCGCGGCGTGCGCCAGCAGCTGTATGCGCTGGGCCCCGAGTTCTGCTCGGTGACCTACGGAGCGGGGGGCTCCACCCACGAGGGCACCTTTGGCACGGTGCGCGAGATCCTGGCGGAGGGCATGGACGCGGCCTCGCATTTTTCCTGCATCGGGGCCACCGCGGCATCGGTGCGCGCGCAACTCGCCGAGCTCAAGGCCATGGGTGTTAAACGTGTGGTGGCGTTGCGCGGCGATCTGCCCAGCGGCTACGGTCTGGGGGGCGAATTCCAATATGCCAGCGACCTCGTGGCGTTCATCCGGGCCGAGACCGGGTCTGACTTCCGCATCGAAGTGGCAGCCTACCCCGAGGTGCATCCGCAGGCGAAATCACCCGAAGCCGACCTGCAGGCCTTCGTCCGCAAAGCCCGCGCGGGTGCGGATTCAGCCATCACCCAGTATTTCTTCAACAGCGATGCCTATTTCCGTTTTGTCGATGACCTGCGCCGGCTGGGCGTGGACATTCCGGTGGTGCCCGGCATCATGCCGATCACCAGTTCCACGCAGCTGATGCGGTTCTCCGACGCCTGTGGTGCCGAGATTCCGCGCTGGATCCGGCTGCGCCTGCAGGCGTTTGGCGACGACTCGGCGTCCATCCGTTCCTTTGGCCTGGATGTGGTGAGTGACCTGTGCGCGCACCTGCGGGATGCCGGCGCGCCGGCCTTGCACTTCTACACGATGAACCAGGCTGCGGCCACGACGGACATCGTGCGCCGGCTGGGCCTGGCGGGAGATCGGCCGTGAAGCGGCTCGTGCTCGGGTTGCTGATGGGCGTCCTGCTGGCAGGCACGGCGGGCGCGACCGACTTGCCTGCAGAAGGCGCTTTCGTTCAGGCGGCGGCGAACAGCACGGCCGCATCCGAGTCTGACGTTTCGGTTGCGACCGCGTCCGAGGTTCAGCGCGATGCCCTACAGGGCGACGGTCTGCGGGTCGAGGTGCCGGGCGAGACGGCCATCGGGCAGGCGCTGGGCCGGGAGATCAAGCGCGGCAAGGTCTCGTGGTACGGCAAACGCTTTCACGGCCGGCGTACCGCCAGCGGCGAAAAGTTCGACATGTACGCCCTGACAGCGGCGCATCCCAGCCTGCCGTTCGGTACCCGGCTGCGGGTCCGGCACCTGGAGTCCGGCCGCGAGGTGGTGGTTCGCATCAACGACCGCGGACCGCATGTGGGCGGCCGTATTCTGGATCTCAGCCAGGCCGCAGCCCAGGCACTGGGCATGATCCAGGCTGGCGAAACCCAGGTCGCGCTGGTCGAAGACTGAACAATTCCGTCGCGGCTGCTGCGGGTGCAGCGGCTTGGCGCACAATCGCTGCCGGTTCGCGTTGTTCAACCCGGAGAGACCATGAAACTTGAAACCCTGGCCGTCCACGGCGGCTACACCCCCGAGCCCACCACCAAAGCCGTGGCGGTGCCGATCTACCAGACGGTGGCCTACGCCTTCGACAACACCCAGCATGGCGCCGACCTGTTCGACCTGAAGGTCGCCGGCAACATCTACAGCCGTATCATGAACCCCACCAACGGGGTGCTCGAAGCGCGTGTTGCGGCGCTCGAAGGTGGCATTGGCGCGCTGGCGGTGGCCTCGGGCATGTCGGCCATCGCCTACGCCATCCAGACCATCGCCGAGGCCGGCGACAACATCGTGTCGGCCAGCACCTTGTATGGCGGTACCTACAACCTGTTCGCCCACACCTTCCCGCAGATGGGCATCACGGTGCGGTTTGCCGACCCGCGCGATCCGACGGCTTTTGCCGCGCTGATCGACGAGCGCACCAAGGCGGTGTATTGCGAATCGGTCGGCAATCCGCTGGGCAACGTCACCGACATCGGCGCGCTGGCCGCCGTCGCCCACGCCGCCGGTGTGCCGCTGATCGTGGACAACACGGTGCCCAGCCCCTACCTGTGCCGTCCGTTCGAGCATGGGGCCGACATCGTGGTGCATTCGTTGACCAAATACCTCGGCGGTCACGGCACCAGCATCGGCGGCGCCATCGTGGACAGCGGCAAGTTCCCTTGGGCCGAGCACAAGGCCCGCTTCAAGCGCCTGAACGAACCCGATGTGAGCTACCACGGCGTGGTGTACACCGAGGCGCTGGGCCCGGCGGCCTACATCGCCCGCGCCCGCGTGGTGCCGCTGCGCAACATGGGCGCGGCACTCTCGCCGATGAATGCCTTCCAGATCCTGCAGGGCATCGAAACCCTGGCGCTGCGCATGGACCGCATCTGCACCAACGCCGTGAAGGTGGCGAAGCACTTGCAGGGGCATGCCAAGGTGGGCTGGGTCAACTACGCCGGCCTGCCCGGCCACAAAGACCACGCCCTGGTGCAGAAGTACATGGGCGGACGCGCCTCGGGCATCATCAGCTTCGGCCTGAAGTCTGACGATGCGATTGCTGCCGGCGCGCGCTTCCAGGATGCGCTGGCGCTGTTTACCCGCCTCGTGAACATTGGCGATGCGAAATCGCTGGCCTGCCACCCTGCGTCGACCACCCACCGCCAACTCAACCCCGATGAACTGGTCAAGGCGGGCGTGAGCAAGGACATGGTGCGCCTGTCGATCGGCATCGAGCACATCGATGACCTGATCGCGGACCTCGACCAGGCCTTGGCGGCCGTTTGACCCGACCGGCGGTGCGGCGGGCTGTGTCGCCTTGCCGCAACAGCGAAGCGGTATCGGTTTGATCTGGCGCAAACCTCTGACATGCGGAAAACCGTCGGGATACTTGGTTGATCTTTGTCAATTGTCCCGGGGTGCGAGGGCATTGAAATCGGGTTTGGGGTTGTCCCAAGCCTATTTTTTTGTTGGAAGCTGATCATGAAAAAACACGTTCTCGCCGTTGCTGCTCTCCTCACCCTGGCCTCTGGTGCCGCGCTCGCGCAGCAGGCCAAACAAACCGAAGGCCCGTGGATGGTGCGCGCTCGTGCCGTGTACGTCGACACGGTTGCTGACACCTCCGGCGTTGCGACCGCCCTCGACCTGAACGTGGACAACAAGTGGATTCCGGAAGTCGACATCAGCTACTTCTTCAACAAAAACATCGCAGCCGAGTTGATCCTGACCTGGCCGCAGAAGATGACGCTGAACTCCGGCAATACCGCGATCGGCTCCTTCAAGGCCTTGCCGCCGACGCTGCTGCTGCAGTACCACTTCGACGGCCTGCCGGTGAAACCCTACGTGGGCGCCGGCATCAACTACACGAAGTTTTCGAGCATCAGCTTGCCGGCTGGCGTTTCCATGGACAGCAGCAGCTGGGGCGGCGCCCTGCAGCTTGGCGTGGATATCCCGCTCAAAGACAACATGTACCTGAACCTGGATCTGAAGAAGGTCTGGATGGGAACCGATGTCTATGTCGGCGGCGTGAATTCCGGCAGCATCAATGTGAACCCGTTGCTGTGGGGCGTGGGTCTGGGCTGGCGCTTCTGAGCCTCGGACTCGATCCGACAACAAAAAGCCCCGCTCTGCGGGGCTTTTTTTGTGCCGCCGTGCCGTCCGGAACCCGGCAGGCGCTGCGGACACGTTCAGCGTTCGTCGTAACTCACCACCACGCGTTCACTCGTGGGCCGAGCCTGGCAGCTCAGCACGAATCCTTTGTCGGTTTCCCAGGACTCCAGCGTGAAGTTCTTGTCCATCCGGACCTGGCCTTCCATGACCTTGGCACGGCAGGTGCAGCACACGCCGCCCCGGCACGAATAAGGCAGATCCAGGCCGGCGGCCAGGGCCACGTCCAGCAGGCGCTGCTCGGGCGTCATGCGCATCTCGTGGGCCTTGCCGTCTAGCACCACGGTGAGCGCGACGGAGCCTTCGGAAACCGGCGCATGGCCTTGCACCGCGGCCCGGCGCGCATCGGCGCTCAGGGCCTCCAGCGTGGGCGAGGTGAAGCGTTCGGTCTGCACGCGGTCTTTCGGCACACCGGCTTCCAGCAGCGCGGCTTCGGTGGCCTCGATCATGGCTTCGGGGCCGCAGATGAACACTTCGTCCATGCTCCTGGCGGGCAGCAGCGTGGCCACGATGGAGCGCACCTTGTCCGCGTCGATGCGCCCTTGCAGAAGGTCGACTTCCTGCGCCTGACGTGACAGGATGTGGATCAGCGTCAGGCGGTCCGGGTAGCGGTCTTTGAGGTCCTGGAGTGCCTCGTTGAACATCACGCTGTCCATGCGACGGTTGCCGTAGACCAGCGTGAACTTCGACCCGGGCTGCTCTTCCAGGGTGCTGGCCATGATCGACAGAATGGGCGTGATGCCGGAGCCGGCCGCGAAGCCGACGCGGTGCAGCGCCCGAGGTCGCTTGGAGACAAACCGCCCGTCTGGCGGCATCACGGCCAGGGTGTCACCGGGTTGCAGGCGCGTCGACGCCCAGTTGGAGAACAGCCCGCCTTCCATCGGCCGGATGCCCACTTCGAGTTCACCCTGGTTCGCCAGGTGGCTGCGGGCGCAGCAGATCGAATAGTTGCGCCGGACATCCTGGCCATTGATAGTCGTTCGCAGGGTCAGGAACTGGCCTGGCTGGAACGCGAAGGCCTCGCGGTGCTCGGCGGGGATGGCCAGTGTGATGGCGACGGAGCCGGCCGCCTCCGGGGTGACCCGGGCGACGCGGAGATCATGAAAGCGGGGAGCAGTGGACATGCTGTTTCGCGCCGCAGGGGCGTCTCCTTCGAGCGGATCAGTAGGGTTTGAAGTAGTCGAACGGCTCCATGCAGGCAAGGCAGCGGTACTGCGCCTTGCAGGCGGTGGAGCCGAAATGGGAAATCTCGGTGGTCTCGGAGGAGCCGCAGAGCGGGCAGGGTACTGGCTCATTGCGCGTCGCGCGGGCGACAAAGCGCAGGGCTGACCCAGGCGGTTCGCCGCCCTCGCTTCGGCTGCACCGGGGTGGCGCGATGCCATAGGCGCGCAGTTTCTCCCGCGCCGCCTCGCTCATCCAGTCGGTGGTCCAGGCCGGGGCCAGCTGCGTCACCACGCGCGCTGGCATTCCTTGTGCGGCCAGCGTCGCGACGATGTCGTCCTCGATCTGTCCCATGGCCGGGCATCCGCTGTAGGTTGGCGTGATCACCACCTCCAGCGTGCCGTCGGCGTTGGTCCGAACGTCGCGCAGGATACCCATTTCGCGCAGCGTGATGACGGGAATCTCCGGATCGGTCAGCGTCTCCAGCGTCGACCAGATCTCGGCAAGCACGGGCGCGGCAACAGCGGGGGTCATCGGCAGGCCGTGTTCACCAACTGGCGCCAGGGTGGGCGCGGGCCAGGCTCTGCATTTCGGCCAGGACGAAACCCAGATGCTCGGAGTGCACGCCGTGTTTGCCCTGGGGCACGTAACCCTTGGCTACTGTCGGCCTGACCAACGTCGCTTCTGTCAGGGCGTCATCCACCAAATCATTCCATCCGGCCTGCAACGAGGCGACCGACACCGCCACGCCTTGCGCCAAGGCGGCCTGTTCCGGGGCGCTGTCGGACCAGAACTCGTCGGTGTACGGCAACAGATGGTCGAGCGCGGCCTGGGCGCGTGCATGTGATTCGTCGGTGCCGTCGCCAAACCGAACCAACCAGTCGCGCGAATGGCGCAGGTGGTATCGGACCTCTTTCAGCGACCGGGCGGCGATGGCCGCGAGTTGGGTGTCCGCTGAGGCGGTCAGACGTTCCCACAGCAGCACCATCAGCGCGCTGTACAGAAAGTTGCGAACGATGGTGGTTGCGTAGTCACGGTCGCCCCGCGCGGTGGCGGCCAACGGTGGGCTGTGCGGCAGCTCCAGCATGGTGTAGTTGCGGAATTCGGGCACATCGCGGAAATACGCGAGGCCGTCTTCCGTGGCCCCATCGCCGAGTAATTGGGCTGCGTACTGGTAGAGGAGCCGCGCCTGGCCGATCAGGTCCAGCGCATTGTTGGCCATCGACAGGTCTTCCTCGATGATCGGACCGTGACCGCACCATTCGGCGTTGCGTTGCCCGAGGATCAGCGCGTTGTCGGCCAGATGCAGCAGGTAATCCACCGGCGCGCAGGCGTTGGGCGTTGCCACGGTCATCACATGTGCCCCACTTCGTCGGGAATCTGGTAGAAGGTCGGGTGCCGGTAGATCTTGTCGGCCGACGGGTCGAAGAACTCGCCCTTGTCGCCGGGGTCGCTGGCAGCGATCGCGGCCGACGGCACCACCCAGATGCTCACGCCTTCCTGGCGCCGGGTGTAGACGTCGCGTGCCATCTGCAAGGCGTGCTGTGCGTCACTGGCATGCAGACTGCCACAGTGTTTGTGTTCCAGACCTTGTTTGCTGCGGACAAAGACTTCCCACAAGGGCCATTCTTTCAGGGCCGGGGCGGTGGGTTGCGGTTGGGTGCTCATGCGGCCTCCTGGATGCTGCGTTGCTGTTGTTTGCGGGCGTGGGCCAGCGCCGCGTCGCGGACCCACTGGCCATCGTTGTGCGCCTTCACGCGGGTTGCCAGGCGCTCCTTGTTGCAGGGGCCGTGGCCATTGACGGTGGCCCAGAACTCGTCCCAGTCGATCTCGCCGTGGTCCCAGTGTCCGCGTTCCTCGTTCCACTTGAGCTCGGGGTCGGGCAGCGTGACGCCCAGCACCTGGGCTTGTGGCACGGTCGCGTCGATGAACTTCTGGCGCAGGTCGTCGTTGGATATGCGTTTGATGCCCCAGCGCATGCCCTGGGCGCTGTGCGGGCTGTTGTTGTCGGGCGGGCCGAACATGGCCAGACATTTCCACCAGAAGCGGTTCACTGAGTCCTGCACCATGGCCTTCTGGGCGTCGTTGCCTTTCATCATGACCAGCAGGGCCTCGTAGCCCTGGCGCTGGTGGAAGGACTCCTCCTTGCAGACGCGGATCATCGCGCGGGCGTAGGGGCCGTAGCTGCAGCGGCAGAGCGGAATCTGATTCATGATTGCCGCGCCGTCGACCAGCCAGCCGATCACGCCGACATCGGCCCAGTTCAGCGTCGGGTAGTTGAAGATGGAGCTGTACTTGGCCTTTCCGCTGTGCAGGGCTTCGAGCATCTCGCCGCGGCTGGTGCCCAGCGTCTCTGCGGCCGAATACAGGTACAGGCCATGTCCGCCTTCATCCTGAACCTTGGCGATCAGGATGGCCTTGCGTTTGAGGCTGGGCGCCCGGCTGATCCAGTTGCCCTCGGGCAGCATGCCGACGATTTCGCTGTGGGCGTGCTGGCTGATCTGTCGAACCAGGGTCTTGCGGTACGCCTCGGGCATCCAATCCTTCGGCTCGATCTTTTCGTCGGCGTCAATGCGATCGTCGAACCGGGCCTGGAGCGCGATCTCGGCCTCGGTCGGTGGCCGAGTGACGGCCTTGAGGCCGCCGGACTTGGTGTCGTCCGCGTTGTCGGCGACACTGAATGACTGGGTGTACATGCCTGAACTCCTTCGCCTGCAACGGGGGCGAGTTCGGCAGTATATCTATTAACCGACCGATTGGTCGGTTAATTCGGGTTTGTCCTGATCCGAGCGGTTGGCCGTTTGCTCGCGCCTATCCCTCCGCTTCCAGGCCCGTGCCTTTTCCAGGTCCGCGACCCAGGTGTTTCAGAAGGCTCGCCAGGGCAGGCTCGAGCTTGGACTTCAGCGTGTGGGGTGGGTTGATGACGAACATCCCGCTGGCCCGCAGTCCATGACGCCGAGGTTCGCCGGGCGCGCCGGGCGGGGCAGATGGCGCATCTTCTGCGCCAATGGCCAGCGTGGCATGCAGCCAGGGACGCCCGGCCTGCTTGGCCAATGTCTTCAGCCGTCTCGGAAGGTCGTGCGCCTCGGGTCGCGGGATGACCGGATACCAGATCAGGTAGGTGCCTGTGGCAAAACGTTTGAGACTGTCCTGCACACAGTCAAGCACTTGCGCGTAGTCCGACTTGAGCTCATAGCTGGGGTCGATGAGCACCAGAGCGCGTCGGCTCGGAGGGGGCAGCAAGGCCTTGATGCCCTCGAATCCGTTCTGTCGCACCACCGCGATCTGGCGTCCTGCCTCGAGCTGGGCGACGTTGGCGGCCAGCACCCTGCTGTCGGTGGGGTGTAATTCAAACAGCTTGAGCTTGTCGCGGCTTTCCGCTCGCATCAGATGCTGCATCACGAAAGGCGAGCCGGGATAGATCCGAAGGCCGTCACCGGGGTTGAAGGCCGCGATCAGATCCAAATAGTCACGCAGTGCCGGTGCTTCGACGTCGGTGGCGCCCGATGGCCGCTTGGTAGCGGATTGAACGGCTTCTTTCGCGTCACCGGTGGGCAACTTGGGGAATAGTTTGACAATGCCATCTTTCGCCTCCCCGGCCGTCTCGGAGAAATCGCTGTCAAGCCGGTACAGGCCGGCGCCGGCATGGGTGTCGATCAGGGTCAGCCCCGTTTCCTTCAGCATCAGGTGGCGAAGCGTGGCAAGCAGCGTGACGTGTTTGAGCACATCGGCGTGGTTGCCGGCATGGAAGGCGTGGCGGTAACTGAACATGGTGGCATGGTACCCCTTTGGTCAGGCCCCAGAAAGCCAGATTTGCGCCAAGTGCTTGATTCTTCGTATAATCTCAGGCTTCGCAGCGAATTTGTGGCTCCGCGGCGGAGGCTTTTACCGAAAGCGCATGACCACCTAAGAGATTCCCGTCAGAGGAACGCCGACCGTGGAAAAGAGCCCGCCAAACCCTCTTTCAGCGAGAAAACTCATGGCAACGTTCAGCGCAAAACCCGCTGAGGTCGTGCACGAGTGGTTTGTGATTGACGCGACCGACAAGGTCCTCGGACGAGTAGCCAGCGAAGTTGCTCTCCGTTTGCGCGGCAAACACAAGGCCATTTACACGCCTCACGTCGATACCGGTGACTTCATCGTCATCGTCAACGCAGCCAAGCTGCGCGTCACAGGGGCCAAGTCCCTGGACAAGGTTTACTACCGCCATTCGGGATTCCCGGGCGGCATCACCGCCACCAATTTCCGCGACATGCAGGCCAAGCATCCGGGCCGCGCCCTGGAAAAAGCCGTCAAGGGCATGCTGCCCAAGGGTCCGCTCGGTTACGCGATGATCAAAAAGCTCAAGGTGTACGGCGGTGCCGAGCACCCGCACAGCGCCCAGCAACCCAAAGTGTTGGAAATCTAAGGAGCCTTGAGATGATTGGTGAATGGAACAATGGAACCGGCCGTCGCAAGTCCAGCGTCGCACGCGTCTTCCTGAAAAAAGGCACCGGCAAGATCACGGTCAACGGCAAGGACATCAAGGACTATTTCGGCCGCGAAACCTCGATCATGATTGCCAAGCAACCCCTGGTCCTGACCAACCATGTCGAAACCTTCGACATCCAGGTCAACGTTCACGGTGGTGGTGAATCCGGCCAGGCCGGCGCCACCCGCCACGGCATCACCCGCGCGCTGATCGATTACGAAGCGACCCTCAAGCCGGTGTTGAGCCAGGCCGGCTACGTGACGCGCGATGCGCGTGAAGTCGAGCGCAAGAAAACCGGTCTGCATGGCGCCCGCCGCGCCAAGCAGTTCTCGAAGCGCTGATCCGGCACCTTCGACCCCAGAAAAGCCGCCCGGGCATCTCCGGCGCGGCTTTTTTGCTTTTTTTTGCGATACTTGCCTCCCTTATTGACGACGCCATGCGCCTCAAGCTTCTTCGCCGTCGGCTCACCATCAGCGCGCCACGCGTCACGGTGCGCAGCGCCATGCCCTGGCCCCTGCGTTGGGCGGTGGTAGCGATCGTGTTCGGCTTCTGCGCGGCCATCGCCCTGTGGGCTTTCGAGTTCGGAAAAGGCCTTGCCGGGCTCGACAGCGGGGCGCGCGACGAGTTGGCGCAGTTGCGGCAAGAAGCTGTTCGCCTACGCGAAGAGCGCGACCGAGCGCAGTCGGTGGCGAACACGGCGGGCAGTCTGCTGACCACCGAACGAACGGCTCAGGAACACCTGTTGGCCCAGATCAAACGGCTGGAATCGGAAAATCGCGACCTGCGCGACAACCTGGGTTTTTTCGAGAAGCTGCTGCCGACAGCGGCCAGCGAGGGCGTGGTGATCCGTGGGCTTCAGGCCGAACTGCGAACCGGTGGCCAGTTGAAGTGGCAGGTGCTGGTCATGCAGCCGGCCGCCCGGGCGGCGGACTTCAGCGGCAGGATCGAAATCACGCTGGACGGGTTGCAGAACGGCAAGTCTTGGACCCTGGCGCCGCCCGGCGGCGCGCAGGCCTTGCAGCTTCGCCAATACCGCCGGGTGGAAGGTGTGATCGATCTCCCACCGCAGACCGTGGTAAAAACCGTGACCGCCAAGGTGTTCGAGGGCAGCAGCGTCCGGGCGGTCCAGACCTTCAAACTGTAGCCGGCCTTGGTTTGCCGACGCTGCCCATACCGGAGTCCGCCATGTTTGGAAAGAAGAAGCAACCCCCCATCAAGAGCCTGATTGCCCATGGCAGTCGAATCGAGGGACATTACATCTTTGCCGAAGGCCTGCGCGTCGATGGTGAGGTCGTGGGTGACATTCGGGCCAACCCGGATCGCCCCAGCATTCTGGTCATCTCGGAAACGGCGACAGTGACCGGCGTCATCCAGGCAGACCATGTGATCATCAACGGACGGGTTGTCGGGCCGGTTCTGGCCAATGAATTGCTTGAACTGCAGCCGAAAGCCGACATCGACGGGGACGTGACCTACCGGGCTCTGGAGATGCACCAGGGAGCCCGAATCGCGGGCCGCTTGAGTCCGTTGATCGGTGCCGAGGAAAAGCCCACACTGAAACTGGCGGCAAACAACGACTGACCCGATTCCCGACGAATTTGCGCTAGTATTAGAGCCTGATTTTTTATACGGAGTCCTCCCATGAGTGCCGTCGCCGAGATGCCCCAGACCGAAATGCCCGCCCCGATCCTGTTCACCGACAGCGCCGCTGCCAAGGTGGCCGATCTGATTGCGGAGGAGGGCAACCCCGACCTCAAGCTTCGTGTCTTTGTGCAAGGTGGGGGCTGTTCGGGTTTTCAGTACGGATTTACGTTCGACGAGATTGTCAACGAAGACGACACGACCATGACGAAAAATGGCGTGTCGCTGCTGATCGATGCCATGAGCTACCAGTACCTGGTTGGCGCCGAAATTGACTACAAGGAAGACCTTCAGGGCGCCCAGTTCGTGATCAAGAACCCGAACGCGACCACCACCTGCGGTTGCGGTTCGTCGTTCTCGACCTGAAGAAGGGGCTCGACAAGCCGCGATTCGGCAACCTTCAGCGCGGGTAGATCGCTCCCAGTACACGGGCACCTCGGGTGCCCGTGACGCTTTGCAGGCCGGCGTTTTCGCGGTGCACTGCCTTTCGCGCCAGCCACGCAAAGGCGGCGGCTTCCACCTGCAAAGGCGGGAGCCCCTTCTGCGCGGTGGAGCTGACAGCGACATTCGGCAAGGCCGATTGCAGGCGTTGCATCAGGGCCGTGTTCAAGGCGCCGCCGCCGCAGACCAGCAAGTTCGTGCAATTCGGCGCGTGTCGGCGCACATCGGCGGCACAGGCCAGCGTGGTGAACTCGAGCAGCGTGGCCTGAACGTCCCTGGGTGCAGCATCAGAACTGCCCGCGAGGTGCAAGGCCAGCCATTGGGCGTTGAACAGGTCGCGGCCGGTACTTTTTGGCGGCGCCTTCCCCAGATACGGCTCCGACATCAGCGTTTCCAGCAACGGTGCCACGACCTTGCCGCCCGCAGCCCAGGTGCCAGCGCGATCAAAAAGCTCGCCGGTGTGGAGCTGGCACCAGTGGTCCATCAACGCATTGCCCGGACCGCAGTCAAAGCCCATCACACCGCCGTCCGGGGTCAGCACACTGAGGTTGGAGATGCCGCCGACGTTCAGCACACAGACGGTGGCCTTGGCTTGCCCGAAGACCTCCCGGTGAAACGCCGGAACCAGCGGCGCGCCCTGACCGCCGGCAGCCAGGTCACGGCTGCGAAAATCCGCCACCACATCGATCCCCGACAGTTCTGCGAGCAGCGCGGGATTGTTCAGTTGCAGCGTATACCCGGTCCCGTCAAACGCGCCGGGTCGATGGCGTACGGTCTGGCCATGGGCGCCGACGGCCTGGATGTCGGCGGCGCTTCGCCCCGCTTGCGTCAGCAACGCTTGAACAACATCGGCGTAAATGCGCGCCAGGGCGTTGGCGGCCAGTGCAGCCCGGTGCAATTCGTCGGCACCGGCCGTGTTGAGCGCCAGCATCTCGGCGCGCAGGGCTGGCGTGAACGGACGGCATGCATGGGCCTCGACGCGCAGGCCGTCACCTTCGAAGGCGACCAATACCCCGTCGACGCCATCCATTGAGGTGCCGGACATCAGTCCGACGAATCGCTCGACCGCGTCGGCCACGATCGGGGCCTCGGTTCGGACCTTACTGGGCGCTGGCTGGCCGCAGCGAGTCGGCTGCGGCCAGATTGATCCGTTGCGCCAATGCCGACTGTGCAAAGGCTGCGCGAGCCGCCGGGGAAACCGGAATGGCTTCGCTTTGCTGGGCGATGGTGATCGGGTCCTGGTGCTGGCCGTTCACCCGGAACTCGAAGTGCAGATGGGGCCCGGTGGCCCATCCGGTTGCGCCGACGGCACCCACGATGTCGCCCTGTCCGACCGACTGTCCTTTGCGCACGCCGATGCGACTCAGGTGGGCGTACACGGTCGTGTGGTTGTTGCGGTGCTTGATATAGACCACGTTGCCGAAGCCACCCTGGCTGCCGGCAAATTCGACGACGCCATCGCCCACGGTGCGAACCGGTGTGCCGGTGGGGGCACCGTAGTCCACGCCCAGATGCGCGCGCCAGGTCTGGAGGATCGGGTGAAAACGCATCTTGAAGCCGCTGGTGACGCGCGAGAACTCCATCGGCGAGGCGAGGTAGGCACGTCGCAGGCTTTGGCCGTCCATGTTGTAGTAGCCCCCCTTCTGGCCGGGCTCCTGGAACCACAGGGCCTGATGGGTCTTGCCGGCATTGACGAACTCGGTGCCGAGCACACGACCGGCCCGCACGGGTTCGCCATCGGCTTCCAGCGTTTCGTAAACGATCGAGAAACGGTCGCCCTTGCGCAAGGCGCGGTGGAAGTCGATGGTTCCCGAGAAGACCTCCGCGACCTGTATCGCGACGGCGTCCGGAATGCGCGCTTCGTCGGTCGCGGCAAACAAGGACGTGCGGATGGTCCCGCTGGCCAGTCGGGTCGAGGCGGTGAGAGGCGCGGATTCGATCCGGGACACGAAGCCCTGGGGTGTCTGTTCGACCACGAGGCGATGGAAGTGGCTGTCGGTGTCGTTGTTGATCCAGCGTGTCTTCAGGGTGAGCAGTTCGTTGCGGTCGTTGGCCTCTGCCGTGACCGTCCGCCCGTTGCGTCCCAGCAGCGCCTGGCGGGCCTTCGCGTCGGCGCGCACGAACGCCGCGGCAGCCGGGTCCACGATGCCCAGGCGACGCAACAGGGCCTCCGGGGTGTCGTTGGGTCGCGTGGTTTCACTGCGGAACAACCTGAAGCTGTGCGTGTCCAGGGCCTCGGCCTGGGCCTGCAGCGGAAGGGTCTGCACCAGCTCCAGCACCTGGCGCACCGGCAGTTCGCTCGCATCGGGCGCCAGCGCGGCCACTGCAAAAGCGCCGCTGCCGCCGCCCAGCAACAGCGCGGCAATCAGGGAGGTGAAACGTTTGGGGTGACGCTGAACCAGGGCGGCGAGCGCAGCGGCGGTTGAAATCAGGCCTTGTTTCAAGACAGGTCTTCCCAGCGAGCGGCAAATCATTCAACCGGAGCCGCCTGGGCGGTCCTGAATGTGCCATTTTTGCAACAATTGGCCACTAAAATTCACGGGCCAGAACCACGCGAGTATACCGACGGCAGACTCTGAAAACTATCCGAAAACCCTTATGACCGAAGCACTTGACAAAACCATTCCAATGAACGATGCAATTCGGGAAGCGTTGAGTGTTTCGCTCCGGGGGTGCGAAGAGCTCATTCCGCAAGAGGACTGGATTCGCAAACTGGCACGGTCCGAAGCCACCGGCGTTCCGTTGCGGATCAAGCTGGGACTGGACCCGACCGCGCCCGACATCCACGTCGGGCACACGGTGGTGCTGAACAAGATGCGCCAGTTGCAGGATCTGGGGCACACCGTCATCTTCCTCATCGGCGACTTCACCACGCTCATCGGCGACCCGTCGGGGCGCAACAGCACGCGACCGCCGCTCACGCGTGAGGAGATCGAAGTCAACGCCCAGACCTACTACCGGCAGGCGTCGATGGTTCTCGATCCCGAAAGAACCGAGATTCGCTACAACAGCGAATGGGGCGACGCATTGGGCTCGCGCGGCATGATCCAGCTGGCGGCGCGCTACACCGTGGCGCGCATGATGGAGCGCAACGACTTCCACGACCGGTTCAAGTCCGGTGCGCCGATCAGCGTGCACGAGTTCCTGTACCCGCTGATGCAGGGCTACGACTCGGTGGCGCTCAAGAGCGACCTGGAACTCGGCGGTACCGATCAGAAGTTCAACCTGCTGGTGGGGCGCCACCTGCAGGCCGAATACGGGCAGGAGCCGCAATGCATCCTGACCATGCCGCTGCTCGAAGGCCTGGACGGCATCGAAAAGATGTCCAAGTCCAAGAACAACTACATCGGCATCAGCGAGGACGCCAACACCATGTTCGCCAAGGTGCTGAGCATCTCCGACCTGCTGATGTGGCGCTGGTACACGCTGTTGAGCTTCAAGTCGGAGGCTGACATCGCCGCGTTGAAGGCCGAGGTGGACGCCGGCCGCAACCCCAAGGACGCCAAGGTGGCCCTGGCCAAGGAGATCACCGCGCGATTCCACAGCGCGGCCGCCGCGGACGCCGCCGAACAGGACTTCATCAACCGCAGCAAAGGCGGCGTGCCCGATGAAATTCCCGAGCGGTCGCTGGCGGGGGCCCCGATGGGCATCGGCGCGCTGCTCAAGGCGGCGGGACTGGCGCCCTCGACGTCCGAGGCCAACCGACTGATCGACGGTGGCGGTGTCCGGGTGGATTCCGGCGTGGTCAGTGACAAGGGACTCAAGTTGGCCGCCGGCACCTATGTGGTGCAGGTTGGCAAACGCAAGTTCGCCCGGGTCAGCCTGTCCTGAGCGTCCGGCTGATGGCCGGTCGCGACAGGCTTCATTTCGCGCCGGCTGCGACCAGCATCTTCACCATCTCCGCGTAACCGCGCGCGCGTGCCAGGTCCAGTGGCGACTGGCCCTGGCGGTCGGTGAGCTTCACACTGCCACCCGCATCCAGCAAGGCCTTGAGCGTGGCCTGATGGCGCGGCCCACCGTTGCCCAGCACGATGGATTCGATCACGGCGGTCCAGTGCAGGTTGTTCACATGGTCCAGCGGCGCGCCCGCGGCGATCAACTGACGAACCACGCCGTCGTGCCCCAGATGCGCAGCCGCGATCAGCGCCGTGCCGTCGTACCGGCTGGTGACCTGCTTCGCGCTGGCGCCCAGCGACAGCAGCACGCGCAAGGTTTCCTCATCATCCGCCACGGCCGCGATGGTGACACCATCGTAGCGATCGTTTTCGAGCACGTTCAGGTCGGCGCCGGACCTGGCGAGCGCGCGGATCGCACCGCGCTGGCCCGCGAAGGTGGCGACGTGCAGCGGCGTGCGGCCGTGCGCATCGCGCGCATTCAAGTTGGCACCGGCCGCCACCAGCCGTTCGATCTTGGCCACATCACCGCGCCAGGCGGCCGCATGCAGTCCCTGGTACTGCGCAGCTTCCGCTGGCGTGGGTCCCACCTGGGCACGTGCCGGGAGCCCGAACAAGGTGCCGGCGGCGAACAGGGACGCGGCCAGCGCGAAGCGCCGCGTCCAGGGGCTGTCGGGAAGGCGTTTCATTGGGTAACCTCCATGCTTCGCATTGCGGTGCGAGCTGGTTCGGGACGGCCCGGCGCGGCGCTCATGCGCGGCGCCGGGGCGTGACGGGTCGCGTCACTTCAGCTGGTCTTTCACCTTCTCCAGCGCGTCCATGGCGCACTTTTCATCCAGGTGGCCACCCGGCGCGCCGCCGACGCCCACGGCGCCGATCACCTCGTTGCCGACCTTGATCGGCACGCCGCCGCCGAGCAGCAGGAAGCCGGGCATGTACACGAGGTTGGCGCCCGCCGGGTTTTTCTGCGCGCCTTCCATCATCGCCAAGGTCGTGTTCTTCGCGGAAGCCGAGGTGTAAGCCTTGGCCTGGCTGGACGACAGGGTGTGCGGCCCCGCGTTGTCGGCCCGTTGCAGCGCGCGCAGCGAGCCGGCGCGATCGACCACCGCGGCCGCCACGTTGTAGCCAGCGGCCGAACACGACGCGACGGTCGCCGCGGCGATCTGGTTGGCCAGTTCGAGCGAGATGTTTTTCTCGGTGCGAACCGCCTGCGCGCCCGCGGCGGTGGCAATCAGCGAAAGGGCGAGGGCAGAGGCGGAAATCAGCTTGTTCATGAGGTTCTCCTGTGGGTCCAACGGTTCGATCAACCGTGAGGGAACTTTAGAACCGGCGGCGCGGCGTGCCCATTCGTGCGGCTACGCGCGGGCCTCCGTAGAACTACGCAAGCCGACCCGGCGCCGGCTTGCTGGCGATGCGCCTCATCCGGCTTCCGCCAGGGCCGCGTAGTGCCGGATGAGACGGGCCAGCGAATCGACCTCCAGCTTGCCGAACAGGTTGGCGCGGTGCGTTTCCACCGTGCGCGGCGACAGACCGAGCGCGCGCCCGATTTCCTTGTTGGTGAGCCCGCCCACGATCAGGCCGAGCACCTCGCGTTCGCGCTCCGACAACTGGGCGTAGCGCTCGCGCGCGTCGCGGTCGGCCTGGTGGCGTTCCCGCGAACGGACATGCTGGCGCACCGCGTTCTGCAGCGCCTCCAGCAGCTGCTCGTCGTTCACCGGTTTCTCCAGAAACTCGGCCGCGCCCGCCTTGAACGCGCGCCGGCACATCGCCACGGTGCCATGGCCGGTGAGCATGATCACCGGCTGGTCCACGCCCTGCGCCACCAGGGATTCGAGCACGGTCAGGCCGCTGATGCCGGGCATGCGTACGTCCAGCACGATCGCCCCGATGCCCTGGCGGTCGAAGCCCTCGATGAAGGCCTGCGGGTCCGACCAGACCTGCACCCGCAAGCCCACGGTCCCGATCAGCAGGGCCAGGCTGTCGCGCACCGCTGCGTCGTCGTCGATCAGGTGGATCAGGGGCGACAGCGGCGTGTGGCCGGCGTGGTGGGCATGGGCGGGGCTCACGATGCCTCCGGACCAAGGGGCAAGGTCAGGGTGAAGACCGCACCGCGCGGCTCGTTGGCGCCAGCAACCAGCGCGCCGCCCATGTGCAGCGCCAACGTTTCGCACAGGCTCAGGCCCAGGCCCAGGCCGCCGGCGCGGGTCGAAAAGAACGGTTCGAAGATGCGCGGCAGCACATCGGGCGCGATGCCCGGGCCGGAATCGATCACCTGGATCCGGCCCCACGGCCCATCGCGGTCCACGCGCACCGTCAGCGCGCGCTGCGCCGGGCTCTGCTCCAGCGCCTGCAGCGCGTTCATCAGCAGGTTGTGGATGATCTGGTCCAGCGCCACCGGTTCGGCCAGCACCGTCACCGGCGCCGCAGCCTCGACCACCGGCGTCACGCCGCGGCGCTGGCATTCCGGCTCCAGCAGGTACAGCGCGCGCCGGACCGCTTCGGCCAGATCGACGGCATGGGTCTGGCCAGACAGGTCAGGCCGCTCGACGGCGCGGCGCAGCCGGCCCACCACGTCGGCGGCCCGGCGCGCCTGCTCGACCGCCTGATCGATGGCGCCGCGCGCGGTGTCGAGCTCGGGCGGATCGTCCGCCAGCAGACGGCGCGCTGCCTGGGTGCTGGCCATCACCGCCGTCAGCGGCTGGTTCAGCTCGTGGGCCATGCCGGCGGCCAGCTCGCCCAGCGTGTTCAGTCGGGCTACCTGCCCGAGCCGCAACAGTTCTTCGGCACGGGCATGCGCGGCGCGCTGGCGCAGGCCGTGGCGCAGCCAGGCCAGCGCGGCGGCCAGGGCCGTAGCCCCCAGCAGGAGCCGGCCCCACGGCAGTTCATCCCAGCCCACGGTGCGGCTTGCCACCACGTCGAAAGGCTGGCTGTCGGCGGCCAGGTGCTTGCGAAATTCGAACGTCCAGTTGCCCGGCGCCACCTGCCCCGGCTGCAGCACGAACGCCTGCCCCGACTGCTCCAGTGTCGCCCGCACCGGGCTGGTGGCCGGATCCAGCGGCCATTCGGCCCACGGCACCATGGCGCGCACATCGATGGTCAGCGCGAAGCTGGCCGGCTGCGCGGCCAGCACCAGCTGGTAGCGCCCGGCCGCGAAATCGACCCCCGCGAGTGTGGCCCGACGCAGCTGACGGGACTCCTGCTCGGCGGCGGCCAATGCCGGATCGGCCCACTCGGTGTCGCGGTCGCGCCGTTGCACCGCGAGGATCTGCGGGTACAGCGCAGGCAGGCGCTGCTCGGGGGCGGCCTCGGCCGGGCCTTCGGCGCCGGGTTGCAGCAGCGCCAGGGTGGCCAGGATCGCATCGTGCTGCACGACGCGCTGGCTCAGCAGCCGGTGCATGATGCGGGCGTTCGTTTCAAACGCCTCCCGCATCTGCGCCAGTTCGATGCGGGCCAGCACGGCGCCGCCGCCGAGGGCCAGCACCGCCCAAGCCGCGATCCACCACCGAACCAATGTCCATTGCCGCACCATCGGGCGGATTCTGGCACGGGACCGGGGCACCTGGACCCCGTGGTGCGCAGGCGCGGCTGCGCGACAATCACGGCATGTCCCCGGCCACCCTGCGCCTGCTGACCCCCCGCCGTCTGTTGATGGCGTCGGTGGTGGTCGCGGCCGTCACCATCACCCTCAAGACCCTGGCCTGGTACGTGACCGGGTCCGTCGGCCTGCTGTCCGATGCGATGGAGTCCTTCGTCAACCTGGCCAGCGCCATCTTCGGGCTGGTGATGGTGACCATTGCCGCGCGCCCTGCCGACGAAGACCATCCCTACGGCCATCACAAGGCCGAGTATTTTTCGTCCGGCTTCGAGGGCGCGCTGATCATCGCCGCGGCGGGCGGGATCATCTGGACGGCGGTGCACCGACTGTTCGATCCGCAGCCGCTCGAACAGGTCGGCTGGGGCCTGGCGCTGTCGGTTGCGAGCTCCGGGCTCAACGGCCTGCTGGCCTGGGTGATGTTCCGTTCGGCCCGCGAGCACCGCTCCATCGCGCTGGAGGCCGATGCGCGGCACCTGGTGACCGATGTCTGGACCTCGGCCGGCGTGGTGGTTGGCATCGCCGCGGTGCAGGTGTCCGGCTGGCTGTGGCTGGACCCGGTGGTGGCCATCGGCGTCGCGCTGAACATCCTGAAGGAGGGTTTTCACCTGATGTGGCGCTCCTCGCAGGGGTTGATGGACGAGGCGGTCGAGCCCGAGGTGATGGCCACGATCCGCGAGACGCTGGACGGCTTCGAACACCGGCGCGGCGACACGCAGATCATCCGCTTCGACCACATCACCACGCGCAAGGCCGGTCAGCGCCGCTTCGTGGACCTGCACATGCACATGCCATCAACCTGGTCGCTGGGGCGGGCGGCGGCGGTGCGCACCAGCGTGGAACAGGCGCTGATGAGCGCGGTACCCGGACTGCGCGCCAGCATCCAGTTGCTGCCCAGCGACGTCGAGGCCCATATTGACGACCCGAAGGATTTGATCTGATGTCCCAGGCTCGATGGCCGTCGCTGGCGGCGTTACCCCAGGGGCTGACCCGGCACACCGGACGGACGCCGACATGATTTCGGTGCTGCAGCGCGTCAGCGAAGCGCGTGTGGTGGTCGATGGCGTCGTGGTCGGCGAGATCGGCGCCGGCCTGCTGGTGCTGGTGTGCGCCGAACGGGGCGACACCGAAACCCAGGCCGACAAGCTGCTGGCCAAGATCCTCAAGCTGCGCATCTTCAGCGACGACGCCGGCAAGATGAACCGCAGCGTGCAGGACACCGGCGGCGGCCTGTTGATCGTGAGCCAGTTCACGCTCGCGGCCGACACCGCCGGTGGCAACCGTCCCAGCTTCAGCCAGGCGGCCGCGCCGGACGAAGGTCGCCGGCTTTACGAGTACGTCGTCAACCGTGCCCAGGCCGCGCATCCGGTGGTGCAGACCGGGCGCTTCGCGGCCGACATGAAGGTGCAGCTGGTCAACGACGGGCCGGTGACGATTCCATTGCGCATCGCACCCGACCTGCCTGCCGTCGCCTAGTGCGCGGGGCGTCTCAGGTTCGCCAGAAGAACAGGGCCGACATCACCAGCCCGGTGGTCTGATCACGAATGGAGCCTGGCCTTGGCCGGCCTCGGTCAGGACGGGTACGGGTCGTCGAATCCCAGTTCGCGCAGGATGTCGGTTTCGTAGGCCTCCATCTCGCGGGCGTCCTGCTCGCTCGTTTCGTGGTCCCAGCCCTGGGCGTGCAGCGTGCCGTGCACCAGCAGGTGGGCGTAATGCGCCTGCAGCGACTTGCCCTGTTCGCGCGCCTCGCGCTCGACCACGGGCGCGCACAGCACCAGGTCGGCCACGACGACGGGCGCGTGCGCGTAATCGAAGGTCAGCACGTTCGTGGCGTAGTCCTTCTTGCGGTAGTCGCGGTTCAGCGCCCGGCCTTCGTCCAGATCGACGATGCGCACCGTGATTTCGGCGTCATCGGCCAGCGCGTGGCGGATCCAGCGCGCGATCTTGTGGCGGGGCAGGGCGGCGCGGTGGGGCGCCGCATGGTCCAGCGGGCCGAACTGGACCGAAAGTTGCAGCGTTTTCAGGCTCATTTTGGCATCAAATCGGCTTCTACCCAGCGTACAGTGGCCACGAGAAGCTATCAAATCAGGAGTTATTCCGCGACGCTCCGGGCGCCGGTCGAGCGCCCGCGCTGGTCGTAGGCGTCCACGATGCGGGCCACCAGCGGGTGCCGCACCACGTCGGCCGAGGTGAGGCGGCACATCGCGATGCCCTTGACCCGGCGCAGCACGCGCTCGGCATCGATCAGCCCGCTGAGTTGGTTCTTGGGCAGGTCGATCTGGCTCACGTCGCCGGTCACCACCGCCTTGGCACCGAAGCCGATGCGGGTCAGGAACATCTTCATCTGCTCGGGCGTGGTGTTCTGGGCCTCGTCGAGGATCACGAAGGCATGGTTCAGCGTGCGCCCGCGCATGAAGCCCAGCGGCGCGATCTCCAGCGCCCCGCGTTCGAACGCCTTGGCCACCTTGTCGAAGCCCATCAGGTCGTACAGCGCGTCGTACAGCGGGCGCAGGTAGGGGTCCACCTTCTGTGCCAGATCGCCGGGCAGGTAGCCCAGGCGTTCGCCGGCCTCGACCGCCGGGCGCGTGAGCACGATGCGCTGCACCGCGCTGCGCTCCAGCGCATCGACGGCACAGGCCACGGCCAGGTAGGTCTTTCCGGTTCCGGCCGGTCCGATGCCGAAGGTGATGTCGTGCGTGGCCATGGCCTCCAGGTACACGCTCTGGTTCGGCGTGCGCGCGCGCAGGTCGGCGCGCCGGGTGTGCAAGACCACGGCGCCGTCCGCGTCGGTGGTCAGCGACTCGCCGTCACCGGCCAGCATCAGCTGGATGCGGTCGGCGGGGATCGCGCGCTCGGCCATTTCATAGAGCGCCTGCAGCACCTCCATCGCGCGCGTGGCCTTGGCTTTGGGCCCGTCGACCTTGAACTGCTCGTGCCGGTGCGCGATACGCACCTCCAGCGCCGCCTCGATGGTGCGCAGGTGCGCGTCCATGGGGCCGCACAGGTGCGCCAGGCGGGTGTTGTTGTGGGGGGTGAAGGTGTGGCGGACGATCAAGCTGATAATTCCTGAACAAGGGTTTCAACGGAAACCCGGATGCCGTGATGATAGGCATTTGCCCGCACCACCCAGGACCCACGCCCCATGATCGGAAAACTCACCGGCACGCTCAGCCTCAAGAACCCGCCCGACGTGCTGGTCGATTGCCATGGCGTGGGCTACGAGGTCAGCGTGCCCATGAGCACCTTCTACAACCTGCCCGCGCTCGGCGAGACGGTCACGCTGCTGACCCACTTCGTGGTGCGCGAGGATGCCCAACTGCTGTACGGCTTCGCCACCGCGCCCGAGCGCGAGGCGTTTCGCCAGCTCATCCGGATCAGCGGCGTGGGGCCGCGCACGGCCCTGAGCGTGCTCTCGGGCATGAGCGTGGGCGAGCTTTCACAGGCCATCACCGCGCAGGAGGCCGGACGGCTGGTCAAGGTGCC
>WBZP01001842.1_pt1 | contig 25249 bp, 20 predicted proteins | sample 5204301 | NCBI WGS metagenome assembly WBZP01 (sample SAMN12412401, study PRJNA552823) | activated sludge metagenome | isolation source: activated sludge from nitrification reactor of wastewater treatment plant... | place: USA: Pennsylvania | collected 2017 | reverse complement strand
CTACGCACGACGCCATCGCAAGCAGCGACGATCGTAGCGAATGGAACGGCAGCGGCGACCGCAGAAGCCGATCCGCCCGATGTCGATCGCAGCCGAGAAGAAGCCCGACGACAAGCGGCTCTCGACGCAGCGCGCGCAATGGGCAAACCGATTCCCAAAGAGTTCATGGCCCCCGAGCCTGCACCGACACCAGCGGTCAAGGCTCCCGCGCCGGTTCCAACGGTAGCGGCCACTGCGCCCGCCAAGCCGATAGCGACGCCAGCACCAGCGCCCGCTGCGATGAAGGCCGAACCAGCGCCGGCACCCGCCAAAGCCGTCGAGACAGCCAGCGCTCCGGCTCGTCCGGTGAATCCTCGACTGGCAGCGGCCTTGGCCAAAGCGGGACTTCCACCGGCAGGCAGCGCAGCCTATCAGACCGAGCGAGCCGCACCGGAAAAGACCGCGACGCCAGCTCCGCAGGAAGTGGCGCCAGCGGCGGTGGCTGCACCAGCAGAAAAGCCGGAACCAGCGACGACAGCGATTCCAGTCAGCGACGCACAACCAGTGTTGCCAAGTCCAGCCGCGCAGACGCAGACCGCAGAAGCAGCGACGGACGATCAAGCCGATGGAGCGCCGCTCCCGCTCAGTGATGATGCCAAGCTGGATGAGCTGATCAGCGTCGCGAAAAACACAGCGAGCAACCTGCAGCGCGCCCAAGTGCTTCGCAAGCTGGCTGGCGCCAAGAGTCCGCTCGTGATTCAGCTGTTCCGCATGTTCCTCAATCATCCAAACGCAGCGGTGCGATCTGCGGCGGAAGCAGGGATGGAATCGATCTTCGGGAGCAACTGGAACCGAGCCCGCGCGATTGCGCCGCCGATTCAGCCGCCTCGGAGCGAGGATGGGGGACGCGGTCCAGGCGGAGCGTTCTAAGCAGCCGATGCGAAGGTGTGGGCTGAGCGACGAGCCGCAGTGAGGCTCCGTCGACGTTTGCTTAGCCCGGACGCTTCAGACACTTGATCGCAACGCCGGTCGCGCGATCGATCTTTCCGACGCTGGTGTGGCTCGTGATGCGGACGGAAGTCGCGCCCAGCTCTGCCGCCGCGCGACGAAGCTTGGCCTTGCTGGAATCGAACGTGCCCGGGGACAGCGACGTGCCGGACTCAACCGCGATCTGACCGTAGTCTTCATACAGCGTGCAGTCCGGCGCTTCGTCTTTTTCGAAGAGCTGAACCTGCTGTTCCTTTGGCGTCAGGTCGGTGGGACGAAGATTGCCAGGGCCACAGCCCACCGCCGCGACGAGCGGCAGGACCCACAACACCCGCGCCAGCGAGCGGACCGAGCCGATCACCTGACCTAGAACCGGAAGCTTGCTTACGTTTCGCATAAGAAGTGATTTTACAACGCAAAGTGGCGGATTTTCTACCGGCAGCGTACGCGGTGCCCGGTTTCTGGCTAGACTGCGCGCTCGATGACGGTGCAACTCATCACCAGCGAGCATCAACTGGCCGCGCTGCGACCGCAGTGGAATCAGCTTGCGCAGGGACAGCCGTTTCGAAGCTGGGACTGGCAAGTGGCTTGGTGGCGACACTACGGCACGCTGCAAGGACGACAGCTCTACACACTGGCGTACTTTGACGGACCCAAGCTGGTGGGACTGCTTCCGTGTTATCGCCGACTGACGGCGCTCGGGCGGGTGCTGCGACCGCTGGCGAGCGGAGAAGTCTGCTCGGAATATTTGGGGCTGCTGGCTGAGCCGGGACGCGAGTCGGAGGTTGGACACGTCTTGGCATCGACGCTGTCGGGTCGTCGTCGTCCGATCGTTTCGTCGGGGTCGAGCACAGGCTGGGATCTGCTGCTGCTCGACGCGCAAGATCCAGCGGATCAAGCGCTGCGGGTGCTGTCCGACGAACTTGGTCGCATGGGTCATCCGCAACAAGAGACGGTCGGAACCGCGTGCTGGCAACTACGCTTCGAGGAAGAGCTCCAGCATCCGCGCGGGAGCCAAGCGTACGAAGAAGCACGGTTTGAGCGATACCTTCTTCACGTCGCCCGAGGACATCGCCATCGGCTCCGCAAAGCGGACCGTCACGGACGCGCGCAAGGCTACACGCTGCATCTAGCGACCGACGAGGACTCGCTCAGGCACGGTTTTTCCATCTTGGTGGACTTACATCAGCGACGAAGAGCGCATCACGGACAGACTGGGATGTTCGCGCGCCGACGGTTTCTGTCGTTTCACCAAGATGCGACGCTGGCTCTGTTGCGCGATGGAAAGCTCTGGCTCGCGTGGCTGCAAGACGGACCGAAGCCGATTGCGACCTATTACTGCCTGGCCGAAAGCGGGATTTTGCACTGCTATCAAAGCGGGCTCGATCCCGATCATCTCGACGATGAGCCAGGACGAATCCTGCTGTTGCGGCTGATTCGCCAAGCGCTGCGTCAGGACTTTGTGGCGATCGATCTGCTGCGCGGCAACGAACCGTACAAGAGCCACTTGGGAGCCAAAGCCCAGCCGAGCGTCACGCTGTGCGTCGGGAATCGCACGATGCTGGGCCGGGCGGCGTTTGCGCTGACCCAGGTGCAGCGACAGTCTCGTCGACTGGCCAGCCAAGTGCTGCGTCACGTTCGCGCCCCTTGACAGAGTGACCCGTCGACGTACACCCTCTGCCAGCCGTGGCTGCTTTTGCGATCATCGTTCTGATCGTTGCCCACCGTCTGCTGCGCTTTGACCTGCTCAGCGATACGGTGCTCGCGCTGCGACCGCAGGGCATCTTGCTCACGTTGCTGGCGCTGGCTGTGCCATTGGCGATGTTTCGCAAGCAGCTCAGCATTCGGTTTTCGACGGTGCTGGCGGTTCAGTGGCTGCTGTTTGTGTGGGCGCTGATCACGAGAATCGTGTCGGATGGCCCAGACGAGCTGATTCCGTTTCTGACGGGTGACTACGCCAAAGATCTGACGTTTGCGTCGCTGATCGGCGTGCTGGCAACCAACACCCAGCGGCTGCGAACGCTGACGGTCACGATCGTCGCTGCGCTGCTGTTTGTTGCCGCCGTGTCGTCGCAGCAGCGGCTCGGCCCGCGCGAGTGTCACTACTTTCGCAATGCCTGGCAGCTCAACTACGAACAGACGAGCGACAAGCGACCCTGTCAGGCGACCAGCGAGTGCTACACCGTTCCGCCACACGAGCAGCACCTGCGCGACTACGGCTGGGCCTGTGAGCGAACCGGACCGCTCGGCCTGGCGACGGTGGTGGATCGAATTCACTACACCGGCAACTTGATTGATCCAAACTCGCTGGCGCTGGCGCTGGTGATGGCTGCGGCGCTGCTGCTCGGGCTGGCGACGTGGCCGAATCGACCGGGCTGGAAGTGGCTGTGGCTGGTTGGGCTGCCGCTGCTCGCGATCTCGGTGCTGCTGGCTGCGTCGAGAGCCGCGCAAGCTGCCATCGGCCTGGTGATGCTGTGCTTTTTCTATTTCCGCGTCGGAATCTTGGGTGCAGGACTGGCCGCCGTGCTGGTGTCACCGATGATGCTGATCTCGACGCGCAACGAAGCCGAGGCTGCGTACTCGACGATCACGCGGATCATGACGTACCTAAACGGCTTTCGCGCGTTTCTCAGCGATCCGTTCTTCGGCGTCGGCTTTGCCAACTACGAGCGAATCAGCTTTCTCAATGCGCACAACAGCTTTTTGCAAGCGCTGGTCGAAACCGGTGTCGTCGGAGGCACGCTCTATCTGACCGGCATTTATGTGGCGCTGAAGCTGCTCGTGCAGGTGATGCGCTGGCCGGACGACGGGCTCGACGAAGACGAACAGCGCAGCTTGCTTGAGCTTCAGCACATCGCCCGGATGCTGCTCGCGATGCTGCTCGGTGTGCTTCTGTGCGTGCTGTTCCTGTCGCTGGCGTTCGATTTTTCGTGGCTGCTACCGCTCGGTCTGGTGATTGGCTTTGAACATCACGTCCGGCAGCAGCTTCCCGGCTTTCAGCTTCGCATCGGACTCGTCGAGCTGTTGGCGCTGCCGCTGCTCACGATGATGCTGCTGGGCGTGTTTATCCTGGCCACCGCGCGCTAGGTGAAGCCCAGCGATCGACGAACCGCTAGTCTTCGTTGAGGTTGCGAACCAGCTTGGTTTCTTCGCCTGACCGAATCACGACGTCGAAGCTGACGCGCTTGCTGCTCGTGACGAACGTGACGGAGTGCTTGCCGGCTTTGAGCGCAATGCGATCGCGCGGAGCAATCGGTGTGGTCTTGCCAGTGTCCTTGTTGTCGACGAAGACGCGCGCGTACGGCTGGCTGTTCGCGATGAGATAGCCTTCTTTGTCGCTGCTCGCCGCTGGAGCTGCCGGTGCTGGCGTCGGAGCAGCACTCGCGCTCGACGACGAACTTCCCGACGAGCCTTTTTCTTCATCCTTGCCACCGCCGCCACCACCACCACCCAGATCGATGTCCAGGCTCTGCTCAAACGAGTCGCCAAACGACACCAGCTTCGTCACCGTGCCATGTCCACGCTTCTTGAGCACCACCTTGGCGGTCTTGGTCGGATCGAGATCCTCAACCGTCGCAGGCGTCTTTCCGTATGCGCGACCATTGACCAGCACATCTGCGCCCGGCGGTCGCGTGTTGATGACCAGCTTGCCGCGACCTTCCTGTAGCTCGATGGCGCGATCGTATTCCTGACCCGCCGACAGCGTGACTTGGAAGTTCACGGGCTGCTTTCCAGCCTTCTTGACCGACACGTTCTGGACCTGGCCCGACGGAACCAAGTAGCCCTTCAGGATGTCGCTTTCTTTGACCAAGATGCCGTTGACGGAAATGAACACGCCGGGAGGCACGCGCAGACGGATGACACCGTTGCCTTGACCGTTTTGCTGCGCGCCCGCACTGCCTGCACCCAGCTGAACCGGCGCCTGCACCGTATCACCCGCGAGCACATCGACGACCTGCTGCGCTTCGCCTTCTTCTGCGCGAACCAACAGCTGATGCGGACCGCGCGGAATGTCGCGGAGCAGCAGCGCGCCGCCTTGCTCGACCCGTCCGGCTTCGCGACCATCGACGTACACCGTCGCTTGCCGAGGCGGAAACACCGTCACCACGACCGTGCCTTTGCCCGGCTGCATCGCAAACTTGGCTCCCAGCACCAAGCCCACCACCGCAATCGCGACGATGACACCAACCATGATGTCTTTGGCGAGCGAGCTTCCCTTGGGCTCCGCAACCTGCGGCATCGGCTGCTGCGGAATCTGCTGCTGCACAGCCGCCGCCGGAATCACCGTTCCGTTGGGCAGCATCACCATCGCGCCCGGCTGAATCGCGGACATCGCTGCCGAGGCAAACGGCATCGCCATCGCTGGCATCACCGCCGAGCCATACGCAGACGGAAACGCGCCCATCGGCCCGACCATGCTCGCGTTGGCCGGGAAGTTCGGGTTCATCTGTCCCCCGTACGGATCCATCATCGGCTGCGGAGCGGGCTGCACAGGCTGAGGCTGCGCCGCTTGCGGTCCACCGGGATGTTCGTTCGGGTTAAAGATCGCGGTCGACTGCGCTTTGATGTCGCCTTCGTCGCCTTCTCCACCGTGCTTGGCGCTGTCGAAGATGGCGGTCGACTGATTCGGAAGATCGCCCTCGCCGCCGGGAAGCTGATCCGGCATCACGATCGCGGTCGCTTGGTTTAGCAGATCTCCTTCGCCACCACCGGCGTGACCATCGCCTTCAGCCAGCGGCTCGATCTCGCTTTCGTTGAGCGCCGACGTTGGCTCTGGCACAGCCCGAGGTGCAGACGATGTCGGAGCCAGCGTTGGCGTCCGCAGTCGAGCCGAAGGTGGCGCACCGCCCTTCGACTGACCGCCTTGGGCCATCGCCTCTTTGCCGATCTTGCGCTGCTGCTCCAGCACCGCCGACTCTTTGCGCATCTCCGCCGAAAAGGCGTCGCGCATCCACGTCGCCAGCGCCTTGGCGTTATAGACCGGCTCAAACTGCGCGGCGAAGTCGGCGAGATCGTCGTGCATCTCGCTACCCCACTGGTAGCGCTCTGCCGTATCCCGAGCCAGCGACTTCATGATGATGCGGTCTAGCTCGGGCGGAATCTCTTTGTTGATCGTCGAGGGCGGCGGAACCTGCGCGCTGCGAATCTTTTCCAGCGTCACAAAGTCGGTCTCGCCCACAAACAGGCGCTCACTGGTCAGCAGCTCATACAGGATCGTGCCGACGGCAAAGATGTCGGTGCGCTGATCGAGCGTCTTGCCACCGACCTGCTCCGGGCTCATGTAGCCGAACTTGCCCTTGAGCACACCAGCCTGCGTCTTCGACGATCGCGACGCCGCTTTGGCGATACCGAAGTCGATGACTTTGACTTCACCGTCGTAGCTGCTGATGACGTTCTGCGGCGACACGTCGCGGTGGATGATGTTGAGCGGCTTGCCGGTCGCGTCTTTTTTGCGGTGCGCATAGTCGAGGCCTTCGCAGACCTTGCCCATGACAAACGCCGCCATCTGCACCGGCATGTGCTTCTTTAGCCGACGAAAGCGATTCTGGATCTGAAGCAGATCTTTGCCCCAGATGTACTCCATCGCGATGAAGTGGCTGTCGTCGATCTTTCCCAGCTCGAAGATCTGACAGATGTTCGCGTGATTGAGCTGGCCTGCAATCTTGGCTTCATCAATGAACATCTGGATGAAGTCAGCATCTTCGGCCATCGCCGGCAGGATCTTCTTGATGGCGATGATCTTCTCGAAGCCCTCGACGCCGAAGGTCTTCGCCTTGAAGACTTCTGCCATACCGCCGACGGAGATTCGCTCAAGGAGCAGGTATTTTCCAAAAGGCGAAGGTAGTGCCACGCGTGCTCCTCAGCGTCCTGACTGGTGATCCACCAAGGCTCTCAGTGAGGACACCATTTTGCGAAGGTTATCGTATGACAAAAGCCAACTTAGCGTCAATTGGCCGGTTTGGGCTCCCGCGAGCCCGCGAGTCGGGTACGGACCCACATCCGCGCCCGGACGCGACGATTACCGCGCAGGCAAGCGGCTGGATAGCTCTGCCAACAGCGTATCGAGCGTCGCCAACAGCGCCCGCGAAAACAGCGCACTGGGCGACTCTGAAGCACTCGACACCGTCGGAAGGAGCGGCACGCTGCGATCGTATAAGAGCTTGCCATCTTGCAGCAGCACGAAGTGAATTCGTCCGCTTAAGACCCCGTTCTGAACCGTCAGCGCATCCAGCCGAGCCATCAGCGTGTGATGAGCGCCCGCTCGCAGCGACTGCTCCAGCGCTTCGTAGCCGCCCACCAAGCTATACAGCCGCGTCGCCGTCACCGGAACCGCCAGCCGCTGCTGCAAAAACGACATCATCGCGTGCTGTCCGACGGCGCTCAGTCCGTAATAACCGGCGGGAAGTGCAGCCATCGGCTCGCCCAGCAGTCCCACCGCCACGCGCGGACGCTGTTTCGGCGCAACCTCAGCCGGACTTGGGTTTGGGGTGGGACTGGAAACCGTTGGAGGCGGCGGCAGCGTCGTCCCCGGAGGCGTCGGCACGCTCCCCGGCTTGGCTTCGACCTTCGCTTCGGGCTTGGCTTCGACTTTCGCTTCGGGCCTGATCGAAGGCTTGGCATCCAGCTTCGGACCGGCCCCGAGCAGCGTCAGCTCCGATCGCTTCGATACGCCCGACAAAGAGGCCAGCTTGACCTGCACCGGCGGTGCGCTCGCGAGCGAAGATGGCAACAGGCTCCGCTGCGGCAGCGAATCGCTTGACGACAACAGCCGAGGCCGCAGCTCTGCCACCACCGAATAGACCAGATCATCGAGGTGTTCCAGATCGCCCATCGCATCGGCGCTCGTGGTTCGCCCCGCCCCACGATAGGTCAACGACAGCTTCAGTCGCCCGGCCCCGACTTCTTCCAGCTTCGCCCACAGCGTGCCTTCGGAATCGGTCTTGGCGGGCTGCGCGCTCACGCTCGCTTCTTTTAGCGCTTGGAGCATCGCCCGTCCCAGCTCTTTGCCAATGCCTGGCAGCGACGCGGGAGCCGACACCGAGGCCAGCAAAAGCGGTGCCTGCGATCCCGACGCCAGCCCAGACCACGGCAAGACGCTGAGCCCGAAAAAGCCCAGCGTCGCAGCCCAAAGAGTCCCATGTCGTCGTGGACGCAAGCGGATCACTACTCACAAGGAAATCGGCAGCGCTCGCCGCTGTCAAGCATCCCGCGCGCTTTCCCACGCCGCCGTGCCACGCCCAAGCAAGCGGAGCACCGTCCAAAGCAGCACAACCGCAACCGGCACAAGCCCGATCCGCACCGTCCAGCCCAGCTCCACAAACGAAGACAGGCCGCGGCGCACCATCAGCACCACCAGCGCATTGTTCATCGCGTGCATCGCCACTGGCACCCACAGCGATCCAGCGAGTCGCACCGCCAGCGCAAACGCCATCCCGAGCAGCATCGTCGGAATCATGCGTCCCCACGACAGATGAATCAGCCCAAACAGCACCGCGCACAGCAGCATCATCGCGCCACTGCGAGCCGGTTGCCGGTGCGCATCCATCGCCTGCGGGTTCCCCAAGTCGGGCAGCAGCGTCAAAAGAATCGCGCCGCGAAACAGCACTTCTTCACACAGCGCAGGAACCAGCGCAAACGTCAGCAGATCCAGGCCCAGCGGTCGAACCCCCGACGCCGGCACAATCATTCGCTCCAGCGCGCGCTGCTCCGCTGGCGTCAGTCGAACCAAGTGCTCGTAGAGCGGCTCCAGCCAGGCCGACAGCACATAAAACAGGGTCATGCCCAGCAGCCCGCCCGCCAGCAGGTGCAGCAGCACCGCCGATATACGCCGACTCGGCGGCACGATGAGCATTCCCAAGCGCTGGCGCTGACCCGACTGCCAGACAAACAGCAGGGAAGGAATGAGCAGCCCAGCCAGCTCCGGCAGCGCGACCGACACAAGCGATCCCCAGATCCCAGCACGCCGCGCAAGACCCAGCGAAGCCACCGCCGAACCCGATACAAGCAGCAGCGTCAGCGCAACCACAAACAGCACCACGACATCAGCGATGGGGCTCGAAGAATCGCTCGATCCACCGCCACCGCCACCCTCACCCGAGGGCCGCCCAAGACGAGAAACACCCGCCGGTTCGTCGTTTCTGCCATCCGTTGCGGTCACGGCCTTGCTCCTATCAGATCGGCGAAAAGGCGTGTTACGATAAGCTGTGGAAAAAGTTATCGCCCGCTCGCTCCTACTATGGGGACTGATAGGGCTTTCGTCCCCTGTGGCCTTTGCCGCAGACCCGCCGAGCGCCGCCGCCAAAGCCACCGCCAAAAAAGCGTACGAACAAGGGACCGCCTTCTACAAAAAGGGAGAGTGGGACCAAGCCATCGAGCAGTTCGAGCTCTGTTACAAGTCGCTGCCGCAGCCGGTGTTCTTGTTCAACATCGCGCAGTCTCACAACAAGGCGGGACGGCAGCAGCAGGCGCTGACCTATTACAAGCGCTACCTGACCGATGCGCCCACGGCAGCCAATCGCGCCGAAGTCGAGACCACGGTCGCCGAGCTAGAGCAGCAGCTGGCCCCCAAGCCAACGGTTCAGCTCACCGCGCTCGATACCTATCCGGTGGAAACGACAGGGGAACCACCGCCCAAGGGCTTTGTCGCGCAGCCAGCCCGGCAGCCGATCTCGAAAAAGACGTGGCTCATCATCGCGGGTGCGGCGGGTGGAGCGGTGCTGCTCGGTACAGCGATTGGCCTTGGTGTCTATTTTGGGACACGCGGTCCCACCGTCACAGTCTTTGATCCGGTGACCCCATGAGTATTGCGACCTTGCGACTGGGATTGCCTCTTGTTCGCGCCTCTGCTTCTTTGCTGGCACTGCTGTGCGCGGCGACGACCGGATGCAGCCAGGTTGATCCGTGCGAAGGCCAGAGCGAAGCGTGCATCACCGTCCAAGTGGAATCGCCCGGCGGAGAGCTGGATCTCATCCGCACGGTCTACAGCCTGGACGGCGGCACCAAGCAGCAGCGAGGCTTTGCCGTTTCGACCGGCGAAGCCAAGTCCTTTCCTGTCGTCTTTGCCTTAAACCTGGGCAGCGGTGGCAGCATCCAGGCCGACATCATCGGTGAGCTGTCCGCCAGCCCCACGTTTCACGGCACCTTCAGCGAAAGCGTCTCTTCTGGAGAGCACAAGCGCATCGTCGTCACGCTCGACCGCAACGTGAGCAAGCTGCCGTTTGTCGGTCCAGAGCCTCGCTACGGCGCCGGCCTGGTCGCGGTTCCGCTTTCCTCGCCAACCAGCTTGGTCCTGTTCGGTGGCGTAGTCAGCGGAGAGCAGACGCTCGGCGACACCTGGGAATACAGCCTGAGCCAGAACACCTGGCAGCGCATCACGAGCCCGATGAGCCCTGGACCGCGGCAGCCCAACATGGTCGCCGATCCGCTGTCTGACCGCGTGCTCGTCGTCCAAGGCATGGGCGCAGGCGGCGTCGTCCAGCTGGATACCTGGCAGTACCAAGCCGCGATGCCCGGAGACGCGCGCACCTGGCAGCCGATCACCACCGTCACCGCACCGACGCCACCGCGCGCCTTTGCCGGGCTGACCATTGTGCCCAGCGCGACGATGACCCCAACCACGCTGCTGTTTGGTGGCATCACGGGATCGGGAGGTTCGCCGCTCAGCGACCTGTGGCGGATGCAGTCACCGGGGATGACCAACCTGGCGCTGGTCAACACGACAGGCGCGCCGCAGGTCAAGTCGCCCAAGCTGCTCTCGACCCAGACCGATGTTTACTTGGTCGGCAGCGATGAAATGACCAAGTCGACGGTCCAGGTCTATCGACTGGATGCGGTGGCGATGCCGCCCAAATGGACGGTGGTGTCGCAAGAGGGCGGTGCCCCCAGCTATCGCAGCGCGTTTTCCGCCACGATTGACCCGCAGGGCCAACAGATCGTGCTGTTTGGCGGCATTGACGGCGCGGGCAACCTGCTGAGCGACACCTTCCGCTATTCCATCCAGGGCACGACGTGGGCCACCGTCAGCACCACCCAAGTTCCGCCCGCGCGCATCGACGCCAGCCTGACCTTTGCGCAGGGCGTCTTCATGATGTTTGGCGGACGAGACAGCAGCCTCAAACAAAAGATCGACAACTGGAAGCTCACGAGCGACGGCTGGAAGCGCTGGCTGTAGCCACGTTCTTTGACGCCCACGGCTCGATTTGGCACAGTCGGGCCCGTGATTGCTCGTCTCAGCGGCACCCTCATTGATAAGACCCTCGACGGCGTCCTTGTGGACGTCGGCGGTGTGGGATACCAAGTCTCCGTCTCACTCAACACCCTGACGGCACTGCCCGCAGTCGGACACAAGGCCGAGCTGCTGACGCACCTGCACGTTCGCGAAGACGCCATGCAGCTGTTTGGCTTTGCCACCAAAGACGAGCGCCGCGCCTTCGAGCTGTGCATCGCGGTGTCGGGCATCGGTCCCAAGCTGGCGATTGGGCTTCTGTCGGGGCTCGATGCGGCAGGACTGTTTGCGGCGGTGGCCGGCGAAGACGTGGCGCGGCTGCGCAAGGTGCCCGGCATTGGTCCCAAGACCGCTGAGCGTCTCATCCTCGAGCTGCGCGACAAGGTGCCTCGGCCCGAAGGCAGCGGCAAAGCGAAAGCGACGCGCGCAACCGCATCGGACAAGCCTGCCCAAGGTGGTGTGTTTGCCGATGTCGCTGGAGCGCTCGTCAACCTGGGCTATCGACCCGCCGACGCCGAGCGCGCCACCGATCAAGCCCTCTTGCAAAAGCCCGACGCCCAGATCGAAGAAGTCCTGCGGGCCGCACTGCGAGCCCTTCAGCGTGACTAGCGCCTGGCTGCTCGCACCGCTGCTGTCGCTCGGGCCCACGCCGCCACTTGTCCACAGTGAGCAGCTGGTGGTGGTGCTGACGGATGGCTGGGATGCGCCGCGCGGCATGCTCTATCCGCTTTCGCGACAAGGTGGACGCTGGGTGCTGTGGGGCAAGCCGCGTCCCGCTTGGGTCGGACGAAGTGGCCTCGGCTGGCGCAGTGATCCAGGATCGCCCAAGCCGCCCGCACCTGGACCCCTCAAACAAGAAGGCGACGGTCGAGCCCCCGCTGGACTTCTGACCTTCGACGAGCTGTGGGGCTACGCCGACAAGGCCCCCGACCGCGTCACCCTGCCCTATCACAAGGCCGGGCCGCTCGATCGCTGCGTCGATGATGTGAAGTCGCCCGACTACAACCGGCTGGTCAAAGAGCGTCCCGATTCCACCTGGCAGTCCGCCGAGTCGCTGCGCATGCCGACCGACCACTACAAGTACTTGGTGGTGCTCGGCTACAACCGCAGCCAGCCTCGGCCCGGTGCGGGAAGCTGCATCTTCTTTCACGTCGCGCCCCCGCCTGAGCAGCCGACCGCAGGCTGTACCGCCCTGCCCGAAGCGTCGCTGCTTGAGATCCTGCGCTGGCTTGCGCCCGCCAAGCATCCACGCCTGCTACAGCTTCCGCGCGCGGTGCTGCCGCAGGTCATCCGCGCCTGGCAGCTCCCGCCGGAGCTGGCCACGCTGCCTGGTCCCGCTTCTCTCCCGCACTGACCGAGCACCCGTCACCTGCTGGCCGAAGATCTCTCACGCCTTGATAGATCTTCTCTCACCAAGCCAGCGCGCTTGTCTCACGCCTTGAGAGTTCTTCTCTCACCAAGCCAGCGCGCTTGTCTCACGCCTTGAGAGTTCTTCTCTCACCAAGCGGGCGCGCTTGTCTCACACCTTGATAGATCTTCTCTCACCCGCTGGCCCCTGCTCGCCGGGCGGGCGTTCGATCTAGCCGTTGAGGATCGTCCCGGCAATGGCACTGCGACCGACTCGATCGAGCGCCAGACGCAGCATCTCCAGATCCGTTCGCGCCGCCCGCACCACCAGCAAGCAGCTCCCGCCGTGACGAAGGAGCAAGCGCGCATCGGCAGCCAGGCTGAGCGGTGGCGTGTCGATGATCACGTAGTCAAACGCCGACAGCAGGTCTTGCAACAGGCTCGCAAACGCCGGGGAGTTTTCGATCGCGGCCCGACTGCTCCGATCGCCCATCGCAGCGGCGGGCACCAAGCACAGCTCTGGCGTGATCTGCCACACCTCGGGCTTGCGCTGCCGCAGGTCCGACGGCACCACCTCGCTGCCCGGAATCAGCAGTGCGTGCAGCCGAGGCCCAATCAGGTGCGCATCAATCAGCGCCACCTTCGCACCGCCCCCTTCCGAGATCGCCAGTGCCAGGTTGGCCGCCAGCACCGACTTGCCTTCCCCCGGCTGGCTGCTCACGCACAACAGCAGACGCGGGTTGCCTCGCTCGGCCAGCCGACAGCGCAGCAGACGATACTGCTCGGCACGCGCGCCCTCGGGTCGGCTCTGCAAGACCAGCTCGGGCGACGGCAGGCTGGACGGAGCCGGACTCACCACATAGCCCAGCTCGACCAGCCGACTTGCACCTTGCTTGGCCTGAAGATCCAGCGACGCAGGAATCATCGGCAGCAGCCGCTCCCCCGAGTCGCTTCCCGACAGCACTTCCGGCAGGACGTTGCGCGCGCTCAGCTTGTCCCCCGACGGAATCCGCGCCAGCACCGGCAGCCCCGTCGCATGCCACAGATCAATCGCGGTAAAGACGCGCTTGTCCGACAGCGCCCGTCCGACGCCGACCAGCAGGCCCGACATCATCCCGAGCAGCGCCATCAGCAGCATCATCATCTTGCGCGACAGCCCGCGAGGCCGCGCTGGCAGGTTCGCCGGATCGATGATTCGCGCCGCCGCATTGCCCGGCATCTTGATGAGCTGCTCACTCACCACCGACTCCAGCTCGCGCTCACGCAGCTTGTCGTACGCCTGCCGCGCGCTTTCCATGTCTCGGAACAGCCGCGAGTACACCGCTTCGGCACTCAGCGCTTCTTCATCCGCCGACAGCTTCACATCCCCACCGCCCAGCTTGCGACGAATGGCCGTGATCTGCCGATCGATCACCGAGAGCTGCGCCCGCGACTGCCCAAGCAGCAGCATGTCTTCGGCCAGCTTCGGATCTTTGCGGGTTCGACCATCGCGAATCTCCCGCTGAAGCCGCTCTACATCCGCCGTCGCCCGTCGAAACTCCGGGTATTCCGCGGTGTAGCCCTGCGCTTTCATCTCTTGGAGCTGCTGCTGAAGCCGATCCACATCGAGCAGCTTTTGCTGCGTCGGATCGTATTTGTGCCCGTTTTCGATCTGCGCGATCTGCGCTTCCACCTGCGCACGCTTTTCAAGCAGAGGCCGCAGCTCGGGCGAAGAATAGCTGTCCGCCATCTTCACCGGATTCACCTGCGGCTTGCCGCGCGTCGTCACCAGCAGCTTGTCCGCCGCCTGGAGTCCGAGCTTGCTGCGATCCGTCGCCGAAATCGACACGAGCAGCTTCGGATGCTGACGGACAAACTGCACCACTTGGTTTTCCGCATCGAGCATCCGCTGCCGCGCGCGCTCCGCTTCTTCGCCCAGAAACTCACGCGCTTTCTTCGCCGTATCGACGCGCTGCGAAACCACGCTGCTCGCGCCATCTTCCGACAGCGCCTTTAGCACCTGCTGCGCCAGCACCGGATCGCGCGCGTTGTAGGTCACTTGGAACAGCCGCCGCGTCACCGGCTCGACGAGCAGCGTCTTTTTGATGTTTTCGACCAGCTCTTCCTGGCCTTTTTCGGACTGAAGCTCTGGCAGGTGCGCAAGCGAGGGGTTCTTCAGCAGCTCCGCCACCGTCGCTTTGAGCCGTGCATCGACAACAATCCGCGCCCGAAAGGCATTGGCCAAGGTATCGGGCAGATCCGCCAGGTCGCTCGCATCTTCGCGCTGACCCGGCACCGACTTGGCGTCTAGCTCCTCACCGACGCGAACCTGCGCAGTGCTTTGGTAGGTCGGACGATGGCGCTGCCCAAAGTACAGGCCCACGCCAGTGCCCAGGACACTCACCACCAGCATCCACGGCCACTGCCGCAGGAAGCGATAGACCAGGTTCCACGCCTCGCTACGCATCCGCAGAGAGGAACTGACGTGTTTTGCGCTACTCATCGCGGCCCGCAGGGTGACAGAGGCTTGTCATCGACGACAAGCTATAGCGCTCGCACCGAGCGCCCGTCAAGGCACAGGGTCCGGGCTCGCCCTGCATCACGCCGCGCTGCTGGGCGAAGGGGAACACAGCCGCAGCCACAGCGACCCGAGCATCGCCGCACACAGCGATCCGAGCAGCACCCCCACCTTGGCTTCCGTCACCTGCGCCGGATCGGAAAACGCCAGGCTGGTGATGAAGATCGACATCGTAAAGCCAATCCCCGCCAGCATCGACGAGCCAAACAGCACACGATAGCTGGTTCGCGACGGCATCGCGCCCAGTCCCAGCTTGATCGCCAGCGCGCCGAAGACAAAGATCCCGATCGGCTTGCCGCACAGCAGTCCGAAGAACACTCCGAGCGACACCGGCTGCATCACCAGCGTCTTCAGGCTCTGTCCCATCGGAAGCTCGACGCCCGCGTTCGCCAGCGCAAACAGCGGCAGAATCCCAAACGCCACCACCGTGTGAAGGTGCTGCTCTAGCCGATGCAGCGGCGACTTCATCCCAGCAATCACTTCCGCCAGCGCGCGAAGCGATGCTTCTCGTCGCTCACGTAGGTTGTCTTGGTCTTCTTCACCGTCCGCATGCTCGCCGTACGTCGACACCGCGTGCTCGGCGGCAATCAGGAAGTCTTGGTCGTCGTGTCGTCCCGAGATCGGAATGCACATCGCCAGCACCACGCCGGCCAGCGTCGCATGAACCCCCGCCGAGTGCATCGCCAGCCACAGAAACACACCGAGCACCAGATACGGGGCCAGCCTGCGCACGCCCAGCACATTGAGCGACAACAGCAGCAGCACAAGCCCCGCAATCGGCAGAAGGCCCCACAGCGCCGTGTGATGCGAATAGAACACCGCAATCACCACGACGGCCCCGAGATCGTCTGCGATCGCCAGCGCCGTCACGAACACCTTTGCCCCAAGCGGCACCCGTCGTCCGAGCAGCGCCATCACCCCGACCGTGAAGGCAATGTCCGTCGCCGTGGGAATGCCAAAGCCGCGAGCCAGCGGTGTTCCGTGTGTAAAGCCCAAAAAGATGAGCGCCGGCACCAGCATCCCGCCGAGCGCCGACACCACCGGCAACGCCGCTTTGCGCAGCGACGCCAGCTCTCCTTGCAGTAGCTCGCGCTTGATCTCCAGCCCGACGACCAGGAAGAACACCGCCATCAGACCGTCGTTTATCCAGTCTCGCACCGGCAACGCGAGCGCAACGCGATGCACACGCAGCTCAATCACCGACGACCACAGCTTGGCAAAAGAGTCACGCCACGGACTGTTGGCGACCAGCAGTGCGATCACCGTGTTGATGATCAGCACCACGCCCGACGCTGCTTCGGCTCGAATGAAGCGAAGAAACGAGCTCTGGAGAAGTCGACGGAAGCTCTGCCGCTGAGGATTTGCCACGGAAGGAGGCTCGGCTGGACTCACCGGATCGCGCATGCCCTTACCGTAGTCGAGGAGGTTCCGATCTGCCGCTATTTCTTGGCTTGACGACGAAACACTTTGGTCAGCGCAGCGACGGTCTTGCCATTGCTATCGAGCTCTGCACGGTCCGCGACGGCAAATACCACCTTGTCTCGCTGAAGCGCCAGCCAGGTTCCGCACTCACCCGCCCACTGCGCGGCACTGCGGACGCCCGCCGTCGCTGCATCGCGGCCCGAATACTCGCACAGCAGCACGGACATCTGGTCGATGGTGCCTTGCTGACAGCGCTTGGCCTGCATGACGCTCGCGTCGGCATCGACGAACTCCGACACGCTGCGACCAGCGTCTTTGAACGCAGCCAGCTCAGCGGAGATGCCTTTTTTGCCGCAGCCGCTCAGCAGCGGCACAGCGACCCATAGACCCAGGAACAGGAGCAATCGCGTCTTCATCGGCAGACGTCATCATATGACACTCCGGGTCGCGCTGGCTATGGGCTGTAGTCGCGCCACTTCGCGATCAGCCCCCACGCGTCGAGCCACGTACCCAGCTTGCGCGCTAGGTCAGCCACGCCGGAAGCCGCTTGCGAAGCAGCATGTCCAGCCCGAGCACTCGCCCCGACGCCACCAGCGACAGCGAAACCAGCGACAGACAAAGCAAGACGGTGCCACTGTCGAACAGCCGCGCGCCCAGCAACAGTCCGCACAGCAAGTAACCAATCAGCGCCAGCATCGCCGCCGGTCGCGCCAGCAGCCCAAGTCCCAAGCACAGCCCCAGCACCAGCAGCCCGGTACACGTTGCCACGCTCCAGAACATCGGGTAGCGCAGGACCAGCTCCGCCAGCTGCGCCTGCACCGGCACCGCGTGTTCTCCGCTGCGAACCGATTCCAGGTGTCGCATCACGAGCGGCTGCTGAAGCCAGCCCGCCGCGATCTGCTGCATCGCTTGCGCCAGCATGAACTGACCGGCTCCAACCCGCAGCGGAACAAGCACCGCAACCTTTGCATCCCACATCCAGCGAGGACACTAGCACAAAAACTTGGCAGGCCCGGCCATACACCGTAGGTATTTGTCCTACATCAAGGAACCGACATGCCGAACCCACAGCGGATCAAGCTTCCTCTTCGGTCTTCTACTCCCACGCTGATGATGATGGCGTCGCGGCGGCCAGCTACAGCCTCGGCGGCGCTCGACACACTGCTTCAGCGCGCCCGGCAGCTCTGCAACGAAGGCGTCGAGCCAAAGCTCCCGCTCGATCGCTGTCTGATGGCGCTCGGTCCGGTGCTGACGTTTGTGGCCAGTGAGCCAGCGCTGCATGCCGAAGTGGCGCTGTCGCGAGAGACCTGTGGTGCCGTGCTGCGCATCGCCGAAGAGCTGCAAGGCAAGACGCCGCTCGCCGCCAAGCTGCGCGATCCGCTGTGTGTCATGGCGCCGCAGTCGGCCCGACATGGAGAGACGCTGCGAACCAGTGCGCTGCTGCTTGAAGCGTATCGCGACGCGGTGCGGCGGGTGCTCAAAGGTCCACAAAACGCCGGTCTGCGCGCGGAGTTTGGGCTCGGTAACTCGCTGTCTTTGTCCGATGGCAAGCAGATCGCGGAAGGCATCGCACGGTTTCTGCTCGCAGCGCAGCGCTTTCCCGAGCACATCGTCGCGGCGGGACTTGCGCCCTCGCAGCTTATCGGCCTCGGCGCGCAAGAGCGGGTCCTACGAGCCCTGGAAGCCGACGCGGAGCGACAGTCCACCGCGCAAGACTCTCGCTATCGTCAGCGCGTGCTGCACTTGGCGCTCGAATACTTTTTGGAACGCTTCCAAGCCGCGCTGCACCTGCACCTGTCGCCCAAGCACAGCCGACTCAGCGAAGGTCTGTCGCTTTTGCCCAGCCACACAGAGCGTCCGCTGTCCCGTCCGCCCCGATCCGGGCTGTCGAGCTGCCAAGTGACCGAAAGCGGTCGCTTGGTCTTTTCCTAAGCCCAGCGGGTTTCGCCGGTGCGCTTAGCTGGCGTGCGCGGCGTGACTCGGTGACAGAAGCGGCCACGAGATGCGAAAGCGCGTCCCGACACCAGGTCGGCTCTCGACGTGGATCTGACCGCCCATCTCTTCGACGATCTGCTTCGAGATGGCGAGTCCCAGTCCCGTGCCCTTCTTCTTCGTCGTAAAGAACGGATCGAAGATGTGCGCGAGGTTGCCGGGCTCAATGCCGACGCCGTTGTCCGCCACTTCGACGATCGCGCGACCGTCTTTTTCGTCGAGCGCGAGCTTGACCTCGTTGCGTTCCATCGGACGATCCGGCAGCGCTTGCAGCGCGTTTAGCACCAAGTTCAGCAGCACCTGTCCAACGCGCGTCGCCGATCCGTAAATTCGAGGCTTGGCCGACTGCGCAATCAAAAGCCGCGCCCGATGCGTCGCTTCCGATCGCGTCAGCCGCAGCACCGAGTGCAGAACGTGTGACAGATCGACCGGCTCGCGATCACCGGGCTCACTGCGCGACGACAACAGGATGCTATCGGCAATGTCGATGAGTCGCTGCGCACCTTCTTCCGCGTCAATCAGCGCCGCTTCTACTTCCTGCATCGAGCCACCGCCCGGCTTGCCTGCTTGTGCGCTCAGCGCTTCATGCAGCGCCCGTCGCGCAAACTGCACATTGGCCGACACGATCGACAACGGTGTTCGCAGCTCGTGACCGATGCTCGCCGTCAGCACACCCAGCGCATAGAGCCGCTCGCTCTGCGCGATGCGAATTTGCAGCTCTTGCACCGTGACTTTCAGACGATAGCGCTCGACCGCATCTCGCAGCGTCACGAGCAGCTCTTCGGCATTCCACGGCTTGTGCAGATAGCGACTGACGTGGCCACGGTTGATCGCCGCAATCGCCGCCTGCAAGTCGGAATACGCCGTCACCAGCATGCGCACGATGTCGGGATGACTGGCTTGCACGCGCTCGCACAGGTCGATTCCGCTCATCCCAGGCATGCGCTGATCGGCCATCAGCACCGCGATGTCCGGGTTTTGCACAATCAGCTGGAGCGCTTCGTCCCCGCTCTTGGCCACGACCACTTCATAGGTCGGCTCAGCGATGGCCCGGAAAGCCAGCAGGTTTGCGCGATCGTCGTCCACATACAGGACCACAGCGCGACGCTCACCGCTCTGCGTAGGCTTTTGGCTCTTCATGCCGCCGCTCCTTGCTTGCCACTGGTACTGCTCTGCGCGATCGGACCCGACACCGGCAGATCGACGATAAAGGCGGCACCTCGACCTTGCACGCTCCCGACGCGCAGTGAGCCGCCATGCGCTTCAATGATCTGACGCGATAGATACAGTCCCAAGCCGGTTCCTTCACCGGGAGCTCTCGTCGTAAAGAACGGATCAAAGATCCGCTCACGGTTTTCAATCGGCACGCCCGGACCTTCGTCGTGCACCACCAGCGACAGCGTGTCGCGATCCGTCTCTGACAGCGTCAGCGAAATTCGTCCACCTTGCGGGCTGGCGCGCACCGCGTTGTCGAGCAGGTTCAGAAACACCTGATTGAGCTGCCGAGGCCGCGCGACGATGAGCCGCTCGGTCCGAAAGTCGCGAATGATCTGAATCGACGATCCACGCAGCCGATCCGCCAGCAGTCGCAGCGTTGTATCGAGCCCTTTTTGCACATCGAACAGCGACAGACCTTCGCCATCGGCGGGTCGGGCATGCTCGGTCAGCGCGGTCGTGATCTCGGAAATCCGTCCCACGCACTCTTCCATCATGTCGAGGATCTCTGCGACCAGCGCCGGGCTCATCTCGTCTCGCTTGCGCAGCGCCGCCGCCCCCGTGTTGATGGCATTGAGCGGGTTTTTGATCTCATGCGCGACCCCGGCAGCCAGCGTGCCCACCGCCGCAAGCCGCGCCGCATTGGCCACCTGCGCCGTCAGCCGTCGCAGCTTGAGCTGAACCGCCACCCGCATCAGCAGCTCTCGCGGGCTAAACGGCTTGACCAAGTAGTCGTCGGCACCGTGGCTGAAGCCTTCGATCGTCTCATCGATGCCACTGCGCGCGGTCAGCAGGATCACCGGCAGCGTTCGCGTTCGCAGATCGCGCTTCACTTGCTGACACAGCTCAATGCCGGACATCTGCGGCATCATCACGTCGGCCAGCACCAAGTCGGGCATCCGCTCGTGAATGCTATCAAGCGCCGCTTTGCCATCGCAGGCGACGGTGACGCTGTAATACGGCGCGAGCAGCTCTTGCAGGAACTTGCGCAGATCGACGTTGTCTTCAGCGATAAGGACATGCGCGCGACTGAAGCCTCCGCCCGTCGCCAGCACCGGAATCGCTTGGCTGGAGTTGCCTTTGAGCGACGGCTCCAGACGAGGATCGAGCGCACCATCGACGTGAACCAGCGCTTGCTGGGCGCTACCGGGACGAAGCAGATCCAGCTGCGGACTCGACGGAGGCTGCGATGGAGAGTCAATCAGCTCATCACGCAGGTGTTCGTTGCCGAGCTTGAGCCGCACCGTAAACGTCGCACCTTCACCGGGCCGACTCTTCACCGACACCGACCCACCGTGTAGCTCGACCAGCTCTTTGACCAGCGCGAGCCCGATGCCCGCGCCACCTTGCTTGCGACCCGCGGACTCGACGCGACGGAAGCGCTCGAAAATAAAGGGCTGCTCGCTTTCGGGAATGCCTTGGCCACTGTCGCGAATATCGATCTCGACCGCGCCGGACAGATAGCGAAGCTCGACGTGAATCAGGCCGCCACGCTCGGTAAACTTCAGCGAGTTCCCCAGCAAGTTGGTCAGCACGACTTCCAGCTTTTCGCTATCACCCATCAGCGAGCTGGGTCCATCACCGTCGGGAACAGACAGCTCTAGCTTGATGCCCATGCTGTCCGCCGCCGGTTGAAACGCAGCGACCACGCTTTGCAGAAGCTGCGCCATGTCCAAGTTGATGACCCGCAGCCGAAGCTGTCCCGCTTCGAGACGCGCCAGATCGAGCAGTCCATCAATCAGCCGATGCAGCCGCAGACCGTTGCGCAGCACCACTTGCAGCGCGTTGCGATGAACATCGGGAAGTCCGTGACGCGACAGCATCTCCTCGATCGGCGCGGTGATAAGCGCCAGCGGCGTCCGCAGCTCGTGAGAGATGTTGGTAAAAAACTGATTCTTCAGTCGATCCAGCTCTTGGATGCGCTCGATCGAGGTCTGAAGCTCCGCGCTCGTTCGCGACAGCGCCGACTTGGCTTCCCACTCGCGGTGCGCTTGGTTGTAACGCATCGCGTTGGCCGCGACGGCAATGATGCTGGTCAGCACCAAAAAGTAGAGGTTGTTGAAAAACGGTCCGTACAGGTTCGGGTGTCCCCACAAGGCGGGCCCAAGCCACAGCAGCAGAACCATCGCACAGACACCCAGCGCTTGCCGCGCGCTCCACACGTAGACCAGACCCGCGCCCAAGATGCACAGGTTCAGTCCCGCGTAATACGGAGAGCTGGACGCCGATCCGAGTCGCAGGATCATCAGCTCGATGGCGCCCGTGCAGGCCAAGATCACAAGCGAGATCAGGATGTAGCTGTGACGACGCAAGCTGCGCAGCCGCGACAGACCGAGCACGCCAAGCGAGATCGCCGCAGCGAGCATACGCAGCACCAAAAACTCGCCGACAAACTGACGATTGGTAAGCAGATCGAGCAAAAATCCCGCTGGCATCAGCACCGCGCAGAGGATGCAGGTCAGCCGTACCGCCGCGTAGTTATAGTCTTGAAGGTAGGACTTAAAGTCAGCGGTCATTTCTGAAGGGAGAGAAAGAGGTTCACGCCGAGCGGCTCTGACTCGACACGAACCTGCGCAGGAGCGGGCCGCAGAAGCTTGGCTTTGTCGAGCAGCTGTTGGCGGTTGCGATGAATCAGGAACCACTCCGCAAAGTACTCCATGAAGTAGCGAGTGGGATTGGATTGATCGACATTGCCAATCAGAAGCTGGCCACCTTCTTCGGCGCCTTCATACAGAGCAGAGAGCAGCGCCACAAAGCTACGATCCGATAGGTAATCAAAAAGTCCCGCACTGTAGATAAGCTGTCGCGCGCCCATGGTGTGACCGAGCCGACCGCCGCACAGCAGCCGACGAACGGACTCGCGCACGAAGTGAATCTGCGCCCCGGTCTTTTCCGCCAGCGGAATCAGTCGTCGCTCGCAGTAGCTGATCGCGCGAACGTCTTGATCAATCAGCATCACATCGAGCATCGGACCCAGGTGCGGCTCTTGCTCTAGCAGGTGTTCAATTTCACGCGCGGGACCACTGCCCACCGATGCAATGCGTGTCCGACCTTTGCCCGCAGCGGAATAGGTGCGCACCGCTTGGCGGATCTTGTCCTGCAAAAACGAGATGCGGTTGATGTTGGCGCGCGCCGCGACCTCGCTTGTGGTGCACATGTGCAGCACCTTGCCAAACAGGCTGCCACCTTCCGCACTCGTCGGACGATAGAGCATGTTCATCATCTCGTAGTCGCCCGCGTAGCCAAGCGGCTTCTTCAGCGCTCGCTTCACAAACGGAGCCTGGCTAAACAACTCCCCAAGATGATGCTGCGCGTAGGCGCGATGTGCAGCGTGTTCATCGTCGCTCAGCCCGCCGAGCATTCCGCCCATCTGATGACTTGCGGTCTGCACTCGCTGGATGATGCGCGGCCCGACTTCGCCCAGGTACTGCGCGCAGATCTGATCGTGCGTGTACAGATCCTCGCTCTCGAGCGCCGCTTCTTCCTGATCGAGAAACGACCGCATCCGCTCCAGGTAGTTGCGCAGATCCGACACCCACTCTTTGAACGCGGGCAGGATGCGACTGGCATCGGCGACTCGCTCAGCCTGATCGCAGCGCGCCGCAAAGCGATAGCGCGTCTGACGTTCGTAGAGCAGCGGCAGATCCACCACCCCTTTTTTGATCTGAAGCCCGATGACCAGGTCTTCGCCGTCCACTTGAACGTGACGAACGACCGAGTCGCTGTGACAGATCACCTCGCCACTTTGCAGCGAGACGTGAACCGAGAGCAGCCAGTCATCGACCTCGATCGTTCCCTGTCGCAGCGCGCCCGGCAGACGAACGCACAAGCCACCCATCGACAGGTTTTCGACCAGCCCGCTGAGCACTTGAAAGCGCGGATGCCACGCTGTGCAAGCGATCGGCCCGACGCCAAACTCGCTGGCCAGGTGACGTAACGCGCGTAACTTATGGCTCGTGCGGACGGCCCTCTCCTCTTGCGCCACGGCGAGCACGGTCATGTCTAAAGCCCCAAAAGCTGCGTAAGTTGGTTGATATCGAGCGGCTTACGGAGGCATGCAGTGGCCCCCGCCTTCTTGAAGGCAGATTCAAGGATGTCGTCGAGGCGACCCGTCAGTGCAATGATCGCGATCTCCGACGTGGCGGGGTTTTGGCGAATTTGGCGACAGACTTCGACGCCGTCCATTCCTGGCATCATCGCGTCGAGCAGCACCGCATCAGGACGATCGGTGCCGATCTTCAGAAGACCTTCGACGGGGCCTTCTGCCATCTCGACGTCAAGTTCAGGAAAGTTTTGCTTGAGCTGCCGCTTGGTCGATCGCAAAAACGTCGCATCGTCGTCGATGAGAAGCATGCGCCGAGCCTGAGGCAGCAGCGACCGGGGAACCGGCATCTGGTGATTGCGCAGAAACTCGACGAGGACCGCTGGCTCGACGCGCCGATGCCCGCCCGGCGTTCGGAACGCTGGCAACAGCCCTTTGTCGATCCACGACAGCACCGTGGAGGGGCTCACCCCGATGAGATCTGCGACTGCGTGCGAAGTAAGGAATGCGTTACTGACCGCCATTACGCAACAAACCGCCCTTTCTGATCCTGCCCGTCTGTTCCAAGCGGTGTCAAGGTGATGGCCGAGGACGGCGCAGCAAGTCTCGGGAGAAGCTTTGGCGACAACTTTGACCGCCACATTAGCCTGCGCATCGAAATGCTCAAATTTCCGTCAGCACAAAGCGCGCTGGCGATCGCCATCCCACTTTGCGTCCACGCGCAGCACCATCTACCTCCACGGACATAGAGTAAAACCAAGGGCCATGAGCTGGCTCCTTTTGTTCTTCGGCATCGTCCTTGAGGTCTGCGGCACCACCTGCATGAAGTTCTCGAACGGCTTTACGCGCATCGCGCCGTCCGTCGCCATGATCCTGTTTTACATGTCGAGCCTGGGCCTTCTGACCCTCGCGCTCCGTCACATTCCGCTCAACGTTGCCTATGCCATCTGGTCGGGAATGGGCACGCTGCTCGTCGTCATCTTGGGCGTGGTGTTCTTCCACGAAACCACGTCGATTCCGAAGATGGCGTCGATTTTGCTGATCATCTTGGGCGTGATTGGCGTGCGCCTTTCGGGCTCGTAACGCTTGGGCTCGTAAGCTCGACTACGCTCCGACGCTGCGCAGCGAATCCAGCGCTTCTTTGGTATCGACATCGATCGTCACTGCATCGTCGGGCATTGGCACCAGGCACACGCGATCGACAAAGCGCTTTTGCAGCTCCCGCGCGCCCAGGTCTCCCGACAGCTCTTTCATCATCGGAAAGTAGCGCGCCGCCCACAGCACCGGGTTGCCGCGACGACCAGCAAACGTCGGCACGATGATCTCGCGTCCGTCGGAAGGCTCAAACGCACCGAGCAGCGACTCGATGTGCTCGCGACGAACCTTCGGCATATCGCCCAGACAGATGAGCGCACCGTCGATGCTGCTATCCAGCTGCGCAAGTCCGACGCGCAGCGACGAGCTAAGTCCATCGGCAAACTGT
>WBZP01001841.1_pt1 | contig 25250 bp, 23 predicted proteins | sample 5204301 | NCBI WGS metagenome assembly WBZP01 (sample SAMN12412401, study PRJNA552823) | activated sludge metagenome | isolation source: activated sludge from nitrification reactor of wastewater treatment plant... | place: USA: Pennsylvania | collected 2017 | reverse complement strand
CCAGTCGGACCGCCAACAAGGGGGCAACGGCGGGGGTTTGGTAGGGGTGGCTCACCGTGGCGACGATGATGCAGTCGATGTCTTCGCCGGTGATGCCAGCCATGGCCAGAGCGGGCTCGCTGGCGTGGGCGGACATCTCGACGATGGTCTCGTGGGGACCGGCCCAGCGCCGCTCGATGATGCCGGAGCGCTCGCGGATCCATTCGTCTGAGGAGTCGATGAGATCGACGATTTCGCTATTGGGCACGATGCGCTCTGGGCGGTAGCCGCCTACGCCTAGCACGCGGGCGTGCTTGGCGCCTTGCGCGGACTGCAGCGAGGAGGCGAAACCCTTGGACGACACGCTCATCTCAGACCTCCGACGGGTACAGGCGAAGCACGGGCTGGCCGGGTGCGACCGGATCGCCATCCTCGACGAGCCACTCCAGGACTTGACCGCCATGCGGGGCGACCACGGCATACGTGTCGCGCAGCGTGCTGACGGTGGCGATGGTGGCACCAGTGGCGATCGGATCGCCAGGGACGGCCGGATCGAGGCTGATGATGCCCTTGGCGGGGCTGACGACGAGGCGCCACGACGGGTCGGTGGCCTCGCGCTCGGTCCCATGCTCGCGGACCATCCGGTGTGCGGCCTCGAGGTCATCGGGGGTCTTCAGGGCGAGGAGCTCGACCCCGGGAAGTGCGCGCTTGGCCAGTCCAGTCAGCGTGCCCGCCGGAGGGATTTCGATGATGCCAGTGACGCCGAGATCGGCGAAGGTCTCCATGCAGCGGTCCCATCGGACCGGGCTGCTGACCTGGCTCACGAGGCGGCGGAGGACCTCGCGCCCGTCATGAACGACCGCGCCATCGCGGTTGGACACCAGCGGGACCCGCGCGTCGTGCGTGGACATCGCGACGGCATACCCCTGGAGCACGCTGACGGCGCGCTCCATGTGGCCGGTGTGGAAGGCCCCAGCCACCTTCAAAGGGATCACCCGGGCGCGGGCCGGCGGCTCGGCCGCAAGCGCAGCGAGTTGCTCCATGGTTCCGGCCGCGACGATCTGGCCGGCACCATTGACATTGGCTGGGGTAAGGCCGTGACGGTCGATGGCGGCCAGCACGTCGGCCTCCTCGCCACCGATCACGGCGCTCATGCCGGTGGGCGTGGCCGCGCTAGCCTCGGCCATGGAGCGGCCACGCTCACGAACAAAGACCATCGCCTGCTCGGCTGACAGGACGCCGCCAGCGCTGGCCGCGGTGATCTCGCCGACCGAGTGCCCCGCGCCGGCGCCGACCAGGCGGAAGCCATCGGCGGGGTGGGCGAACAAGGAGAGCAGTGCGACCAGGCCCGATGCCACGATCAGCGGCTGCGCGATCGCGGTGTCCTTGATGGTGTCGGCATCCGAGGTCGACCCATGGGTCACCAGATCAACGCCGGCAACCGCCGAGAGCCAACCCAACCGCTCGGTGACCCCGGGCAACTCGAGCCAGGGGTTCATGAAGCCGGGGGTCTGGGAGCCCTGTCCGGGGCAGACGATGACGAGCACGTATCCAGCGTGCCGCGCCCAGCGTTATGAGTTCGTGATGGAGTCGGACGAAGCTGACCCGCGAGATTTGGAGGTTTCCTCCAAAAGGTGGGAGTGTCGTGCCGGACTCACCGTTCGCCACGAGGGCGGAGCCAACCGCGCCAGCGCGAGGGCTATCCGCACGGTCTGCGCGTCATGGGCGTCGGTGAGGTCGTAGCCGATGGTGTCGGCCACCCGAGAAAGGCGGTAGCGGACGGTGTTGGGATGGACGAAGAGCGCCCGTGCAGCTGCCTCGACGCCGCGATCCTGATCGAGATAGGCGGCCACCGTTTCCAGGAGGTGCCCACCGCTGGACTGCTGCAGCGGACGGATGACCCGGGTGGCCAGCGCGGTGCGGGCCGGCTGATCCCCGGCGAGGGCTCTCTCGGCCAAGAGGTCGTCAGAGCGGACTGGTCGCGGGGCCATTGGCCACGCGGGGGCGGCAGCATGCCCGGAGAGTGCGGCGCGCGCAGAGCGTCCCGCGGCGAACAAGTGCGGCACCACAGGGCCGATGACCAAAGGGCCTTCACCCAAGTGAGGCGCAAGGGTGCGCGCGACTTCAAGGTCGTCGGCAACGGGTCCAAGGATGCAGATCATCCGCTGACCGTGGACCGCAACAAGCAGTTCGCTGCCGGCGCGCCGAGCGGTGCGGTGGAGGATGTCGAGGACGGCGCCAGACCCCTGAGCAGGGGTGCTGCCCACGATGACGGTGACCGGGCTGATGTCCCCCCACCCCAGGGCAGCGGCCCGTGACTGCATGGACTCGTCGGCCTCCCCACGGATGACCGCATCCACGACCAGCGACTCCAAGCGTGCGTCCCAGGCACCGCGGGCCTCCGCGGCCTTGGCGTAGACCTCGGCGGCCGCGAAGGCGACTTCACGGCTATACCTCAGCACGGCCTCTCGGGAAAGGTCGGCTTCCTGCGGACCGGCGAGGTCGGCGATCTCGCGCTCGACGACGCCGATCACCGTCCTGACCAAGTCGAGGGTCTGGGCCAGGGAGATCGCCCGCGCGAGCTCGCGGGGGGCGGTGCCAAAGACGTCGGCGAGGACCGTGGCTGCTACCCCGGACTCGGCCGGAGACGTGAACCAGTCGATGAAGGAGCGAATACCGGCCTGGGCCACCAAGCCGACCCATGAGCGGTGCTCTGCCGAAAGCGCCCGGTACCACTCATGGTCGGCCTCCATTTGCGCGACCGCGGCCGCGCCGAGATCGCCGGCCGCGCGCTCAACCCGCCGCCGGGTGGCAGCGGAGGGCGTATGGCGAGCCTGCGGCATACCGCGATCCTATTTGTCACTCACCAACAAGCCCACCCCTGGGGCGCGCGAGATGGAGGTGTGCCGGTCAGTCGGTGCCGGCTTCCATGGCGGCCCGGTCGAGGAGCTCGCTGTCGGCGGCCGCCGGGTTCTCGGCAATCCGGTCCGAACCACCAGCAGGCAGTGCCCCGAGGAGGGTGCCGTGCTCGATGAGCACCTGGCCCTGGTCGAAGGGCTGCGTGGCATAGATCTCCAGCTTCGCCCGACTGTCGGCGATGTCCAGATTGCGCATCGTCAGCTGGCCGATCCGGTCCAGCGGACCGAAGGCCGCATTCTCGACGCGCTCCATGGAGAGCCGGTCGGGGTGGTAGGTGAAGTTCTCGCCGCGGGTGTCGAGGATCGAGTAGTCATCGCCGCGCCGCAGCCGCAGGGTGACCTGCCCGGTCACGACGGAGGCGACCCAACGCTGCAGCGACTCGCGCAGCATGAGGGACTGCGGGTCCAACCAGCGGCCTTCGTAGAGCAGCCGGCCGAGTCTGCGTCCTTCCGCGTGGTAGTTCGCGATGGTGTCCTCGTTGTGCACGGCATTGAGCAGGCGCTCGTAGGCGATGTGCAACAGAGCCATCCCGGGTGCCTCGTAGATGCCACGGGACTTCGCCTCGATGATCCGGTTCTCGATCTGGTCGGACATGCCAAGACCGTGACGTCCGCCGATGGTGTTGGCTTCGTGGACCAGGGCCACCGGATCCAAACCCGTGCCATTGATCGCCACCGGTCGACCCTGCACGAACTGGATCGTGACGTCTTCACTGGCGATCTCCAGCGCGGGATCCCAGAAGGCCACGCCCATGATGGGCTCGACCGTCTCCAGCGAGACATCGAGGTGCTCAAGTGTCTTGGCCTCATGGGTCGCACCCCAGATGTTGGCGTCCGTGGAGTAGGCCTTCTCTTGGCTGGCCCGATACGGCAATGCCCGCTCGGTCAGCCAGGCGCTCATCTCGTGCCGGCCGCCCAATTCATCGACGAATGCCGCGTCAAGCCACGGCTTGTAGATCCGCAAATCCGGGTTGGCCAGCAGCCCGTAGCGGTAGAACCGCTCGATGTCATTGCCTTTGAAGGTGCTGCCATCGCCCCAGATGTCGACCCCATCGGCATGCATGGCACGCACCAGCAGCGTTCCGGTCACGGCTCGGCCGAGGGGAGTGGTGTTGAAGTAGGTCTTGCCTCCGGAGCGGATGTGGAAGGCGCCGCAGGCGATCGCCGAGAGCCCTTCCTCGACCAGCGCACTCTTGCAGTCGACCATCCGCGCGAGTTCGGCACCATACTGACCGGCTCGATCCGGGACGGTCTCGATCTCCGGCTCGTCGTACTGACCCAGGTCCGCCGTGTAGGTGCAGGGGATGGCCCCCTTCTCACGCATCCAGGCGACCGCGACCGAGGTGTCGAGGCCTCCTGAGAAGGCGATGCCGACGCGCTCGCCGACGGGCAGGGAAGTAAGGACCTTGGACATGACTGCAACTATATACGGTGCAATGCATGTTCAGTTACAGAGGCACCTGACGGTAGTGCGGGCGAAGCCGAGCTCTATGGCAGATGCCAGAGGATGTCGACGGTCTGGCGGGCGCCCACCACGACGGGCGTCGCGGCCGCCTGATCGGTGGTGGCGTCAAAGACCGCCGGCGCCATCGCGCCTGTGGATGTGTCGATGGTCCAACCGAGCAAGGTCATCGTCCCCGCCGGCAGCGGTCCGGCCCGGAAGGTCCCACCAGGGAGTGCATAGAAGGAAGCAATCGGGATGCCATCGGCCATGAAGGCATCTCCCTCCAATGCATAGGGACTCGGTGCTCCGTCAGCGGTCACGACCGTGCCAGTGATGAACGATCCGGGGGCCATCCACGGCGACCACGTGACGGTCTGGCCGGATCGAACGGTCTTGGGCGCTGCGGCCTCCCTCGAGCTGGCATTTCCCGACCATTCGGGCGCTAGCGTCGCCTCCCGACCACCTTGGTTGTCCTGGTAGACGATAGGGGTGTAGGTCCCCGGAGGGGCGTAGATCGTATAGGCGCCAGTGGCGTCAGTTTGGGTCTCAAAGGGGGCATCTCCATGGCCCATCCGGCCGACCGTTCGACCGCTCAGGTCCACCCAGGCACCTTCGACGGGGTGGCCCTTCATGTCCTTGACCACACCGCTCACCACTCCCGGCGACGGCAGCGCGGTTGTGCCGAGTCGCACAGTAGAGCCTGCGGTCGTCGACCAGGTTTTGGCCTTGGTCTGGGTCGCGGACCCTCCGGCCCAGATCGTGGCGTAGGGAACGCCCGGGCCTCCGGGGCGCAGGCTCACCGAGAAGGGCACCGCGGGAACACCCGTGATCCGGAAGTAGCCATTAGCCGAAGAACATTGATCCTGGCTGATCTCAAGTCGCTCAGATGTCCGGCCGAAGTAGAGGTCGGGGCACATCTGGGCCACTCCTGCCCCGGTAGTCGCATTGACGACGCGGCCAGTGACCGTGCCGCCGGCCTTGAGGCGGGCCCCCACGGTCACCGTTGAGGTGCCAGTGACGACCACGGTTTGGGCCTGGCTCAGCCGAGCGACATTGCCCGAGTACGTGGGTGCATAGCCGGCGCTGCTGTTGTCTCGGAAGACCACGGCAAAGGTGCCGTCGGTCGTTGCGGTCAGCGAGTACCGCCCCTGGCTGTCCGTGCAGCCGGTGCCCAGTTCCCAATTGTTGGGTTGGGCAGGGTCGATGAGGCGCGCGCAGACGTCAGCGAGGGGAGCGCCGGTGACGGCGTCGACCACGCGACCGCGGACAGTGCCGTGGGGGAGGAGTTGGTCGTCGATCTGCACGGTTTCGTCTGCTGCCACGGTGAAGCGGTATGCGGCGTCGTACGAGGTCGTGCCGAAGGCGTACTGAGGGACCTCCCTGCCGAACATGATCACGTAGGTGCCAGCAGCGACGGTCATCGACCAGCGGCCCTGCTCATCGGTCGTCGTCTCGTTTGGGTCGCCAGCGGCCGTTGGCGATGCCAATACTTGGACCTCAACGGCGGGGGAGCCATCGGCGTTGCTGAGTGTCCCTTCCAAGTGAGCGCCCGGGTTCAATGTGATGTCCACCACCGAACCTGTGGGGTAGGCAGTGGCGTCATCGAAGCCGGCCGCGTCCTGCGCCCACTCACCGACGTAGTCACCTGCGCCATCGGCCTGCAATCGGTAGGACGATCCCTCGGTGAGATCAGTCAAGGTGTAGGCGCCGGTCTCGTCCGTGCAGGCCTGAGTGGTCCAGGTGAACGACTCGTCGAAGGCCGTCACGCAGGTCGACAGGGCCTCGCCATGGCTACCGGTGATATGCCCAGTGATGTCGCCGCCCGCAGCGTGAGCTGCGGACAGGCTCGTAGAACCCAGAGCGGCCACCACGACAAGCGCAAGAACGTGACGTCGAAACCTCATTGGAACGCAATCCCCTCGTAAGACCCCAGGTGGTGCTCACGCGACCACGACGGCGCGACCATACCAAACGCGGGTGACGCTCATCGAGAGATGGACGTAGCCGCCTTCAGGAAGTCTCCAGGTGGCGGTAACCCGACCGCGAGGATGAGTTGGCAGGCTGGTTCCGTGACGGCGATGAGAATGTCTGCCCTTGGTGTGATCTGCCTGCTCGTGCTGGCCTGCGCGGGGTCTTCGCCGCCTCGCCAGTCGGGTACCTCGGGTACCTCGGGTACCTCGGGTACCTCGGACGCTTCAGGGACCTCGCCTCTCAGCCTCTATGCCAATAGCCTGCCCGCCAGCAAGCCCGTCGGCGCGGTCACGACCCACACCGTGATCACTGACGACGGCCGGACCCGCGGCTACCGCCTCTTTGTGCCCGCGCAGTTGCCAACGCCGGCACCCTTCCTGGTGGCCCTGCACGGCGGTCTGGGCAGCGGGGCCCAGTTCGCGAGGAGTTCGGGCTTCGACGCGCTCGCGACAGCCAACGGCGGCATCGTCGCCTATCCCGATGGCGTGGGCCGAGCCGCCGATGGCTCCGGCGGGGCCCGAACCTGGAATGGCGGCCGGTGTTGTGGTGCGGCCGCTGCCCAAGAGGTCGATGACGTCGCCTTCCTCCGCCTGCTGGTCGCCGACATCGAGCGCACTCACGCGGTCGATCCGCATCGGGTGTATGCCACCGGTCACAGCAATGGGGGGATCATGGCCCTGCGCCTGGCGTGTGAGGCCGCGGACCTCTTTGTGGCGGTGGGGGTGCAGTCTGCGGCATTGGAGATCCCGGATTGTGCGCCATCGACACCGGTGTCGGTCCTACAGATTCACGGGACGGCCGATACGAACATCCCGATCGACGGGGGACGAGGCTCCGGCTTGGCCGGCGTGGCGTTCAGCCCGCCGCGGCAGGCAGCCGAGACTTTCGCGGCCCGGCAAGCGTGCTCCCTTGACCCCACGGTGACCACCTGGGCGGAACACCCTGACGTGCGGTTAACGCAGTGGGCTGGGTGCGCTGGCACCGCTTCAGTGAGTTTCATCGAGGTCGCGGGCGCCGCGCATGCCTGGATGGGGCAGCCGCCTCACCCAGATCTCGACGCCAGTTCGGCGATTTGGTCCTTCCTCACCGGGCATCCCCGCTGATTCGCGCCAGCGGCGGCATACTCAGGCGTCGCCGCCAGAGTTGCCGCTGGTGCCAGCGGTGACATCGAGCAGCTGATAGCGCTGCGCCGCTTCGCGCGCGAGCTCGGCCGGGACGCTGCCGTCCTCGGCCATCAGCTGCAGCGCCCGCACCGCCATGGATGGACCGTCGATGTGGAAGAAGCGGCGGGCGGCCGGACGGGTGTCCGAGAACCCAAAGCCATCGGCGCCGAGCGAGCCGAAGCGACCGGGAACCCACTGAGCGATCTGGTCTTGCACCGCTCGCATGTAGTCCGACACTGCCACCACCGGACCTGAGGTTCCGCTCAACTTCTGGGTCACCCAGGGCACCTGCCGGGCCTGCTCGGGATGCAGGAATGCGGCTTCGTCGCAGGCAAGCGCGTCACGCCGCAACTCATTCCATGAGGTCACTGACCACACATCCGCAACGACATTCCAGTCATTGCGGAGCAATTCCTGGGCCTCGAGCGCCCACGGCATCCCCACACCCGAGGCGAGCAGCTGCACGCGGGGTGCCCCTTCGGGCAGACCTTCGGTCGATCCGGCGGCATACAGATACAGGCCGCGCAGGATGCCCTCACGGTCGACATTCTCGGGCTCAGCCGGCTGCTGGATCGGCTCGTTGTAGACGGTCAGGTAGTAGATGACATTGCGCTCGTCATCGGTCAGGGACTCGTCATTGCCGTACATCCGGCGCAGACCGTCCTGAACGATGTGGGCGATCTCGTATGCGTAGGCCGGGTCGTAGTGCCGCACCGCGGGGTTGGTCGAGGCGAGCAACGGGGAGTGCCCGTCGTTGTGCTGCAGACCCTCGCCGGCCAACGTGGTCCGGCCGGCAGTTGCACCGATCATGAAACCGCGCGACATCTGGTCTGCGGCCGCCCAAATCGAGTCGGCCGTCCGCTGGAAACCGAACATGGAGTAGAACACGTACACCGGAATCATCGGCTGACCGTGGGTGGCGTAGGCCGACCCGGCGGCGGTGAACGCGGCCATCGAGCCGGCCTCGTTAATGCCGGTATGCAGGATTTGTCCCTGCGCGGATTCCTTGTAACTGAGCATGAGGTCGGCATCGACGCTGGTGTAGCGCTGGCCATGCGGGTTGTAGATCTTGGCTGTCGGGAAGAAGCTGTCCATCCCGAAGGTGCGGGCCTCGTCCGGAATGATCGGCACGATCCGGTCGCCGAACTCCTTGTCCCGCATCAGGTCCTTGAGCAGGCGCACAAAGGCCATCGTGGTGGCGACATTCTGCTTGCCGGACCCCTTCTTGACCTGTGCGTATGCCGTGTCATCCGGCAACGGCAGCGAGACCGGCCGGACCCTGCGCTCAGGGAGGTAGCCGCCCAGTTTGCCGCGCATCTCGTGCAGGTACTGGATCGCCTCGTCGTCGTTGCCGGGGTGGTAGTACGGCGGCTGGTAGGGGTTGGCCTCCAGGGTCGCATCATCGATCGGGATGTGCAGAGTGTCGCGGAAGCCCTTGAGGTCCTCGATGGTGAGCTTCTTCATCTGGTGGGTGGCATTGCGCGCTGCGAAGCTCTTGCCGAGGGTGTATCCCTTGATGGTCTTGACCAGGATCACCGTGGGCTGACCCTGGTGAGCCAAGGCGGCGCGGTATGCGGCATACACCTTGTGGTAGTCGTGCCCACCCCGCTTGAGCTTCCACCAGATGTCGTCATCGCTCCAGTTCGCGACCAACTTGCGCGTCCGCGGGTCGCGGCCAAAGAAGAAGTCGCGGACGTACTTGCCGTCGTTCGCGCGGAAGGTCTGGTAGTCGCCATCGCTCGTGGAGTTCATCAGGTGGATGAGGGCGCCACCGCCGTCGGCCGCCAGCAGCGGGTCCCAGCCGCGACCCCAGACGACCTTGATGACATTCCAGCCGGCGCCTCGGAAGAAGGCCTCCAACTCCTGGATGATCTTGCCGTTGCCGCGCACCGGGCCATCGAGCCGCTGGAGGTTCGCGTTGACCACGAAGGTGAGGTTGTCCAGCTCCTCATTGGCGGCCAACTGGAGCAGGCCGCGCGACTCGGGCTCGTCCATCTCGCCATCACCCAGAAAGGCCCAGGTGTGCTGCTGGCTGGTGTCCTTGATGCCGCGGTTGTGCAGGTACCGATCGAATTGCGCCTGATAGATCGCGTTCATCGGGCCTAGACCCATGGACACGGTCGGGAACTCCCAGAAGTCCGACATCAGTCGTGGGTGCGGGTAGGAGGGCAGCGAGGGCGTACGGGACTTCTCCTGGCGGAAGCCGTCGAGGCGCTCCTGCGAGAGCCGGCCCTCAAGGAAGGCGCGCGCATACATGCCGGGGGAGGCGTGACCCTGGACAAAGATGTGGTCGCCGCCGCCGGGGTGGTCCTTGCCGCGGAAGAAGTGGTTGAAGCCGACCTCGTACAGGGTCGCCGAGGACGCGAAGGTCGAGATGTGGCCACCGACGCCGACACCGGGCCGCTGGGCGCGGTGGACCAGCATGGCCGCATTCCACCGCACCAGCCGACGGATGCGCTTCTCCACGGCCTCGTCCCCGGGGAACCAGGGCTCCTGCTCGGGGCTGATCGTGTTGATGTAGTCCGTGGTCGTGATCGAGGGCACGCCGACTTGCTGCTCGCGAGCGCGTTCAAGCATCCGCAGCATCAGGTAGCGAGCACGCATCCGCCCCGGACCGTCGATCACCCCATCCAGGCTGTCCAGCCACTCCTGCGTTTCCGCCGGGTCAATATCCGGCAGATGGGTGGGAATGCCGTTGAGGATGGGTCCGACGTCGTCGCGAGCGACCACTGGCCAGGTCCTTTCGGATGCGGGCGCCCTCCCGAGGTGAGAGGCGAGATGATCCCTATCCTGCCCCCAACAGTGGCCTCGGTCACAACTGGGCCGACAGGCGGGACGAACAGCTCCGGAACGTGTCAGTGGCGGGGAGCTGGAGTGCCGACCCGGTCGGTCCGGCCGAAGACATTCACCGTGGGGGGACGCGTCATGGCCAGCAGGGTCATGCCCAACTGGGTGGCGAGGTCGACCGCCAGCGAGGTGGGGGCTCCCACCGCGACCACAACCGGAATGCCGACCATGGCCGCCTTTTGCAGGATCTCAAAACTCGCCCGCGCACTGACGACCAGCACGGTCCCGGACAGGGGTAACGGGCGCTCGCGGGCTACGGCGCCGACGACCTTGTCCACGGCATTGTGCCGACCCACGTCTTCCCGAACGGCAAGAAGTTCGCCGTCGGCCAAGGCAAGGCCGGCAGCGTGCGACCCTCCGGTGCGATCGAAGGCGGGTTGCTGGGCCCGCAGGGCGCTGGGCAGTTCGAGCGCGACCTGCGCCGGGAGGTGAATGGGATCGTGGGCCAGCTCAAAACGACTCCGAGTGGCCACATCGGCGATGCTCTCGGAGCCACACACGCCGCACGCGCTCGTCATCGCTGAGGTGCGGCGACGGACCTCGCCGACGAGTTGGGCCTCCTTCTTCAGGGCCACATCCACGACATTGAAGGTCGGGGAGCCTGAGGCGTCCTCGTCCAGACAGTGCATCATGCCCGCGATCACCTCGGTGTTGGTGAGCAGCCCTTCCGTGAGCAGGTGTCCGAGAGCCAGGTCGAAGTCGTCGCCGGGTGTCCGCATGGTCGTCGTGATCGACCCGCCATTGACCCGGATCTCGAGCGGCTCCTCGACGATCACGCTGTCGGGTCGGGCGGTCGCACTGCCTCGTGCCGAGTCGATCCGGACCCGCGGCACTCGGGTCGTCACTCGACCCATACCGACTCAGCCCAGGACGCTTAAGGCTGCGTCATAGTCGGGCTCGTGCGAGATGTCCGGGACGAGTTCGGTGTGCACGACCTCACCATGCTCATCGACGACGACGACGGAGCGAGCCAGCAGGCCACGCATGGGCCCGTCGAGCAGGCGCACGCCATAGTCATCGCCAAAGGTCGACCGGAAGGCAGAAGCCGAGATGACCCGGTCCAGTCCCTCCGCGCCGCAGAAGCGGGCCATCGCAAAGGGCAAGTCCTGGGAAATGCACAACACCCGGGTGTTATCTAGGCCTGCGGCCAGCTCGTTGAATCGCCGAACGCTGGTTGCACACACGCCCGTGTCAATGCTCGGGAAGATGTTGAGCACGGTCCGCTGCCCGGAGAAGTTCGACGCGATGTCGCCGAGGTCGACTCCGGTCAAGATGAACTCGGGTGCGTGGTCGCCAACCTCGGGAAGGTCGCCGCTGGTCCGGACAGGGTTGCCTCGCAGTGCAGTGATCGCCATGCGCGCCATTCCAACACGTCAATGCCGCAGAGCGGAACACCCTCTCACCAATGGCGACCGGCCGGCATAGCCTCGCCGCATGAGCGCGAACCCGGAGATTGCCCACACCGTCGACGTCGAGGGCATCGCCACGAACTACCACCGGCTCGGGTCCGGCCCTCCCGTGGTGCTGCTGCATGGATCGGGTCCTGGGGTGAGCGCTTATGCCAATTGGCGGCTCACCATGCCTGCGCTTGCCGAGCGGTTCACTGCGGCCACTGGACGCAGATCGAGCATGCGCGTGAGTTCAACGAGATCGTGGGTGACTTCCTGGCTGGTGGCTGACCGTCTGTCAGACTGGCGCCATGGAGACAGTCACCCTGCGGGGAGGGGACCTGCCCTGGCAGCCGGTGAGCCCGGCATTGGTGCGTGCCAGACTCATTGTGCTGGCGATGACGATGGCGATCCCGATCGTGGCCACGATTGTCGTGGCGCTCGTCCTGACGCCTTGGGTCTGGATCGCTACGGGGATCCTGATTGTGGTGACGGCCGTCGTGGGCTATGTCGTGACGCGCCAGGTCGGCGCCATCTCGTGGATCGAGTTGCCAGAGGAGTTCGTGATCCGCAAGGGTCGCGTGCTGCGTTCGCTGGTGGCCATTCCGTACGGTCGGCTCCAGTTCGTGGACGTTCAGTCCGGGCCGGTGGCCCGCGCGTATGGCATCGCGTCCCTACAGATCCACACGGCCTCCCCACAATCCAGCGGCACCCTGCCCGGGCTACCCATTGCCCAGGCCGAGGAACTGCGAACCCGCCTAGCGGCCTTGGGCGAGGCGCAGCGGGCGGGCTTGTGAGCAGGGGGCGGGCTTCGGTCCAGGACACCCCGCTCGAGGAGTGGCAGCGACTACACCCGCTCTCTCCGTTGCTCAAGGGCGGAGTCTTCTTCCTTGCCTTCCTGTCCTTCTTGCTCAGCCAGGCATGGGATCTGCTGATGAGACTCGCCGGCGTCCCCGGCTACGAGGGCTTCGACGAGTCCGGCCCCGCCGAGGGGCCACGTCGGGTCTTCGAACTCGGATGGCTCGTCGTGGTGGGCATCGGGCTGCTCGTGGTGGGCATCGTCATCGCCGTCGCGTGGTTGTCATGGCGATTCACCCGGTTCCGGGTTGCCGGCGGGCAGCTCGAGCAGCGCGTCGGATGGATCATCCGCCAGCACCGGCAAGTTCCGCTGGCTCGAGTTCAGGCGGTGGAGATGTCTCGCCCGGTGCTGGCGCGGCTGACCGGACTCTCGCAAGTGGTGGTGCAATCCGCGGGTGCGGGGGATAGCCACCTCACCTTGGCCTTCCTGACTCAGGCTCGTGCGGCGGAAGTGCGCGATGAACTGTTAAGGCTGGCTGGGATCAGCGACGAGCGGGTGGTACGCGCCACCCCCGGAGCGCCGCCAGCCCAGAGCCAGCCCGCGTTGGTGCAGGTCCCCAACGGCCGCCTGTTCGTCGCCACGATTCTGCACGGTTCGGTCATCATCCTCGGGACCATCGCTCTGGGAGCGCTCACGGCATTCGGGACCTTGCGGCTTGGCCCGATGGTTTTGCTCGCCACGCCGGCCCTTATCCCATTCGTCTTCGGGGTCGGGGTCGATCGGCTCAAGGAACTGCTGCGCAATGGCAACTTCGTGGTCACCGATCTCGGGCGCAGCCTACGAATTCACCACGGACTGACCGAGTTGAAGACCACGATGGTGCCGCTGCATCGCGTGCAAGCCATCGAACTGCTCCAACCACTGTGGTGGCGGCCCTGGGGATGGTGGCGGGTGCGCATCAATGTCGCCGGTAGCAAGATCATGGACGGGGATGCCCTCAACGAGACTGTCGTGCTCCCGGTGGGACCCTTCGAGGATGCAGTTCGGATCATGGCCGTGGTGGACCCCGAACTACAACCCGAAGCTTTGCGCGCGGCCTGCCTGGGTACTGGGTCGGATGAGTACTGGCACGGTATCCCCGAGCGCGCCCGATACCTCGACCCGTGGGGGTGGCGCCGGCGGGCGTATGCCGTCACGCCCGCATCGTTGCTGCTGCGGCGCGGCTACTTCCGCCGATCTGCCGTGATCATGCCGCACGCGCGCATCCAGTCCAGCCGCTTGCACCAGGGGCCAGTGCAGCGCCGCCTTCGGCTTGCCTCGGTGACCCTGGTCTCGACCATCGGGCCGGTGCGGCCCGTCCTTGAGCATCTCGGCCTGAACGATGCTGAGGTCCTTTTGGCTCAGGAATCTGTCCGAGCAGGACGGGCTCGGGCGCAGGTGCTCGAGGCATCGCCACCTGTGGAAATGCCCGAAGTGCTTGCACCAAGGCACCCGGATTCGATGGACTAGGGCTGTGAGCACGCTGGGTGTGGACCGGCTCGGATTTGCCGCTGGCCAAGTTGTCCAAGAGTTCGGCTATGACGCGGACGTGGTGGATGAATTCAGGTTTGCCATCGAGGATCTCTGCGGTGGTGATCTGGAGGACGAGGACTACACCGGCACTACTGATGCGGTCATCCTGTGGTGGCGCGCCGGTGACGGTGACCTGAGCGAAGTGCTCATGGACCTCGGCACCATCGTCGAGGACGGGGGTTTCGTGGTCCTGCTCGTCCCGAAGCAGGGCGCTGCGGGAGCGGTCGAGGCGAGCGAGGTCGACGAGGCGGCGTCCACGGCCGGACTACATGCCTCGGAATCCGCGCCGGTTGGCGATACCTGGCGAGCGACCCGTTTGGTGGCCCCGCGCTCCCGGTCCCGACGCTGACGCTCGCGCCGCACGCATAGGGCAGGATGCTCACATGAGTAACCAGCCACGTGCCGTCGGCGACCAAGCCCCCGACTTCACCCTGAGAGATCAGAACGGCCAGGATGTCACGCTGTCCACCCTCACCGCGGAGAAGAACGTGTTGGTGGTCTTCTACCCGTTTGCGTTCTCCGGGATCTGCACGGGGGAACTCGACGGCATTCGCGATTCCCTGGGGGACTTCGTCGCTGACGATCTGCAACTGCTGGCGCTCTCGTGCGATCCGATGTACGCCATCCGGGCGTGGGCCGACGACAAGGGGTACTTCTTCCCGCTGCTCTCGGACTTCTGGCCGCACGGTGACGTCGCCCGTTCGTATGGTGTCTTCCATGAGGGTGGCGGCATGGCCATCCGGGGTACCTTCCTGATCGATCGCGACCGGATCATCCGCTGGAGCCTGGTCAACGGGCCGGGCGAGGAGCGGGACTTTTCCGGCGTTCAGGACGTGCTGCGCGAGATCCGCGGCTAACCGGCGCCGCGCGGCTGGCACAATGGCCGCGCACCCTGGGGCCTGTAGCTCAGCTGGTAGAGCGCCACGTTTACACCGTGGATGTCGTCGGTTCGAACCCGGCCGGGCCCACATGAGCGACGATCTCACCCTGCGTGACGTCCTCGCGGTGATCGAGCGGCTCTACCCGCCGGATACCGCGCAGTCCTGGGACCGGGTGGGCCTGGTGACCGGAGACCTCGATCAACCGGTCCGTCGGCTGCATCTGGCGCTCGACCCCACCCTGGCCGTGATCGGCGAGGCGCGATCCCTGGGCGTTGACCTGCTCCTGACCCACCATCCCTTGCTCCTGCGGGGAGTGCACTCGGTGGCCACGACCACGGCCAAGGGGGCTAGCGTCACCGAACTCATCGTCGGCGATATCGCGCTTTATGTCGCGCACACCAACGCCGACTGCGCAGCCGACGGCGTCAGCCAGGCCTTGGCGCAGGCGTGCGGACTCAGCCAGATCTCTCCGCTAACCATCGAGGAAGGCCAGAACATGGGCCGGGTAGGAGTCCTGGAAAGCAGCCTCTCCTTGCGCTCCTTCGTCGAAGGGTTGGCTCGGGCCCTGCCCGTGGGGGCGGGCGGCATCCGGGTTTCCGGGCCACCCGAGGCGCCGGTTCGCCGGGTTGCTGTGCTCGGAGGCTCCGGTGACGGCCTCTTCGAGGCTGCCCGCGCGGCGGGGGTCGACGCCTATGTCACCAGCGATCTGCGGCACCATCCGGCGATCGAGGCCCGCGAGGAGTCGCGCGGCGGCCCGCCCTACCTGGTGGACGCGGGGCACTTCGCCAGCGAATGGGTGTGGCTGCCGACCGCGAAGGGCGCACTCGATGCCGCCTTTGATGGCCGGGTCGAGATCACGATCAGCACGATCTCCACGGATCCGTGGACCTTCACGGTGGGAGCGCGCTGACCGCCGTTCCGAGTCGCTCCCGCCCCAGTTCTCTTCTGCTTGGTGACCTTTCCGGGCGAGCGCACACGCGCGTGCGTATGCCGCGGCCCGTTGTGGTGTCCTAGCAGAGGAAAAGGGGTGTGCACCCCGAGGTGAGGGCGCGCCGCTCGGGCTAGGGTGTGCGGTGTGAAAGCCGACCCCGTCCGCCAGGCCGCACTCCTGGACCTCCAGGCGATCGATACGCGGGTGGCGCAGATCGCGCACGCGCGCCGAACGCTGCCCCAGTTGGTCGACCTTGCAGACCTTGAGGGCAAGGCCCGCTTGCTTGACGACCAGTTGATCCGCTCCCGCACCGAACTGGGCGACGTCCAGCGCGAGGTGGCCAAGGCCGAAGCGGACGTCCAATTGGTGCGGGAACGCGCGGCCCGTGATCAGTCCCGCCTCGACGCGGGCACGGGCACGGCCAAGGACCTGCAAGCGCTGCAGCATGAGCTGGTCTCCCTCGAGCGACGCCAGAGCGAACTCGAGGACGTCGAACTCGAGGTGATGGAGCGCGCCGAGGCCATCGAGCACGATGTCTCCGAACTCGAACGGGGTCGCGCCGAGCTGGCTGATCGCATTCGGGCGCTCGAAGTGAGCCGCGACGAGCGCCTGGCCGAGTTGGCCAGCGAGGAGAGCGATGTCCTCGCCCCCCGCGCCGGCATCGTGGCCAGCGTGGGACCCGAGCTGAGCGAGCTTTACGAGAAGATCCGATCGACCTCGGGTATCGGTGCCGCGCTCCTGCGTCATCGCCGCTGCGGGGGCTGTCAACTCGAGCTCAACAGTGTGGATATCGACCACATTCGCGCGGCCGCACCTGACGAAGTGATCCGCTGTGAGGAGTGTCGGCGCATCCTCGTGCGGACCGCCGAGTCCGGCCTGTGAGCCGTCGCCTCACCGTCGAGGCGGACGGGGGCTCACGCGGCAACCCGGGAGTCGCTGGGTATGGCGCACTGGTGCGGGACAGCGAGACCGGGGCATTGCTGGCCGAGCGCGCCGAGCCCCTGGGCCTGGCCTCGAACAATGTCGCCGAATACCGCGGTCTCATCGCCGGCCTTGAGGCAGCCGCGCGGATTGACTCGGGCGCCACGGTCAGCGTCCGGATGGATTCCAAACTGGTGGTCGAGCAGATGGCCGGTCGCTGGAAGATCAAGCACGACGACATGCGGCGGCTGGCCCTGCAGGCGCAGGAGATTGTCCGCGACATCCGCGGCGCCGGCGGCTCGGTGGAGTTCACCTGGATCCCGCGAGAGCAGAACCGGGATGCCGACGCCCTGTCGAATGTCGCCATGGACGGCGACATCGTTGACCGGACTTTTGGGATCGAGTCCGAGGTCGACGACGCCCTCACGCCACCGGCTGAGGGGGAGCGGGCCCGTCCGGCCACCGAGTTCGGTTCTCGGGGCATACCGACGCGGATCATCCTGGTCCGGCATGGGATCACCGACTTCACCGCTGAGGGTCGTTTGGACGGTCGCGGCGGCCCCGACCCGGACCTCAACGACATTGGCCGCTCCCAGGCGGCCGCAGCAGGCGTCGCACTGGCCCATCTGGTCGGACACGGGGGAGCCGCTGTTGTCACGTCCTCGCTCGCGCGGGCAATCCAGACCGGGGACGCCGTGGCCCGAGCCATAGGCGCCAGCGCGCAGGTCGACCCAGATTGGGACGAGCAGAACTTTGGCGCCTGGGACGGACTGTCCGTGCACGACCTGGTCGCGAGTTCGCCCGAGGACTTCCTTCGGCTTCGGGATGACCCGACCTACGCCCCCGACGGGGGAGAGTCCCATGAGGATCTTGCCGCCCGCATCCTTCCGGCGTGGGAGCGCGTCGTCGCGGCCGGAGGTACCACCGTCGTGGTGTGTCACCGCAAGCCGATCATGGTCGTGCTCGCGCATCTGCTGGGTACCTCGCCGACCCACGCCTGGCGCCTGGCGGCCGCGCCAGGCTCCCTGACAGCCATCGAGGTCTGGGAGAGCGGCGAGGTCTCGATCGCGTTCACCAACCGGACCTGAGCCCGAACTCTGCCTGCGGGCGGCATACCCTTGCCTGCATGTATGCCGGTGATGTGACCCCAGCGCAGGCCCATGCGGCGGTGTCGGCGGGGACGGGTGTCTTGGTCGATGTGCGGACCAAGGCCGAGTGGAGTTACGTCGGGGTGCCCGATGTCCCAGCGCTCTTCGTCGAGTGGCAAAGCTTCCCCGATGGCGCGCGCAATGACGCCTTCGTCGATGATCTGCGCGCCGCGGGAGTGACGCCCGGTCAGCCGATCTACCTGCTGTGCCGCAGTGGGGTGCGTTCCCTCGCGGCCGCGCAGACCCTCACCGCCGCGGGCCTCGGCCCGGCATACAACATCCTGGAGGGCTTCGAAGGGCCGCACGATGCCCACGGACATCGCGCAGTCAGCGGCTGGAAAAACTCCGGCCTGCCCTGGAAGCAAGGCTGATCCATGGAGCTCTCACGACCGACCCTCGCCGTGCGAGGAGGCCTGTCTCGCAGTGGTTTTGACGAGACCTCCGAGGCGCTCTTCCTGACCTCCGGGTTCGTCTACTCCTCCGCCGAGGAGGCCGAGGCCGCCTTCAAGGACGAGGTGGATCGGTTCATCTACAGCCGCTACGGCAATCCCACGGTTGCCATGCTGGAGGAGCGGCTACGCCTGCTTGAGGGCGCGGAAGCCTGCTACGCGACGGCATCGGGCATGGCGGCGGTCTTCGTCGCCCTGGCCGCCTTGTGCGGTCAGGGCTCCCGCGTGGTGGCCAGCCGGGCACTCTTCGGCTCCTGCTTCGTCATCCTGGCTGAGATTCTGCCGCGTTGGGGTGTGGAGTCGGTCTTCGTCGACGGTGCTGATCTGGACCAATGGGCAACCGCGCTAGATCGCCCCACCGATGCGGTCTTCTTCGAAACCCCGAGCAATCCGATGCAAGAACTCGTGGACATCCGCGCAGTGAGCGATCTTGCCCACGCCGTCGGCGCCAAAGTGGTCGTGGATAACGTCTTTGGAACCCCGGTGCATTCGCATCCCTTGGAGCAGGGCGCCGACATCGTGGTCTACTCCACCACCAAGCACATCGACGGCCAGGGACGCGCTCTCGGCGGTGCGGTCTTGGGGCCGGCGGACTTCATCAACGGCCCGGTCAAGAACCTCATGCGGCATACCGGCCCGTCGATGTCGCCTTTCAATGCGTGGGTCATGCTCAAGGGACTGGAGACGCTCGACTTGCGCGTGGCCCGGATGACGCAGAGCGCGCTGGCCGTGGCGCAGGCCCTTGGCGGTATGCCGCACGTTTCTCGGGTGATCTACCCCTGGTTGCCCAGCCACCCCCAGCACGACCTGGCTCGCCGACAGATGGAGGGCGGCGGGACGGTGGTCACCTTCACTGTCGAGGGCGGCAAGGCCGAGGCCTTCGCGGTGATGAACGCCCTTGAACTCGTGGACATTTCGAACAACCTTGGAGACGCCAAGTCGCTCTCGACACATCCGGCCACCACGACTCACCGTCGCCTGTCGCCGGAAGACCGGGCCGCTGTGGGAATCACTGACGGGACCATTCGTCTCTCAGTGGGGCTCGAGGGCGCCGACGATCTCGTGGCCGACTTGACGCAGGCCATCACTACGGCCTTCGGGGAGACTCGGGCGCAGCGGTGAGCACCGTCCTGGTCATCCACCACACCGTCTCTCCGGCGCTGGAGGAGTTGGTGGCGGCCGTGGTCGAGGGCATACGCCATCCCGACTTGGCGGGCGCTGTCCGTGCCCAACTCTCACCGGCACTGTCCACGACCGCGTCCGATGTGCTGGCCGCCGACGCCTACGCGCTCATCACCCCGATCAACATTGGCTATATGAGCGGGGCGCTCAAGCACGCCTTCGACTCCATCTACTACCCATGCTTGACGGCCACGATCAAGGCGCCCTACGCACTGGTTGTGCACGGTAACGCCGACCTCTCCGGTGGAGTTCGCTCCGTGGAAACGGTTGCTGGGGCCTTGCAGTGGACTCGCGTGCATGCGCCCGTCGAGGTGATCGGCAGCCCCGATCGGGATGCCCTGGACTTGGCCCGGGAGTTGGGGTCGACGTTGGCCGCGGCCGTCCTGCCCTAGCGAGCAGTCACCTCAAGCACCCACGGCTTGCCGGGGCGCACCGGTGGCCTCGCCGTGGTCTCGAAGTCATCGGCTAAGGCCAGCGCGAGAGCGGGCACCGAGCGAGGGTCGAGGCCGCGCGCACAGATGGCGCGCGCGACCAATCCCCGGGTGTGCTTGGCCATGTGACTTGCTCCGGGCACCGCAATCTGAGCCCACCGATCGGCCAGCTCCTGCGGCGCCGGCCAGGCGGCGGCATAGGCCGCCGAGCGGCAGTCAACGATCACCCCGCGCCCGACTACTCCGGTCAGCTCGCGCTCGAGCTCTGGTCGCCAGGCGCGCGCCAACGGGCCGACACCCGGCAGATCGACTCCCATGGCCAGCCGGTATGCCGCAATGCGGTCCGAAAGGCGCACAGCGCCATAGAGCGCGGAGATCACGAGCACCCAACGGGTCGCTCGCCGTCGTGCCGCCGGATCCAAAGTGGCCAGATCGAGGGCGTCATAAAGCACTCCGGTATAGACCTCGGCCGCCGGGGTTGCCGGTGCCCGCTCGAGACGCAGGTTCCGGGCGATCTCGTCCAAGAGCCTCGGCGAGACACCGAGCAGTCTGGGTGCATCCGGAGAGGCGCTCACCTCGGCCAGGGCGGCGGCGACGCGCTGACGCGGCTCGGCCAGCCCAGGGAAGGACCACCCGCTCTGGTCCACGCACCGACCGCGAGCCCGATTCCACTTGGACTCCGAGGGTGGCAACAGGATCAGCACGGCGTGCAGCCTAGTGGCTGCTCACCGGGCTAGATTCACCCGTATGCCGCACCCGAGGATTGTCCTGCGACCGACTGAGGCCGAGGCGCCGCACTCGGCCCTCCAGCCTTTGCTCGAGCGCTTTGCCGCCATTCGCGCGGAGCACCAGGTGGCGGATGACTACCCCGAGGATGCGCTGGCTGAGGCGCAGCGGGCCGCCGAGCGGGCACCGGGCCTGCCAGGAGATGACCTGACGGACCTTCCGTTCTGGACTCTTGACCCGCCAGACTCGATGGATCTTGACCAGGCGATGCACCTGGAGCGCACCGGGCAGGGCTACCGGGTGCGTTACGCCGTTGCGGATGTGCCGGCCTTTGTCGCGGCTGGGGGGGCCTTGGACCGGGCGACCAGGGAGCGCGGCCAAACGATCTACTCGCCCGATGAGAAGGTCCCGCTGCACCCGCCCGTGCTATCAGAGGCTGCCGCGAGCCTGCTCCCCGGGTCTGTCCGACCGGCCTATGTCTGGGACCTGCGCCTGGATCGGGATGGCGTCCTCACCGATACCCAGCTACGACGCGCCATGGTGCGTCCCGTGGAGCGGCAGGACTATGCCGCGGTGGAGGCGGCGGTGGCCGGGGGCTCTGCTGATGAGCGTTTCGTTCTCCTGCGCGAGATCGGGACCAAGCGGGCTGAGCAGGAGCGGGTGCGTGGTGGCGCCAGTTTGCCGGTGCCGGAGCAAGAGGTGAATCGCCACGCGGACGGCGGATTCACCTTGGAGTTCCGGCCGCCTCGGGCCAGTGAGGACTGGAATGCCCAGATCAGTCTGCTCACGGGGATGGCTGCCGCGCAGCTGATGATCGGTGCCAAGGTGGGGATTCTGCGGACTATGCCCGCGCCCGCGCCGAGCGCCTTGGCCCGTTTCCGTCGCCAGGCCGCAGCTTTGGGGGCACCGTGGCCGGATGACCTCCCGTACGGCGAGTTCATCCGATCCCTGGATCGCACCTCGGCGCGCTCCCTCGCCCTCATCCACGAAGCCACCGGTCTCTTCCGCGGTGCCGGGTATACGCCTTTGACCGGCAGCCTGCCCGCGGAACTCGGACATGCGGCCGTGGCCGCGCCCTATGCCCACGTCACGGCGCCGCTGCGGCGACTCGTGGACCGCTTTGGTTTGGTCGCCTGCGAGCATCACGTCCGCAATGCCGAGGTCCCCTCGTGGGTGGTCGATGCCTTACCGACGCTGCCGGAAGCCATGGCGGTTTCCGGTCGGCGCGCATCGGCGGTCGAGCGCGCCTGCGCCGATGCCACCGAAGCCGCCGTCCTCAGTGACCGAGTGGGGGAGAGCTTCGCCGCCGTAGTCGTCGACGTGGCCGAGAAGGGCATGATCGTCCAACTGGTCGATGCTCCCATCCTGGGCCTCGCGGGCGGGGAGCGGCGCGGATTGGGCGCGAGCGTGCAGGTGCGGCTGGAGCGCGCCGACATCGCGGCCGGCATTGTCGGCTTCCACGCTGGCTAAAGTCAGGGCATACAATCAGCGGCGGACGAGTCGGGCAGACGGCCGCGTCGGCGAGCGATCGCCGCCGAGGAAAGTCCGGGCTCCACAGGGCGCAGTGGTGGCTAACGGCCACCCGGGGTGACCCGCGGGATAGTGCCACAGAGAACAGACCGCCAGTCCTGGACTGGTAAGGGTGAAACGGTGGTGTAAGAGACCACCAGCGATCTGGGTGACCAGGTCGGCTAGGTAAACCCCACTGGGAGCAAGCCCAGACAGGGTGCGTTCAAGGGCGGCCCGCCCGAGCACCCGGGTAGGGCGCTAGAGGTGGCTGGCAACAGCCACCGGAGATGGATGGCCGTCCCTGGAGCCGCACGGCTCCAGGACAGAACCCGGCTTATCGCCCGACTCGTCCCCTCAGTGTGGACTTAGACCAACTTCACGACGATGTCGTGCAAGGTCTCCCCGGCCCGAGCGACCCGGTCGCCGGCGTTGGACAGGTGCCGATAGATCTCTCGGGTCTTAAAGACCTCCATCACCAGCGTGTATGCCGCCACGCCGGTTGGGCCCTCGATCTGCTGGATCCGCTTGACGTCCTGATCAGGAGCAAAGAGCTCTGCCAACGCGAGTCGGTATTGCTTCTCCACCCGGCGTTCCGAGACCCGGGCCCGATCGGCCTTGGCCTCAGCGCCAGCGGGGTCCTTTGCGAGCATCTGGTAACCCTCATCAAGGGCAACCACGCCATCCCGCAAGTGCTCGGCCATGGCCCTGGTCCACTGGTCCGGGGCAACGTGGAGTTGCTCCATCTCGCGCACCGTGGTGCGGGCATAGGTCGTGATCCGGTGCAGGGTCGAGATCGCCCGGTACAGATCCTCGCGGTCCATCGGGGTCGAGAAGGCGGTGTTCAGGGCCGCCATGGATTGCTCCTTGAGCACGCTGGCCTTGCGCTCGAATGCCTTCACTTCGTCGGCGTACTCGGCGTGCCCAGTCGACATGAACTCCACGAGCTGGTTCATGGAGGTCACCGCCAAGGACGACTGCGCCTGCAGCAGCGCGAAGAAGTCCGGAACCTTGGGGAAGATCCGTCGGACGAGCTTCATGGCTGCGTTGGGCTGTGCGCTCATGACTGGCTGCTTTCTCTGAGGGACGCTGGGCGTGCGGTTACAGGGTTCGAGCCCAGAGGGCCCAGACCAGGGCGTAGCAGGCGATCGCCACCGCGGCCGACCCGGGAATGGTGATCAGCCAGGTGGAGAGGATCTCCTTGGCTTTGGACCAGCGCACGGCCTTGGGGCGTTCGGCCGAGCCGATGCCCATGATCGAGCTGGACACGACGTGGGTCGTCGAGACCGGGGCCCCGAGCAGAGACGCGGCATAGATGACCCCGGCCGAGGTGAGCTGGGCGTTGAGCGCGTGCAGCGGGCGGATCTTGTAGATGCCGAAGCCCACGGTTCGTACGATGCGCCAGCCGCCGGAGAGGATCCCCAGGGTGATTGCCGAGGCGCACGTGAGGATCACCCAGAAGGGCACTGCGAATTCGCTGATCCGCCCCGAGAGCACGAGGACCAGCGTGATGATGCCCATGGACTTCTGGGCATCATTGGCGCCATGCGAGAAGGCCAACCAGGCTGACGTGAGGAATTGAGAGCGGCGCAGGGTGCGATTGGCGGTGGGCTTGGCGCGCACGAGCAGGCTGGCAGTCAACTTTTGCAGCAGGAAGCCGACCCAGAAGCCGATGAGCGGCGAAATGACCAAGCCGATCAGTACCTTGGTTACGCCCGTAAGGTGGCCCTTGCCGAGTTCGGCAAATCCCCACAGGACGTGGTCAGCCCCAACGGACACGACGACGGCGCCGGCCAGGCCGCCGACGAGAGCGTGACTCGATGAACTGGGGATGCCGATCCACCAGGTGCCGAGGTTCCACACGATGGCGGCCACGATGCCGCACAGGATGATGACCACGGCCTTATCGGCGATGACATCATCCACGGTGACGAATTTGCCGATGGTGTTCGCGACGGCGGTGCCACCCAAGACTGGGCCGAGGAACTCGAAGACGGCCACGATGGCCACCGCTTGGATCGGGGTCATGGCACGCGAGGCAATGACCGGCGCGATGATATTGGAAGCGTCGTGGAAGCCGTTGGTGTAGTCGAAGAGGACCACGAGCACGATCGCGATCGTGGAGAGCACCATGAGCGAGTCCATCTCGGTGCTTCACCTGCCGTTCACCCGGAGTTCATCATTGAGTCAACCTCGGACTTTAGAGGGTGCGCGAACGGCAGCGACAGCCCACCCCCGGAATTGGTGTGCGGGAGCCGCCCGAACCCGCTCGTCCACGGCCTACGGTGATCCCATGAGAGTCACTCATCTGGGCCACGCCTGCCTGCTGCTGGAGATGGCCGACCAACGGGTCCTGATCGACCCTGGGAACTTCGCTGATGGTCTCGGCACCGTCAGCGATCTCGATGCCATTCTCGTCACTCACCAGCACCCGGATCACCTCGACCCCGAGCGCATCGTCGACCTGGTGCGAGCCAATCCCGATGCCCGAGTGTTGTGCGATCCGATGAGCGTGGCGGTCCTTTCTCAATTGGGGGTGGAAGGTCAGGCGCACACCGGCACAACGACATTCGGCGAACTGACGGTGACGCCGGTGGGTGCGATGCATGCGCTGATCCACGACGAGATTCCGCGGATCACCAACGTGGGGGTGCTGCTGTCGGCGCCGGGAGAGCCGCGCTTCTTCCACCCCGGGGATGCCCTTGATGGCGACCCGGGTCCGGTCGAGGTATTGGCCTTCCCGCTGAACGCGCCGTGGCAGCGCAGCCGCGAGATGACGGACTTCCTCCGCCGGCATAACGCCCCTCATGCGATCCCCATTCACGATGGTCTGCTGCGGCGGCGAGGGCGTGATCTGTATCTGGGCCAGGCGGATCGACTCGGGGGCGCGCACAGCGTGGTCCACGATTTGGCCGGGGGTGCCCCGATGACCTTTGACGGGACGAACCACGAACCTCCCTCTTGTTGACGCTCGACGCGGAGGCCAATCAGCGT
>WBZP01000077.1_pt4 | contig 25271 bp, 21 predicted proteins | sample 5204301 | NCBI WGS metagenome assembly WBZP01 (sample SAMN12412401, study PRJNA552823) | activated sludge metagenome | isolation source: activated sludge from nitrification reactor of wastewater treatment plant... | place: USA: Pennsylvania | collected 2017 | reverse complement strand
CCGGCAAAGAAATTCATACCCTGGCTGAATGCATTTTATGAACCACGCAGCATCAAACGCATAACAGAAATGCCCGTTGTAAGCGACCGTAGCGATTACCAGATTGTACACCTCGACGGGTTGTCCATCAGCCGTGCCTGGTGCATGAAAGGTATTGCAAAACAGTTGCCTGCTTCCCATCCATTAAAAAGCCGATTTGAACAGACAGCCCGCCATTTTTTAGAGAAAACCCTTCCTAATGTAACCAGCGGGCATTATGGCGGCGACCATTGGCTGGCGAGTTTTGCTTTGTATGCGTTGGGAAATTGAGTAGTTCATCTACATTTGGCGCATTCTATGTTAAAAAGCAAGTAAGATTTGAACTTCATAAGGCTGGCAAATGAAAAAACCCACTGCAAGAGTGGGTTTACATGTTTGTATTTAGCGGACCGGACGGGACTCGAACCCGCGACCTCTGCCGTGACAGGGCAGCATTCTAACCAACTGAACTACCGATCCTTATTATATTTTTCAACCAATCCCGATATCGCTTCGCTCTCCGGGACCTTGAAAATCAAATGCGATTAACGCATTGATTTTCTACGGCTGAACTACCGATCCTTATTATTTCTTTTTTCAACCCCCTTCTAAATTCCACTAAACCACTGATTTACAGTATATTTACTGGTTAAGGGACGGCAAAGATAGGTATATTTATTTTTTTAAAACAAAACTTTTATAAAAAAAATCTATCAACTACTTTTACAATCTGTCTGGCAGATATCTTATTTAAAATAACTGTAAACTATTTACATGCCACAACTTAAAAACCGGCAATTCCTCGATTTTGAAAAGCCCATCAAAGAACTGTACGACCAGATCGAACAGCTGAAAATAACCCAGGAAAAATCAAAGACTGATATGAGCATGGCCATCTCAGCACTTGAAAACAGGGTGGTAGAAACTAAAAAACAACTTACCGATAACCTCACCCCCTGGCAACGGGTTCAACTGAGCCGGCATCCCGACAGGCCCTATACCCTCAAGTATATAGAAAAAATGTGCAGCAACTTTATGGAACTGCACGGCGACAGGAATGTAAAAGACGATAAAGCCATGGTGGGCGGATTTGCACAATTGGGCGACCAGACCGTAATGATCATCGGCCAGCAAAAAGGCACCAATACCAAAACCAGGCAAATGCGCAATTTCGGAATGGCTAACCCGGAAGGTTACCGCAAAGCGCTTCGACTGATGAAACTGGCGGAAAAATTCAACAAGCCCGTAATCACCCTGATAGATACACCAGGCGCCTACCCGGGCCTGGAAGCGGAAGAACGCGGACAAGGTGAAGCTATTGCCCGTAACATTTACGAAATGATTCGACTGAAAGTGCCCGTAATCTGCGTCATCATCGGAGAAGGAGCCAGCGGCGGTGCACTCGGAATAGGTGTGGGCGACAAAGTGCTGATGATGGAAAACACCTGGTATACCGTGATATCCCCGGAAAGCTGCAGCAGCATCCTCTGGAGAAGCTGGGATAAAAAAGAAACGGCTGCGGAACAGCTGAGACTAACGGGAACGGATATGCTAAATTTTGGGCTGGTGGACGCTGTGGTTCCCGAACCGCTCGGCGGCGCACACTGGGATTATGACGAAGCAGCCACCCTGCTGAAAAACTACCTCATACCTGCCATCAGTGAACTGCAGCAAATACCGGCACAGGAACGCGTTCAAAAAAGGATTGAAAAATTCGGCCGCATGGGATTCTGGGAAGAAACAACTATTGCTGTGCCAGACGGAGGGAATAATTAAGAATTAAGAATTAATAATAAATACAATCGCAGATTGATTAGCCGGATCTTGATAAATCAACCCTACTTATGTTAAAAATTGCAGTCTTTGGCGCCGGGCACCTGGGAAAATTTCACCTGAACAACTGGCTGGACATTGAACAGGTTACCCTGGTTGGTTTTTTTGACCCCGACGACAGGAACGCTGCTGCCGTGGAAGAAAAATACAAGCTGAAAAGATTTACCGACATCGACTTGTTACTGGATGCAGCAGACGCTGTAGACATCATCGCCCCCACCATTCACCATTACGAACTTTGTGAAAAAGCCCTCCGCAAAGGCAAACATGTTTTTGTAGAAAAACCACTTGCCAATACCATGGATGAAGCCAGGGCCCTGGTAAAACTGGCTGTTGAATCTAACCTCAAATTCCAGGTAGGACATGTGGAACGCTTCAACCCGGCATTCCTGGCCCTGAAAGAATATAAACTGCAGCCCATGTTCATTGAAGTACACAGGCTGGCTCAATTCAACCCCAGGGGCACCGACGTAAGCGTTATCCTCGACCTCATGATTCATGATATTGATATCATCCTCAGCCTCGTAAAAAGTGATGTAAGCTATATCTCCGCCAACGGCGTTGCCGTAATGAGCGACACCCCTGATATTGCCAACGTTCGCATAGAATTCAGCAACGGCTGCGTGGCCAACCTCACCAGCAGCAGGATTTCTATGAAGAAGATGAGAAAAATGAGGCTTTTCCAGAAAGACGCCTATATAGGCATCGATTTCCTGGATAAGAAAACAGAAGTGATCAGGCTGAACGCAGCTGGTGATAAGAACACTTTCACTTTCGACATTGAAACAAATAACGGCAAAAAAACCATCGCCATCGCTAACCCGGTTGTGCAAGAGGGCAACGCCATCAAAATGGAACTGGAAGCTTTTACAAACGCTATTTTACAAAATACGCAAACACCGGTAACCGTACAGGACGGTTTTGCCGCCATGGAAGTGGCACACCAGATTCTGGAAAAGATAAGCCACAAACAACTTTAACCGAACACAAGCCTCCGCCAGGCATGCAACCGTGAACCAACCCAGAATACATATCCGCTGGTATATCTTGGCCGATATTGCCATCTGTATTTTCACCTGGATATGTTTTTATTATTTACGCACCGTTATATATGGTTACCATTTCAGCATCCCACCGGGTTTTTACCTCGGCCTGCTGCTGTATACCGCCGGATGGATCTCCCTGCATTTCCTCACAGGCACATACCAGTCCATTTACCAGAAAACAAAACTCACAGAATTTTTTAAAACCGTTTTTGTCAGCATCATCGGATGCATGTTCCTGCTCTTCTTTTTCATACTTAAAAATCCGCATGGCGATAACCGCAACTATTACCTGGAATTTTACAGCCTGCTCTTTCCTATTGTAACCGTCACCATCATTACCAGGTTTATTTTCATAAGCATGGCCAGGAAACAACTGGCACAAAAAAAAGTGTATTTCAACGCCCTGCTACTCGGCTCCGGTGCCAAAGCCGCACAGTTCTATGATGCTTTCAGTAATTCCAAAGAACAAAACGGCTTCCGTATCACCGGTTTCTTCAATACCAATGGCAACAGCGGGTTCAGGGTTCCCGAACACATGAAAACATACCATGATTTCGGTAAACTTACCCAGATCATTGAAACCGAAAAGATTGAGGAAGTGATTATCGCCGTTGAAAAAAATGAACGTGAACTGCTTACCACCATCCTGCAAAACTTGAGCGACCAGGAAGTGAATATCAAAATAACACCGGATACAGTTGACATCATCAGCGGCGCCTTACAGACAAATAACGTGATGGGAGTTCCCCTCATCGACATTCACTCGGGATTGCTGCCAGGCTGGCAACAAAATATAAAACGGGCGATAGATATCGGCTTTTCCCTTACAGCTATCATCGTGCTGCTTCCCTTGTTCCTGTATACCATGATCCGTATCCGGCTCTCATCTCCCGGCCCCATTTTCTTTTCACAGGAACGCATAGGGTATAAAGGCCGGCCATTTATCATGTATAAGTTCAGGTCTATGATACCCAATGCCGAACCGAACGGGCCGCAACTGAGCAGCGAATACGACGAACGGATTACAGGCTGGGGAAAGGTTATGCGTAAATGGCGTTTAGATGAACTGCCGCAATTATGGAATATCATAAAAGGGGAAATGAGCCTGGTTGGCCCACGCCCTGAAAGGAAATTCTATATAGACCAGATCGTTGCCATCCATCCCGAATACAAGTATTTATATAAGGTAAAACCCGGTTTAAGCAGTTGGGGAATGGTTAAGTTCGGGTATGCCTCTTCCATTGATGAAATGATACAACGCATGCCCTACGACCTGCTCTATGTAGAAAATGTTTCCCTGCCGCTTGATTTCAATATCATGCTGCATACAATACAGATCATCCTCTCCGGCAAAGGCAAATGAACATCCTGCATCTTCAAAGAACAGATATTCGTATTTTTGAAAAAACTGCCCATTCTTGAAAAAATCACTAACGCTTATCCTTCTTTCTTTCCTGGCAAACTTCTGTTTCAGCCAGCAAACAACTTACTGGCAGCAGGAAGTGAATTATAAGATTGATGTAACATTGAACGATAAAGTCAAAACACTGGACGGGTTCGTAAAAATCCAGTATCACAATAATTCAAACGACACACTGCATTTCATATGGTTCCACCTGTGGCCTAATGCATATAAGAATGATAAGACCGCATTCAGCGACCAGTTGCTGGAAAATGGAAATACCGATTTTTATTTTTCGCCTGAAGAGAAAAGAGGATACATAAACAGGCTCGATTTTAAGGTGAACGGCATTACCGCTTCCGTTGCCGACCATCCGCAACACCAGGATATCATCAAACTGATTCTACCTGCTCCGCTTCCGCCAAAACAGGTTGCCGATATTCAAACACCGTTTCATGTAAAGCTACCCTATATTTTTTCCAGGAGCGGCTATATCGGCAACGCTTACCAGGTTACCCAATGGTACCCCAAACCCGCCGTATATGATAAAAAAGGCTGGCACGAAATGCCCTATCTTGACCAGGGTGAATTCTACAGTGAATTTGGCCGGTTTGACGTGCAGGTTACCGTACCGGAAAAATACATAGTAGCCGCCACCGGAAAGGTTTTGGAAGAAAAAAAACAGTCAGGCCAGAAAACGATCCGGTATGTTGAAAATAATGTACACGATTTCGCGTGGTTTGCCGACAGCGCGTTCATGGTGAAGCACGATACTATGCAACTGGCTTCCGGGGTAATTGACGTGTATGCTTATCATTACCGCGAAAACGAAAAGGACTGGAAAAACAGCCTTGCATTCATCAAATCGGCCATACGCACTAAAAGCGAATGGCTCGGCGTATATCCCTACCAGTCAGTTTCGGTGGTGGAAAGCAAACAGGAAGGCGCAGGCGGCATGGAATACCCGGGCATCACTGTTATATCTTCACCGGGCAATGAAAAGATGCTGGACTATATCATCAACCATGAAGTGGGCCATAACTGGTTTTACGGAATACTGGCCAGCAACGAAAGGGTTCACCCCTGGATGGATGAAGGGATGAACAGCTATTACGACAGGAAGTACAATGCCAGGCAATATAAGGATTCAACAGCTGATTATATGGATGTAAATTCTTCTTTCATAAGGAAAAGGCTTCCCGCAGATATTGAAGACGTATTGCTTCAAACGATGACAGCATTGAAAAAAGACCAGCCAATAGAAACGGACGCTGCCGCTTTTTCCGGGCTAAATTATAACGCCATCGCATATACGAAAACAGCCAAATGGATGAAAATGCTGGAAAACGAGACAGGCGGGCAGGTTTTTAGCAGCATCATGAAGGAATACTACAGCCGTTGGAAATTTAAACACCCGTATCCCGAAGATTTTAAATTAGTTGCTGAGGAAGTAAGCGGGAAAAACCTTGACAAGGTATTTTCACTGCTTAGCCAAAAAGGAAACTTAACGAAAGAACCACCAAAAAAAATAAAGCTTGCCTCTTTTTTCAGCCTGCGTGAAACAAACAAATACAACTATATCTTCTTCTCACCTGCCGTCGCTTTCAATAATTACGACCGTTTCATGGCCGGCGGAATCATTCATAACCATACCCTGCCGGCCAGCAGGTTCCGGTTTACCATCGCACCGCTATATGCAACGGGTTCAAAAAAACTGAACGGGATCGGTAAATTGGCGTACAACTGGTTTCCGGGCCATAACGGGCAGCGCATTGAATTGTCAGTTAGTGCAGCTAATTTTTCCGGCGATACGTTCACTGATTCTACCGGGAAAACAAATTACCTGAGATTCAGTAAAATCGTCCCTTCCCTCAAATTTGTATTTACCAACAGGAATCCACGCAGCACGGTTAACACGTACATCCAATGGAAATCATTTTTTATCAATGAAACCACATTGAATTTTTACAGGGATACGGTGCAGCAACTGGATATCATCAGCTATCCTGTTGCACACCGGTATATAAACCAGTTGCAGTTTGTAACTGAAAACAACCGGGCGCTGTATCCTTACCGGGCAGCCTTCCAGGCAGAACAGGGCAAGGGCTTTCTCCGGTTCAATTTCACCGGTAATTATTTTTTCAATTACCCGGCAGGTGGCGGACTGGATGCCAGGTTTTTTGCAGGCAAGTTCATATATACCGGTGATCAGACATTCCTTACCCGGTTTGAAACAGACAGGTATCACCTCAACATGACCGGCCCTAAAGGTTATGAAGATTATACCTACAGCAACTACTATATTGGCAGAAATGATTTCAGGTATGCTTTGTATAATCCTAACATCTCGCTGCTTAAAAACATCAGCCGTGGAATGCCCGGGCAGCAGATCATGGAAAGAGATGGTTTTTTCAAAGTGCGCACAGACCTGCTCAGCAGTAAAATCGGAAAAACTGACGATTGGCTTTGCGCCATTAACCTGTCTACCACTATCCCAAAAAAGATAAACCCGCTAGAACTGTTACCTTTCAAAATACCATTAAAGGTTTTTGCTGATATTGGTACCTATGCAGAAGCCTGGGATAAGAATGCCGGCGGCAGCCGCTTCCTGTATGATGCCGGACTACAGCTTTCATTGCTGAAAAACAGCATCAACATATTCTTCCCGATATTGTACAGTAAAGTTTACGACGACTATTTCAAATCTACCATTACAGAAAAAAGATTCCTTAAAAATATTTCGTTCAGTATCGACATCCAGCATATAACATTACAAAAGCTGGTACCGCAAAGCCCCTTATAACATTGCACATAACGCATCTCACATATGATGAAATAAACAGGAAGAAATGGGATGCATGTATCCGGAATTCCCTGAACGGGCTTATATATGCTGAAACCGTTTACCTGGATCATATGGCTGCTAACTGGGATGGGCTTGTGCTGGGCGATTACGAAGCCGTAATGCCGTTAACCTGGAAAAAGAAATGGGGAATCACCTACCTGTATCAACCGGCATTTTTTCAGCAGGGAGGAATATTCTCTGCAAAAAAACTGAACAAGTCTACCATAACCGGCTTCATCAGGAAAGCATCCACTTCATTCAGGTTTGCCGAAATAACGATGAATTACATGAATGAACCCGTACAGGAAAAAGGATTGCAAATAAAGCAACGGAATAATTTTATTTTACAACTGGGTAAGGGATATGAACATCTTTACAGCCGGTACGACGATTATATCAAACAAAGGCTGAAGCGGCTTTCTAAATTCTCCCTGCAATATAAAAAGGATGATGATATAACCGGAGCTATAAAACTATACCGGAAATTATATGCTGAACGCATGCAAACTGCGACAATAAGTGATTTCAGCCATTTTGAAAAACTCTGCAAACATTTGCATGCCAATAAACGGGTTGTGGTAAGGCATGCTTATCATAATGACGGTGAAGAGTTGCTCGCAACCATCCTCTTGTTAAAAGATGACAAGCGGTTATACAATATCATTTCGTGCATATTGCCCAAAGGAAAAAAATTACTGGCGAATTATTTCCTCTATGATGCCGTATTCAAAGAATTTGCAACAGAAGATCTGCTCTTCGATTTTGAAGGTTCAGATATTCCGGGTGTTGCCTATTTCTACCATAAGTTTGCAGATAAAAATCAGCCGTATTCTTTTATAAAATTCAACAACCTGCCGCTACCGGTCAGGCTATTAAAAAAATAGGGGAATGTACACAGGCAAATATTCAGCTGCCCATCAGCTTTTCAGCCAGTTCCAGGTCAACCGGCAATGTGATCTTAAAATTAGACTCCTCTCCTTCCACCAGGTAAATCTTATGGCCGCCGGCTTCCACTACGGTTGCTTCATCTGTAAATGCATCGGAATATTCCTCCTCAAACGCCGGTAACAAAATACTGCTGAAAAAGGTTTGCGGGGTTTGCACGAGTTTCACCCGGCTCCGCTGCAGCGCTTCATTATTTTCACCGGTAACCAGTCGAACACTGTCTTTACAGGCTATTACGGGAACGGCTGACCCAAATTGTACGGTTGCTTCATAGCACTTCCTGATCAGGTTGGTGCTTATCATACAGCGAACCGCATCATGCACAAATACTACACTTTCTCCATTCACCAGCTTTAAACCGTTCTTTACCGAATGGAACCTGGTTTCACCGCCTGCTGTTACCTGTATCCTGCTGCTGTTAAAATAAGTATCAATGATTTCTTGGCCGTAAGCCAGGTGATTTTCAGGCAAAACGAGAATCAGTTTACAATCATCAAAAGCCTGTAAAAAAGTATTGATGGTATAATACAGCACAGGTTTGCCTTTTAACAGCATGAACTGTTTTGGCAACGAACTGTTCATTCGTGTACCGCTACCTCCGGCAACAATTATGGCAAATTTATTCATAGCTAGTAAGTAATCCGGGCACTGACGTATATGCCTTTATTTACGGGATATTTTATAGATATCTAAACCAGTTGTTTGATGTTTGTGATTTACAAACAACTTTAGAAGTAGCAACATTACAAACTCAATCCTTATAAATACCAATCTTTCGTTCGCCCAGGCTATTCTGCATGGCCCTGTACATGCCAGCGCTGTTAAATATCATGGATACGTTACCGGAAGCATCCACACCAATCATACCGCCTTCACCCTCCATCTCCACCAATTTTACCATCACCACTTCATGCATGGCTTCTTCCAGGCTCATCCCTTTGTATTCCATGAGGCAGCTTACATCGTGTGCAGCCACGGCCCTGATAAAAGGTTCACCATGGCCTGTACAACTAATGGCACAGGTGTTATTATTGGCATACGTGCCGGCGCCAATCAGCGGGCTGTCTCCAATTCGTCCATATTTTTTATTGGTCATGCCCCCGGTACTGGTTGCAGCCGCAATATTGCCCGAACTGTCGCATGCTACAGCGCCCACTGTACCAAATTTTTTGTCTTTCATCAGTTCCTCCAGCCCCTGGTGCGTGTGGTCGAGTGAATAATTGTCGCTGTCACGCATCTCTTTCCATTGGTCGTATCTGAATTGAGAGAAAAAATACTCATCCGGTTCCAGTTTGATGCCTTGTTTAATGGCAAAATCATTGGCGCCTTTACCACTGAGAAAAACATGGTTACTTTTCTGCATCACTTCCATTGCCAGTTCAATCGGGTTCCTGATATTCCGTACACCCGCTACGGAACCGGCTTCCAGCTTATTGCCTTCCATGATTGCAGCATCCATTTCCTGAACGCCTTTCTTGGTAAATACCGAGCCGCGCCCTGCATTGAACAAGAGGTTATCTTCCAAAACCACCACTGCCGCTTTAACTGCATTGGCTGCAGATCCATCCTGTTCCAGTACGGCATATCCAGCCTGCAGCGCTTCTTCAAGCCCTTTAAAATACGCTTGCTCCAGTTCGGGAGTCATGTCAGATTTAAGGATGGTACCGGCTCCGCCGTGAATGGCAATCGAAAATTTTTGCATAATGATACATCATGTTTAGAGGACAAATTTATTCAATTTAAAGTCATAAACTTTCTAAGAATTAACGAACATGATTGAACATCCTCTAACAAGCTGCATAAATTACCATAAAGATACTAACAGCAACAGGAAACTTACCTGCATGCACTTTTCAATAAGGGGAATTTAAAAGTTCTGCCTGTTCAACCTAGCAAATGTTTGCATTCTTCCAGCAATTTCTGCCTGTCAATGGCAACGGTTCCCACTTCTTCGCAAACAAGCCCGCCGGCAATATTGGAAATTTCCGCCATCAGGCCTACGTCTTTCGTGGAGGCATACACTACAGAAGCAACGGCAATAACGGTATCACCTGCACCGCTTACATCTGCGATGCTCCTGATATGTGTGGGTATGATCTTATGTTGATTGCCATGCTGATAAAAAACACCCTTTTCTGACAGGGTTATCAGCGATATGCTGTGATGGAGCCTTTCATGCAGGGCCTTATGTATCCCTTCCATCAAAGCCGGTGTAACAGCATCTGCAAGCAGGTTAAGCCCTTCTTTGGCTTCCTGCAGGTTCGGCTTGAAAATATCCACCTGTTTATAGGAAAAGAAATTTTTTCGTTTGGGGTCAACTGCGGTAAGAATATTATTAGCACGGCATAATGTGATGATCTTTTCAATGGCCGTTTCGGAAAGTACGCCCTTATTATAATCTTCAAGAATTACAATGGAAGGTTTTTCCTTTGTAATATAGTTTTCAAAAGATGCCAGGAGCGCCTGTTCATCAGTAACATTGAGCGGGTCTACGATTTCTGCATCCAGCCTCATCATTTGCTGGTTCCTTCCAATGATCCTGATCTTATTGGTGGTTATCCTGCCTTCACTGCTCACCACATAATCTGTATTGATATGGTTATTCTTAAACAGGTTAACCAGCAGGTCTGCTTCCGCATCCTTGCCCACAACCGTAATCACACTAACGGTAGCGCCTAATGCCTGTACATTTAAAGCCACATTTCCGGCGCCGCCTATCCGTTCTTCCCTTTTTGAAACAGCTACAATGGGAACCGGCGCTTCTGGCGATATCCTGTCAACTTTGCCCCACCAGTATGTATCCAGCATCACATCGCCAATTACAGCCACCCGTAACTCCTTAAAAGAATCAAATAACCTGTCAAAATCCATCATCGGGATTAAATTTAATTTTTTCGTTTATTCGCTACCGCTATATAATAAACCGGTATCCCCGCCAGCACGATGATGAGCCCGGGCCAGGTGAATGCCGGTTTATACAGGATAAGCAGTATACAAAAAGCTATGGCCATTACAATATAAACAGCGGGCAGCAACGGGTATCCGAAAGCCTTGTAGGGCCTTTCCGCACCCGGCCTGTTCTTCCTCAGGATGAATATCCCCAGAATGGTAAGCGCATAAAACATCACCACTACAAAAGAGATCATGTCGAGCAAATCACCATACCTGCCGCTCAAACACAGCAAGGATGCCACCAGGCATTGTATCCATAAGGCAAATTCCGGTACATTGTTGCGGTTGAGGCTGGCTGTTTTCTTAAAAAACAGGCCGTCTGTAGCCATGGTATGATAAACCCTTGCACCGGCCAGAATCAACCCGTTGTTGCATCCAAAAGTGGAAATCATGATCATGACGGCAATCACATAAGTGCCGATATTCCCAAATATCGCATTGCTGGCAGAAACCGCCACCCGGTCGTGTGGTGCCGAAGCGATGCTTTCCAGTGGCAATACACTGATGTACATTAAATTGGCGGCTACATATATTATGGTAACGATAAGTGTTCCCATAAAGAGGCTTAAACCGATATTCCGTTTGGGATTTCTCACTTCACCGGCAATAAAGGTTACATTGTTCCATGCATCGCTGCTGAAAATTGAACCTACCATGGAAGCGGCAATAGCGCCCATAATAGCGCTACCGGCTACCGGCCCGATAATGCTTCCGTTTGCATCCCTGGAAACCATTCCCCAGGCATCTGCCCAGTTGGCATCCCAAATTTCGGTTTTGGCTGCCAGGCTGAAACCAAAAATGATAAGGCCGAATAAGGACAATAATTTTACTGCTGTAAAACTGGTTTGAATCAGTTTGCCGCCCTGGATTCCTTTTGTATTAATATAAGTAAGAAATATGATGAGCACGATGGCCACTAACTGGCCGGCATTGACCTTTAAAATCCCGATATCGGCGAGTATATTATCCGGGCCAAGCGACGGTAAAAGGTATGCCAGGAATTTACTGAATGCCACACCAACCGCTGCAATGGTAGCTGTTTGAATGACGGCAAAAAAACTCCAGCCGTATAAGAAACCCGCCAGCGGATTAAAAGCTTCTTTCAGGTAAACATACTGGCCGCCGGCTTTGGGGAACATGGCACTTAGTTCACCATAGCTGAGCGCTGCTGTTAGTGTCATGAAACCTGTTATCAGCCAAACAGCTATCAGCCAACCGGCACTGCCCACGTTTCTGGTTATATCTGCGCTCACGATGAATATACCCGACCCGATCATGGAACCGGCTACAATCATGGTAGCATCAAATAATCCAAGCGCAGGTTTGAATGTTCCGTTAGTTTCTGACATAAATGAATATATAATTTGTAAAATGGGATCCGGTTATCGTAAAAATCCCGTTACGTTCTGTAACGGGATTCAAGATAATTAAATCTATTTATATAATCATTTGGTTGTGGTAGCCATTTTTTCATTCATACCGGCAATTACATCTGCCGTGATATTGAGGGAAGAATCCTTGTAAACCATATAATCAAGACCTGTACCGGTGGTGAATATATAGGTGAAATTACGCTGGCTGTTATATTCACTTAGAAAATCTTTCAGTTTTTTCTGTATATCATCCATGAATTTGTAACTTTTTTCACTCAGGCGTTGCGACAGGTTTTGCTTTTTTTCGTCTATTTGTTGCTGTTCCTGAAGCAGCTGGCCCTGGAATTCCTGTGCCATTTCCTGGGTGATGGAATTCCCTTTTTTCAGGAAATTATCCTTTTTTGCTTCCAGCCCGCGATAGCCATTTTCCCATTCATTCTCTATTGCCCGCTGCTCCGCTTCCAGTTCTTTTCTTTTTGTTTTTATATAAGTTATATTCTCGTTCAGTGAATCCAGTTCCACATAAGCGATGGCGATCTGCCCGTTGCCGGTAATAATTGGTTTTGCCGTTGCAGCCATCACATGATTGGGCGTTGTTGCTTTCTTACCTGCAAAATGCAGGTAATATAATATAGCCACAGCCACCAGTAACAATACATTCAAAGCCAGCGATATATTCTTCATCATTCAATTTTTAAATTGGCGGCAAGATAGTTACAAAGCGCAAGATTGCCATATTTATGGCCATAGTTTTAGGAAAGGCTTAACGATATATAATTATCAGGGAATAGAGCTGTATAGTATCCATTTATAATATCACGGTTCAGCCTTCGGGAAGATTATTCTTTTTAAATAATTTCATTTGCATAACTGTTGAAATACTGATTGCCCGTTCTTTTGCCAGCAGTGCTTTCGGCCCTTCAAAGAGTTCGTCAACCGTTTCGGTAAATAATTTAATCCAGCGCTCAAAATGCGCTTCTGTTAAACCTGCCAACTGGTGCAGGTGCTGATGTATTTCCAGCGGTTTTCCTTCATATACGCCTGTAAAAAAAAGGGCATTGTCCCAAAACCGGTACATTACCGGTAAGTGTTTATCCCAGTTAACTTTTACTACTTCCGTAAAAAAATGGCTTATCAGGTCATCTGATTTAACTTTCTCATAAAACAAGTCAACCAGTTTAATTATATCCTTCATGCCGGTAATATCTTTATTTGGTTTACCGTCATGTTTATGCAAACTTTTTATTTCATCCAGTAACTTTTCCCCGCAACTTGTTTCAATAAGCGGAAACAATAACCTTTCCTCTTTTCGTATATGTATAATCAGTTTTTCCCCCAGTTCATGCAATGCCTTTTCGGTTGGCAAGGCCTGTGCAAGCGACAAGAAAGAAGCTTTCAGTGAGGCATGTTCGCTGATGATCTCATCTATCAGCAAATCAAGCGATGCACTGCAATTTCGCAGTTTTGCAAATACCTGCTCTTCTTGTACAAAATGTGGCTGCAATGAGTTATTGAATGCTTCCAGGGCATAAGCTGCCTTATCTGCTACCAGTGATGGCATTCCTTTGTAATCGGGTACATCCTTTCTCAACACCTGCGCCAGCAGTAAGGCGCCGTGGTGTTCACGTGACAATGGCTTCAGTGCTTCATGTCTTTTCATACTGCTGTATTTATTTTTAAAAACAGATCTTTTATATCAAAGGTCTTTCCTTTTAAATTTTCTCACAGATAACAAAACCGGTATAACGATCCAGCAAAGCAGCACCAGGAAAGCGATTGCAAGGCCAGTGCCTGTTCCAAAAAAGTCTTTGAAAATTGCGCCTGTAAATCCCATCAGTGCAGAAACATCCAGTTTTAATAAAATGAGAATCCGCCCCAGGTCAATCGGGTTCAAAGCGCTTATTCCAACCATCAGTTTCTCCAATGGGTAATCAGCAAACTGGAATAACAGGAACAGGATGATACCGTCGAATAACAATGCGAAATAAAGCCATAACAATATGTTTACGCCTATCCCTTTCGCCTTATCCCTGGTAGAAACGGCTGCCAGCATGGCGATGGCAACAAAAATAACTGACAGCAAAACACCTGTACCCAGCATCATGAACCCGGTAGCCGTTGCTTCGTAAACCAATATGGGAATGCCGGCTCCAATGATGTAAGCGATAGCCTGTGAAGCAGCAAGGCCTGTAAACATACTCATCCAGATGGTTACCCGCTTTAATGGTTGGCTCACCAGTAACTCCAGGAATTCGGAACTGTTGTAAACATAAATAGCAGAAAACAGGATACTCACGAGCGGAACAATGATGAGGATGATGTTCAGCAGGCTTAGCAAGCCTTTGGTGGAATTGTCTTCCAGGTTAAATATGCTGAAAGAAAACAAGAGCAGGAAAGCTGTATAGGCAAGCATGAACTTGTTCCTCAGGATATCTATGATCACATATTTGATAATCTTTTTCATTGCCTGCTATTTTGCTAAAAGGCTGGCGATGGCTTTAGCCAGTTTTTCCTGTTTTGTTTCCAGCCTTAGTTCATCAATTGATTTATGGAAACAGCATCTCCCATCCTGCATATAAATCACCTGTGAAACCATGTCATCCAGTTCGCTGAGTATATGGGAAGTGATAAGAACAAGTTTCCCCTTTTCCCTTTCCTTTGTAATCTTTTCTTTCAGGATTTCTGACGATAGCGGGTCTAAACCTGCTGTTGGTTCATCCAGTATTAAAACAGCCGGATTAAATAAAAATGCCAGTGAGGCGCTTACTTTCTGCCGGGTACCACCGCTGAGCGTACGCATCCGTTTATGGAGTATTTTCTCCAGGTCAAATGCCTTAATAAGCTCTTCATCAAACGTTATATGTTGCTTTTGCCGGATATCTTTCATCATATCAAGCACCTGGCCGATGGTCATATTCTCCGGGTACCTGCCTATCTGCGGCATATAACCGATGTTTGCCCGGTATTCCCAGTCGTGCAGGATGTTCCTGCCATTGAAGGTAATGAAGCCGCTATCGTACACAACCATGCCGAGTATGGATTTGATTAACGTCGTTTTTCCGCTACCGTTAGGTCCTATCAGGGCGATACATTCACCTTTATTGCAGGTAACAGAAACGTTATCCAAAGCTTTCAGCTTGCCGAATTTTTTTGATAGGTTATTTGCTATGATCACAGTGGCAACGGTTTCATTAATGGTGAATCATCTTTCAGATCTTCCGGAGTAAGTGAAGGCAGAACTTTTTCCGTCTTATCGAGCAGGGTCGCCATAAAACTCCTGAACAGCAGGATGGCACTTGGGTTCTGTTCTATAATCATGGCATACATGCTTACCGGCCGGTAGCTGATATCGCCAATACCATCCTTATTAAGGTCATAGCCTTCATACTTGTCCCAGTAATTGCTGTTAAACGAATTCAGCACGAGGCTTCCATTGGTTGCAATGTCAAATGTATTTCCGGTGAAATTGTTATACTGCAGGTTAATATCAGAGCAGCTGGCCTGTATCCTGAATGCCCAGCCGTTGTTTATGAATGAATTCTTTAACACGTTCACCCTGTTTGCCCCTTCCGCATACACGGCAATGCTGTTTTTCTCAAATCGATTGTGCTCAATATGGCTGTCATTTATTTCTTTCAACAGGAGGCCGTAAGCCGCATCTCCCCAGTTCTCCCTGAAAATATTCCTTACCATCTTTACTCCTTTTGAAAACATGACTGCCACTCCTGCGCCATTGTTTTCAAATATATTTGACATATATGCGTCGTCGTTGGAAAACATGAAATGGAGGCCGTACCGCAGGTTCCTTTTTGAATTGTTTTTCCATATCAGCGAGTTGGTCACAAATTCAAAATAAATGCCATCGCGATGGCCGGTTATGGTATTGCCAATGATACGCATACTGTCGCTTTTCCAGCAGTGTATACCATTCCCGCTTTGTTGTTCCTCTTTACTGCTCGCTTCCAGGTAATTATTCTGAATGAGGCAATTTACTCCGTATTGTGAATGAATACCGAAAAATGCGTTGCGGATGATATTATTGGTAACTTTTACATTCCTGCCATTATAAATCTTAATGGCCGCATAATCTTCCAAGCTGGAAATCCCGGTATGCTGTAACCGGAACCCATTGATGGTAACATTATCTGATTTAATGGAAATGATTTCATATTTCCCTTCGCCGTCAAGCACCGGGTGGTCTAATCCCGTGAGAACGATGGGTTTCCTGATCACCAGGTTTTTTTCATAATAATTGCCGGGTTCAACAATTACCGTATCGCCCGGTTTGGCTGCAGCCATGGCATTCGTGATATTGTGATACTGATGGGTTTTCCCCACCCGGATATGACCGGCCAGTAATTGCCCGCCATACAGGAATAACAATATGGACAGCCATTGCTTCATTGTATCACCTGTTCCCAGTTTATTTGGGAAGCCTTATAGCGTGCTTCCATATACTTCATACTGTCTTTATTCCTGAAAGCGATCACGTGGCCGTTCATGGGCCCCCTGATTTCACCGCCCTGCAGGATGAAACAATCCTCTGCCTTTACCAGTTTATGGTCACCGGAAAAATCTGCCAGGTATACCGCACGCACTTTTATATCATCAAGTACATTGGATTTAATGAATGACTGCAGGCAATATACATCGTCAAACTTGTATACTTTTCCTTTTTCTGTTATAAGTTCCGCTGCATAGCGTATATCCGTAACCGTCATTTTACAGAGATAACAGTTATCTTTCCCGGCAACAACCGGTTGCGGGCCGCTGTTGCAACCACCCAGTAACCAGGAAGCTGACAGCAGCAACAAAATACCTCCGAATGCCTGCTTTTTCATTTTTATGCCTCTTTTCCACTCCATCACCACACAAATTAATGCCAATAAACCGGCAGCGATAAATATCCATCCACCCTGGTCGGGAATTGAATAAGCTCCAAAATTCAACAATTGCTTAAACCCGATCAGTGGTGGCTGATATGCCATCCCGGGCACCACGATAGCTGCATTAGGGTCTAAATTGTGGCCGTAATTATACTCCCAGCGCCAGAAATCAATCATAGCAATGATTCCGAAAGCCACAAACAGGAAAAATGCCATATTAAGCAAACGCCTCCTGTTTGCGATGGCAACCAGCAAAAACAGGGCTGCAAAGAAAATGATGATATACGGCAGTATGGTGAATTCTATAAAATCCTCATCATGCAATGTTTTCATGCCGATATAGTGGTTCAATCCATTGATGATATCCACATTCCCTTTCAATCCATCAGCATGAATTTTCAATGCCAGCCCTTCAGGGTATTGGGGTGCATCCAGATCTATGCGCCAGATAGGAGTAAATAAAACAAATACCAGCCCAATAGCAGCCATGATCAGTAACAGCCTGCTTATTATACTCAGTTTATTTTTCATCTTAAACTTCATTAATTCTTCAAATCAATTCATCCCGTTTTACAGCAATGCTTATTTTTTGGCGGGCGGCAGCAAAACAGCATCAATAACATGAATTATGCCATTGGATGCAGGAATGGAGGCAACTATTGTGGCTGAGTTATTCAGCATTACTTTACCATCTTTGATATTGATGGTTGCATTGTCACCATTAACCATTCCGAGCACCTGCCCATCTTTAAAGCTTTCGGCTTTCATGGCTGATACTGCAACATGGTATTGCAAAATGTTTTGCAAGTCTTCTTTCTTGTCGTCTTTCATCAGCCCGTCAACAGTTCCTGCAGGTAGTTTTTCAAATGCTGCATTGGTTGGGGCGAATACGGTAAATGGGCCGGCATTGGATAAAGAAGTTACCAGGTCGGCTTGTTTTAGTGCAGCCACCAGGGTTGTATGGTCTTTAGAAGAAACCGCCACTTTAACCACATCCTTTGCCGATTCTTCATCTTTTACAGCTTCCTGCCCGCCTGCTGCCGGTGTTTCTGCTGCCGTACTTTCAGTTGTTGCCGCTGTTTCCGGGGCATTATTGCATGATGCCAGTGCTAACAGAAACAATATACCAATAAATAAAATAGCTTTTTTCATAACAGTAAAATTTTAAAAATTCATAATAAAGTTGGCCGCTGTAAAATGAAAAGAAGCACAGCAGCCAACTATTACATTATTTGTTACCGGCAGCAGTACTGTCTGCCTTTGGCAGGTTCGTTCCGGTACTGTAAGACAACTGCACATTGCTACCGGCCGGGGATACCCGCAGGTAACCCTGCATTTCCTGGTGCAATGCGCTGCAAAAATCGGTGCAGTAGAACGGATACATACCCGTTTTTTCAGCTACCCATTTCAGCGTCTGGGTTTCACCGGGCATGATCAGCAGTTCGGCATTGTTAGCACCCTTCATCGCAAATCCATGTGGCACATCCCAATCCTGTTCCAGGTTTGTAACATGGAAGTATACTTCGTCACCCACTTTTACACCTTCAATATTATCAGGTGAAAAATGCGACCGGATGCAACTCATATACACATGCACCTTATTCCCTTCCCGTACCACCTTGGTGGTTCCTTCACCTTTAGATGCATATGGATGGGCATTTTCATCAATCTTGAAGAATTTGAGCGACCTGTTTTTCACCACATCGGCTGCTACAGCCTGTGCATAGTGCGGTTCACCGATGGTTGGGAAATCGAGTATCAACTGCATCTTATCGCCACTGATATCATATAACTGGGCGCTTTGTGCCAGTTCAGGGCCTGTTGGCAGGTACCTGTCTTTGGTAATCTTATTATATGCAATAACATATTTAGCATTCGGTTTTTTGCTGTCGCCACCGGGGATACACAAGTGGCCAACAGAATAATAAGTAGGCACACGGTCAAGCACTTTCAGGTCCTGGATGCTCCATTTAACCACTTCGCTGGAAACGAAAAATGTAGTGTATGCGTTACCTTTACCATCAAATTCGGTATGTAACGGGCCAAGGCCGGGCTTCTTCACTTCACCATGCAAAGCTGCTTCATACTTTATAACAGGTATACCATCATATTCCCCGTCATATGATTTGGCAGCAATCGCTTTCTGTATCTTGTCGAAACTGAACACCGGGATAAGGGCTGCCAGTTTTCCGCTGCCAACAATATATTCACCGGTAGGGTCAACATCGCAACCATGTGGTGACTTCGGACATGGGATCATATAACAGATGTCTTTCAGTTCTTTTGAATCAAGGATGGTAACTTCTGTTTTTATTTCAGAAGTAGCTGAATGCGTTTTGTCGCTATACACATTATGCGCATATTTAACCGCCTGTTTCCTTCCTTTTCCAGCTTTCAGGTATTCTTCGGCTTTCTTCCAGTTAACTGCCATGATGAAATCCTTGTCTTTCTGGGATGCATTCACTTCCAGCAGGGTATTGGCCTGCTCTGTATTGTAGCAACTGAAGAAGAACCAGCCGTGTGATTTTCCTTTTCCGGCATGGCTAAGGTCGAAGTTAACACCGGGGCAGCTTATCTGGAATGCGATATCCATCTTGCCATCTTCTTTTCCCACGCTGATGAAACTCAGGTATCCTTTGAAATTCTGCTTGTATGTGTTAATGGGAATATCGCCATTCGCATCATCCGGCGGTACACTAAAACGGGTTCCTGCAACAACATATTCCGTATTCTCAGTTATAAAAGGGGAACTGTGGTTACCGGCACTGTTGGGCAACTCAATGATTTCATTAGTTCGGAATGTGCTAAGGTCAACCCTTGCTACACGGGGTGTATTGTTTGCATTGGCAAAAATCCAGCGGCCATCAACTTCGCCGTTGGTTTGCGATAATTCGGTATGATGCAAATCATCCCATGGAACAAAACCATGAGACGTGTTCAGCATAGGTTTTGTTTCTTCGCTGTATCCCCAGCCTTTCTCTGGATCTACAGAAAATACGGGTATTACCCTCAGCAGCCTTCCGCTTGGCAAGCCATATACACTCATCTGTCCGCTAAATCCACCGGACACAAAGTTATAAAAAGCATCATACTTTCCGGGCGCCACATATGCTTTTGCAGCAGCATCTGAATTAACAGCCGTTCCGGCGTTTTTAGGTTTACAGGAATAGAGTATAATCAATGGAGCGGCAAGAACCAGTGCAATCGTTTTGGTATTAAAATTTTTCATATCAATTTCTGTTAAAGCGTTATAGAGAATTATAAATAAGAAGTGCCATTATTTAACACCGTCATTTTTACGCATGAATTCATACACTGACCTTGCTTCATCGTCCGTAAGATTTTGGTTGGGCATTCTTACCAGGCATATTTCCAGTTGCGCCTGTGCTTTGGGGTCTTTATCCAGCATGGCAGCCGTATTGGTAGAAAAGTTAAGTATCCATTCTGCAGTATGACGGCTTGTAACTCCTTTCCAGCCCGGGCCCACCAGTTTTTCTTCCGTTGTCTTATGGCAACTGCTGCATTTTACCCCATATACTTTTTCACCGGCTTCAGCCATCGGAACATCCAGTTTTTCACCTACTTCCACTTTGGTGAATTTACCTTCGCCCCTTTCAGGATCATAAGAAGGGTTGCCATTGTCGGCTGCCTTAACAGAATTGTCTGGCCCTGTTGGTTCAACATCACTGCCTGCACCACCTCCACATGCTGTTATAAAGCCCCCCAGGAATAAAATGATTGCTAATTTTTTCATATTTAATTTTTTTATTGGAAGAAATAATATGCAATTTTACATTGAGGCCATTTGGTAAAATATGCGTACAATCATAACATATTCGAAGCATAAGCCTATACACAGCATTTCCAGTTGTAATCAGCAGAATAATAATATATATCATATAGCATTCAGGCAAAACATGATGAAAATCATATGTCATAAGCCCTGAGTCAGTAGGATAACAAAGTGTAAATAATAATTTTGGCCGTTGTAAACTGGTTAATTTAATATGATTGATATTAATACCTTATTGGCCTGGGGCGCTACTTACAAGAAGTTATCAGCCGGTGAAACCATTTTCCGGGAAGGAGCTACATGCAGTTTTTATCATCAGTTGGTCAGTGGTTCTGTGCGCTGGCTGAATATTGATGATGAAGGCAGGGAATTCATACAGTATTTGATTGAACCAGGAGAAAGTTTTGGGGAATTGCCTTTATTTGATGACAAACCATATGCAGCTACTGCCATTGCAGATAAGGAATGTATGATAATCAGGTTGCATAAATCTGCATTTATTGAATTGCTGAAAGAGAACCCCGATACACATTTTGCCTTCAGCGCGTTGCTGGCTAACAGGATACGGTTCAAGATATTCATCCTGAAGGAAATGGTACACCATTCTCCCGAACACAGGCTGCTATCACTGCTGAATTATTTTAAAGAATATAAAACAAATATTTGCTCCAAATGCAACCTGGTTAAGCTAACCCGGCAGCAGATAGCCGACCTCACCGGGCTGCGGGTAGAAACCGTAATAAGAACGATGAGGCAATTGCATGACAGCGGTAAACTGAAAATTGAAAAAGGAAAAGTATATTACTGATTGTGATTGAAATCATATACAGCCAGTAACATTCATGATTACTTTGGCCTAAATCCCTGTTTATGTTGTTTTCCCCGTATCGCTGGCTCCGTATTTCCCTGCTTAATTTTTTTATTGTTTCCGTAATCGGTGTAATATTAAGGTACAAGATATTGTATCCACTGCCTTTTATAGACCAAAAACAGCTATTGCACGGGCATTCGCATTTTGCCTTTGCCGGATGGATAACACAGGCTTTGATGGCGTTACTGGTTGATTACCTGGCCCGGCAGAACCTGCAGGTTTCTTATAAGAAATATGAGCGGCTGTTAATACTAAACCTGTTTTCTGCGTATGGCATGCTGATTGCTTTCCCATTACAGGGATATGGTTTGTATTCCATCAGTTTTTCAACGCTTTCCATTTTTGTTTCCTATGCATTTGCAGTTATTTACTGGAGAGATCTGGGCAAACTGAAGGGCAACCAAATATGCCATACCTGGTTTAAGGGAGCATTGGTATTCAATGCCATTTCATCAGCCGGTGCATTCAGCCTGGCTGCCATGATGGTAACGAAAACAATTAACCAGAACTGGTACCTGGCGGCCATTTACTTCTTTCTGCATTTCCAGTACAATGGATGGTTCTTTTTCAGTTGCATGGGGTTGCTGTATGATAAAATACAGCCCTTAATTACAGATACGGGGAAACTTAAACTAATATGCATATTATTCTTACTGGCATGCATACCCGCCTATTTCCTATCGGCACTATGGCTTGATTTCCCCTTTGCCATCTATCTGCTTGTAATCATTGCAGCGCTTTCGCAGGTTGCTGCATGGGGAATGCTTGTAAAACTCATTTATGTAAACCGTACTCATTTAAAAAAACAAATTCCCAAAACCGCCTCATGGATATTAGGTTTATCGGGCCTGGCCCTTTCGATTAAGTTGTTGCTGCAGGCTGGCTCTGTAATCCCGGCACTCAGTACGTTGGCTTTCGGCTTCAGGTCTATCATCATCGGTTACCTGCACCTGGTATTGCTTGCAGTAATCAGCCTGTTCATATTAGGATATATGTTTTCCATGAAACAACTGGTAATCAGCAAAACGGCAGTGGTTGCATTATGGATATTCACGGCTGGAATATTCATCAATGAATTGCTGCTGATGATACAGGGAGTAAGCGCTTTATACTACATTAATGTACACAATATTAATGAATTGTTGCTTGCTGCTTCCCTATTGCTTTTTACAGGATTGTTTATATTGAATATCAGCCAGGTACAAAGGAGAAAAAGCCGTTTATAAGCATGATGGTTTATGCGTAAACCCTGGTTACAAATATTTTTAAACATGCTGCTTTTTGTTGTACTAGCTTACGGCAGCCTTTAGGTCAAACTGTTTATTATCTGTCGGGTTATTAACCCGTCCGAGCAATTTCAGAAAATGCAGGTGTTCTTTAAAAATCTTAACTATTGAATAGTTTCTGTATGGATAATCATTCTCCAGGGCAAACTGCTTAACTATTTTGGTAAGCCGGTAATAGTGAATATGATTAACAGTTGGAAAAAGGTGATGAACCACATGTGTATTTAATCCCCCGGTGATCCAGTTTATAAAATAATTACCTGCTGCAAAATCCACTGTTGCTTCCGCCTGGTGTGTACCCCAATCGCTATGCACTTTTCCGGCTGTATCAGGCAACCTGTATTCAGACTCGCCGGTAACATGCACCGGAACCAGTATAAAACCTATGTACAGGCCTGTAGCCAGGTGCATAACAAAATGATACCCGATTATTTCTAACCAGGAAATACCCAGCATATACTTAGGCAGCAGTACCATATAACCAATATAAATTATTTTGGTAGCAATGAGTATACATATCTCACCCGAAGGGTGTTTGATTATTGATTTGTTCCCGAATGTATGCTGCATTAAAAGTTTAAAATCTTTTATATAAATGATATTTATACTTAGCAGTGAATATAACAATGGTGCGTATATATGCTGGTACCGGTGAAACCACCTGCGTGGTGATTTCGGATTCAATCTAACCAGTTTGCTTTGATCAATATCATCATCCTTACCCGGAATATTGGTAAAACTATGATGGGCAACATTGTGTTTCAAAGCCCAGAAATAGTTTGAAACACCGGCTGCATTCCATACATATGTAAATAAATGGTTGACCCAATGCACTTTTGAAATGGCATTGTGAGAGGCATCATGTGCCACAGAAAATATAAAGATTGAATTAAAGATTCCGAAGATGATGAACAGTAAAACCAGGCTTATGCCATCAAACCTGCCATTGAGAATGAGCAGATAAATAAAAATATCTATGATAAAATAAGAAAGGATCTTTAATACAAAAATCCAATTTGCTTTTTTTGAAATATTATTGTCTTTAAAGTATGCGTCTATCTTTTCTGCCAGTTTCTTGTAGAAACTATCTTGCGGAGCATGTTCAAATGTTACCTTTTGCATAACTTCTAAAAAGTTTAATCCGCAATTGAGAGTGATACTTACAGAACCTATATAAGGTTTGCCGTAAAATAATTTAACGATGCCGCAACCTGTTTTTCAAGTGCATATTCATTCACAAAATGATGCTAATTCATGTAAGGAAAAAGAATAGTTTAAAAAACCCATCAAACCATACAGGCAAACTAAAGCTACATATAAATATCAACATGGCAAGATAAGCGGCCTGATGCAGTTTGGGAAATTATTAATCCAATACTGTGATCAAGCAATCAGGATCGTATATTAATACTGAAACATGTACCGGCCTGCACACTACCTTTTATAACTGCTTACTTATCAACCGGCTATTTCCCCCATTCTTAATAACAAGGGGAATTTTACTGCTTTCGCTTCTCCCCTTTCCCATACTTTTTCCATACGCGTTTGTAAATCATCAACCGGGTTGTACCTGTTGTTTTTAATAAAATGTTTCACCGCCGACCAGGTATTCAGATAACCCATTAAATGTTCCAAGGTCCATTGCATTGTGTTCACAAATTCAGGCGTATCAATTATTCTGAACGGGAACGGTATGGTCATGTAATTTTCGTCTATATATTTCCGTTCCTTGTCCCAATATCCTTTCAATACATTATTATAAAAGTCAAGTATCAGTTCATCTATCTCATGATTAACGGTAATCATCCCATAACCAACAACGCATATCAGTGCCTTTGGTTTTGCCGTACGGTATACTTCAGCATAAAACTGATCGAAATCAAACCAGTGAATGGCCTGGGCCACCATTACCAGGTTGAAAAAGTTATCGGGAAAATCTGTTTTTTCTGCCGGTTGAACGGAATAGGAAATATTGGCTGCGGGAAAGGCGTTTTCAATTTGCGACTGGCTTATATCGGTTG
>WBZP01000880.1_pt2 | contig 25293 bp, 19 predicted proteins | sample 5204301 | NCBI WGS metagenome assembly WBZP01 (sample SAMN12412401, study PRJNA552823) | activated sludge metagenome | isolation source: activated sludge from nitrification reactor of wastewater treatment plant... | place: USA: Pennsylvania | collected 2017 | reverse complement strand
AGCTTGATCCGGCCGATATCGCCGACGTCGGCTGCCGCCAGATTGGTGAGCGCTTCGCCAACCGCCATGCGGCCCGAAGCCGGCGCGTCGAGCAGCGCCAGCGGGGTGCGTTCGCCGATGGCGAAGGACTCGCCGCGCAGCGTGTCGTAGCCCATCGCGGTGACCGCGACATCCGCCACCGGCACTTGCCAGGGCCCGACCATCTGGTCGCGCGCCGTGAAGCCGCCGACGCTGCGGTCGCCGATGGTAATCAGGAAATTCTTGGAGGCCACCGCCGGCAGTCGCAGGACGCGCAGCGCCGCATCTTTCAGGTCGATCCCGTCTGCGTCGAGGGGCGGCGCCGAAGCGCCATCGCGGGAGGCATCGCGGTGCAGTTTCGGCGCCTTGCCGAGCAGTACTTCCAGCGGCATGTCGACCGGCTTGTTGGCGAAGTGGTCATCCTTCACCGTCAGCCGGCCGTCATCGGTGGCGACACCAAGGACCGCGAACGGACAACGCTCGCGCTGGCAAATGGCGCGGAACTCTTCCAGCCGTTCGGGCGCAATGGCCAGTACGTAGCGCTCCTGCGCCTCGTTGCTCCAGATTTCGCGGGGACTCATGCCCGGTTCCTCGCTGGGCAGCGCACGCAAGTCGACAACCGCGCCGCAACCGGCGTCGTGGGCGAGTTCCGGCATGGCATTGGAAATGCCGCCGGCGCCTACATCATGAATGGCGAGGATCGGGTTGTGTTCGCCGCACTGCCAACACCTGTCGATGACTTCCTGGGCGCGCCGCTGCATTTCCGGGTTGCCGCGCTGCACCGAGGCAAAATCAAGGTCCGCCGTATTGGCGCCGGTCGCCATCGACGACGCGGCGCCGCCGCCCAGGCCGATCAGCATGCCGGGACCGCCCAGCTGGATCAGCAGGCTTCCCGCCGGGAACCTGACCTTGAATGAGTCTTCGGCGGCAATGTTGCCGATGCCACCGGCAACCATGATCGGTTTGTGATAGCCGCGGACTTCGCCGCGGAATTCCTGCTCGAAGCTGCGAAAGTAGCCGGCCAGGTTGGGCCGGCCGAATTCGTTGTTGAAAGCCGCGGCGCCCAGCGGGCCGTCGATCATGATGTCGAGCGCCGAGGCAATCCGCTCCGGCTTGCCGTAGTCAGATTCCCAAGGCTGGCGATAGCCGGGAATACGCAGGTCGGAGACCGAAAAACCGCACAAACCGGCCTTCGGCTTGGAACCCCGGCCGGTCGCCCCTTCGTCGCGAATCTCGCCACCGGATCCGGTCGCCGCGCCGGGAAACGGCGAAATCGCCGTTGGGTGGTTATGCGTCTCGACCTTGGCCAGAACGTGCGTGACCTGCTCGCTGTAGGCGTAGCACAGATCGCGACGCGGATAGAAGCGTCCGATACGCGCGCCTTCGATCACCGCCGCGTTGTCCGCATAAGCCACTACGGTGCCCTGCGGATGCGCCCTGTGGGTTTCGCGAATCATGGCGAATAGCGACATCGGCTGTGCCACGCCATCCACCGTCCAGCTGGCGTTGAAGATCTTGTGCCGGCAGTGTTCGGAATTGGCCTGGGCGAACATCATCAGCTCAACGTCGGTGGGATTGCGGCGTAGCCTGACAAAGTTTTCGACGAGATAGTCGATCTCGTCAGCGGAAAGCGCCAAGCCCAGTTCGACATTGGCCTGGAGCAAGGCGCCGCGCCCTTCGCCGAGCAGATCCACCGTGGTCAGCGGTTGGGCTGCGACGTGCTGGAACAAGGCCTGCGCGGCATCGATCGAACTCAGTACGGATTCCGTCATGCGATCGTGCAGGCGGGCCGCCAGACGCGCGTCCCGCGCGGCGTCGCCCGGCGCCCCGACAACATGGAAGGCGGTACCACGCTCGATGCGATTGAGCGCCGTGAATCCGCAATTGCGGGCGATGTCGGTGGCCTTTGAACTCCAGGGCGAAATCGTGCCCAAGCGAGGAGTCACCAGCAACAATCTGCCGCCGGGCGCCGGCGGCAGGTCGCCGGGAATTCCCAGCAAGTCCTTGAGGCGGACCGTTTCATCGGGCTCCAGCGGGCGTTGCGTTTCGATGAAGTACCAGTGCTCGGCCGCCAGCCCGTGGCAGCCAGCGGCCTCGTCGGCCGCTTTGCGCAGGCGCGCGAGGCGGGACGCCGAAAACGCGGCAACGCCGCGCAGCGCAAGAAATTCAGCCATGATGGATGGACCGGGGCGGGAGACAGACGGGGTGGCAATGCAAGGCCCAAAAATTATACCTTCACAGTGCCACGCTCCCCCTCGGTCTTGCGTAGCAAGGGAATTGCATTCATCCGCCAAGCCTGAGAAACTTCGCGACAACAACAATCCCTCTGGCACACTTTACCCATGAACACACTGTCGTCTCCCCAAATCGTCCATATGATCGCGGCGCTCACGGCCCACCGCGACGTGGATCTGTTGGAAGCCAGCCTGCTGAAGACCGTCGCCGACCTGTTCGCGCCCGACTGGGCGGTCATCTTTCACATCGGTGACGACGACATTCCAAGATTTTCCATGTCGCTGCGGGACGGAGTGGTCTCGCAAACGGACTGCCCGGACCCATTTTCCCAACTCGCCAGCGTTAGCGGGGTGACTTCCTTCCCCATCATGAGCCATGCCCGCAAGGTGCTCGGCTACCTGCTGGTACAGCGTACGCCGCAACTCGCCTTCGACGAACAAGGTTTGATGACGGACCTGTTCCGCGTCTACGACAACTACCTCGGGGTTCTCCGCGACTCACAAATCGACCGACTGACGGGACTGCTTAACCGCCGCACCTTCGATGACCAGCTCGATCGCGCACTGGGCCTCATCCGGCGGGCCTATCAGGACGACGCCAACACAAGAAGCAAACGCAAGGTGGGTGAGGGCAACGGCTGCTTCTTCATGGGCGAGATCGACATCGATCACTTCAAGAGCATCAACGACCGCTTTGGCCACCTGTACGGCGACGAGGTGCTGGTGATCCTCGCCCGGATCCTGCAAAGCACCTTTCGCAAGACCGATCTGATCTACCGCTTCGGCGGCGAAGAGTTTGTCGTGATCGTCTACGTGGATGATCGCGATGACGCCGAGATGACCTTCGAGCGCCTGCGTTGCTCGATCGAAAACCATGTCTTTCCCCAGGTTGGCAGGGTTACCGTGAGCACGGGCATTACCGAAATCAGGGACACGTCGAGCCCGGTGGAATTGCTCGGACGTGCCGACCAGGCCCTGTACTACGCCAAGACGCACGGCCGCAACCGCGTCAGCTTTTACGAAGCGCTGGTCGCCAACGGCGATCTTCCTCCCTATCACCACGCCAGCAGCACCCGCCGGGCCGACGCGCCGCAACAATGATGGCGCCCGCGGCCTCGGCGGTGGCATGCGCGTTGGCAGGAATCAGGAAAGGCGTCCACGCCGGCGAAGCCGCGACTTTCCGGACCCTGCCGGCGAACACCCAGGGTGGATAAGCTCTCGCTGGATGTCGACACCGGCGCCTTCAAGGAGCAGGTCATCGACGCCTCGCGCCAGCGGCCGGTACTCGTGGACTTCTGGGCCGAGTGGTGCGCACCCTGCCGCCTGCTCAAACCCGTGCTGGAGGAGCTGGCACTGGAGTACCGCGGACGCTTTCGCCTGGCGAAAGTGAATTCGGACCAGAATCAGGAGCTTGCCGCACGCTACGGCGTGCGCGGCATTCCCACGGTCAAGGCCTTTGTCGATGGCAAGCCTGTCAAGGAATTCACCGGCGCCCTGCCCGCCACTGAAATCCGGGCATTTATCGACAGCCTGATGCCATCGCCCGCCGAGCCCTTGCGTCTCGCCGCACGGGAAGCGCGCGCCCGAGGCGAGGTCGACGTCGCCCGTTCGCTGCTGGACGACGCGGCGCAACTCGACCCGGGCAACGAGCCCGTGCTGTGTGATCTCGCAGAAGTCCTCATCGACCTGGGGAGACTCGATGCCGCGCGGGAGATGCTCGACGCGCAGGAACACAAGGCCAAAGACGCCACGCGCGTTGCCGCTTTGCGCGCCCGCCTCAAACTGATGGCTGCCGGGAGCGGCGACGATCCGGCGACGCTGAAGGCGCGGATTGACGCGAACGCCGCCGACCTCGATGCCAGACTGCAACTGGCCAATTCATTGGTTCGAGCCGATGACTTCGCTCCGGCACTGGATCAGTTGCTGGAAATAGTGCGTCGAGATCGTGCCTGGCGCGACGAAATCGCCCGCAAGACCATGCTCGACCTATTCACGCTGTTGAGTGCCGACCCGCGGCACGAGCACCTGATACGCGATTTCCGCGTCCGCCTGGCGCGAACCCTGCATTGACGGTTCGCCGCCACCTGTCGGCGGCAACACGCCATCAAGATTCGCCGCCGGTCCGCGATTCATCCACGGCCGTACCGTTGGCGAAGATTCGGTAGGCATTGCGACCCGCATCCTTGACTTCGTAGAGTGCGGCATCGGCGCTGCGCTGCAGCCTTTCGACGTCCCTGCCGTGTTCGGGAAACAGCGCGACGCCGATGCTGCACGAAATGCGGGCGGTACCGGCTTGCAGTTCGAAGGGACGCGCCAGGTCGGCGACGATGCGTGCGGCGATCTCTTCGATTTCCGCGCGCGTGCCGGCTTCGGCAAGAATCGCAGCGAATTCGTCTCCCCCCAGCCTGGCCAGCGTATCGGCGGCGCGCAGGCGCAGACGCAGGCGCTTCCCGGCCTCCACCAGCAGGTCATCCCCGGCGGCATGCCCCAGCTCGTCATTGACCGGTTTGAACCGGTCCAGGTCGATGAAGCACAGCGCGAAACTGCGACCGTGACGCTGTGCCTGCGTGATCGCGACCCGCAACCGGTCGGCGAATAGCGCCCGGTTGGGCAGATCGGTGAGCGGGTCGTGATGAGCCTGGTGGCGCAATTGCTCTTCCAGATCCTTGCGCTGGGTGATGTCGGTCATCGTCGCAACGAAGCGCGCCGGCTGACCGCCGCCGGAGATTCGCGTGATAAACAGCCAGACGATATACAGTTCGCCATTCTCGCGCCGATTCCAGACTTCGCCTTGCCAGCGGCCGTCACGCCTCAGGCCGTGCCACATCTCCACAAAGAACTCCCGTGTATGGCGTCCGGATTTGAGCAGTGACGCCGGTTTGCCAAGGACACTGCTCGACGCAAAACCGGTGACGCGGGTGAAGGCAGGATTTACCTGAATGATTCTTCCATCTTCATCGGTCACGAGGATCGCCTCGGCGGCGTTTTCGAAAACCGTCGCCGCCATCTCGCAATCGGCGACTTGGCGCAACAGCTTGTCATTGGCCTCCGACAAGGCCCGGGTACGTTCGGCGATCACCTGTTCCTGTTCGATGTTCAGGCTGCGCAGTGCCATCACGTGGCGGCGGTTGCCGGCAAGCAGCAAGTGCAGAAGACCCAGAACGACCAGCAGCACCAAGGCGTGAACCGCGCTGGTGTGGAGGCGTTCGTCGTCGCGGATCTTCAGCAAGTCCGCCGCCGGCATCGAGATGGAAATGCCGCCACGGATTTGCCCTTCTTTGTAGCCCTGTTTCTCGTGGCACGCCAGGCAAGCTTGGCCGACCCTGAGCGGTGCCATGTAACGATGCACCGGGCGTTCCCCCGGGATCAGTTCAACCAGTTCGTCAAGGCCGGCGTCGAAGCGATGCAGGGCGGCGGCTTCCCACGCGTCCGGCGAATTGGCCGGGCGGATCGGATTGAGACTGGTGATATGAATCCCGATGCCATCGCTGTGCTCTGCAAGCTCCCCTATTTGACGAGCCATGGAGGCCGGACTGACCATGGTCAACGCCATTCCGTCGCGCGTCACCAGGTCGCGCCGCGGATGTTCCAGATATGGGTTGGGTGGTGAGCTCGGCGTGACGGGCACATAGACACCGTGTTGGCGCGCATTCCAGTCGCGTGTCAGTTCCATCAAGCGGAACAGCGCCGCGCCACGCTCTCGCGCAACCGCTTGCATGTTGGTTCCGGTCTTCTGCCAATCAAAGGCAAGCGACCCGACGACCGCGAGACTGACTGCAGCGAACAGGGCCGCTGGAAGCCAGCGCCGACTGGATCCGTCCGGCAACCATAGGAACTCCGACGGCGCGCTCATGAGCCGATTATGCACCGATCACCGCGCGCGAGCCGCTCGCGTCCGGGCCCGCTGGCAGGGGGCGCGTTCAACCGGCCATCAAGCCCTGATCCTTGCCACCAACGCCTTTGCGTACTCACCCGTAGTGGCGCTGCCGCCGAGATCACCGGTGCGGCACCCATCCTTGTTCAACACGTCGTCGATGGCCTGGCGCAAGCGATCGCCGAGATCCTTGCGCTTGACATGATCGAGCATCATTCCCGCCGCCATCAGCAACGCGGTCGGATTCGCAATGCCGCGTCCCGCGATGTCGGGCGCAGAGCCATGCACCGCCTCGAAAATCGCGGCATGCTCGCCGATGTTGGCGCCCGGCGTCATGCCGAGGCCACCGACCAGGCCGGCGATCTCGTCGGAGAGGATGTCCCCGAACAGGTTGGTGGTCACCAGCACGTCGAACTGCCACGGGTTCATCACCAGCTTCATGGCGCAGGCATCGATGATGACCTCGTCGAACTCGATCCGCCCCTGATACTGCTCGGCATACATCTGCCGCGCCGTTTCAAGGAAGATGCCGGTCAGCGCCTTCATGATATTGGCCTTATGCACGACGGTGACCTTCTTGCGGCCGTTGCTAACCGCGTACTCGAAGGCGAACTTCAGGATGTTCTTGCAGCCCTGACGCGTATTGATCCCGGTGGCCATGCCTACTGCATGCGGGTCGCCATCGATCGGGATGTAGTGCTCGTATCCCATGTACAGGCCCTCGACATTCTCGCGACAGAGAACCAGATCGATGTTCTCAAAGCGTCCGCCGGGAACCAGCGACTTTGCCGGACGCAGGTTGGCGTAGAGGTGGAACTTTTCGCGCAATCGAACATTGGACGAGCGATAGCCGCCGCCCGACGGAGTTTCCAGGGGACCCTTGAGCGCCAACCGGGTGCGCTCGATGGAATCCAGCGTGACCTGGGGCAGCGGGTCGCCGAAGGCCGTCACGCCCGCCAAGCCGGCGACGTGGGTTTCCCATTGGAAGGGAGCACCAAGCGCATCGAGGACTTCAAGCGTTGCCGCGGTAATCTCGGGGCCAATGCCGTCCCCGGGAATCAGGGTGGCAGGAATCAGGGCGGCGCTCATCTTGATCTCCTAAAGTCGCCAACAAACACGAAGACTCATACGCCCCGGCGGGTCTCCACGATCGGTGAGCGATCGCAGAATTCAAGGCGTTCGAATCGCGGAGTTGCCAGGGGCGAAGCCAAAGCCACCCGCGGCCCAGCGTCGCACCCGCGGGATTCTACGCGAGACGCCCGGCAGCGGCGGCCGAACCCCGGACCGCGGCCGTCAGCCGGCTCCCCTGGCTGTCCCCGGCTCTCCAATCCGCGGTCAATCCGGCAATGGTGCTTCACGCCATTCCCCGGCACGGCAGGCGGTGCCGACTCGCATCGGGTGCCGCGGGCGGGCGCGGCTGCATGCCACGGGGTCGAGGATCTCCTATACTTGGTTTTCGCAATTCGCCAAGGAGAATGAATCATGGGCCTTCTCGTAGAACATGTAGACGTTTGGGCGGCCGGCATGGACGACAAGCCGGGGGAACTGGCGGCAATGCTGGGTGGCCTGCGCGGAGCGGGCGCAGACCTCCAGTTCGTAATCGCAAGGCGCGCCGCCGAAACGCCGGGCAGGGGCGTAGTGTTCGTTACACCGTTGCAGGGTGATCGGGAAATCGCCACAGCCGCGCAACTCGGCTTCAACGTGACGCAGACGCTCCATTCCGTTCGAATAATGGGCCCGGATCGGCCCGGCATCGCGGCGGAACTGACCCAGAAACTGGCGGACGCCGGCATCAATCTGCGCGGCTTTTCGGCCTCGGTGATCGGTCCGCAATTCATCGCCTATGCGGCGCTTGACTCGCACGACGACGCCAACCGGGCGCTGAAGATCCTGAGCGGCGCTTGAACACTCCAAGCGAACCCCGGGCAGCACCCGGTTCGCTTGGCTTGATTTGACGATCCGATCGGCCGAAGGTGCGGCGTCCGATTCCTGCTGAAATGGGCTCTCAGTCGAAAACCTTCTTGAAAAGGCTCTTCTGATCCCATTCGCATAGCTTCCTGCCGATGGGATAGAGTTCCTCGCCCGCGATCAGTCTGGCAGGCGCCGACGCCTGGCCCTTGACGACGACGACCAGTTCGCGGGTTTCGCAATTGATCATGTAGCGCCCCACTTCATCAGCGGCGGCTGGCGTGCTGGAGCGATACAGCGCAAACGAAAAGACACTCCCATTGTGCTCGACCCGGTCCGGCTCATAGTAGGTCTTCATGCCTTCAATGCTTTGGCGTGCCGCCGCCTTTTCGGAGCTTCCCCACGGCACGGATTGCTGAGCCCAGGCAAGGGATTGAACCGCAAGGGCCACAAGGAAGATTGGAATCTGCTTCGGCATCATGTTCATTGCTCCATTGGTTGGCAATCGCGGCTTGAATTGCGGAGACGATCCGGGATCTTGGCGACGGCGATTGACGTTCCGCTTTGAATTCCCCGGAACACTTGCTGTGGGGCCGCGACCGGGTCGATCGCAATGCTACTCGCAATCGAGCCCCGGCAGCGCGGTCGGCCGCTGATCACGAGACACGGCCGAAGTCAGCTCACCCCTCGGCGTCACAGCTGAAAAGCCAGCCACAACAACAAACCTTCGCCGATTTCACGCCGGAATCCCGGCGGCCGGGGTATGTGGCGCGCGGCTGAATTCCGCTGAACTTCGATCCATTGCGCGAAACGCTCTACCTCTGTCGGCGCATAGAATGCAATCATCAGTTCGTAGTTTAGGAACAAGCTGCGTTCATCCAGATTGGCCGAGCCCACCAAGGCCAGCTGGTCATCAATCACTATCGCCTTGGCATGGATCATCCGTGGCGAAAACCAGATGCGCCCGCCCGCCAGCGCCAGTTCGCGCAAGGCACGATGCCGGGCGAGGTCGGCCAGGCGATGATTTGATTTCATTGGCATCAGCAGATCCACGGTAACGCCGCGACGGGCCGCCAGCGTCAACGACATCAGAAGGGTGGCGTCGGGGACAAAATAGGGAGTAACCGCCAGAATTCGCTTGCGCGACGTAAAAAATCCCGAGACCAGCAGCGTGTAGAGAGTGTCTTCGACCTGGTCGGGACCGCTGGCAATCAGTTGCCCCATGGTGGCGCCATCACGCCAATCCGGGTCGGTCGATTCGGTGGATTCCTCGCGAGCGTCCTGCAGGGTGGCAAAGCGCCAGTCTTGGTCAAACTGCCGTTGCGCCTGGAGCGCCAGGGCGCCGTGGAGGTCGATACTGAGGTCGGTCCAGGGGACCCCCGCGCGCGCGGAGCCCAAGTCTCCCTCGAAATACTCGGACGCCAGATTCCTGCCTCCGCACCACAACCACTCGCCGTCCGCGATCACCATTTTGCGGTGATTTCGCAGGTTGGTCCGCCCGCGCAGGGAAGAACGCAATGGCGGAACGAACAGCGCCACCTGAATCCCCGCAGCGGACAGGCGCTTGAAGTCCGGATGGCCACGGAGATACACCCCGACGCCATCGACCAGCAATCGCACCCGTATTCCGTCCGCGACGCGCTTCTCGAGAAGTGCGGCGATTTCGTCGCCCAAGGCGTCGCGCGCGAAGACGAAGGTGCACAGGTCGAGGCTGCGTGTCGCCCCGCGGATCATCGTCCGCAGCACCCGCAGCGCCGTCGAACCATCGTCGTGAATCACCAGCGCCTCATAGGGGCGGGCCGGCGGAAGTGCCATCGCGGCGGCAATTTGACGAGTCCCGGCGGCCAGGGCATCCGGATGGGGAGCGGCCCTGCCAGCTTGATGGATCCTGCCGACCGCGCGCCGGCTCACCAGCTTGCGACGACCGAACATCAGGTACAGCGGCAAGGCCACATAAGGCAGCAGCACGAGCGATACTACCCAGGCGACGGCGGCGGACGGATGACGACGCTGGTGCAAGGCACGTGAAGCGACGACATAGACCGCCAGGCCCAACATCGCGAACAGGCTGTGCAGCGTCAAGCCCAGCAAAGACTCGAAAATCAATGTCATCAACAAGCTTTCATCAAACCGCAGGCGATGCGACAAGGTCTGCTGGAACAACACCGGGATCCAGCACCCGCGCCCGGTCACCAAGCAGCGCGCGGGCCGTCGGCCAGACCCGAGCCGATTGCCCGGCAAGACCGGTCACGGCATCGGCTTCAGGTCTTCATTTGTCCATAGTGCGCTCCGGCCGGCAAGATGCACCGGTGGAGAATTATGCTTGAATGATACCCGCCGCCACAGCATCCGGGATGCGATCGAAGTCATTCCCGCCGGGGCTGCCGCCGAAGCTTGTTCGGCAGCGGGGCCGTCACCCATCAGCCGGCGCTCCGCGGCACGCCCGCGTGCGTCAGGGCTAGGACCAACGGCGTCGTCAGCGCCGCGAAAACCGTGGACAGCACCAGGCTGCCGGCGACCGGCCCCTCCAGAACGCGGAACTGGCGCGACATCAGATAGACGTTCGCCCCCACCCCGATCGAAGCCAGCAGGACGGCGACCTGTGTCTCCATCAACGGCAATTCGAGCCAACGGGCGAGGGTCCAAACCACCAGCGGTTGCAGCAACAGCTTGATCGCGGTGATCGCCGAGCTGACGCGCCAAGTGTCCCGTATGCCGTGCTCGGCAAGCCCCATTCCCAGCGCCAGCAAAGCCAGGGGCGCCGCGGCCTGTCCAAGCAACGAGAGGGGAGCATCGACCACCTGCGGGATGGAGAACCCCGTCAGGCCGAACAGCGACCCCAAAAGAATTCCGGCGACGATCGGGTTTGTCAGCACACCGCGAACCGTCTTGGCCAAACCGGCGACCGTGAAACTGCCCTGGCGCGCCCACTCGACCGAAACCATCACCAGGGTCCACAGGATCAGGGCATTGAACACCAGGACCAGTGCCACCGAGGGCAGCGCGGCATCGCCCAGAACAATCTTCGCCAGAGGCAAGCCGAGCATCACGTTGTTGGAAAAGACTCCGCCAAGGGCAAAGACCGACTGGCCGACCCCGTCGAGTCGAAATGCCTTCCAGGCAATCAGGCGCGCGATGACGAAAACAATCAGGCAACTGCCGAAAAACGCAATCAGCAGGCGCGTGTCGACGCGAGGCAGTCGGGAGAAACCGCTCATCAGCCGAAACAGCATGACCGGCAAGGCGACGGCAAAGACAAATCGGCTCAAGTTGTCGGACATCGTCTTCGGCCATCGGGAAATGCGCATCAAGGCATATCCCGCGAAAACCAGGGCGAAGAGCGGAAGGGCCAGGGAAAACTGGTGCGCAAACGTATTCATCCAGTAGTGGTGCTTGAGGCCATTTGACGAATGCGGCGCGGCACCTGCCCGCCGCTCCCTACTGCGCCACCCTCAAGGCGGCTTGCGTGGTCTGACGCAACATCGGCCATACGCCCAGCCAGCCCGCGACGAGGACCAAAACGCCGCCCGCCAGCAGGCCAATAAACCACAAACCGGGTTGTGGCAGATAATCGAGGCGAAACAGGAATCGGGCCAGGCCCCAGGCGATAAGGCTGGCGGCGATGCCGGCGAGCAGGCCGGCGAGCGCACCGAGCGCGCCGAACTCGACCAGCAGTGCGCCGGAAAGCTGTCGGCGCCGGGCGCCCAGTGCGCGCAGCACGGCAAGCTCATGGCGGCGCTCGTCACTGCTGGCTTGCAGCGCGGCGTACAACACCGCGAGGCCCGCCAGCACGGCGAAGCCGAACACCAGCTGAACCGCACGGGCAACTTGATCTATCGTGGCGTGGAGCTGCTTGACCAGGGCGGCGACATCGATCACGGTCAGGTTGGGGAAGACCCTCACGAGGTCGGGTACCACGCCGGCCTGGTTCGCCGCGAGGTGAAAGCTGGTGATATAGCTCGCGGGATAGTCTTGCAGCACCGCCGGCGGGGACATGACAAAAAAATTGACGCGCATCGAATCCCAGTCGAGCTTGCGTAGGCTGGTGATCATTCCCTCGACCCGATTGCCGCCGATCTCGTAGGTCAGGCGATCACCCAGCTTCAGGTTCAAGGTTTCGGCCAAGCCCTGCTCCACCGAAAACTCCGCCGCCTTGGTCGCGCCATGCCAGCGCCCCCCATTCACGGTATTGCCGGCGGGAAGCATGGCGGACCATGACAAGTTGAATTCGCGATCGACCAGCCGCTGGGCACGATCGTCCGCAAAGCTTTCGGGCCCCACGGCATGGCCGTTCACCTGCACCAGGCGGCCCCGCACCATCGGCTCCAGTTCGGGCGGCGGCAAGCCGCGCGCCCTGAAGAAATCGGCGATGCCCGCGCGCTGATCCGGCTGGATATTGATCGCGAAACGATTGGGGGCATCTGGCGGAATCCGCGCCAGCCAGCTATCGAGCAAATCGCCGCGTGCCACCAGGAGCAGCAACAGAGCCGTGAGCCCCAGCGCCAGGGCCACCGCCTGAACCAGTGTCGCGGCCAGGCGCCGGCGCAGGTTGGCCAACCCATGACGCCAGCCGTAACCCCGCCCGGCAGGCCGCAGGCCGCCAAGCCCGGCCAGCAGCAGGCGCGCCATCAGTGCAAAGAAGCCCAACGCGGTCAGGAACCCGCCCAGCACGATCAGTCCCAGGCGCCGGTCCCCCGCCATCCAGAGCATCAGCGAGGCCAGCACCAGGCCGCCCAGCAGGTAGGCGGCGACCGATGCCGGTTCGGGCGCGCTCCATTCGCGGCGCAGCACGCGGATCGTCGGAACCCGCTTCAGGCGCAACAGCGGCGGCAGCGCGAAGCCGATGATCAGCGTCAGACCCACCGCCAAGCCGTTCAGCCAGGGCAGCAGCGACGGTGCCGGCAACGTCGCCACCACGAGCCCAACGAGGAGTTGCTGCAGACCGAGCTGTACGGCATAGCCGGCACAGCAGCCGGCCAGCGTCGCGGCCAGCCCGAAGAGAAGAAACTCGCCGCCATGAATCAGCAGCAGTTGCGCCGCAGACGCGCCCATGCAGCGCATCACCGCGCAGCCGTCGAGATGTCGCCGCATGTAGCGCTCGGCGGCCAGCGCCACCGCGACGGCGGCAAGAATCACCGCCAACAGCGCGGCAAGGCGCAAGAACCGTTGCGCCCGCTCGGTTACATTGCGAATCTCGGGCCTCGCGTTGTCCAGACTTTCGATTTTTTCGCCGCGCCCCAACCTTGACCGGGCCCAGGCTTCGAAGCCCGCCACGCTCGCCGGTTCGCCGGCCAGATGCAGGCGGTAGCTGACGCGGCTGCCGCGCTGGATCAAGCCGGTCGCCGGCAGATCGGCAAGGTTGATCATCAGGCGCGGCGCCAGCGCGAATACATTCATGCCGCGATCCGGTTCCAGCGTCAGCACCGGGCCGCTGACCACGGCGATGCGTCCCAGCGCCAGCGAAGTTCCCGGCGCGAGGCTCAGCGTCGTCGCCAGGCGTTCGTCGGGCCAAGCCTCGCCGGATTTTGGCACCAGCGGCGTTTGCGCATCCGGCGCATTCAGTACCGGCGCCGTGCGCAAACCCCCGCGCAATGGATAGCCCGGCGACACCGCCTTGACCTCGGCCAGCAACGCGTTGGAGCCCAGGCTCACCATGCTCGGAAAGGTCGCGCTCTCGGCCTGGCGCAGGCCCCGCGCCGCGGCTTCCTGACGCATCCGGTCAGCCCAGGGATGATCGGCCGTCAGCAACAGGTCGCCGCCGAGCAGTTGGTGGGATTCGAGTTTCAGCGCCTGCTCGACGCGATCGGTCAGAAAGCTCACGCTGGTCAGCGCGGCCACCGCCAGCACGATGGCGATGCCCAGCACCGTCAGCTCGCCGGCCCGCCAGTCGCGCACCAACATGCGCAGGGCGAGGCGCAGTGAGGAAAAGAAATTCACCACGCCCGGATATGCTCGATCGCCTGCTCGATGCGATCGAGCGCAATCACCTCGATGCCCTTTATGGCCTGCCGCGGCGCGTTGGCCTTGGGCACGATGGCATGGCTGAAACCCAGTTTGGTGGCTTCTCTCAGGCGTTCCTGGCCGCGCGGCGCGGGGCGAATTTCGCCGGCCAGGCCAACCTCGCCGAAGACCACCAGCTTGCCCGGCAGGGGTTTGTTGCGCAACGACGAAACGATGGCCAGCAACACGGCGAGATCGGCCGCCGGCTCGGCGATCTTGACGCCGCCGACGGCATTGACGAAGACATCCTGATCACCGCAGACGATGCCGGCATGGCGGTGAAGCACCGCCAGCAACATCGCCAGACGATTCTGCTCGAGCCCCACCGTGAGCCGGCGCGGATTGGGCGCCTGCGAGCCGTCGACCAGCGCCTGAATCTCGACCAGCAGGGGCCGCGTGCCTTCCTGGGTGCACAACACGCAGGAGCCGGCCACGTCCAGCGCGTGCTGCGAGAGGAACAGGGCCGAGGGGTTGGTCACGCCGCGCAGTCCCTTCTCCGTCATGGCGAACACGCCAAGTTCATTGACCGCGCCAAAGCGGTTCTTTACCGCGCGCACCAGGCGAAAGCTCGAATGCGTGTCACCCTCGAAGTAAAGGACCGTATCGACCATGTGCTCCAACACGCGCGGGCCGGCCAGACTGCCCTCCTTGGTGACATGGCCGACCAGGATCACGCCGGTGCCGCCCTGTTTGGCAAAACGCGTCAATTGGGCGGCGCATTCGCGCACCTGAGCGACCGATCCCGGCGCGGATTGCAGCGCATCCGACCACATCGTCTGGATCGAGTCGATTACCGCCACGGCGGGCCGCAGGCTGATCAGCGCAGCCAGTATCTTTTCCAGGTTGATCTCGGCCAGCAGCTGCATGCGACCGACATCCAGTTGCAGACGCCGCGCGCGCAGGGCGACCTGCTCGCCAGACTCCTCGCCGGATACATACAGCACGTTTTCACCGGCCTGGGCCAGACGCGCCATGGCCTGCAACAGCAGAGTCGATTTGCCGATACCCGGATCGCCACCGATCAGGACCACGCCGCCCGCTACCAGGCCGCCACCCAGCACCCGGTCGAATTCATCGACCCCGGTTGGCTGGCGCGGTTCTTCGCGCGGACGAATCGCGGCCAGTAGCCGCACGCCGCCGGCGTCGCCGAGCATGGCGAACTCACGCCCCGCCGGTGCTGCCGCTTCGACGACGGCTTCGACCAGCGTGTTCCACTGTCCGCAGCCCGGGCACTGCCCCTGCCACTTGGGCGAACTGGTGCCGCACTCGGTGCAGGAATACTGGGTCCGGGCCCGGGCCATCACTCGACTTCGACAATCGGCACGCGCGCCGCCAAAGCGCAGTACAACTCGTAGGCCACGGTATCGGCAGCGGCGGCCACTTCGTCCGCCGGCACATGGCGCGATCCTTCGCCTCCCCACAGCGTCACGGAATCGCCGATGCCAATCGTTGCAGGCAATCCGCTCAGGTCGACGCAGAGCTTGTCCATCGAGACGCGCCCAAGCGTGTGCGTGCGCCGCCCGGCGACGTTGATCGGCGTTCCGGTTGGCGCGTGGCGCGGATAGCCGTCGGCATAGCCGCAGGCCACTATTCCGACGCGCATGGCATGTTGTGCGACAAACCTGCCGCCATAGCCAACCGCATCCCCCGGATCGAGCTGGCGCACCGCGATCAATTCGCTTTCCAGCGTCATCACCGGCCGCAAGTCCAGCGCCGCGGCGCTTTGCATCGCCGGAAAAGGGGACGAACCGTAAAGCATGATGCCGGGGCGCACCCAATCCCCCACAGCCTCGGGAAAACGCAACAGGGCCGCTGAATTGGCCAGCGATACAGGCAGTTTGCGACCGCCTGCCATGACGCGAAAACGCTCGAGCTGCCAATCAATACCTCGCTCGTCATCGGCATCCGCGAAGTGGGTCATCAACGTCACCGAGGCGACGCAATCGGCCGCCGCGAGCCGGGCCAGCGCGGCCGTGATTTCATCCTGGTTGAAACCCAGGCGATTCATGCCGGTGTTGAGCTTCAGATACACCCGCATGCGCACCGGCAGACCGGCATCCGCGAGCGCGTCGATCTGCCACTGCGTATGCAGCACGGGAATCAGCTCAAGTTCGGCGAACAGGGGCAGATCGTCGGCCCGATAGGGGCCTTCCAGCATCAGGATGGGATGAAGAAATCCGGCATCGCGCAAGGCCACGGCCCCTTCAAGCTCCACCACGGCGAACCCGTCGGTGACTTCCTTCAGGGCCCGGGCAGCGGACAGCAGCCCATGACCATAGGCGTCGGCCTTGAGCACGCTCCAAACGCGGGCGTCCCCAGAATGGCGGCGCACGACCCGATGATTGTGGCGCAGTGCGGACCAATCCAAGCGCGCTCGTATGGGTCTCGACATGTTCCCCCCGGGAAGCTATCTCAACGCAGCGCCCGATTCGAGTCGATACACGCCTCAAATCCGCTTGTTCGTGGCCGGCGTACGCAAGCGATGGGAAGCGAAGTCGACAAAGGTGGCGACCAGGCGCGAGCGGAACTTCTCTTTCAGATAGACCATTGACAGAGTCCGGATCAAGCGCGGCTTGAGCGGTATCGCGACAAGATCCCCCAGGCGCTGTTCCTTGGCGATCGACGCCCGCGAAGCAATCGCAAATCCCAGCCCGGTTTCCACCACGCTGTTGAGGGCAATCGGGCTGCCCAGTTCCATCACCACATTCATCTGCTCGAGCGCGATACCGGAACTGCTCAGGTAGCTTTCAGTGAATTCGCGCGTTCCTGAACCAGGCTCACGCGAAATATAGGGGTGTTCGAGCAATTTCTGCGGGGTCAGTTCCTTGTGCCGTGCCAGCGGGAATCGCGGATGGCAGATCACCACCAGTTCGTCGTCGCAGCATACATCGCATTCCAGACTCGCCTCATGCGAGAGGGATTCGATGAAACCGATGTCGATCGTATGTTCCATAAGGCGGTTTTCGATTGACTCCGAATTGCCGACGACCAGACGCGCGCGCACGCTCGGATAGGTCGACTTGAATTCCCCGAGAATCGTCGGCAACAGGAACTCGGCGATCGTCGTCGATGCGCCAACCATCAGCGACCCACCGACCTCGCCCGACAACTCCGACAGGCGCACATCCAGTTCGGAGGACAGGCCAAGAATTCTTTCCGCATAACCAAGCACCACCTCGCCCGCGGGAGTCAGTGCAATGCGCCCGTGACCCCGATCGAACAGCCGCGTATTGAAATGCTCTTCGAGTTGTTTGATCTGAAAAGTCACCGCAGGTTGCGTCATGAACAGCACGTCGGCCGCTTTGGTAAAGGACAACTGCTTGGCAACCGCGTGGAAAACCTGAAGCCGGCGATCCGCCATGACTAAGCCTCCGCTTTGAAGAAGTTTGGTGACGCGGGTATTCAATCACAAATCATCACCCATGAGCGCAATTTATGGCCGCGACGCCGGCACCAAAGGCGGTATCCCTTGCGAATATCGCGCTGCCGCACCGCAGCAACGCCAAGGCGACATGCCTTTCGTGATATAAACCAAGGCCACCGCACGGTCGGCCAGCCGACCCAATCAATGACCACAGGCTTCTACGTCATCATGGCGGCGCAGTTTTTTTCCGCGCTGGCCGACAACACGCTGCTCATCGCCGCAATCGCCATTCTGCGCGACATGCACGCGCCGGCGGAATATGAGCCTCTGCTGAAGACTTTCTTCACGGTGTCCTACGTAGTCTTGGCGGCCTTTGTCGGCGCCTTCGCCGATTCCATGCCCAAGTGGCGGGTCATGTTCATCAGCAACGGTATCAAAATCCTCGGCTGCAGCCTGATGTACTTTGAATTGCATCCCCTGCTGGCCTATGCCGTGGTCGGACTGGGCGCTGCCGCCTACTCACCCGCCAAGTACGGCATCCTCACCGAATACCTTCCGCACCGGCTGCTGGTTGTCGCCAATGGCTGGATCGAGGGCCTCACCGTCGCCGCGATAATTCTCGGCGTCGTCCTGGGGGGTGCGCTGATCACGCCGGAGATCTCACGCGGTCTGCTCGCCCTGGACCCTATTCCGATGATCGACTTCGGTGTCGACACCGTTGCCGAGATGACCTTGGTCATCGTCGGCTCGATCTACCTCGTCGCGGCCCTGTTCAACCTCTACATCCCCGACACTGGCGTCGACCACAAGCCGCTGAAGAAGAACCCGCTTTATCTGGTGCATGAATTCAACCACTGTTTCAAGCTGCTGTGGCACGACAAGCTGGGCCAGATTTCGCTTGCGGTGACCACCCTGTTCTGGGGTGCGGGCGCGACACTGCAATTCATCGTGCTTGAGTGGGCCCGCTCGGCCCTGAACCTGGGCCTGTCGAAGGCCAGCCAGTTGCAGGGCGTGGTCGCGGTCGGCGTGGCCATCGGCGCGATCCTTGCCGCGCGGATGATTTCACTGAGGAAATCGGTGCGCGTAATCCCGCTGGGCATCGCCATGGGGGTCGGCGTGATCGTGATGGTTGGCGTACGCGACATGTGGCTGGCGGTACCGCTGCTGATCCTGATCGGCATGCTCTCCGGCTTCTTTGTGGTCCCGATGAACGCCCTGTTGCAGCATCGCGGGCATATCCTGATGGGTGCGGGACATTCAATCGCGGTGCAGAACTTCAACGAAAACCTGTCGATCCTGATCATGACCAGCGGCTATTCGGTGCTGCTCAAGGCCCAGTTGTCGATCTACTCGATCATTGTCATATTCGGTGTTTTCGTCGCCGGCGCGATGTGGCTGGTACAGCGTCAGCATGCCGCCAATCAGCGCCAGCGTGACGATGTCGCCCACCTTGAAGACGGCGCCAACCCATGAAACCGGAAACCAATGTCGAGGCCTTGCAACTCGTCGGAGTGCGGCATCATTTCTGAGTTTCCGTAGGCGCAATAGGGATCACCCGGCGGGGTGACGGCACTACCCACCCGATTCCACGACTAACGCGGGTCAGTGGTGATGCCCGTGTTCGCCGTGAATGTGGCCGTGAGCGATTTCATCCTTGGTCGCGGCGCGCACTCCGGTTACGGTGCAGCTGAATAGCAGCGCAATTCCGGCCAGCGGATGGTTGCCATCCACCACGACCTTGTCGTCGGCGATATCGGTGATCGTAAACAGTACATCATCATCTTCGCCGTCCTCGCTGCCGCGCTCGAACTGCATGCCGACTTCGATATTTTCGGGAAACAACTGGCGCGCTTCGACGGCGACCAGTTCGGCGTCGTATTCGCCAAATGCGTCTTCGGGTTCCAGCTTCACTTCAAGGGCGTCGCCCACCGCCTTGCCCTGCAACTCTTCCTCAAGGCGATCGAAAATGCCGCCATAGCCTCCATGCAGATAGACCAATGGCGCCGCGCCTTCGTCGACCGACGAGCCTTCAGAATCGGTCACACTGTACTTGAGAGTGACGACAGTGTTTCTAGCGATGAGCATGTTGCTTTCCTTTGCCGTTGAGGCCCTTGACCAATCGATAGACCTCGGCGGCATGACCTTTCGGATGCACATCATAAAGGGCGTGGCGGACAATGCCTTGCTTATCCACAACAAACGTCGAGCGAACGACACAGAGCTTCCGGTGGCCGTCGCGTTCGCGATACTGCGACACGCCGAACTTGCGACAAACATCCCCCTCCTCATCCGACAGCAGGCGGACCGACAAACCATGCTTGTCGCGAAACTCCGCATGGGACATGCAATCGTCGCGCGACACGCCGAGGATCACGCAATCGTGTTTGGCGAACTCGCTTTCGTGATCCGAGAAATCCGCCGCCTCCAGGGTGCAGTAGGGCGTGCCGTCACGCGGATAGAAGAACAGCACCGCATTTTGCCGGCCGCGCAGCGAAGCAAATTCGAACCACTCCATATCGGCGTCCGGCAATGAAAACTCCGGCGCCTTCTCTCCTTGATGCAGCACGCGGTTCTCCTTCTGCGGCGAACTCGATTCATTCTAACCGAGTCTGCGCGCAACAAATCAAGTCCCCGTGCCGCCCTCGCCGCCTTGTTCTTCGATCGCCAGGACGTCCTCGTGCCAATGCGAACTGGCGAGATATTCCAGCGAGCGCATTTCGATCAGGCGGCTGACGGTGCGCTTGAACTCGCTGGCCTGCAGGCCGCGCGTATAGAGTTCTTCCGCCGGGCAGGCCGCGCCGACGATGAGCTTCGCGCGATGGTCGTAAAGCACGTCGACCAGCCAGGTGAAGCGGCGCGCTTCGCCGGCCATGTCGGCGCCCATCTTCGGCACCCCGGAGACGAACACAGTGTGATGCCCGTTGGCGAGCCAGAGATAATCGTTCTGCGAGCGCGGCGGACCGCACAAGGCGGTGAAGTCGAACCAGACCACGCCGGGCGCGCTGCGCACCACCGGGATCTTGCGGCCGAGCACCTCCACCGCATCGCGCTGCCCGGCACCGCCGGCGATCTTCTGGAACGTGCGTTCGATCGCCGCACTGGCGGTGGCGTCGTCGCCGGCAATGTAGACCTGCGCCTGCTGCAGGGCACGCAGGCGGTAGTCGATGCCGGCATCAATCTCGATGACATCGAATTTCCGCTGCAGCAGATCGATGGTCGGCAGGAACAGTTCGCGTTGCAGGCCGTTGGGATATAGTCCATCCGGTGGATAGTTGGATGTGATGCAGAACACCACGCCAGCATCGAACAGGGCCTGCATCAGCCGGCCCAGCATCATGGCGTCGGCGATGTCCGAGACGTGGAACTCGTCGAAACACATCAGGCGGGTCGCGCGCGCGATGCGCGCCGCCACCTTCGCCAGCGGGTCGGCTTCGCGGCGTTGCGCCCGCAAAGCCTCGTGGATCTCGTGCATGAAGGCGTGGAAATGCACGCGCCGCTTGCGCTGGTAGGGCACCGCGGCGAAAAAGCAGTCCATCAGGAAACTCTTGCCGCGCCCAACACCACCCCAGAACCATACGCTGCGCGGCAGTTCAGGACGAACCAGGAGCTTCCGGAGCTTGCTGCGGCGGGCCGCCTTCAGCGCCAGCAAATCGTCATAAAACGTCTGCAATCGCCGCGCCGCAACCAGTTGCGCGGGATCAGCCTCGATGCCGCGTGCGGCCAGCGCGGCGTTGAAGCCGTCGATCATGCCGTCCTTGGGGACTCTGAGTATCTTGTGAGGCACGAAAATCAGGCAATCACAGTAGACACGGAGATCACGGAGATCACAGAGGCGAGGCCACGGCTGTTTCCGTGGCCTCTATGGCCAAAGGTCTTTATCAGAAATGCAGCGGCCGCTTATCCACCGCCAGCGATGCCTCGTGCATGGTTTCCGACAGGGTGGGGTGGGCATGGCAGATTCGGGCAATGTCTTCGGACGAGGCACTGAACTCCATCGCAACTACAGCTTCGGCGATCAGCTCGGAGGCATTGTTGCCGATGACATGCACACCCAGAATGCGGTCGGTCTTGGCGCAGGCCAGCATCTTGACGAAGCCGCTCGTGTCGCCCTGCCCCAGCGCGCGACCGTTGGCGGCAAAAGGAATTTGCCCGACGCGGTACTCGATGCCTTCGTTCTTCAGCTGTTGCTCGGTCTTGCCGACCCAGGCGATTTCCGGATGGGTGTAGATCACCCAGGGCACCGTGTCCGGATTGGCGTGGCCCTTCTGGCCGGCGATGCATTCTGCCACCATGACGCCCTCGTCCATGCTCTTGTGCGCCAGCATCGGCCCGGGCACGACGTCGCCGACGGCCCAGACATTGGGCAGGTTGGTGCGGCAGTTGGCGTCGACGCTGATATAGCCGCGAGCGTCAAGGGCCAGGCCGATATCCTCGACGCCAAGTCCCTCGGTATGTGGAACCCGCCCGACCGAGACGATCAGGCGATCGCATTGCAGGGTCCGACTTTCGTCACCCATCTCGTACTCGAGCGAGACGCCCGTCTCGGCGGCGTCCACCCTGGTGATTTTCACCCCGAGCTGAATGTTCAGCCCCTGCTTCTTGGTGAAGACCTTCCAGGCTTCCTTGGCCACAGCCTGGTCAGCGGCGCCGAGGAAATCCGGCAGCGCTTCGAGTATCGTCACTTCGGCACCCAGGCGCTTCCATACCGAACCCAGTTCCAGGCCGATCACACCGGCGCCGATCACCCCGAGCCGTTTCGGCACGGCATCGAAGCTCAGCGCACCGACGTTGTCGCAGACGAGCGTGTTGTCCACCGGGACGCCGGGCAGGTGCCGCGCCCGCGATCCGGTGGCGACGATGACGTGCGTGGCTTCCACGGTTTCGCCGTTCACGGCGACCTGCCAGCGCTCGTCCTCGCGCCCGACGAATTTTCCGTGGCCGGCCAGCAACGCAATCTTGTGCTTCTTGAACAGTCCCTTGATGCCGGCGGTCAACTGGCCGACGATGTTGTCCTTGCGCTGCATCATCGTCGCCACGTCCATCTTCACGTCGCTGGCGGAAATTCCATGCATGACGAACGAATGACCGGCCTGCTCGAACAGTTCCGAGGACTGCAACAGCGCCTTGGAAGGGATGCAGCCGACATTGAGACAGGTGCCGCCGAGGCGCACCTCGCCTTTCGGGTCGGCGTAAGACTCGGATTCGATGCAGGCGGTGGACAGGCCGAGCTGGGCGGCGCGAATCGCCGCCACATAGCCCCCCGGGCCCCCACCGATAACCACGACATCAAACTGCTTTTTCATAACGTAACCTCTTTGGACGCAGAGATCGCGGAGGCACGGAGGACGCGGCAGGAAGCAAACAACAAACTCAGCGTTCCCCGCGTCTCCGCGTCCTCTGCGTTGAAAGTGTCTTCAAACATCGAGCAGCAGGCGTGCCGGATCTTCCATCGCTTCCTTGATGGTCACCAGCCCCAGCACCGCCTCGCGGCCATCGATGATGCGGTGATCGTATGACAGCGCCAGATAGTTCATCGGGCGGATCACGATCTGGCCGTTTTCGACGACGGCCCTGTCCTTGGTCGCGTGCACGCCGAGAATGGCCGACTGCGGCGGATTGATGATCGGAGTCGACAGCATCGAGCCGAAAGTGCCGCCATTGGATATCGTGAAAGTGCCGCCGCTCAGCTCTTCCAGCGAGAGCTTGCCGTCCCTGGCCTTGGCGCCGAACTCGGCGATCTTCTTTTCGATCTGCGCCAGACTCATCTGATCGGCGTCGCGCAGGATCGGCACCACCAGTCCGCGCGGGCTGCCCACCGCGATGCCGATGTCGAAGTAGCCGTGATAGACGATGTCGTTGCCGTCCACCGAGGAATTGATCACCGGATACTTTTTCAGCGCAGCGACCGCCGCCTTGACGAAAAAAGCCATGAAGCCCAGCTTGACGCCATGCTCCTTTTCGAACCGTTCCTGATATTTCTTGCGCATCTCCATCACCGGGGCCATGTTGGCCTCGTTGAAGGTCGTCAGGATCGCGTTGGTGGACTGGGACTGCACCAGGCGCTCGGCGACGCGCACCCTCAGGCGCGACATCGGCACGCGTTGCTCGGGCCGGTCGGCGACGATGGCGTCGGCGCTCACCACATTGGGCTGCGGCAGCGCGGGCTTGGCGGGTACGCCGGTCGCTGGCGCCGGGGCGGCCGCGGCAGCGGACGGAGGCACAACGGCCTTGGCGCCGCCGGAAACGTCTTCCTTGAGAATGCGGCCGCCGCGGCCGCTACCCTGAACATCCGCGGCTGCGATGCCTTTTTCGTCCATGATCTTGCGCGCCGCGGGCATTGCGCTGGGCGCCGGGGCAGGCGCCGACGCCGCCTTCGCCGCCGCCCTCTTCCCGGCCGGCGCAGCCGCCGCCTCGCCCTTGGCCGCGGTATCAAGGTGGGCGATGATTTCGCCGGAGACCACATTTTCTCCAGCGCCCTTGATGATCTTGACGATCACTCCGGCATCCAACGCGGGCAGTTCCAGAACCACCTTGTCGGTCTCGATATCGACCAGATTCTGGTCGCGGGTCACGGCATCGCCTTCCTTGACGTGCCAGGCCGACAAGGTCGCCTCGGAGACGGACTCGGACAACTGGGGAATTTTGACTTCGATCAGCATGATGTTCTCGCTCTGTCTGGCGGGCTTATTCGGGCGCCGTCAATTTGCCGAATGCGCCTTCGATGAGGGCCTTCTGCTGGGCATTGTGTTTCGAGTAGTAGCCGACCGCGGGCGACGCGGACGCCGGACGGCTGACCAAGAAAAGGCCCTGCCCCGCGCGGGTCGAGCGCACCAGATGGTGGCGCGAAGCGAGCCAGTACCAGCAACCCTGATTGCGCGGCTCCTCCTGACACCAGACCAGCTCCTTGGCCTTCGGCCATTTCGCCAGTTCGGCCTGGACCGCATCGTTGGGGAAGGGATAAACCTGTTCCAGACGTACCACAGCGGTATTCGCGATTTTCTGCTCGTTGCGGTAGGCCATCAGTTCGTAGTACACCTTGCCGGAGCACAACACCACGCGGGTGACCTTCTTGGCGTCGAGCTCCTGCGTTTCGCCGATCACGGTGCGGAACCCGCCGGTAGCCAGGTCGCCGAGCGGAGAACCCGCATCCTTGTGGCGCAACAGCGATTTGGGGGTGATGATGATCAGCGGCTTCCTCACTTTGCGCAGCATCTGGCGGCGCAGCAGATGGAAGATCTGGGCCGCTGAACTCGGAATGCAGACCTGCCAGTTCAGTTCGCCCGAAAGGTTCATGTAGCGTTCGACACGCGCCGACGAATGCTCCGGTCCCTGCCCTTCGTAACCATGCGGCAACATCAGGGTCAGACCCGAGACGCGTCCCCATTTGGCTTCGCCGGAACAGATGAACTGGTCGATGACCACTTGCGCGCCGTTGGCGAAGTCCCCGAACTGGGCTTCCCAAACCACCAGCTCGTTGGGCTCCGCGCTCGAGTAGCCGTACTCGAATGCCAGCACCGCTTCCTCGGAAAGTACCGAGTCGATGACGATGAAAGGCGCCTGCTTGGCATTCAGATGCTGCAGCGGAATGTGGGTCCCGTGATCCCACCTTTCGCGGTTCTGGTCATGCAGCACGGCGTGGCGGTGAAAGAAGGTGCCACGGCCGACGTCCTCACCGGAAACGCGCACGCCGAAGCCCTGCATCAACAGCGAGGCATAGGCCAGGTTTTCCCCCATGCCCCAGTCGAGATCGAGCTTGCCCTCGCCCATCGTCCGTCGGTCGTCGATGATCTTCTGCACGCGCGAATGCAGCGTAAAGTTCTCCGGAACGGTGGTGATCAGGCGCGCCAGCTTTTGCAGGTCAGCCACCGGTACGGCGGTGTTGCACTCGTCGCTGT
>WBZP01001837.1_pt1 | contig 25294 bp, 19 predicted proteins | sample 5204301 | NCBI WGS metagenome assembly WBZP01 (sample SAMN12412401, study PRJNA552823) | activated sludge metagenome | isolation source: activated sludge from nitrification reactor of wastewater treatment plant... | place: USA: Pennsylvania | collected 2017 | reverse complement strand
CGAAGGCAGCAGAGCGCGAACGAACCGAGCTGGTCGAGCGTCCGCGCGATGCAGAGCCGGATCAAGCTGCGCCCGCTGCGTCCGCTGCGCCCGCTGCGACGGCTGCGCCCGCTGCGCCCGCTGCGCCCGCTGCGAAGGCTGACGCAGCCACCCCAGACGCGGGAGCTGCTTCGACACCGCCGAGTAGCCCTACCGGGATCGTGATCCATAGACTGGCTTTAGGCGGAAATTTGCCGCCAGCAAGCAGCCCGAAGACCGGCCCGCCCAGCCGCGGAATCTTGGGGCAAAGCCAGCGTCCGCCGATTCGCGGCAGCGCCAACAAGAAGCACAAGCGGCGATAGCAGACCGCTTGGTACACAACTCGGTCCAGAGCCGAGGAAGAAGCGGTCGAGTACGACGCTGAGCCAGTGCGAGGTGTGCGTACAAGCTCACCTCCGAAGGAATGTCCGATCGTAAGGGGCAAGTGCGGAGCCTGTGCATTAAGAACGTCCGCGACGCGACGAAACGCCGAGACAGGGAACGACCCGAATATGCTTGCCTTGCAAGAGGCTGAGAGCGAAGGCCCCAAGCCGCAGAGGATCGATCCGGTCCCGACATCATGGTCCCGATGTAGGTAATTTGTTGGTTTTTTGGAGACGGTGTTGGATCGTGAAGAACGGATGGGTTTTCCCAGGTAGTACAGGTTGGCGGGGACTGGTCCGGCGTAAAGAGACACGAGCTCAGCAACGATCTGTCGCTCCGTGATGGTCATCAATGGGCAGACACACCATCAGTACACTGAACCATGGCTTGGACGCCGACAGTGGCAGCCCTGCTATACCAGCCTGTCGTTGATCCGTGCGAGCCGCTCGTACGACCGGTGACGGAATGCAAGAGCTTCGCCAGCCTGCAGGGGGCGCTATCGAACCTCGACATTCTCCCAGAAGTTGCTCCCGTGGTCGAGCGACTTCCGCTCGGCGTGGGGCTTCTCAATCGCCGACGCCGCACACTTGCTGCCAACGATGTCGCAGAACAACACCCCGTATGGGCGTCCGAGGTCGCCCGGCGTCAGCACCGAAGGAAGCCGACGAACTCTGTCTGAACGACTCCCGTTTTCGGTAAATCGCGATCAGATCAGCTTGGCATGTTGGGCTGGGACAAATGGCTCTTTGTTCGCCATCCATTGCAAGACAGCGCGGTGAGTAACAGTCTGACCGCGGATAGGAGAACCAGGTTCGCGATTCGGAAGGGAATTGACATAGGCTACTGGACGAGAAGACACCCCGACAGATATCAGAGAGGTGATCGTTGCTGCGAACGGCGAGCGCCGAAGCGAAACATTGCCTGGTGCAGAGACAGAGGTCGATGACGCGGGAACTCCGGTTTCAAGACAGGTTCGATTGCTTCATCACCGAGGGAGTGCAGCGTCAGCGCTCCCTCCGTCTGGCGGAGTGGATACCGGACATGGTCCTTCAACAAACTGTACGCTCCAGTCGTCACCCGTTGCCATCGTGACTCTCGGGTGAGCGGCCAGAACTGAATCGAGTGCGGCAGAGAGCTGCACATCGGTCTCAACCGGCGTGCGCGGACCTGGCGACTCTCCTTTACGTACGACGCAGACGCTTACTGTTTGCACGCCCACCGTCGCTCTCACCCCTGTGGAGACTTGCGCCACAAAGGCAAGATCACCGCTCTGTCTCGTGAGTCGTTGGGCGGGCACTGCGACATCGACAATGGAGACATCCCGCCGCAAGCTCGCACTCACCGTACGGCGAAGGACTTCGAGTGTGTCACCAGAAAGGCCAACACCGCGGTGAACAATCTGAATGCCAAGAGGGCCCTCGGATGCAGCTCCTATGTCGATGGAAAGAGGCGCGCCGACTGCTGAGCTGGGCCAGACGTCGGTGACTGCGGAGCGGACTCGTTCCCGAACGGCGTTGAGCTGGTGCTCGGCAGAGGGAGCGGGAGCAACCACTGGCACGTCAACCTTCCTCCGGGCAAGCAAGGAGGACTCAAGCCCAGCAACGGCATTTGCGTCGGGGACAGCCAACACATCGACACGAGGAGTCACCCCGGATGCTTGCCGGATCTCCGCATCAAGCCGGGCCCGCGATAGCTCTGCATCGTGCGCCTTGCCAAGTACGACCACCACAAGCTCGACCTCTCGTCGTTCGACCCGCACGCGGCTCTGGACCACTCGAAGTGGCTCTCGCGAGATGATCTCTCGTACCGCCGCACGTACACGCACTTGCCAGGCAACCTCATCGAGCGCGCTGCGCAGCGGAACATAGACCGCAGCGAGCAGCAGGAACGGCATTAGGAATCGCATCGCTGGACCCCATCGCGACTCGAACAGCTGAGCAAGTCTGCGTGCCAAAGCTCTCGCGATGGATGAATCTGTCTCTTCCTTCGTGAGTTCCTCTCGCTCCAGGACTGTGACATCGACGCGCTTGAATCCAGCGGCGACGAACGCCATGGTCCCGACCACCACAATCGCTACCAAGTTGGTGAGAAAAAGCAGCGCCGCACCTCCGGCAACTGACCAGGCGCTGGTGCCGAATCCGTATCCACTTGCACAGAGAGGCGGAACCAGCGAGATGCTGATAGAGGTACCTGCCGCAGTCGTTGCAGTGTCAGAACTGTGCCGCAGCGACGCGTAGACCCCGGCCAGCGCACAAAAGCCAGCGGTGATGAGATCCAGCACCGTTGGGGAAGTCCGCGCCGCAATCTCTGCGTTGAGTTCATGAAAAGGGAGAAGCAGCGTGATAAGACCCGCTCCGGCTACGACTGCGACCACGCTGAACCAGATACGTCCAGCCGAACGCAGCACGAGGAAGGGAGAGCCGACAGCGAGTCCCATGGCAAGGCCGACTATCGGACCCATCAGCGGAGCCACAAGCATGGCCCCGATCACCACAGCAGTGCTGCCCACAACCAATCCAAGGGTTGCAATGCCCACAGACACGACCAACTGAAACCAGTACGACATGGCTTCGCCCGAGTCGCGCTTTAGCATGCTCGCGACCAGCGGCGCCCGCCCGTCAGGTGAGTTGCCCAGCAGCACGAGCAGTCGGTCTTGCGCGCGGACGATGGCTTGGGGCGTCAAATCAGCCATGGGAATTACCTTCTATCGCCGAGCTGTGCCCATCGCCGGACGCTGGAGAGGGAATCGCAGCAGTTCGCGGTACTTCCGGCGTCTCAAACTCTGGTGGCGGCAAGCGAAGGACAATCCCCGGAATCAACGTGTTTAAGAGCGCAAAAATGATGAGGGCGCCGAACCGATCGGGAGCGAGTTCGAAGCGTTCTTGGAGAATTTCGGCGATGACCATTGTAAAGACGAGCGTCGGAATGACTGCTGTTCCGATGCGCGCTCCCACCTTGAGTGGTTCATCAAGTACCCACCTTCTATGCAACGCGACGCGGAGAATGCGAATCGGGAGCACGATTGCAAGCAGCGCAGCTGCAAGACCGACCGCGGCCCACGAGAAATGTTCAGCACGCAGATGAAGCCCCGCATTGAGGAAGTAAAAGGGAATAAAGAACGAGGCGAATAGTTCCACTCCGCCGAGAAGCTTTTCAGAGCTTAGCGCGGGAAGCTCCTTGCGAAGTCGCACTGCGGTGAGGCCAACGACGAACGCACCAACGAGATAGTAGACTCCCAGCTCGCGAGTGATGAGAGCACACAACAGGGCAACAAGAACCAGGAATGTAAATTCTGTCTTAGGAGCAAACGGCGCGATCACAATCGCAAATGCACGAAACACTGGAGGGAGCAGCACCACCATCGCTGCGAGCGCAAGGGCGGACAGGCTCAGTGTGCCCACGTCCGAGCTTTGGATCGTCAGGAACAAAACCGCGAGGGCTACGAGCTCTGATGCGATAGCCTTGGATTTTACCCAGAATCGCTCCTCGGATGTCAGTCGAAATCCGTCCAGCGAGTCGAGGATGAAGCCCGTCGAAGGAGTAAAAAGTGCTAGCGCGAACAGCAGCGCAGGTCGTCCCGCAAGCCCGAGGACAACATGAAGTACCCAGCTACCGAGGACTAGCAGCAAGAGCTGAGCCCCGATGTGCTGGAGCAGTATCTTGCGTCCCTGCCGCAGCTCTGCGAAGTCGACTTCAAGTCCTGCGAAAAGAAACATCGAGACAATTCCGAGAGTCGCCAGCAGCTTTATGGTGTGGTCGCCGTGGAAATAATGGAAGCCAATGCTCAGCGCGGCGCCAATGCCTACACAAGTGACAGCGCTCGGAATGCGGAAGCGCTGGATGGCACGCGGGACAAAAAACAAACCGAAGACCAGCAGCATGTACTGTAGTTCTGGAGAAATGGAAACGTTCATGGGAGAAATCCTAACTCATTGGGACTGGCGATGAGCTTCTTCCGGTTGGGAGGTCTGTAATCTGAGTCCACCCTCAGCGCTGACGAGGGGGGCCAGGTTCGTTGTTGCACCCTTCGGCTGCGTGTGCGCGCCGCACATTTGCGTCCACAAAGTAGCCCGCAGCGGCCAGCGCAGCCTTGGGAGTCTGCTCGCAGTTAGATGGCACGAGATCGATCAGATGGATGAAAGACCCAACACCCGGTGCTTGATTCGACAGCTCCGCCGCAACGATGATCGGCATCGCCCGAAAGTTGGCCGTTGTATGCCTGCACAAAGGCCCCTTGTCTCGTATAAGCCGGCTGTCCGGGGCGGTGAAGTTGCCCTGCGCGCTGGCCTTTGGAGTGCCAGTTTTTTCGACGGGAAATCGACTCTTCGGTGGCGAATGTGGTCAATCGGAGGCTTGGGATTCGGAATCACTCTCATCATCGGAATCGGACGATTCCTGATTCTGATGCGACATCACTGCCGCAGCTTCAATGCGGGTCATCTCGTCAGGTAGGGCATCAGGCTGCGCGTCCTCGGTCTGGGATGCCTCGGTCCCTGCCGCTTGCGCTGCGGCTTCCGGTTCAAGCTCCGCCCACGATTGAGCGTGCAGCGGGAACCATTCGTGCCTCCGGCTGCGCCAGACGGGGGCACAGGCGGGCCGGATGATGAGGTCGCGTGGTGAAGGGGGCGTGGCCCGCATGCCGCTCTCATGGCTACTACCGCTGGTGGGCCAAGCGGTGCGGTGAAGAATTCCAGGAGATGTGTACGCATCGGCCAGCGCCTCCACCACTCACGGCGGACCTGTACGCTACCAAGCGCGGTCCCTGTCGATCTGCGATCGATGGTTGCAAGTATACATGGAGCTGATCGCATGTTATCAACGCGCGATGGAAACAGACAAGAAGGTCGATGTTGCCCCGTCGGCCAGAGCGCACTTGGCGCGACGCTGGCTCATTGAGCTGATTGGGGTGTTGGTGCTGACCGGTTGCATCGGGGGAGTCTACCTCTGGTCCATGTACCGTCAGTTAGCGATCGAGCGCCAGTGCGAGACACGCCTCGGTACGCTTCGCGCGGAAGCTGATGCGCTGGAAGACGAGCTGGTGAGTGGTCGGGCCGAAGGCGTCTTCCGGGCATACAGCGCGGGTATCCACGCGGCCGTGCTCGCAAGCCGCAAGGAGAGTCTAGAGCTATCGGTCGAAGAGCTGGTTCGCCTTCCCGGTGTTGCCTTCATTCATCTGTTTCATCCGGACGGTAGCGTGATTGCGAGCAGCGACCGGAAGCTGGTTGTGATGGGCAAGGTCGGCGAGCGCGGGGTCTGGGCACTGGGAGCACAGGGCTTCGTCAGTCGCAAGGGGGACGTGGCAGGCACGCTGGAGATGGCGATGCCTCTCGAAGACGCCGCCGGGGTCAAGACCGTCCTCTGGATGTCGTATGAGACCGACCTGATCAAAGCGCGGGCGCACAAGGCACGCCTGCCTGCTAGCCCGTAGCCGCAGAATCCCCGTTCGAGCTCGACCTAGAATTGAGCTCTGCCCCGTGTATCCGGACACCCAGCGTCGGTGCTTCGACCAGTGCCAACGTCGCAGAAGCCAGGCGCACTCGACCCTCGGTGTTCTCAATTGCTTCGAGAATGCGTGTGAATAGCGCATCCTTGGTGCTCCTTCGCTTTCGATAATCCACCACGTAACGCAGCGTGAACTCGACCCAGTTGTCGTTGGCGATGAGAGTCACCTGGGGATCCACGCGTGCATCCTCGATGCGGTAGGAACGTACCAGCTCCTGCCAGCGCGACTTCGCTGATTGGGTGTAGTCACCGACAACGGCAGCGGCGATCTCGTCCAGAATGCGGCGTGCTTCCGCGTAGTCTGATTCGTACCGGACCGGGATCGTAATCTCATCCCACAAAAACGGGAACTCGCCGGAGTAGTTGAATACCGGCTCCTTGAATACAAAGCTGTTCGCCACGCGGACAATGCGACCGTTGTATAGATCGGCGTTGACCCAGCTCCCGCATTCCATGAGGGTCGTCCGCAGAAAGCCGATGTCGATGACATCGCCGCGGATGCCACCGAGTTGGACGCGATCCCCAACCTTGAAGAACGCACCGAAGGCGACGGCCAACCAGCCGGCGAAGCTGACGATGACTTCCTGAAGCGCGAAGGCAATTCCTGCGCTGGCGGCGCCGATGGCGACTGTCAGCGAGGTGATGCGGCCAGACAGCTCCGTCACAATGACGACAAACATGACGAAGTACCCGAACATCCCAACGAACTTGGCGGTGCGGTAGCGGAGATCCCCATCGCTGACGTTCTTCCGGATGATGCTGCGGGCCAGCCGTACCAGGCCAACGGTGACAATCGCCGTCACGGCGACGATTGCGGTACTCTTGGCGATGGGATCGTTAAGGAGCTGAATGGCTTCTTGAGGCATTTTCTGACCCAGGATGATAAGTCCGCGCGGCCTCAACAATAGTTGACATCCCTCGGTCATGCCCTACCATTTTTTCAATGAAGTCGCCGTTGCTTCACCTCTGCGCTTCGCGCGCTCTCGGTCGGCGAGTCCTTCTCCCCTTCTGTTTTCTGCAGTTGGTTTTCAACTTGTGTGCTTTTCCGCGGGTCGCGTGTTCGCAGACGGTCGTAGACTTCGGATTGGCATCTGCGGACGGTGGTGCTACGTCGAAGTCCGCGATTCAGGGCCTCGTTGCAGGTGCCGCGTCTGCCAGCGTAGAGCACGCGCTGGCAGAGGCAGTCCGTGCGGTTACGTCGGGACAGCGTTCGGTTGCGACTCCGCTTGCCTCGCTGTTTGATGCAGACCTCGAAAACGAAGAGTCGGTTCGAGTCGCGGCACTTCGCATCCGGACATTCCTACAGAATGCTAGCGCGTCCCAGAACGACGCCGCGCCGCCGATAGACGGGGGGCAAGCATCCGAGGCCGCCGCTACGATGCGGAGTCAGGTATGGGAAGCGCGCGTCGAACTTGACCGTGCGCGCCTGGCTTTCTATGAGCTTTCTCCGGAGAAACGCCGAGAACTGCTGTCCCTCCACACGCGACTGCAGGCAGAGGCAAACAAGACTGCTCGCATGGATTCCGAAGCAGCCCGCCAAGCTCGCGAGGCGGAAGTGGAGCGGAAAAAGGCGCTCGAGGCCGCGGCGCGTGCTCGTTCAGAGGCAGAGAGGCTAGTATCGGAAGAACTTGCTCGGCTCCTCGGCTTGGAGCAACGGCTCATCTTCATCGAACACCGTTTCGACGCTGTGCCGACTGAGATTGCCGCTCGGCGAGATGCACTACTTGGCTGGCAGCGCCGTGTGCGAGATGCCTCAAGAGGCGCCGATGAAGACCCAGACTCGCTCTACGATGCGCTCCGCGCGACGCTGCGGGCTTCCCGCGACGAACTTGGAGCAGCCCTCGACGTACTCTCTGCATCGGGCACCGAGATCCCGGCTCTAGGCACCGATCCGCTGCCTGCACTCAAGCGTCTTGCAACCACCGAGTCCGCAGAGGCGAAGCGAAGGGATGTCTTGGCGCTGGCGCTTCGCTTGAAGGAGCGCGAGTTGGGGCTGCGTGAGTCACGAGCCGCGGCGCTGCTCGAGGACATCGATACGCTGAACCGGGAGCGACTATACCTGCTCGAGGCTTTGTCCGCAAAGAAACGTGCCGCCGTGACTGGTTTTTCGGCGATTGGATTCGAGCAGGCGCGGGCCGAGGTGCGGCACCTTCTCCTCGTCCTGCGCTTTCACCGCTACGCGACGAGCAGATGGCTCGCCTCGGTTCGACAGCCGGGGGCGGCGCTCGGTACATCGATCAGCCGCGCGGTCGCTGTCCTGATTCCTTGGACACTGCTGTTGAGCATGTTTCTGCTGTGGCGACGGAGTGGCCCCGCAGCGCTCTCTGCGATTGAACGTAGCTTGGAGTACGGTGATCGCGCTGCGCGGCTTCAGACGCCAAGCCCCGCACTGCGCGGCTTTCGCTTCTTCGCAGCACTGCACCGCCCGCTTGAGTGGCTGGCCTTGTTCTTGGGCATGATGTGGCTCCTACCCAGCGAGGCACGCGGCCTGCTTGAGCTCCAGCTTTTCGAGGTCAGCGTGGGCTGGATCCTCGCGGGGCGCTTCATCGTCAACGCCATCAACGCCGTCTTCGCGTCGACAGATCTGTCGACGTCCAAAGTCGAGGACGCGGCGCTGCGGCTGCGTTCGCTGCGGCTCATCAGTCGGGTCATCGTAACCTTCGCTCTCATCCTGATCCTGTCGGCGCGGCTCGTCGGGCAAGGCACGATCTACAAGTGGGTCTTCTCTACCTGCTGGGCCTCCGCAGTTCCGATATCGCTCGTGCTGGTCCGCTGGTGGCGAGACTCCGTCTTCCGTCGCATCGAGCGTGTCCGCAAGAAGTCGCGGTTTCAACGGTGGGCGCTTTCGCATCGCAGCGGCCCCTTAAGCCTGGGTGCTGTGGTCAGCGCAGCGGTTCATCTCTTTGCGACGGGCGCGCTGCGGATTGGGCGCGGCTGGGCTTCAAGATTCGGGTTCGTCCGTCGGATCCATGCCTACTTGTTCAGCCGGGAGCTTGACAAGCTCGCTGAAGACCACGCCGGACCGCTGCGACCGCTGCCTGCCGATGCGATGGCGGCGTTAGATCCAGAGCAACCTTCGCTGCTGTGGATTCCTCCGATGGCCGGGGTTCAGCCGGAAGCTCTGATGCTGCGAGCGAGCGAGCAGCGCGGCGGCTTGTTTGCCCTCGTCGGGGTGCGCGGCATCGGCAAGACCATGTACCTGCGGCACCTCACCCAGAGCATGGCGGGCTCCGTCATGTTTCGCGCGGCGGATTTGAGCTCGGGCGTTGACGATCTGGCCTCGCGGATCGAGTCTGCGGCACCGCCGATTGTGATAGTCGATGATGTGCAGGAGCTAATCCGCACCGCAATCGGCGGGCTGTCGCGCTTTGATGAACTCCTCCGGACGGCACGGCACCACAGCGGTCGGACGGTCTTTGTCTTCGGCATCGACGACGCGATCTGGCCGTTTTTGCACCGGTCGCACGGCGACAAGCCAACCTTCGATGAGGTGATTCGTCTTTCGCCCTGGACAGAAGAGAAAATTGTGCAGCTTCTCGAAGATCGAGCTGCGGCGGCGCGGCTCAATCCTACTTTCGAAGATCTCGTGGACGCACTGCCCGATGGAGCAGACGAGATCGAGCGGCAAGACGCCATCCAGGCACGAAAGACCGGCTACTATCGCTTGGTCTGGGATTACACTAACGGCAATCCAGGGATCGCGCTGCACTTGTTTCGCAGTGCGCTTGGGCTCGACGGTGCTGGGAGTGCGCACGTCCGCCGGTTCCAGGTCCCAAACGTGGCGGAGCTCGACCGACTGCCTGATGTGGCAGTCTTCACGCTGCGCGCGATTCTCCAGCGCTCAGCCGAATCCGCGGAGGCAGTTTCGGCAGCGACTGGCCTCCGCACCGTCGAGATCGCGGACGTGCTGCGTTTTGCGCTGGCTCACGGATACGTGGAAGAGGTCGCGGGCCGTATCCAAATTACCTGGACTTGGCTGCGCGCCATCAGACGGCTACTTGCGCGACGGCACTTATTGGTGATGCCATGACGTGGACAGATCGGCCAGGATCCCTTCGACGTGGTTCTTCAAGCGCTCTGGCGAGAGTCATTGCAGCCCTCGTCTTGTCTGTTCCGGCGGTCGCCGTGGCGCAGGATGCTCCCGATTTTGGACGACTGGCGCAGTTTGTCCGCTGGAGCGGCGTTGCGTTCTCGCTCCCAATCATCGTCGGAGCCCTTGTGCTCCTGCGGCTCGTTGAAAACGTCGCCGTCCGCTTCGGGGTTCGCTTCGCCAATCGCCGCCCCACGATCCAAAAAATTGAGTCCGCCGTCCGCTTCGTTGTCTACCTGGCTACGGTCGCCGTCTGCATTGGGCTGAGCATTCGCCTGGATCCCACAGCGCTCGCGGTAATCGGCGGCGCGCTCGCGTTCGCGGTCGGCTTCGCGATGCGCGATCTCGTAGCGGCGTTCATTGCCGGAATTACGATCATGTTCGATCGTCCCTTCCAGGTCGGCGACCGCGTCGAGTACGCAGGCCAGTACGGCGATATCCTGAAAATCGGTCTGCGCAGCGTGCGAATGAATACGCTCGACCACAACATCATCACGATTCCCAACAACAAGGTCCTGACGGATGTGACCTCGAGCAGCAACTACGGCGCGCTCGAGATGCAGGTGGCGATGGACTTTTTCGTCGGCATCGATCAGGACGTGCGACGTGCGTCCGAGTTGATCCGCGAGGCATGCCTGACAAGCCCTTTCGTCTTCCTTGAACAACCGGTGCCTGTGCTGGCCAAGCAGGTCATCCTGCAAGACTACGTCGCTGTCCACCTGAAGGCCCGACCGTACGTCTTCGACTGTAAGTACGAGAAGGCTTTCGAGACAGACGTTCACTTGCGGGTGCTCGCTGCGTTTCGCGCGCACGGCATCCACCCGCCTGCCGTGCTGCACCGGCAGCTTTCGGCGGGTGCGGACGGGCCAGCCGAGAAAGCCGTGGCTTCGGAAAACGAGCGCTGAGCCGTCCAAAAAGCTGCGGACCAGACGACGCTCATGCACGGCGAACCGGTAAGAGTTTGTCACTGGGCTGGGTGTCGTGATTGGCTGGCGACTTTAATGCGGCAGTTATTGCAAGGAGTGCGTGCCTTTCACGAGGCTGTTCGGAGCGACGAGTCGCTGAGAGGCAGCTACCAGCGACTGGCTGCCGGCCAGCGACCCGACACGCTCTACGTTGGATGCTCCGACAGCAGGGTTGTGCCGCACCTGTTGTCCACCGCGGAGCCCGGGGATCTTTTCGTTGTGCGCAACGTCGGAAACATGATCCCGCCCGCCTCGGCTCGCGGAGTCTCCATCGGCGATCGCTCAGAGGCGGCGGTTCTTGAGTACGCGATCCTGCACCTAAAGGTGCGCGATGTCGTGCTCTGCGGGCACTCAAGCTGCGGAGCGATGGCCGCCCTGCATGATGGAATCGATGGGGCAACAAATCCAAACTTGGCAGAGTGGCTTCGTCTAGGCATGCCGGCGCTCGACGAGGCATGCTTCCCGCCATCGGTAGGCGAAGAGCGCACTCCGCGCGATGCCACCTCACAGCGAAACGTGCTCCAGCAGCTTCGGCATGTGCGGACTTATCCATTCGTAGCGGAGGCGCTCGACGCCGGGCGGCTGCGTCTCCATGGGTGGTGGTTCGACATCGAAGAGCCGGTGGTACGCGCTTTCCACGAGAGCAGCCAGCGCTTCCTTCCGATTGAGCTGGCCTATGCACAATCCGACTTCGGGTGATGCGCGATGAACACCAGCACTGAAGGCCGTGGCCCGCTGGGCTTCCTCCTAGCCGACGTCCGCCGCTTCGGTCGCTTCTTTGGCAGCGACTTCCGCGACGGCCTGCACCCCCAGGTGCTGGCTAGCGTTGTCTTCCTGTTCTTCGCGTGCCTGGCGCCAGCCATCGCGTTCGGCGGTCTGATGTCGGTGGTCACTGACGGAGCCATCGGTGTCGTCGAGATGATCGTGGCGACCTCGCTCTGCGGCGTTGTCTATGCGTTGTTCGCCGGTCAGCCACTAACGATTCTCGGAGGTACCGGGCCGCTGCTGGTGTTCACGGAGATTCTCTACCTCTTCTGCAAGCAGATCGGAGTGCCTTTCCTGTCTGCCTACGCTTGGATCGGGCTATGGACCGCCGGATTCCTTGTTCTTCTGTCAGTTTTTGGAGCCAGCAGATGGATCCGACTGTTCACGCGATTTACCGATGAGACATTCGCCGCCCTCATCTCGCTGATCTTCATCGTCGAAGCGGTCAGCAATATCCTGCGAGCCTTCCCGGATCAACGAATCCCAGATGACAGTGCGCTCTTGTCGATGCTGCTGGCACTCGGTACCTTGTACGTGAGCACCATACTCGCGCGCCTGCGCCGCAGTCCATATCTGCGAGAGTGGTTGCGCAACGTGCTCGCCGACTTCAGTCCGGCCATTGCCATTGGCCTGATGCTCTTCGCGCGGAGGATGGTGCCCGCGGTGCATCTGCCGAGCTTGGCGATCCCCACGCAGTTCGCCACCTCCACAGGGCGTCCCTGGCTCCTGCCCCTGTTTTCAGGACCGAGCTGGCTGCCCGTCGCTGCGGCGCTTCCTGCGGTGCTGGTGACGATGCTTGTCTACTTGGATCAGAACATCACGGCGCGACTTGTGAATAGCCCGGAGAACAAACTGAAGAAGGGTCCCGCGTATGACCTGGATCTACTGGTCGTTGGAGCGCTCCTTGGGATCTGCTCGATCTTTGGCCTTCCGTGGCTCGTTGGTGCGACCGTTCGTTCGCTCAATCATGTACGCAGCCTTGCTACCGTCGAGGTATCTACCGATGGTACAGTCATCATCAAGGGTGTCCGAGAGAACCGGCTTTCGGCGCTGTGTGTGCATTTTCTTGTCGGCGCATCCCTGCTTGTGGCTGCTTCGCTGCTGCGGCAGGTGCCGATGGCGATCCTCTTCGGACTCTTTTTGTACATGGGCATCGCTTCGACGCGCAGCAATCAGCTCTTCGAGAGACTGCGGCTGTGGATCATGGATCCGGCGCGCTACCCGCCTACCTACTACCTACGTCGGGTGCCGTTGCCGATTGTCAACCGGTTTACCCTTGTTCAGCTCGGTTGTCTGGTTACCTTATGGATTGTCAAGACGAGCCGCGCTGGCATTCTCTTTCCTCTATTCATCGCGCTGCTCGTCCCAGTCCGGCGACTCCTTGATCGTTTCTTGCCGCCTGAGCACACGGCCACGCTCGATCAAGAGGAATCGGACGCCGAAGTAGAAGATCGGGCGGTGGAGTAGGCGAATGCGTCGCCATCCGTTGAATCCCGTGCCCATGGCAAACTGGCTCTCCAACACGATGATAGGACTCCGACGATGCGCTTAGTTCTACCCTTCCTGGTTTCCTTGTGTCTGATCCTTCTCGCCGCGTCGCCCCCTGCAAGGGCCGATCATTGCAAGTGGCGGTTCGCCGAAGGTTTTCAGCGCGTGACCAATCGTCCCATCGCGGGGATGAGCCAGCCGCAGATCGCCGACATGGTGGAAGAGATGTTCGGTGCCCGCCAGCCGGTCTGCGAAGAAGCCGCGTATCGCTTTTTCTTGAGCCAGTTCAACACGTACGCAGCAGCGGCCTTTCATCAAAAGGACGCGGAGCGGGAGGCCATGCTTCTCTGCGCACAGGAGATTCTGCAGCGTGCTCCCAACCAAGTTTTCTACAAGAACCCCGCGGCCAAGGTCTCGGCTTACAAGCAGCTACGCTCTGATCTCGGGGTCATCGCGGCAGAAGTCGGTGTCACTCCATCGATCCAGGCACTGCTCGATGCCCTGGACCGGCTCGGTCCACCTTCTGTGAGCGCCAAGCCGGAGCCGATGAGCGAAGATGCCATCCAGATTAAGGTACCGATGGTGCCGCTGCCGCCGTGGGCTGTCATCTCGCTGTACGAGATCCAAGACCACGCGCAGCGAAAGCAAAACGGCGCCGTGATGGCCAAAACCGCGCTCATCTTGCAGTGGATGAAGCTCGTAACATCAGGAACTCCACCCGAGAATATCAAGGTTGGACCGAAGCCTGCGCCTGCCACCAAGTGACGCCGCCCAGTCGGGCTCCTTCCTCGCTAGCTCTGGAGAATATTACGATGGTTACCAAGAACCGTCTTTTCCTGGCGCTGCTGCTCTCGTTCGCGGCCTCCTGCGGCGGCTTCAAGTACAAGATCAGCGACGCACTCCTCGCGGACGTTCCGATGTCCGAGAAGCAGGCCGTCCTCAACGTGAAGGACGAGCAGGCCCAGCTCAAGCAGCTTGGCGATAAGGCGCAATCCGATTTGAACATTGCCAAGCGCGATCTCGAAGCAGCTCGCGCGGAATACAAGATCGCAAAGAACGACGTGGACAAAGTCCGGGCGGATGTAGATCTCGCCAAGAGTACGACCGACGTAAATCGCATCGAGCGCGCCAATGCACGGCTCGCGGTAGCAGAGCTCGCCCGTAGCACCGCGGACACCAAGCTGTCCTGGCGCGGGCTGCGCGTAGATTACGCCGGGCAGCAGATTCGCGTAGGTGCCGCACAGCAGCACCATGCCGCAGCTCGCTACGAACAGGAGAAGGCACGGCTTGCCGCCGCCAAGGGCAAGTCTCCTTATAGGAACTTCAGTCTGGTTCAGTTCGACGCCCAGGTCTCCGAGGCGCAGGCGCAGCTGGATAAAGAGCGGGTCCAGGAAGACAAACTTCGGCAGGAAATCGTCCAGCTTGAAGGCCGCTATCAGGCTGAGAAGCAGAAGCTCGAGGCCGCACAGAGCGGCGCACCGACCCAAGCAGTGCCGCCAGCGCCGCCGCTTTCGTCGCCATCGCAGCCTTCGCCGTCACCATGACGGACGACGTTAGGTGAGGAATCACCGCTTGTCAGCCATTCGTGTACCGAGCCGCCTGATTCGCGCTGACGGTCGGCAGATGTTTGTCTCAAGTCGCTTTCGTTACAGCCAGCGATAACCAGCAATGAGAATTTTGCCAGCGAGGTTGAGCACGCGGGAGCCCAGCCCCAACGGGGCAGACGCTGGAGAGATCAGCGTGGCGTTCGCTATATCTCTTTCGAAACAACGCACCATGGCTTGACCGAGGTGAACATCCTCGACCGCGACGTTGCATTCCAGATTCCATGCCCACGAAAATGCGTCCAGGTTGTGACTGCCCACCGTGACCCATTTTTCATCGATTACGGCCGTCTTCGCGTGAAGGATGCTGGCGCGATACGCGTACACGGCGATCCCTTTCCCAACGAGGTAGCGAACGATTGGCCCCGAGGCCAGGCGTGCAAGCCAAACATCGCTGCTGATGGGGACGAGGATGCGTACACGAACGCCTCGGTTCTTCGCACGCAGCAGAGCCCGCAGGAACAAGGGGCGCGGTGCGAAGTAGGCCGCGGAGATATCGATCGATTTCTGCGCCCGACGGATCGCCCATAAGTAGAGGCGCCGGATGACGCGACCGCTTCGCTTTTGCGGCGTATTTACAAGGATGGCCAATCGCGGCCCCAGCCGAATCACAGAGGAATGCGTCGGCGACGTTGCGTCTTGATCACGAACGTAGCGCCACGTCTGCCCAAACATGTCGGCGAGCGATCGCGCGCCTCCGGGTCCGCAAAGTCGAACCGCCGTATCGCGCCAGGCCGGTATGTCCGGGAGCCGAGGCCACCACGGGGCAGCCAGGTTGAGCCCCCCAATGTAAGCGATATTTCGGTCCAGACACAGCAGCTTCCGATGGTCTCGCGATACGAAGGACTTCAAGATCGTTGCGTCCCCTGGTTCGCCTATCGCATGGAATGTTGCGACCTTGCCTCCGACGGCTAGAAGCTCATCCCAAAACCCTGAAGATAGAGCAAAGCTGCCGATGCCATCGATGATCACTCTGACGGCGCAGCCCCGCTGGGCCGCACGCGCGAGTGCGGTGCGGAAAGCAAGTCCGACTTCGTCCTCGCCGATCCAGTACATCTCAAGGAGGACTTCGAATGTCGCCTTACCGATGTCAGACAGCATGGAGGAGAAGACCTCTTCTCCGTCATTCAGTAGGCGAATCGAATGACCGTCCACGTACGTTGTGACATCCTCACCTTGTTCTGTCATGACGTCTCCGGGGACTTCGGCGCATTCGGATCGATTCAGGACAACATGATAACGACGGTTCCGATGAGGGTGTCCACGAAATCGAGGTAGGATTACGTCGGTAATCTAGCATTCTAGACCTTAATCGACTTCCCACATGTAGAACAATCCCTGTGAAGTCAAACAAACGTACCCACGCGGACATAACGCCGACGACCAAGCTTGAATTTTTTCTGCGATGTGATAGGCGGCGTGCGGTCTTTTTGTGGAGTTTTCCTAAGCCATTTCGCAGTGCTCGGTTCAACACATGTTTGGGATGGACGCACCAGGCCGCTCGGGTCACGGACGGAGACAAGCTGTGCCATCATACGCACAGCCGTCGGTTGAGCGATAAGAGTTCCCTGCGTGCGCTAGCAAGGACTTTGTCCGCGAAGCTCTGCTCGCTGTCATCGACCTCATCATCGAGCGATGGTACTCCGCCGAGCAGCAGCCCGAACGCATTGATGCGCTGACTCATCACGCGGACCGCCTTCTCGTCGCGAGTACCCCCAAAGGTTGGGTATGCGTAGCGGATCGGCTGGCCTGTCCGCGCCGCCCACGAACCGACACGGCGAATGCGGCCGTTGCGCTGTAGCGTGCGCACTGGGCTGGGGTCGAGCTCATAGTGGATCAGATGTCTGCAGCAGCGGTGAAGGTCAACTCCCTCGCTGAGACGGTCGGTCGCGACCAAGACATCGGGCCCAAACGGGCTATTGAATAGCGCAAGTACGATGTCAGGCTCGCCGGTGTACAGCGTCTGAGGGGCCTCGTTCCGGGTATCGTGGTGCCATGCTCCCATGACCCGCAGTCCATCGTCCAGGCGGCCAGGAAAGTGCGAGGCCCCGCCCCCCAAAGTCCGCTGGTGTTTCGCGATTCTCCTCATCAGAACGCTCGTCGACTTGGACTGTCTGTCGAGCAGGGAGTCGATCAGCATCTTCGCCGACTCGAAGATAGTCGGCACGCCGCGGGCCCTGCTGCGCGGCCTTCTCATCTTGAGCTGGTCGGCAAGTGCCTGCGCTGTACTCGCTGGTTCGCTTAGCCAACTACCGATCTGCCATCGCAGGCCTGGCGTACAGAGCCAGTCGATAATCGGGGCCTGCTCGCTACTGCGCTCTTCGTTGGGTAACAACAGCTTCCAGGCCGCCCGCCACACGGTTTCTGGCGGCCCCGTCGGAGAAAGTCTTTCTACCTTCAATGATCGCTCCAGCGTGCCAAGCAGCTCGCTCGCTGTCGCGCGGTGGTGGCAGAACACGAGTACCTTCTCTCCAGCATCCAGCAGCGGCCGGATCGCCTCACCAACTGCAGCGATCTTCGGATGCGGTTTGGTGCAACGGGCGCTCAGCGACTTTTTCGCCTCGTTGATGTGTTGCCGGACTGCATGATCGGCATCGGCTGTGGATCGCGCTTCTGCTCGACCGAGCTCGCTAGCGAGATGCTGCCAGCCGATGTGGAAGCGCGGATCATTGCGGCGCTCTCCCTTACGCTCTGGCGTGAGTTGGAGCAGACGATCTATTCTTAGTAAGAGTTGGATCTCTTCGGATGACGCGGGAGCTGCTGCGATGTCCCATCGTTCAGTGCCCACTGCACCAAAGTGCTTTCGCTCCCCCACCGACAGATCGTCGATCGCATGGCGGATTAGGTAGGGCTGAAGCTCCTCAATGGCAGTTGTCGCGCTACCCACCAGACGTTTCGCTTCTGCATCGAAATCGTGACCCTCGCCCAGGGTGTAGAGTCGCTTCAGCTCGCTCGCGTATCGGCTGACTGCCTCAAGCTTGCTCCCTCCGACGAAACGCAGGAGTTGGACTAGCTCGGCGAGCCGGATGCTGAACGGCGTTGCCGTGAGAATCAGCTTTCGCTTCGCGAACTGACCAAGGGCGCGAAGTGCATCATTGAACGAACTGCCATCGCCCTTCGCCCGGTGTGCCTCGTCGATGATCATCAGGTCGCACGCGGTGCGCTGCTCGTTTTTGCCATGGCTCTTCACCAGGGAGTGGTGCGTCGCGACCTGGATCCGACCCGCGTTCAGCTTCCCGACATCGCCCTGTTTGATACGGTCGCTGCGCGCGCCGATCTGCGCGAGCATTGGCAGATGACGCTCAAGCTCTGCAGCCCATCGGCGACGCAGGACATCGTTCGGCGCATAGATGCGGACGCGCAGATCTTGGCTGGCGACGACCCAAGCTACGAGCGCACCCACAGTCGTCTTGCCGAGTCCCACGTCATCGGCCAGGAGCACGCCGCGACCGTCTACGAGGCGGGTGAGAATCTCCTTAACCGTCTTGAACTGCCTGGCCAGCGGATCGAGTTGGAGACCACCGGTCTGACGTTCGAGATAGCGTTCAGGACTATCGAGGAAGCGCCACCTGCGAGCATCGAGCTGAAAGTCGTCCATCATACCTCCTCCTCAAGGCGCCAGCCCAGCTCGTCGACTACGACAGCGGCCGCTTCGCCTTCGCGGCGCGCGTAGATCGCTCGCAATTCTTGGCCATCCACACGCACACGTTCAAGCAGCAGTTGGTCTGCCTTCACATCGGCAAGTGCGGCCCGCCACTTGTCGATGACGGCAAACGCGGCGCGCGCGTCGATCCACGCCTGTACCGAGTAGTCGGTAGCGGTCGCAGTCGCCCCTAGTGCCCCGCGAGTGCCACCGTGGCTCGCGAGGGACTCCGCATCAACCGCCGGACCGCCGTAACGCTGAAGAAGGAACGCTTCACGCAGAGCCGCAGCTTGGGCCGAATCGACCTCGGGCAGCGGGGTCTTGGCGAATTCGGCTGGCGGGCGCAGGTCGAGAACATAGACCTCAAGCGTGTCCTTGCCCTGAGTGAACCGCGCGCTGGTCGGTGTGTGATCTGGATTCTCCCACGGTATCGCAGCCGCGCCATCGATGAGCGTTCGGCGTTCCTCGGAGTTGTCGGCGAATGTGACGAGCGCGCTGAGTGGCGTGGAAACATCCGTGCTGCGTGCATGCAAGTCGACGCGCTTGCCATCCCACCGGGCTTCTGCCCATTCGAGCGTTGACGTTTGCTCGTCCTCGTCCGCGCGGTCAACGCAGAAAGGGACGGTCACAGGTGGCTTGAACGACTCGGCGATCTCTTCAAGGTCGGTCCATGAGGACGCGAAGACGACGCCGAGCTCGAAGTTGCGCGGTGGGAACTTCCCGGCACCCCAGGCTGACAGACTCCAGTTTGCCGACGTTACCAGCAGATGCCGCCGCCGTCGCCGGCATCGGAGCAAATAGAGCTTGGCGTGGCTCCAGCGAGGATCGGCGTCGCGATGCAGCTCTGAAAAGCGTGCTGAGTTGGGTATGCACTCGACCTGTACTCCGCTAGCCTTTAGCGTCTTGCATGCTGTGTTAGAGAGAGTCCAACCCGAGCCGTTCGCCCATCGGTGCTTTGTCGAGATCCACTTGAGATGGATCTTGCCGGACACGATCCCAACGTCTCTGCTCCAAGCCGAGAGCGTTCGCTCATTCCACTCGCCGATGCTAGGTGCCAGCACATGGACCTCGGATGGCTCGAACTGCTGAAGTTGGTAGGCAGCATTCTTGCGACCAGGAATACTCGCGACGAACGTGACATCGGCCGGGCAGTCGACGCGGCCCAGCAGAGAGACGAGACGAGTGACCCGCACCATCGCCTCGTCACCTGCGTAGTCTCCGAGAGCATTGAGGAACGGCACCAACTGTCCCCATGTTCGTTGACTGGCCTCGCTGTTGGCCTGGCCAAGCCGCAGCGACACCTTCCAGCCCGCTTGCAGTTGCTCCTTGAACGCGGACGTTGTTAGGTTCGTAGACGAGACATGCAGCTCCAGGTACTCCTCGTCATCGAGCTTCCAGTGAAAGGCCCAGAGTTTCGCGTGCTGAACTGCGCCCAGCCTCGCGCTGACCGTGAAATGGCTGACGTAGCGCCACAGCCATGGGTATAGCGGTTCCCGCGTCTGTCGGCTTGGGGATGTGATGACCGTGAGTCGGCCGTGCAATGCCTCCAATGCCGTGCCTAGCTCCCCAAAGAACAGCATGCGCTCTTGCGGTTCCGCGGTGAGTGCGCGGCTCGCGTTCACAAGCGAGGGTAGCAGGTGCTCAACCAGGAGGCCCGCGTCGGGCTGATCGTAGCTGGTCATCCACGCTTCGCAGAGTCGGGCACCTGGTGGAGGCGCGGGGAGGACGTCCTTCCAATTGGGCGCACTCACGGTGTGTTGCTTTCCTCGTCATCTGTTTCTTGCTGTTCTAGTGCGTCGATAGCGTTGTTCATGTTGGCGATCCCGCACTGCGCAGCGAGGAGGCAAAGCGAGCGCAATCGAAAGCGATAGTCGCTTGCGGCGATCCCGGTGTCGGCCACAAGGGGAATGATCGTGTCGGCCTGTTCGCGGAACCAGCGTCGACCACCACCGTGTTCGTAATGATGGCGCGCCAGAGCACGTAATTGTTCGCTCGGCGTCTTCGCACCGCGCATCGCCTCGGCGAGTTGAGTGGCAACCTGCTCATGCGGAAAGGTGCTGCGAGAGGGGGTCTTCAGCCATGCGTTGCCAGCGTCCCGAAGCTGGCTAAACCTTGCCTGCAAATCGGCGGAGCTCGCCAGCTTCCTAACGGAGGGTGCTTGCCTGTTGTCATCGTGGTTGACTTCTCTCCAGAGCGCACGCATTGCGAGCATCGCAGCATCGGCGAATCGCGTGAACGCAGGAAGTGAGGCAAGCGACACTGGCGCGATCTTCTTCGCCAACATACTGGAGTTGGCGAGTGCCTCACACAGCTCAGCGTGCATCTTTGCGGTCTTCGCTCCAGCTAGCACCTCAGCGGTCATCCGACGAATCGAATCGGCAGCGAACAGGGAGGGCGCAAGCAGGTCGCACTCCTTCTTGGGGAGTAGCGCTCGGACGGCGTGGTCGGGAGTCGGGAGGAAGCCGCCGATGGTCTTCCATTCGGCCTGCCAACCGATCTCCAGCCAGTAGCGCGCTTCCTTGCCGATCCAGTGGCTCCATTTCGTGCCGTTCTCGAAGCGCTGCTGCTTGAGCTGTGCAGTTTGCGGGAGGGTCTCATTGACGAGGTTCGCGAGTTGGTGTGCGGTGTTGGCAAGTGTCCAGCCATCGCCAGTCGTCAGCCCTGGGACGCTGCGGAACACCACTCGGTATGCGCCGTACATTCCGACTTGCCGGTAGCGACGGAACTGATCTGCACTCATCTCAAAGTTTGGCGACAATTGGCCGTCTTCGGTCGCCGTGATCCAACGGGCTACGCTGCGTCGCCCGCGAAGCTGCCCAGTCGTCTGCCCAGCGACTAGCGTTCGCGCGACCCATAGAAGCTCGAGGGGGCGAAGCCACGCATAGCGTTCGCGCTGGCCTTCACGTCGAGACAGATCTATGCCTCCAGCGTTTCGCCATGTGACGTGTGACCACTTGAGACACCATGAGAGGATGGATATCCACCTCGCATCGGAGGTGCTATTGCTCAGGCCGGGGGCCAGAAGCTCCGCGAAGTAGTCTGCACCTGCGCGAAGTCCAAGCGCATCGCCGCGTCGAACGGTCACCGGGTCCCACGGGGCCGTAAAATACCAACCACCCTGCTCAGTCATCCGTTTTGGCGCTCCGTACGATGTCGCTGGCTGGGCTCCTGTTTATGACGACTGGCCATGAAAAAGCCATGTGGCCATCAGGCAACTACAGCACACCAAGTCTTGAAACTCGCGGTGCCTGAGTTCGTAAAAACAACCCGTCATTGCGGCGAACAGTAGCAGCGGAATACTGAAAGTGTCCGAAGATTGGAAGCCCGGCTGCCCTTGGATGGGGGGGCCGGTCGGTCGGATGAAGGTTCGGTTGTAGGGCTGTGCGTCGTGCGGTGGTACTTGGATAGGTCGGGATGGTGCGACCTCGGTCCAGCCAGCACTCCGATCGGTCAGCGAACCTCGGGGCATTGCCATTGCCCAGCGTGCGATGAGCAAGTGCAGACATAGTCGTCGAATTCTCCGTCGGTGCAGCTCTGGGTTGCCCTGTCACTGTGGCAAGTCGTGCCTTGAACAGTCCAGCACAACGGAAGTGGCACCGGAATCTTGATGTCTGGCGAGGCGGAGCACGTCGCTATTTCAATTGCGAAGTATCTGGTGTGGACGCCGACATCGTAGCCTTCTCCACAGTCACCATATTGTCGCCAGCCGACCTCAACGGTGCGGGTTGAGTCTGCGTAATACGTGATGACGACGCTTTGATTGGCACCCGGTGCGGGAAGCGCTTGCGCAGGGCCGGGGGTCAGCATCGTTGCGCAGCCGAGCAGCGCGGCAAGAATCACTTCATGAAATCGCTTGCTGGTCATCACGAGTTCCCTTTCGTTCGGTCGAGTATCGATGCGAGACGTCGTCTCACAATGAGACGGCTACGCCTGCGGATCGCAGATGAGCATCGGGGGACCTACTGGTCAAGCGGAATGCGTCGCGTTGAGCAGCCACTCACCCCGCCGTGATGCGAGCAACAACCGCGGTGCGAGCCACCGCAAGAGCACGTAGGCGATTCCGTTCCATCGTTGCACATGAGCGCCTGATAGACTTCGTACCGTCTCGCGGGGGGCTTGGGCTTGCGCTTCTCCGTCCTCCTGGGGGGACGTGGTGCAGGCTCCTGCTGACGAGCGACCGGAGATGCGGAACTGACAGGAGGCTCTCTTGCGTCAATCGGCAGTGGCGGTATGGCGCTGGAATCCGGTGGTGCAGCCAGGGACGCCGCTGCGTGCGTAGGCGCAGACTCCACATCGGGTGGGAGGAGTTGCGAATCGAGGATTGAGACTGTGTTCGACTCCGCGCCAGCACTCTGTTCGACCGGGCGCGGAACTGTGGATTGTTGCGCAGCTTGCCAGGCTTTGCGCTCTTCCTCTGCCTGCTGTCTCTGGGCTTCTTCCCAACGGAGCCGTGCCGCCCGCTCCTGCTGCGTGGCTTCCCACTGTCGTTGGGCCGCTTCGGCCTGCTGTCGTTGGGCCGCTTCGGCCTGCTGCTGTTGTCGCTGCACTGCCAGCCAGTGCGCCCGATCCTTGGCCCACTGCTGTTCTGCGGCTCGCTGCTGCTGCTGTCTCTGCTCCTCCCGCTCTTGCTCTTGTACGCTCTGCGCGACCTGAGTGGCAATCCCTCCGAAGTACGGAATGGGAACGCAGGCTGCGGTGAGCATCGTCAGGACAGTCCAGCGCTTCATGGCTCGGCCTTTCTGGAGGAGCTGGGACTACGTCATCCCGCCGCTTTGCGCAGCGCTTCCCACAGATGGGAGAAGTTGAGGAGGACTTCCTTGATTCCTCGTCTGACATCTTGGGAATTGAGGGCCTGTGTACTCATCGCAGTATGAGCATCGAGTGCCGACATGATGGCGTTGTCCAGCTCGTGATCGAGATCGGGCGAGGCCGCAAACTGTTCCTTGGTGTTGTTCTGCGCCTGCTTGCGGAGCTTTTCAGACTCCAGAATCTTGCCCATGATCACGTTGTTGACGTACACCAGCTTGTCTTGGTCGCTCAGCTCGCCTTGAAAGAGATCGTTGAGCTTGCGAATGACTTCGGCGAGGAGGACTTTTTCCTTCTCCTGAACGCTGCCGCTGCCGGTCTCTGTCAGGGGGGCGAGCTTGGGGGTCTCTCCCTCGTGAAGTGGCATCGCCCGCTTGCCGAGATTCCGCAGGTGATGATGGGTCAGTACGATCTTCGATAGATCGATTCCTTCGCGCTGCCGACCAAACTCTAGCTGCGGCAGAATGAGCTTATAGAAGATCGCTCGCTTTTCAATCGCAGTGTTTTGGTAGTCGAAGATCTGCGAAAGGAAGGTGTACAGCCTCACAAACGCGCCCATGTCGCGCTTGAACTGAAGGAGTGCTTCCAGTTCATCCCGCGCGGACTCTGTGGCCTGCTGATCCTGCCGCTGCTTTGCGGTACGGAGTGCTTGTTCCGCTGCCTGGTAGCGCTTCATCAGTCGGTCGCAGACTGGAGCGATGGCCGTCGACAGCTCTCCCGGTTTGGCGTCCGGCTTGTACTGAACGGTTACGACGCGCTCGATCTCAAAGTCGTCGTAGTGCCCGGCTGCATCGAGCTTGGCGCGCAGATCAAAGACCAAGTTGGGATCGGTGGTCGACTGAAGCTCTGCCGTGGTGTGATACATCTTGAAGGCTTCCAAGATGTCCTCTGCTTCGTTCACAAAGTCGACGACGTAGGTCGTGTCCTTGCCGGGATAGGCGCGATTGAGCCGCGACAGTGTCTGCACCGCTTGAATTCCGGCCAGCCGCTTGTCGACATACATTCCGCACAGTAGCTTTTGATCAAAGCCGGTCTGGAACTTGTTGGCGACGAGCAGGATCTGAAACTCATCGGTCTTAAACGCCTCGCTGATCTCTCGTCCTTTCAGCGTTGGATTCAGCGCCACACTGTCTTCTGTGAATTTGTCTGGCCCAGAGACGGCATCCGAAACCTCTCCTGAAAACGCGACCAGGGTCCGCAGCTTGTAGCCGTGCTCTTTGATGTACTTTTCCATCGCGAGCTGCCAGCGCACCGCCTCGACACGACTGGCCACCACCACCATCGACTTGGCTTTGCCTTGCAGAAGTGGCGCGACATACTGGCGGTGGTGCTCCACGACAATTTGCACCTTCTGCGCGATGTTGTAGGGGTGCAGGCGGACCCAGCCCATGATGCTCTTCATCGCGGCGTGGCGTTCGACCGTCTTGTCGTCGAGATCCTTGCCCTCGTGCGCCAGCTTAAACGCCAGCTTGTAGCTGGTGTAGTTCTGGAGCACATCGAGGATGAACTTTTCCTCGATGGCCTGGCGCATCGAATAGACATGGAACGGCGTAGGCAGATTGTCCGGCCCCGCAGGCCGCGAGGGATCGGGCCGAGTCCCAAACAGCTCCATCGTCTTGGCTTTGGGAGTCGCTGTGAACGCAATGAAGGTGATGCCCGAGTCCGCCGCTCGAGCTGCCATGCTGGCCGCCAGCAGGTCTTCGGTGCTGACTTCACCGCCATCGCGTAGCTCTGCCAGCTCCTCCGCAGACAGCACTTCCTTGAGCTTCTTGGACGCCTCGCCGCTCTGCGAGCTGTGCGCTTCATCGGCAATCACCGCAAAGCGCTTGCCCTCGGTCGCGGCCAGCTTTCGCACCGCTTCGATCGCGAACGGAAACGTCTGGATCGTGCAGACCACGATCTTTTTGTCCCCCGATAGCGCCTTCGCCAGCTCGCTGCTTTTGCTGGCGGACTTCCCCTCGATCGTCGCGACCACGCCACTGGTGCGCTGAAAATCCGTCAGCGCGGTCTGAAGCTGCGAATCAATCAC
>WBZP01001836.1_pt1 | contig 25300 bp, 20 predicted proteins | sample 5204301 | NCBI WGS metagenome assembly WBZP01 (sample SAMN12412401, study PRJNA552823) | activated sludge metagenome | isolation source: activated sludge from nitrification reactor of wastewater treatment plant... | place: USA: Pennsylvania | collected 2017 | reverse complement strand
ACACTTTTCATTTGTCGTTCCTTTAGGTAAAAGCATCGGCCTCCACAAAAATTGTCAAAGAACCTTAGTTTTTAAGTGTCGGAGCGCTATCCATTTTAAGGCAGGATTGCGACCCATTTTTTTTCCTGTCTCCTACACGCTCCATCGTGTCGCCGATCGGGGTTCGACGGTACGTTGCAAAAAAAATCCGTTCTAATCCGTTCTAATCCGCTCCATTCGTGTTTCCATCACTCGCGAGCGGGAAAACAAAAAATCCGTGTCCAATCCGTGTTCCATACACGCTCTGTCGCCTTTGCTGAATAGCGACGGGAGTGATTGCAAATTTAAAGCAAAATCTTGCGCCAATTCATCTTCTTTATGGTGAGATGGCAAGGGACAAATTTCATTATGCCCTCAAACGGGCTATCGAGAAAGACGGCTGGTCTGTCACGCATGACCCGTATAATCTTCGCATTGAGAACAAAAGGGTCTATCCTATTAATCTGGGGGCTGAAAAATTGATGCGGCTGCAAAGGGAAATGCCAAAATAGCCATTGAGGTCAAAAGTTTTTTGCAGGATAGTTTAGCTTCTGCCTTTCATGAGGCATCAGGGCAATACTTGGGCTATTTCCTTGGCTTGCAGATACAAGAACCTGAAAGATTGTTATTTCTGGCTATTCCTGTCAAAGAATATGAACAACTGGAGCAGATGGCTTTGGTTAAATTAGTTGTGGAGCATCTGAATATGAATATCATTGTTTTTGATCCGGAACTTGAAATCACCATTAAATGGCTTAACGATGGAAAAGAAAACTAAATATCAAAAGTTAATTACAGACCTTTTGGAAGAATACGCCGACTCCTTTCAGGAGCCTGATATTGAGGCTCAGGTTATCTGTGACTACCAGCGCAACCATTATCAATTGGTTAAAGTGGGGTGGGATAAAGGTCGCCGTTACCATTACTGTGTTTTCCACTTTGACATCATCAATGGCAAAATATGGTTACAGGAAAATAGGACAGATATACGGATCGCAATAGAATTGGAAGAGCGGGGCGTTCCCAAAAGCGACATTGTGCTGGCCATCCATGCGCCGGAAGCCCGTATCCATACAGCGTATTCAGCGGCGTAGGTGCGGCCAAATTTGTGTATGCTTTTGCGCATTTCTCCTTAGATTTGCCCCCCGAAACAAGCGCCACCCACAGCGCCGCCGCCGGTTGGGCGCGGGGCTTTTCATCCTGCGCTTTTCAAAACCACACCATGCACCTTTCCACTTTACTCATCCACGAAGGCCATTTTGAAGACAACAGCGGGGCAGTGATGCCGCCCCTGGTACTCTCCACCACCTTCGAGCGCGGGCCGGACGGCCTGTCCTATCCGTCGGGCTATCTGTACTCCCGCTACGACAACCCCAACCGCCATGCTTTGGAAACCAAATTGGCCCTGATGGAAAACGGGGCCGCAGCCGTTACCTTCGCCTCCGGGCTGTCTGCTGCCCTGGCCGTCTTTCAGAGCCTGCGCTCCGGCGACCACGTGTTGCTGCCCGACGACATTTATTTTGGCGTGCGGGCCATTCTGGAAAAACTCTTTCCGCAGTTTGGCCTCAGCTTCACTTCTGTGGATATGCTTTTTCCCGAAAAAGTGGAGGCTGCCATCCGGCCCGAAACGCGCCTCATCTGGATGGAAACCCCTTCCAATCCCCGCGTGAAAGTCACAGACATAGCGGCTTTGGTGGAAATCGCCCGGCGGCACGGGTGTTTCACGGTGACCGATAACACCTGGGCCACGCCCTATTTTACGAAACCCCTCGATCTGGGTGTGGACATTTCCATGCACTCCACCACCAAATACCTCGGCGGCCATTCCGACATTCTCGGCGGGGCGCTTATTTTCAAGGAGAAAGACAGCCGCTACGACTTCATCAGAACCTTTCAAAAAACTGGCGGGGCCGTGCCTTCGGCCTTCGATTGCTGGCTGATGTGCCGCAGTTTAGCCACTTTTGCTGCCCGGATGCCCATCCATGCGGCCAATGCCATGCAGTTGGCCCGGTACCTGTCCGCGCACCCGGCCATTGAGGAGGTGCTCTATCCGGGTCTGCCCGACAACCCCCAACACGAGGTGGCCAAGAGGCAAATGCAGGGTGGTTTCGGGGGCATGCTCTCCATTCTGGTACGCGGCGGCCAGGAAGCGGCTCTGCGCCTGTGCAGTCGGCTGCACATTTTCCGCCACGCCACCAGCCTCGGCGGTGTGGAAAGCCTCATCGAGCACCGGCGGTCGGTAGAAGGGCCGGATTCGCCCTGCCCCGACCATTTGTTGCGCATTTCGGTGGGCATTGAGGGCGCAGAAGATTTAATTGCAGATTTTGAGCAGGCCCTCCGGTAAATTAACACATTAACACATTAACACATTAACACATTAACACATTAACACATTAACACATTAACACATTAACACATTAACACATTAATTTATGTGTTATCTTTTAGGGCTTGACATCGGCAGCTCATCGGTCAAAGCGGCCATCGTGCGTCAGTCGGACGCGGCGGTCATGGCAGTGGTGCAATCGCCGGATACCGAAATGGCCATCGTGTCCGGGCAGTCGGGCCATGCGGAGCAGGACCCCTGCCTGTGGTGGGAGCACTGTTGCCGCGCCGTGCAACAGGTACTCGCCCGGTCGGGCGTATCCGCGGCAGCGGTACAGGCCATTGGCATTTCCTATCAGATGCACGGTCTGGTATTGGTGGACGAAGCCGGAGTGCTGCTGCGTCCCGCCATTATCTGGTGCGACTCGCGGGCAGTGGAAATCGGCGAAAAAGTGCTGCCCACCCTCGGCCTCGATTATGCCCTCGAACATTACCTGAATGCGCCCGGCAATTTCACTGCTTCCAAACTGCGTTGGGTACAGGAAAACGAGCCGCATCTGTATGATCGGATATGGAGGGTGTTGCTGCCCGGCGACTACATTGCGTGGCGCATGACCCACACTGCCCTGACCACTGTCCTCGGCCTGTCGGAGGGCATTTTTTGGGATTTTAAAGACAACACCCATGCCGAACGCCTGTTCGATTGCTATGACATCAGCATGGATTTGCTGCCGGACACTGCGCCCGTTTTTGCTTATCAGGGCAGTCTGACCGCTCATGCTGCTGCGGAGCTGGGCCTTCTGCCGAATACGCCCGTCACTTATCGCGCGGGCGACCAGCCCAACAACGCCCTGTCCCTCAATGTCCTCCAGCCCGGCGAAGTGGCCGCTACCGGGGGGACTTCCTGCGTGGCCTACGCAGTTACAGACCGGCTGATTGCCGACCCGGAGCAGCGGGTCAACAGCTTCGCCCATGTGAACCACCATTACCGCGCTCCCCGCATCGGGTTACTTTTGTGCATCAATGGGGCGGGCAGTGCTTACAGCTGGCTGCGCAAAAACACAGTGGGCAGTCAGTATTCCTACGCGGATATGGAGAAAATGGCCGCTTCCACAGCGGTCGGAAGTGAGGGACTGCGCTTTTTGCCTTTCGGAAACGGGGCAGAGCGGATGCTTGGCAACCGCGATCGGGGCGCTGTGATTGCTGGTTTGCAGTTCAACCGGCACACCACGGCCCATTTTTGCCGCGCTGCTTTGGAAGGCGTGGCTTTTTCGTTTGTTTATGGCATGAAGGCGTTGCAGGCCCTCGGCATTTCCCTGTCGGTGGTGCGGGCAGGCAACGACAACTTGTTTCAGTCCGATATTTTTTCGGGCACCATAGCTACTCTCCTCCAATGTCAGATTGAGTTGCGGCCCGTCACCGGAGCGGTTGGGGCTGCCATCGGGGCGGGCGTGGGGGCGGGTGTCTGGGAGGGGCCGGAAGAAGCCTTGTCGCAGGTGCAGGCGGTGAAAGTGGTGGAGCCGGATGGCCGTTCTCTGTCCGTTTTGTCGGCGGCCTATCAGGATTGGGCGGCCCATATCTGAGTATAGAAAAAGAGGGCAGGGGAGGGATGCTTTACAACTTGCCGGGATTTTCAAAAATCAAAAAAATAAACACCCGACAAGACATCCGCACAGGCATCTTATCGGGCATTTAAACAGGGCCTCGGGCATCCCTGATCTATAACTGGTCTGAATTTGCCGTACAGCAGGAGGTACATCAAACATTTTTCACGGGCAAGATGCTGCTGTACGGACTTAGTGGTCAAAAGGGTTGTTCGTGTCGGTCTGCCTGCCGACGGGGAATCGGCAGGCAGGTATTCCGAATAGATGGTCAGAAGGGTTAAAGATGGTTACATCGGGTCTGGCTCGCGGTGAGGATCATTTTCATTCAGTCAGATGGGGTCAAAGTGGTTTCACAGGATGGGGCAACAATAAAAAGAAGAAGGAAAATGCTTCAGTAAGCTAATCGGCATTTTTTGTTTTCCGTGAATTTTGAAAGACCTCCGCTGTCCGTTCTCATGGTATGTGCTGAAAAGACTTCTTCGTTTGGACAGGGAGGTAAAGCGTGTTTCTCTTCGTTTTTGATACTGCAAAGGTACGGGCAGGACAGGGGGGCAGGAAATAGGTAATTCCCATAATTCGCCTACTTAAAAATAAGTACTTTTCTGTATTATCGGGGCAGCGTTTCCTTATTTGGTAGTATCTTGTCAGTAATTTCCTGTGTCAGCCGTTCTATTATATGCCAAAATTTACATTTTTCGTCGGCGGTTGCCTGCTGCTGTTTTCTTTTATCGGGCGTACTCAATCGCCGCTTCCCGTGTGTGTGTCCTCTGGTGCCACGGGCGCAGAAACCTGTTGGGAGGTGTGCCTGCTGTGCGACTTTGTCAGTCCCATCCTGGATGTTTCAGGCGATCCGTCCAACAGCGGAAATAATTTTTGCGGGGTTTTGACCAACGACAAATGGTATGCTTTTACGGCAGCGACACAGGCGCAGGTCACTTTTACGGTACAGGCTTCCAATTGCACAAATGGCGACGGTTTGCAACTCGCCCTTTACGATGCCTGCGATCAACCGCCTTTGGTGTGTAACGGCGGTACGAACGGGGGGGCTTCCAATCTGCTCGAAGCCAGCCTGAACGTACAGCCCGGAAAAATCTATTATTTGGTCATAGACGGTTTCAATGCCGACCAGTGCAGTTATCAGCTGTCGGCCTCGCCCGGGCAGGTGCTGCGTGCGCCGCAAATCGGTGCTGTGGGTCCCATTACCGGCCCGCAGAAGGTGTGTCCCGGTGCCACTTTTTCCTATAGCATTCCGCCGGTGGCAGGCGCCACCTATTACACCTGGACCGTTCCGCCCGATGCCACTGTGAACGGGCAGCCCGGCCCCGGGCCGCATCTTTTCGAGGTGGCAGAGGGTACCAATGTAGAGATTACTTTTGGCAATTCAACGGGTTCGCTCACCGTGGAACCCTCGAATAATTGCAATAAAGGCGCGAAGCGCGGATTGCCTGTTACTGTTACCCCCCTGCCTACCACGCTTGTCACCACCCGCTTGTGTGCAGACCAGTATCCCTTTACCCTGCCAAATGGCTATGTGATCCCTGCGCCCGGCACGTACAGAGAAATTATTAACTTTGTCACTCCTTTGGGGTGCGACAGCATTGTACAGGCTGTATTCATTGCCAGCCTGCCGCCACAGCGCAATTTGGGAAAAATCAATCTTTGTGGCGGCGGCAGTTTTTCATTTTGCGGCAAAATCTACGACACGCCGGGGACATACAGTGTCAGATGCGGCCCCAATCCCTGCGACAGTCTTTACCGTTTTACCATAGAAAAAAAGGAGGCTGTGGTGACTGGCGTGGGGTCATTAAATTGCTTCAATGGTGCAGTGACCCTGCGGGCAGGTACCGGACCGGGTGCAAAGGTCTGGAAAAATGCCGGTGGACAGGTGGTCGGGCGGGGCGATTCGCTGATCGTGACCACAGCAGGCCGGTATCGTTTGGAGGTCACCGACAGTTTAGTACAGCCACTTTGCGTGGCGGTCAAAGAAGTGACCATACTCGAAAAAGACACCCTCCGCCTGCAATTGCCTGCACCGGCGCTACCTAAGATAACCTGCACACAGCCTGCCCCCAAAGTCCTCTTTGTGAGCAATATGCCCGCTGTACTCAACCTGCCGGGTGTGCCCCGGCAGCCCGGCCTGATACACGAAGTTACCCTGACCCGGGCAGGCAGTTTTTCGGTACAGGCTACCACCTCCGGCGGCTGTTCGGCGGTTTATACCGGTTCGGTTGTGGTGGATACCCTGCGCCCTTCCGTACAGGCGGCCAACGACAGCGTCAGCTGCCGTAAACCCGCTGCTGCCTTGGTGGCCATCTCTCCGCAACCCGGCATCAGTTTCATCTGGAAAGGCGTGGGTTTTTCTTTCATCCAGTCCGGGCCAACAGCCGTCACCAGCAAGCCGGGTCTCTATGAAGTCACTGCTGTAAACCCTGCTAATGGCTGCACCGCACAGCGGGTGGTGGAAGTCATTGACCGGGGAGCGCCTTCATTTGCCATTTTGCCCGAACTGCTCAGCTGTGGCAATACCACGGCCACCCTGCAATTGGTGCCTTTGAATAATATTCCACAAATTGCCTACCAATGGACCGGCCCCGGCGGCTTTACGAGTACCCAGGGCAGCCCGGAAGCGCCCCTTCCCGGTCTTTACATGCTGACTGCCACCAACCGTTCCAATGGTTGCAGTCAGACTTATCAGACTACCGTGCAGGTGAATGCGCAATTTTTTGCACTTCCCGCTGCTTTGCGTCCTGACACCCTTACCTGTGTGAAAACTTCCCTTGTTTTATCGGTGCAGCCGCATCTCAATGGCTTTACCGACCTGAAATACCAGTGGACCGGCCCCGGCGGTTTCACTTCCACACAGGCCATGCCTGTTGTCAATGTTCCGGGCGATTATCGGGTAACCGTGAGCGGCGTGAGCGGGCAGTGTACGGCTAGCTCTGTACTGACTGTGGTGCGCCTTACCTCGTCCCCTGCGGTACAGGCTTTTGGCGGCACCCTGCCCTGCAAACCTGCTTTGCTTACGCTGAAAGTCCAGACCAATGCACCTGCTGCCACCTTCCAGTGGTCGGGGCCGGGCGGATTTACGGCCAATGTGCGCGAGCCTGTGGTCAATCAGTTTGGCACCTATCGCGTCACGGTGACCAACACGGCAACGCGCTGTACCGCTATCGCCACGGCTGTGGTCAATGCCAGTCCGGGTGGGTCGTATGTATCTCTGACCTTAGTGGCCGTAACAGGCGGTCTGCGCCGCATTCAGACCACAACCACGGCGTTTCAACCTACTTTTGCATGGACGGGACCCAATGGCTTTACCTCGACGCAGCGCAATCCCATGGTGGTTTTTGCCGGCCTCTACACTGTGCGGGTCACCGATGCTTCCACGGGCTGCGAGACCTACCGAAGCATTCAGGTGCCGCCTTTGCAAAGCGCATCTGCGGCAGCGGCAGAAGCACCTGCCGCCACGACGGATCCAATCTCCTGGAAATTGGTACCCAATCCGGCCCGGACCCGGGTGCAGGTGCAATTCGACCCGCCTTCGGACGAGGTCGTTCAGGTGCGCCTGATGGATGCCATGGGCCGCCTGATGCGCACAGCCCGCACTTCCGCTGCTGAAACCCTGCAATGGGAGCTGGGGGATTTGCCTTCCGGTCTCTATCGGGTGGTGGTGGTGCGCAACGGAGTGACGGAGGTGAGGCAGTTGGCAGTAGAATGAGGCACCATTTACGCAACTGCATACCCTGTGTAGGGACGTATAACAGGAGAATGGAAGGCAAGTACGATGTCCTCTTTGGGGACACCCTGCTCTTCCACATCGCCGATAATGTCATAACCGGAGGCATTCTGTTGTACCCATATTTTCAACCTTTTCGCATTCGCCGGTTCAGGTTGTAGTTGAGATTAAGGGCGAGCGCCTGTGCAAAGAGGAGTCTCTTGTATTTATATGTAACATCTAAGGAACGTTCAAGAAGCACCACTCCGGCATTGTCGGTTGCTAATCTCCTGTATGTGATTGGCCCATTTAAGCTTGTAAATTCCAAACCATACTGATACTCTATGCCTAATGAAATATGACGATAGATGAAGTAGTTCAATGACCCTAAAGGAGCAAGGGATACAGTGTTGGTGCGCGGAAGGCTTTGATTCGTATTGGAAGTTGCCAGAAAATCAGCGTTGCGATCAAAATAGTTTGTGTAAATAGAAAGATAATCCCTAATGCCGATGGTTCCGTTTAAACCTATTCCGTAATTTAAAAACAACCTCTTACCAAAATAAAATGTTTTAGAGACTCCAAGCCCCCAATATATCCCGCTATTTTCATTTTTTATCTCTGTAATCGCATAAGTTGCGGGGCTGGCTTCTTTTTCTGTATTGCTAAAACGGTTTTGAAAATATCCGGATTTAACTGTAAAAATACATTTATCTGTTCTATAGGTAACTCCGGCAGTCAATCCAAAATTCCGGGTCTGTCTTTTATAGACAGGGTAAAACAAAGAAGCAGTGTCCGTACTCTTGATTACGTTCTCCGTTGTGTTATCCAAACCTATTCGGTTAATCGAAAGTTGAAAGCCGGTTCTCTGCGCTGCTAATGGTGTGCCTGACAAGCAACACAGGAGTATGAAAACGTAAATAACTAAGTGGTTCATAAATAGTGAAGTGTTTAAAGTATTGGTAACTTACGTTTCGAGCATTTCCAATCCATACCGGAAATACTCGAAACGTAAGATTGAAGCGATTAATACATTTTTACGATTTTTTTTACCACAATTTTGGTGTCTGTCTCGAACACAAGAAAGATTACACCAGATGGATGTTCAGAAAGGTCAATTTTCATTGCGTTACTGTAAAATTGCTGTGCGGAAATAGTAGCGGAGGGAGAGTCTAAACTCAAAATACGAACTTTCTTTATTTTAATATTTTCATCCACTTCAACTTGAATCTGTGGATTGTTTACCAAGATTGTGGGAAGTACACTAATTCCAAGATTATCACTCAAATCGTCAATTGGACTCATTTGGCAATCAAAGACTAGAAAATAAATTTTGCTATATGAGATAGATACTTGAACTGGCATATTATTAGGGTTAACAATACCCAATTTGAAACCTCCTAACTCTACTCCTTCGATGTTTGGGGGGGCTTCACAAATTACATGCTTAATTATGTTAATATTGTGGCCTGTAGTTGCCCACGGAAAAGACCAGTTGAGCTCATAATCCAAATCTGCCTCATTACACTTTTTTAAAGATGAAAACTGATGGGGAGTAGCAAAATAATCATATGGTAGGAGAAATTCCGTTATATAGTGAATTGTTGCAGGTAATGCCTCTGTAAGCTTAGGTGTAAATGTATGCGGCACCACTGGATTTACGGTCTCGATAAATTGAAGCTCAAGATTCGCAGTCGTAGCCCAAGGATCAGTTCCATACCAACCCAAATTGACCACCTTGCAGGTAGAATTGTGAATCCCTAATGAAGTGTAGTTCCCTGGATTCCAAGTCCAAAAGGCAAATACATCACTTGTCTTAAACTCGCTTGTTTGACCAATTTTTACAAGTTCACTCCGGATAATATTTATCCCCGGAAAAGAACCTACCCCAATCCGCAGGGTAGCCAAATATGATTCGTCCTTTATTCTATTTATGTCAATCAGATGTAAGGGCGTACTTGGACCGGAATGACCAAAAAGGTCAATAAGGGCAGCAGAATGAAAAAGCTTGATGATAGAAACATCTGAAAGGTCAAAGTCTGTAAGAACCAAGTCCGCCAGTCCTTCCTGTATTATATGAGAGTCCTCGCTGCATATTACGAATGCCGCTCCTGACGCTATCACACCCGCAAGTTGATACTCTTGAGTTGAGTAGTCAGTCATCTCAAGAACGATCTTATAATCGGACAGGTCTAAATGCGAGTCAGTAGGATTATAGAGCTCAACTGCCTGGTCGCTAAAATTTTGATTTTCAGGTGTAATTACCAGAAGCTGAGGTTTGTAGACGATTTCGGAAATAAACAAATCGCTACAAGAACCCAACGGTTGAGCAATCAGCGAGACATTAAGAGAGAGTAGGATTGCTAATGAAAGAATTAAATTCTTCCCTCACCAAATTCTACCAAATGTAAAACTGTTTAAAAAGTTTAAGAAAAAATAATTTTGTTTCATAAAAGGAAATTTTAAAATGTAAACGGATGTGGTTTTCGTAAACATTTTCCTCATATCCCTGTACGAGCCAAGACAATATAAAATGATTAAAACCCGGGAAAATACAAAGACTTGGGCAAAGACAAAAAAATAAGGTATATGCTTAATAGCGGCGAGGTTAAATATAAAAGCTCGATAAAAGATGATATTTCCGAAATTTTAACATAATTTTAACCATTGTTAAATCTCCATCTGTATATTCAGATAAGCAACGTTTAGAAGAGCAGGCAATGGGCCGAAATGATGGATCCCGGCCGCAATCAGATCGCTATCTTATCCCATAACTCCCCCTTCACTTCACCTCAAACCGCCGCTCAGAAAACAACCCGAACACCCCCAGTCCGTTTTCAATATTGGTAAAAACCGGCACCGGCTCGGAGAAGGGATTATCTTGTGTGTTGTATTGTTTCGCATAGGAAAGCGACCAGCGGTAATAGGCTTCGGTGCAGCGGCGCACCACCAGGGTGTAGGCAGTGGAATCGCCGGAGCTGTTATATTGGGTGAAGCGTCCCACCAATTTGTAGGATTGCCCGTCGAAGAACTGGTCGGTCAGCAAAGAGCTGCCATTGGCACCTTCCTGTAGGTTGGGGTCTGCATTCTGGTCGAATCTGTAGGTGCGCTCATACTCTAAGGTGTCGAATACGAACTGGCCATTGACGATGGTACCCGTGACATAGCGCTCAATGCCGCGCAGACTGAATTCGTAGTAGTTTTTTTCGCCCGGCCGATCCTGTATGGTAAGGCTGACTTCGTGGGTTTCGCCCCCGCCAAACGGATCGGTCGCCACGTTGCGGTTGAGGCGGGCATCGCCTGCCTGTATCAGGCCGGGCATCACCTGGTCGGCGCGCACGGCTTCAAAGTCGGGGTGGGTGACGCGTATTTCGCATTGCTGACTGGCGCGCAGGGGCGTTGTCAGCGGATACACGTACAAGGCCCGCGCCTTGGCAGCCAACGTGGTGTCGTTGGACAAGCGAAAGGCACCCTGTTCCTGTCCGTTTACCCACCAGGTGACGTTGGCACCCGGCACATACCACGACTGTTGCCCCCGCACATCGTCGAAAATGCCGAAATTGCGCGTCAGTTCCACCTGCACCACCGAATCTTTGTCCGAAACAAGGGTATGAAAAACCAAAGACTTATTGTATTCGGGCGGGTCGGCCTCCACCACCTGAGAGAAAAAGTCTGTACAGCCCGTCATCAGGAGGCCGGCCCCTCCCGCGAGCAAAAATCCCGGCAGGGTGTTCCGGGAAAAAATGTTTTTAAGAATATTTAAATGCTTGATTGACATGGAAGTGTGTTTTTGTCCTTTTTGTTGAAACAATACCTTTTTTTGAAGAGGTGTAGAAAATACTTTTCTGAACGGTGTTAAAATTTAAAACTCCAATTGACGTAGGGAATCACGGGAAACAACGCTGCTTTTTTCAGAACCGGTTTGTTGGTTCTTTCTTCTGTGCTGCGAAACAGAAAGAAGGGGTTGGCGCGGTTGTACAGATTGTAGGCACCAAAAGACCAAGTGCGTTCGTAGCGTTTTTTCTTTTTGGTAAAGTCCACACCCACGTCCAGGCGGTGGTAAGCGGGCATCCTGAAATTATTGCGGAAGGGGGTGTGTTCAAATTCGTAGAAGAGGTATCCCGGATTAAAGGGCGTATCGTAAGGCGAAGGGCCTAAATAGCGGGATGTCGGCAGGGTAGCCGCGTTGCCGGTGGCATACACCCAGGTAGCAGCCAGGGCCACCCGTTTGTTGAACTGGTACGATCCGGTTACTTCAAAATCGTGTCGGCGGTCGAATTTATAAGGATATTTCTGGCCAAAATTGATATTGTCGAACTGTCGCCAGGCCCAGGAGAGCGTGTAGCCCACCCAGCCGCTGAACCTGCCGCGCTTTTTTTGTACAAAAAACTCGGCTCCATACGCCGTACCCTTGCCCTGCGAGACCCGGTTTTCCCAGCCCTGAAACTGAAAAGCACTGGCTCCTTCGTTGAAGGCAATCACATTTTGCATTTCCTTATAAAAAATCTCAATGCTGGCCTCGTAGTCCTTTTTGATGGTTTTGGCAGCCCCTGCCGCTACCTGCCACGAGCGTTGGGGGCGCACCGTGCGGGTAGAAGGCAGCCACAGGTCAGTCGGCAATCCAATGCTTTCATTGGTCAACAGGTGAATGAACTGCTGCATGGTACTGAAAGCGGCTTTGGCCGACCAGCCTCCGGCAAACAGATAACGGGCATTGAAGCGGGGTTGCAGGGAAAAATAGGTTTCATCTTTTAGCACGAAACCCGATCCGTGCAGTCCGGCATTGATGCGCAGTTGGTTGGTGATTTTCCAGTCGTCTTCCGCGTATAGCGCCAGTTCGGTGCCATAAATGTTCTTCTCTATAAAGTTGGTATTCACATCTAAGGTATCTGCCCCCACCGAGGCGCTGTATATCCTGGAGGTGAATTTTCCGGGTACAAACGTGTGGTAGATGGCGCTGCCTCCAAAACGCACGTAGTGGTCGGGATTGGGCAGATAGTCAAAGTCTATGCGCGCTGCCCAGTCGTTGATGCCGGACAAATAGCGCAGCCGGAAGTCATCTTTGCCGGTTTCTGCGCCCGTTCTGTTGTAGTTGACCGCACCAAAAGCAAAATTGGTATTGAAGCGATAGCGGCTATAGGTCAGGGTGGTATTGGCAAACAGTTTAGGGCCGAAAACGTGGTTCCAGCGCAGGGCGGCGGTCTGATTGCCCCAGCCTAAACCATTTTCAAAACGCGATGTATAGGAAGTGCGCCCCTGGTTTTCTGAATTTTCCGTAAAGTTCAGATAAAAGCGGTCTTTCCCGCCATAGTAGCTCAAATACACCCGGTCTTTATCCGAAATGCGGTAGTTCACTTTGGCATTCACATCATCAAAAAAATAGCCCGCTACGCCGTCTTCTCCCTCTGCCCTGAAACCGGCTTTGATGAGCGGACGTGCCAGCAGGTCAATATAAGTGCGCCGCCCCGACACGATAAACGAAGAACGCCCTTTTTTAATCGGGCCTTCGAGGGTCAGTTTGGAAGCGATGATGCCGATGCTGCCTTCGCCGTGGTAACTGTTTTCGTTGCCTTCTTTCATCGTAATGTCAATGACCGAAGACAGGCGGCCCCCGTAGCGGGCAGGAAATCCCCCTTTCACCAGAGACACATCTTTGATGGCATCTGTATTGAACACCGAGAAAAAGCCAAATAAATGAGAAGCGTTATACACTGGTACCCCGTCCAACAAAATAAGATTTTGATCCGGCCCGCCTCCGCGCACATACAGACCGCTTTGCCCTTCTCCGCCGCCGGACACGCCGGGCAGCAGCTGCAACGCCCGCAATACGTCCTTTTCGCCCAACAACGCGGGTACTTTTTTAATTTGTTCAATCGGAATGTCAATGCGGCTCATCTGAGCGCGTTCCTCTATTTTTTCGTAGCGTTCGGCCACGATTTCCACTTCCTGCAAGACGGCAGAGGCTTCTAAAGAGAGGTTCAGGGAAGTGTTTTTTTGTAAAAGCGTTTTGTAAATCAGGGGTTTGTAGCCCACATAAGACACCGATATCACCACCGTATCGGTCGTCGGCAGGGTCAGGCTGTAAAAACCGTAGGTGTTGGAAACGGTGCCTTTGCGGCTGCGCAGGTCCTGCACCGTGGCTCCGACGAGGGCTTCGCCGCTGCTTCGATCAGTGATGCTGCCGCTGATGGTGTGCGTGGTCTGTCCGTGCAGCAGGGGAAAAAAAGCGCCAACTGCAAAAAAAGAGAAAAGGAAAAGAGGGCGAAGGAAGGAAACAAACGCGCAGGTCGAAGGATACTTTAAGTTCAATACAGGCATTTAGAAGGAATGGATTTTTGGTAAAGACGCATCGGGAACACAATGCGTTGGCTGTGTATTTTTATTTTTTCAAAAAAAAATGCATACGCTTCATGCCGGACGTTCATACGCCTTCCTACAGTCTCACATTCCAATGGTGTGCTGGCTAAGCCCTGCCCGCCCAAGACCTTCCAGGTTTTCCGTCCAGGACCTTCCAAGTCTCCCGTTCAAGACCTTCCAAGTTTCCCGTCCAGGACCTTCCAAGTTTCCCGTTCAAGACCTTCCAAGTTTCCCGTTCAAGACCTTCCAAGTTTTCAAAACTTGGAAGGTCTAAAAGAACGGTACTATGCTGTCTTTTACATCTTCACTACCCGGGCGGTCCACACGCCGCCGTCTTTTTCAAATTGCAGGAAATACACCCCTGCCTGCCAGTCCCGTATATCTATTTGCTGCGTCATAAATGCAGCCTCTATGGTGCGCACCAACTGGCCGGTGGGTGCAAAAATGCGCAGTCGGTCGAACGAAACGGAAGACTGAATGTCCCATACAGAAGTGGCGGGATTGGGCGTAATCCGCACGGCGTGGCTGAAATCCACCTCATAGGTGCGTACCAGCGTACTGATATCATTGCGGTAGCGCGGCAGCACCTGATACCCGCCGGTATAAGGGTTGCTACTGTCGAACTGTCCGCCCAGACCAATCAGGTTGAAGGGCTGGGGTGGGGCAGGCAGGTTGTACAAATCCACATCATTGTCTATGCGGATGCGGATCGTATCGTTGGGGTGATCGGGCGAAAAGGCCGACACCGTGAAGCCGCCTGTACCCATGCCGGTTGTCCATTGCGCCGGATCGTACAGGCTGAGGTTTTTAATCTGAATCAGCGACGATTCGGTGGCTTCCGAAAGCGCAGTCACCGGGCGCGGGGTCAACAGCGGATTATCGGACGATACTTTAATAATCGTGTCGGCATTGATTTGGGTCAGCCCGTTGAATTGATTGATGGTGCCGCGCACCGTCACCCGGTCTTTTTCCGTGGGCGTATAACCAAAACGCTTGCCGCCGTTGAACACTACAATGCCGGTATTGACCGTATTGTCCAAAAGGAAAAACTGGGTGCCAGTAGTACCCTGAATATTGCCTCCATATACCGTACCCGTAAGTTCACACGGTTTCCCAAGCGAGTCTGCTACGCCGTTGGTATTTTCAGTGGTCATTTGGGCAATGGTACGGGCAGGGTAGGAGAGGGTGAAGCCACAGTTGGAGGCTTTCCCGGGGTTGGCAAGCAGGGGCCTGCCTCCTACGGTCAGCGAGGTAGGTGTAGTAGCAGCTGCCCAGTTGGCGGGGTCGTTGTTGTCGGCCTTCGGGTCGCACAATACCAGAGAAGCACCGGTATTATTGGCCGCTGCGGGCCAGGGGGCTGTGGCCTTATAATCCACCACATCCACTACGGTACCAGAGGCGTTGAGGAGTTCCAATTTCTCTCCGGTGTTGGTCAGGGCGCTATTGGTCCATTTTTGCGGGGTGACACCGAGTGCCACCAGATTGGGTTCGGAGGCATTGGCTGCGATGACAATGTAAGCCCCTGCCGCCATCGTCGTGTTGGCCGGGAAAGTATAGGTGATACCGGTAAACGTCCAATTGGAAATGTCCACCGCAGTGTTACCGGCATTGTGAATTTCTAAATATTCCAACAAGGTATCGGGGCCGGGCGGGTTGTACATGATTTCTGAAATAACAACCTGCGCCTTCAGGCTGCAAAAAGACAGAATGGCTAAGGCGAGTGTAGCGATCAGTTGACGCATAATGAGGACAAATTTAAGCAGTGTGGTAAATGTTTAAAATGGACTGCAAATATAAGAAGATCGGGGAATAATCGGACTTCAAATGCCGGAATGGGGTAAAAATAATAAAAAAGCCCTGCGAATTAGCTTTCCCTTTACATGAAACATGTACCTTTGTGCCGATTTTTTCACTTATCTTCTCATTGTATGGGCAATATCTACAAACAACACCATTCGACGCTCCTCGTCAGTGGGCTTTTCTTTTTTCTGTTCCTTTTTTCAGGAACGCTTACCGTTTTTGCACAGGTCACAACTTCCACCCTCTCCGGAGTAGTGCTGGATACCAAAGGAGAAGCGCTGGCAGGGGTGACGGTGATTGCTGTACACGACGATTCTGGCACCCGCTACGGTGCTGCTACCAATGAACAGGGGCGCTACACCATTCCTGCGGTGCGTGTAGGGGGACCTTTCACCATTACTGTATCTTACACCGGCTACGAACAGCAAAGTCGCGGTAAAGTGTTTACTACCCTTGGTGCTGCTACCAATACCAACTTTCAGATGAGCGAATCTGGTGTTGCATTGGAAGAATTAGTCATTACTTCCAATAAAACCGGGATTTTCTCTGACGACCGCACCGGAGCAGGTACCAACGTCAGCCGCCAGACTTTGGAGTCCTTACCGACTTTGAGCCGTAGCATCGGCGATTTTACCCGTCTGACTCCGCAAAGCAACGGCAACAACCTCGCCGGTCGCAACAACCTCTATAACAACATTTCCATAGACGGTTCTTTGTTCAACAACAGCTTTGGTCTGGCAGGCACCGTAGGCGGGCAAACCAATTCGCAACCCATCAGTCTGGATGCCATTGAGCAGGTACAGGTCAACCTTGCTCCCTACGATGTGCGCGAAGGCGGTTTCACCGGTGGCGGCATCAACGCGGTTACCCGTTCGGGCGACAACAAATTGCGGGGTTCGGTTTTCTTTTTCACGCGTTCTGAGAATCTCATCAGTACCAAAGTGGATACCAGTACCGTCAGCAACTTAGATCTGGCACAAAATCAGTTTGGTTTTCGCCTCGGTGGTCCGATCATTAAAAACAAACTTTTCTTTTTTGTCAATTCTGAGTTCGACCGTCGTCAGGACCCCGGTTCCACCTTCTCGGCCAATCGTGGCAGTACGGGCAGCAATATTTCTGCTGTTTCTGCCGATTCGCTGGATCAATTGAGCAATTTCCTCAATGGCATCGAGTACGTCACGGGTCCGTATGAAGGCTACAACTTCAAAACGGAGAGCGATAAAATTTTGGCTAAATTGGACTGGAATATCAGTCAAAACCACAAGTTGAGCCTGCGCTACAATTATTTGAAGTCTTTCCGCGAAATTCCTGTCAGCAATAGTGGCTCGGCAGGTGGTCGCCAGCCCAGTGCCAACGGTTTGCCGTTTAAAAATGCCAGTTATATCCAAAATAACAATTTAAACTCTTATGTATTGGAGTTAAACAGTGTTTTTGGGGCGCATGCTTCCAACAATTTAGTGGTCGGCTGGAATAGTTTCCGCGATTTCCGCGAGAGCGGCGGTAGTGTATTCCCATTGGTGGATATTCTGAGCAATGCCACCGGTGTCACCCGCACCTCGTTTGGCTATGAGCCATTTACGGCCAATAACGTACTGGATCAGGACGTTTATCAGATTACCAACAACTTCACGTACTTTGCGGGCAAGCACTCGGTGACCGCAGGGGCCAACTTTGAATATTTTCAGTTCGCCAATGGTTTTACACCGCGCTTCTACGGCGACTTCCGCTTTCCCAGCTTTTCTGCTTTCTACAACAGCTTCCCCGCAGGCACCCGCACTCCGGTGGGCGAAAGCACGGGTTTAGGTCGTCCCACCCGTTACGAACTGACCTACTCGGCAGTACCGGGTGTGGCTGTACCGATTGCAGAATTGGAAGTAGGACAATTCGGTATGTATTTGCAGGACGAATTTCAGATCAACAGTCGCCTGAAAGTGACGCATGGTCTTCGCTTCGATATGCCGTACTATCCAAAAGATTTGGCCCGCAATGAAAAAGTAGAGGCCCTGACTTTTGCAGAGGGCGCAAAAGTGGATGTTTCTAAGTTTGCCAAAGCCACCCCGTTGTGGTCGCCCCGTATCGGCTTCAACTACGATGTGTTGGGCAACAATAAGATCCAGTTGCGCGGCGGTACGGGTATCTTCACTGGTCGTATCCCCTTTGTGTGGTTGTCCAATCAGGCCAGTAACAACGGTTTGCTGTTTGGTTCCATCCTGCAAACCGGCAACCTGACTGACCAGAACCCGGCTAACGACTTTGTGAATTTCCCGTTCAGCCCCGATCCGACCAAGTACATCCCGGCTAATGCCTCTTTGCCTTCTACCGTGTTAATCAACAGCACCGATCGCAATTTCAAATTCCCACAGGTATGGCGCTCCAGCTTTGCTGCTGACATTGATCTGTACAGAGGCTATGTACTTACTTTGGAGGGGATTTATTCGGAAGATATCAATGCCGTATATCACCGCGACCTCAACTTCAAAGCGCCTCGTGCTTCTTTGGATACTCCCAACGACAAGCGTGAAATCTTTGCGGGCAGCGCCGCCGGTAACCGCATCAATTCCAGCGTCACCAATGCCATTCAGCTGACCAACACCAATCAGGGCTATTCTTACTTCCTGACAGCCCAGTTGCAAAAGCAGTTTGCCAACGGTTTCTCTGCCAGTGCTGCCTATACGTATGGTGAATCGAAAGACCTGACTTCCAGTCCCAGCGCCATTGCAGCCACTGCATGGAACAGCAATCAGATTCCGAGCAGCCCCAATACACCCGTGTTGAGCTGGTCGAATTACGATCTGCGCCACCGCTTCTTAGCCTCCGGCTCCTATCGCTTTGAACTGCTGAACCACATCGGTGTTACGCTGGCGGCTTTCTGGAATGCACAGCGTGGCGGTTCCATTTTCTCAGATGCTGCGGCAGTTGGTTCGGCCTCCACCCGCTATTCTTATACCTATGGCGGCGACCTCAACGGAGACGGTATCACCAACAACGATCTGATCTATGTTCCGCGCGACCAGTCGGACATTACTTTCGTGGATAATAAGATTGGAACTACCACCTATACCCCTGCGCAGCAATGGGAAGCCCTGAACGCTTTCATTGAGCAGGATCCCTATCTTTCTAAAAATCGCGGCAAGGTGATGCCCCGCAATGGCGGCGTGTTCCCGTGGTTCAGCAAAGTGGATGTCCGTGCTGCCATTGATCTGTTCAGCAATCTCGGAAATACCGGCAATAAATTGCAGTTCACGTGCGATATCCTGAACTTTGGCAACATGATTAACCCGGAGTGGGGAAATCTGAAAACCCTCCGTACCCAGAACCCCATTCAGTTTGCGGGGATGTCTGCGGGTACTACCAAGCCCACCTTCCGCTTCGATCCGCGTATCACCCAGACTTTCCTCCCGGATTTGGGTCTGACTTCGCGTTGGCAGATGCAGTTGGGTCTGCGCTATATCTTTAATTAAGAAAGAAAAACGGGGTGCGCTTTTCGAAACAAGCGCATCCCGTTTTTCTTTAATAACCCCTATTGTGCCGCCTTAAACTTCCGCACAGCTTCGGTCAGGCGCGGCACCACCTCAAACAGGTCTCCTTCCACCCCATAATCCGCAGCCTTGAAAAAAGGTGCTTCCGGGTCTTTATTCACTACTACGATGACTTTAGAGTTGTTCACTCCTGCCAGGTGCTGAATGGCCCCGCTGATGCCTAATGCAATATACAAATTGGGTCGGATGGCCACCCCTGTTTGTCCCACGTGTTCATGGTGCGGTCGCCAGTGGCTGTCGGCTACTGGTCGCGAGCAGGCAGTGGTAGCACCGAGTACTTCGGCCAATTCTTCCACGATGCCCCAATTGGCGGGGTCTTTCATGCCGCGCCCCGCCGACACCACCAATTCTGCTTCCGGCAGCGGCACACGCCCCTCCTGTGTTTTCACCTCTTTGATGCGAATACGGCCCTGCGCACTGCTTAAAGTGGTGTTTTCTACGGTTGCCGCACTACCCGTCTCTTCCGGACGCACCGCATTCCCTATCAGGGAAATAATCTTGATGGGGCTGCTCAAAGCATATTCGGCAATGGCCTTGCCCGAAAAAACCGTTTTATTAACGTGCAATGCACTGCCTTGCACCACAGGCAGGGCATTCACACCAGAGGCCAGACCTGCTTCCAAACGCACCGACAAGCGTCCGGCAATGGACTTTCCGGTAGAAGAATGCGTCAGTACAATTACCGAAGCGCCCACTGCACGGGCCGTCTCAGCAATGGCAGCGGCATAATTCTGGCTGTCGAAAGTGTCCAAACGGGCATCATTGACCTGCACAACTTTGGAGGCACCGTAATTGCCCAATGTACCCGCTTGCTGTACGCTGGTACCCAATACCACCGCCGCGCAGGAAGTACCCAGCAAATCAGCCGTTTTTTTGCCATAGGTCACGGCCTCATAAGCGTTTTTTTTGAACTGCCCGCGCGGGCTTTCTGCATATACTAAAACCATAGTGGAGAAATTAAAAAGTGAAAGTAAGCCACGTCCGACGCACAACGCGGGCAGCCCGACGAAGGCAAAAATAAAAATTAAATGACTTTTGCCTCTTCGTGTAAAAGGCGCACCAACTCTTCCATGTTGTCGGGAGCAATCATTTTTACACCTGCTTTGGGCGGCGGCATCGTAAATTTAACCGCTTTGGCCGTATCGTCAAACGGTACAGGCGGCACTACCTTGAGGGGTTTGGTGCGGGCAGACATGATGCCCCGCATGTTGGCAATGCGCTGCTCGGCCATGCCTTTAGCGGCGCTTAACACAAAAGGAAAGTCAACCTCTAAGACTTCAACACCGCCTTCAATATCGCGTTCCAGAGTAGCAATACTGCCGTTGACATCTAATTTGGAGGCATAAGAAACGTACGGAAGGTTTAAGTACTCGGCTACCATCGCGCCCACTTCCGACCCGTTGTAGTCTATGGTTTCTTTTCCGAGCAGGATTATGTCGAATTGTTCGGCCCGGGCGTACCCGGCAATTTGTCTGGCGGTGTAAGCGGCGCTCTGCGGAGTAGCATCTATGCGCACGGCATCGTCGGCACCAATGGCCAGGGCTTTGCGAATAGTCGTTTCATTGGAAGCAGGACCGACATTGATAACAGTCACGTTCCCCCCTAAAGTTTCTTTCAATTCGCAGGCCCGCACTAAAGCGTACCACTCATCGTAAGGGTTCATGATGAAGGTCACACCGGCATCGTTGTAGGCCGTTGCTTCTGCATTGAAGGAGACCTTAGCCGTCGTATCGGGCGTTTGGCTGATACAAACAAGTAGTTTCATAAAATAATAAAAACAATTGACGGTTCTTCACCGGGCAAATCGTGTACCTTTGCCGCCGCAAAGATATAGCTTAATATCCATTGAAAAAAATAGTGCAGCGAATTTTCGCTGTTTTTAAAAGAAATGAATATAGACCGACTTACCCGCCTGCAACAACTTTTGGCAGCATCGCCAAAGGACCCTTTTCTGCTGTTTGCCGTCGCCAAAGAATATGAAAAAGTCCGGGATGCTCCAAAAGCATTAGAACACTATGACCTTCTGGAAAATACCGATTCGCAATACGTGGGTTTGTATTATCACAAAGGAAAGTTGCTGGAAGCACTTGAACAGACGGACGCGGCCATGAATACCTATCAGAAGGGTATAGCAATTGCTATGGCTGCCAACGACCGCCATACTGCCGCAGAATTGCGGGGCGCGCTGGACGAATTGCTGATGTAAGAGAAACAGGCGTTGGCACATTTTTCCACACAGGGAGATTAAAAATAACAAACGGGTTCACCCGCCGGAGCGCGGTGAACCCGTTTCGTATCGTCAAACCAAAATTTTCGATGGAAAGGGGAGATTACTGCTTCAGACCACCTACACTGGCCGGAACGCTGGGCTGAACGGGCTTGTCTTTCACTTCGCCCTTGATGTTGAGTACCTGCGTGTCATTGCCGGTTTCGTTAGTCGTCAGAGTAACCTGTTTTTGGAACGGTCCAACGCGCTCGGTGTCATAACGCACTTCGATTACGTTGCTTTCGCCCGGCATGATCGGCTCTTTCGGGTACGTAGGAACCGTGCAACCGCAAGAACCTTTAGCATTCTTAATGACCAGAGGTTCGTTACCCACATTGGTAAACTTGAACTTACGGATCGGGTCGCCGCCTTTGTCAATGGTACCATAGTCAATGGTCATTACGTCAAATTGCATTTTTGGGCCCTTGACATCCTGAGCAGCAGCAGTGAAAACGCCGAAAAGCACGAAAGCGAAAATAGAAAACAGTTGTTTCATCAGAAAGTACCGTTGTGAATTGAATTAAAAATGTTGTTTATGATTGATGGCACAAAGGTAGGGGCGTTTTATAATACCCTCCAATAGCTGCGCTGTTAACGATGTCCAAAACATTCTCAAATAATTTCCTCCCTTTCGGGCAGCGTTTTTTAATGGCCTTTCGTTTTCATACGGTCTTCTTTAAATGAGGAAAATGTTTGCACCTTTTGCGTTTTATATAAGACACAAATCATAAAATTTAAGCAGGTTTAATTAGTTGAGTAACAGCAGGCACGCCGCAGCAGGTGTGCCTGCTGTGTTTTAAAAAAATACCATGCTCGTTGTTTATATTACTTTCCCGGATGAAGCGACTGCCCGCCAGACAGCCGCTTTGTGTATTGAAAAAAAAGTAGCGGCCTGCGCTGTTTGCTTTCCGGCTCAAAGCATCTATGTGTGGCAGGGCCAATTGCAGCAGGAAGGTGAATGGGTCGCCTTTTTAAAGACCATCCCTGAACAGGCAACCGCCCTGGAAGCAGTAGTGGAAGCCGCACATCCTTACCAAATTCCCTGTATTTTGCGCTGGACGGTCACGGCCAATGCAGCCTACGAAGCGTGGGTGCAGGAACAGGCGGGTTTCCAAAAATAAACCGTGTACCTACAACTTCTCAATCAGTTGCCGGTGTACAACATCTCCCGCCTTTATGACTAAGGTGTATGTCCCGGCGGGCATTCCTTCCATTGGAATTTGTGCGGCAAATGGCTCTGAAAATGGATACTCCTGCTGCTTTACTAATCTGCCTTGTAAATCTGTCAGGGTGAGCTGTACGGGAGATTCCGGCGCTCCGGTTATTTGTATGTGCAACAGAGCATCGGCGGGATTGGGGAAAATTTCATACCGCAATTTTCCAATGCGGTTGACCGTCCGCACCGGACTGTAGGTGCTGCTGCCATTGGCATCCACCTGCCGGATTCTGTAGTATGTCACCCCATAAAGAGGGTTGATGTCCTCCAATTGGTAACGTTTTATACTATTGGAATAACCGGCTGCTTTCACCCGTCCGATTTTGAAAAAGTCTGTGCCGTTGTCGCTTCGCTCTGCCTCAAAATAAGCCGAACCCGACTCTGTGGCCGTTTGCCAATGAAGCCTTGCCTTTTCGTTGAGCAGGTTAACGTCAAATTGGAGCAATTCCACAGGTGCAGGCGTGTTATTGATTGTCCACGTGACCGTATGCAGATAACCGGAAGTGGCAGGCCAGTAACTTCTTGACAGCGTTGTGGCATCGGTCACTTTGGCTGTCAGGGTATTGGAGCCGGTGTTGAGCTGCACAGCACCGATATTCACAGTCTCCACATCGTTGGCAATCACATTGCCATTCAGCAGCCACTCAATTTTGAGGGTATTGGGGTTAGGTAAAATTAAATCCAGGTCGAAAGTCACTGTTGCCCCCGTAAAAGTGACATTGTTATTGGCCGGGGTAAATGCGTCAATGGGAGAAACTAAGCTGTATATTTTGTCAATAAAGGCTTCCACACAGACTGCACAAAAGGGCAACCCCAAACTGCGCATTTTGCAGTTTTGATGCGGACGGAAACAAGCGGATTGCGGTGCGGAAGTGCCAAAGGGATATATGCCAACGCCATTGGTGTTCAGCCAGTTTTTCCAAATAATCGTCGAGGGACTGCTATTGGCCGTTCGGTTCTTCCGTTCTCCACAGTCAAACCAGTATTCATCGCCCAGATTGGCAAACGAATGGCCCACTTCGTGTATCATAATTTCTGCGGCACTGCCGTTGGTAGAGCAGGTAGCGAGAAAGCCGCCCGAACCGCCGTATTCCCCATCGTTCACTACGACCAACAGCTGATCGTATTCCGGTTTGTTGCTGTTGGCTACACTGACGACCGAGGTTGAACTGCCGGGAACCAGCAGGCGGTGGATGTTGCTCACGTCAAACCGGGATCCGAAATAGTTGTTGGGGTTCTGAACAGGCGAAGCAGGCTCTGTTACGTCGGTAGCCGTTCCTGCGTGTTTTGCCCCGCTTTGTGTAGAGGGGACTTTGATAGCATAGGCATTGAAGAAATTTTTGTACTGCAAGAAAGGCTGCTGCGCCATCATGGTATTCGATATGGCCGTGGCATTGGTAATAAAGGTATTCAGCTGCGCACTTTGATAGCCGTCACTGACATAAACAAAATTGATCCTTTTATTGTCAGGCCCGCTATACAGTAACGCCTGAGTTGGGAAAACCTGACTGAAGGCAGTGTGACACAAACAAAAGCACCAAATAGGAAAAAAAAAATAATATTTCATTTTGCTAAAGACTAAGTTCAAAAACTGATTGCATTTTGCCTTCGTTGGTCATTTTTTCAATCACCAATCGGGACAGATCGGGTTTCGCCTGCAAACGAATGAATAGCTCCGCGCTGTCCATTACCATTCTTGCACGGCCAAAGGTCCCGTCTTCATTCGGAAATTCTTTGGGAGTCGTCAGGGGGTCTTCCTGTACCTGCTTAAATACCAGCCGGTTGCGCTGGTCGTACACACTGCATACCAAATCGCCGGAGGCAATAGCCTGTGGGAGGAGCAACGACTGCTTTACAAATCCCTGGATAGTTTCCCGACGAGTAAGCCGAATGCGTTCGCCTGCCGTCTGTGTGCTATCCGGAAAAATCGTAAAATAAAACATCAGAATGGCAGGGGTATCTATTTTATAAGACTCCTGTACATCAGGCAATGGACGGCTCTTAGAGCAGTGGAGCATGAAAGAGCAATATAAAAATAGTAAAGGAGCCAATCTCATTTTTAAGGCAATGTGCACCAAAGGTAAAATGAAAAGGGCCAAAATTTGTCAATCCTTCCCGGCATTAACAAACTTTGGCAAAACAGCAGGGAAAAACAGAGTACTGTCTAACCCCCCGCCTCCCTAAAAACACGGCGGGCGATGCACCCGTAAGCACATCGTCCGCCTCATTACATCGAAAAAATTAACAATTAACAATTAACAATTAACCATTATCTCGGTTCTGTCACGATCATCTTCTTCGCAGCGCGGTCAGTGGCCGTGCGCACTTCATAGAAGAGTACACCCGCTTCCAGATCGCTGTGGTTCAAAGTCACCGTGTTCAAGCCTTTTGCATATTGACCCGTCAGGGTCTTCACCACGCGGCCTTCCACAGTACTCACCGTCAGCGTCGCCTCAGCGGCCTCCG